>Ga0207693_10004063_pt1 | contig 12437 bp, 10 predicted proteins | sample LARL81metaG_FD_184347 | JGI IMG/M metagenome (GOLD analysis project Ga0207693, IMG submission 184347) | Corn, switchgrass and miscanthus rhizosphere microbial communities from Kellogg Biological Station, Michigan, USA - LAR L8-1 metaG... | ecosystem: Host-associated > Plants > Roots >...
CGGCCTCCTCGCCGATAAGTGGCCCGATCCCGATCTCTATGTGACCTGCCGCGAGACATTTGAAGATTTTCGCTCCCTCGTCGACCGCTCGATTGCAGACCTGGACTCTGATGATTCCAGCACGAATCTCGCCGCGATGCTCGGCGTCCACCTCGCGCGATTCGCCGGTCGCGCACGCCGGGAGTTCGTCGCGGTCTTTGAGCGCATAGGCCGGGCCATCCCACCAATTCGCCTCGGCGGGCAGACGGTGTGCGCCGATCAGGCCGCGGTCCGCCGGGACCAGGTCCTGACGCCCCGCCTGACCCCGGCTGACGGCCCGCCGCTCTCCCCGCCCTCCGGCGGCGGGCCGTGGCGGCTGGACACCGCTGGCCGCGGTCTTGACCGGCTGGTGCTGCGGGACAGCCCCGAGGCTGCCCGGCCGCTGGAACCCAGCCAGGTGCGGATCTCGGTCCGGGCCGCGGGCCTCAACTTCCGCGACATCACGATCGCCACCGGGCTGCTGCCCGGCGAGCACGGCATGGGCATCGAGGGCGCCGGCGTGATCACAGAAACCGGGCCCGGGGTGACCCATCTGGCCCCCGGCGACGCCGTGCTCGGCCTGCTGCGCGACGCGTTCGGCCCGGTCGCGGTGGCCGACGCCCGGGCGCTGGCGAAGATCCCTGACGGCTGGTCGTTCGCCCAGGCCGCGGCGGTGCCGGTGGCCTTCCTGACCGCCTGGGACGCGCTCGCGGAGGTGGCCGCCGTGCAGCCCGGCGACAAGGTCCTGGTGCACGCCGCGGCCGGCGGGGTCGGCCTGGCCGCCACCCAGGTCGCCCGGCACCTGGGCGCCACGGTCTACGGCACGGCCAGCCCCGGCAAGCACGCCGCGACCGGCCTGCCGGACGGCCACGTGGCGTCGTCCCGGTCACTGGAGTTCGAGTCGCAGCTGCGCGACGCGGCCGGCCCGCCCGGCCTGGACGTGGTGCTGAACTGCCTGGCCGGCGAGTACACCGACGCGTCGCTGCGGCTGCTCGCCCCGGGCGGGAGGTTCGTCGAGATCGGCAAGACCGACCTGCGCGACCCGGCCGAGGTGGCCCGCGCCTACCCGGGGGTCCGCTACCAGGCCTACAACCTGATGAACCTGCCGCCGGACCGGGCCGGGCTGCTGCTGCGCGAGGTGCTGGCCCTCTTCGAGTGCGGCGCGCTGACGCCTCCGCCGGTCACCGCCTGGGACCTGCGCAGCGCCCCCGCGGCGTTCGCGCACATGCGGCACGCCCGGCACACCGGCAAGATCGTGCTGACCAGCCCGCCGCCGCTGGACCCGGACGGCACCGTCCTGATCACCGGCGGGACCGGCACGCTCGGCGCGCTGGCCGCCCGGCACCTGATCACAGCGCACGGGGCCAGGAAGGTCCTGCTGACCAGCCGCCGGGGCCCGGACGCACCCGGCGCCGGTGAGCTCGCCGACAGCCTCGGGAAGCTGGGCGCCGACGTGCGGATCGCCGCCTGCGACGTGGCGGACCGGGACTCACTGACCCAGGCGGTGGGCAGCACCCGGCTCACCGCCGTGGTGCACGCCGCGGGCGTGCTGGACGACGGCCTGGTCACCGGGCTGACACCGAGCCGGCTGGCCAGGGTGATCACGCCCAAGGCCGACGCGGCCTGGCTGCTCCATGAGCTGGCCGCCGGCCACGACCTGGCCGCGTTCATGCTGTTCTCCTCCGCGTCCGGGATCCTGGGCGAGCCCGGGCAGGCCAACTACGCCGCGGCCAACGCCAGCCTGGACGCGCTGGCCCAGTACCGCCGGGCCCGCGGGCTTCCCGCGATCTCCCTCGCCTGGGGGGTCTGGCAGCAGCGCAGCGGCATGACCGGCCACCTGACCGGGGCCGACCTGGAGCGGCTGGAACGCACCGGGATGGGCGCGCTGCCGTCCGCCGCCGGGCTGGCCCTGCTCGACACCGCGCTGGCCGGCGACGAGGCCCTGGCCGTGCCGATGCGGCTGGCACCGGCGCCCGCGGCCGCGGCCAGCCAGGACCGCGCCGATCAGGACCCGCCGGACCCGGCCCCGGACCCGCCGGACCCGGCCCCGGCCGGCGACGACCAGGAGCAGTTGCTCGACCTGGTCCGCCGGCACGCGGCCGCCGCCCTCGGCCACCCAGACGCCGGGACCGTCGGCCCCGATCAGGCCTTCCGTGATCTGGGCTTCGACTCGCTCACCGGCGTCGAGCTGCGAAACCGGCTGAGCAGCAGCACCGGGCTGCGCCTGCCGGCCGGCCTGATCAGCGACAACCCGACCCCGGAAGCGGTCACCCGCTACCTGCGCGGCCGGCTGGCAGGCACCGGGAGCAGCCGCCGCGACGGCTAGCTGGTCCTGGTCCTGGTGCTGTACGTGCGGCGCCGCCGCATTAACGCGCTGCTGGCCTCGGCCTGCGCGGCGGTGTGCGGCGGCGGGATGAGCGCGGCGGCCGCCGCCTTGTTGACCGCGTCGATCCTGGATACCGCACCGAGCTTGGCGAAGATGTTGCGCAGGTGGCGCTTCACGGTCGCCTCGGTCAGGCTGAGCCGGCTGGCGATCTGCCCGTTGCTCATCGCCCTGGCCACCAGCAGGAGCACCGTGCGCTCCCGCGCGGACAGCGGGGCCGCCTCGGCGCCGTCCGGCTCGAAGCAGTCGGGGGAGACCGAGAGCACGATCCGGTCCCCGGCCCCGCAGGCGCTGCGCACCGCCGCGACCAGCTCCAGCCGGCTCACGGTCTTCAGCAGGTAGCCCTTGACGCCCGCACCCAGCAGGCTCTGCACCAGCTGGCGGCCGTCGTACATGCTCAGGATGATGATCTGGGCGCCGGGCGCCGCGTGGTGCACGGCCCGCACCGTGGCGGTCACCTCGCCGCCGGGCAGCTGCACGTCGAGCAGGACCACGTCCGGCTGGGTGCGGCCGCTGACGGTGACCGCGGTCGCGCTGTCCCCGGCCTGGCCGACCACCTGGAGGTCGTCCTCGCACTCCAGGATCTCCCTGACGCCCTCGCGGACCAGCAGATGGTCGTCGACGAGCACGATGCGGATCGGCTTCCCGGTCACCGGCACGGCCTCCACGCCTTTGATCAGCTCGCGGCCCGGCGTCCGCCCGGCCGCCCGGGCTTGCCGTGCCCGGCGACCGGTGCGCTAAACGTGGCGGGCCGCCGCCCGGCGGTCAGCCCGCGCCGACCGACAGCACCTGACGCTGAAGTTTCTGCAGGGCCGGAGACGGGTCCACGCCCAGCTCGTCCGACAGCACGTGCCGGACGTCCTGATAGGCCTGCAGCGCCTCACCGCGCCGGCCGCTGCGGTTCAGCGCGGAAATGAGCTGCCCGTGGAACCATTCGTTGAGCGGGTGCTCATGGGTCAGCGAGCGCAGTTCGGCGATCAGCGAATGGTGCCGGCCGAGCTTCAGGTCGGCGCGGATACGCAACTCCATCGCGCTGATCCTGAGCTCGTCCAGGTGCACCGCGTGCGCCTGGAGCAGGCTGCCCTGCGGCACGTCGGCCAGGGCCGGCCCGGTCCACAGGTCAAGCGCCGTCCTGAGCAGTTCCGCCGCCTCCGGCATGCTGCCGTCCTCCAGCGCGTCGCGGCCGCGGGACAGCAGTTCCTCGAAGACCACCGCGTCCACCTCCCCGGCGCCGGTGGCGATCTGGTAGCCGGCCGGCCGGGTGGTGATCAGCGGCTCGTCCTCGGTGCCGAGACCGCCGGCCGCGAACAGGCGGCGCAGGTGGTAGATGTACGTCTGCACAGTGGTTACCGCGCTGCGCGGGGGCTCAGGGCCCCACAGTTCCTCGATCAGCGATTCGACGCTGACGATGCGGTTGGCGCGCAGCAGCAGCAGCGCGAGCACACTGCGGATCTTCGGCGGGGTCGGGGTCAGCGGCTGCCCCGAGTGGGTAGCCTCCAGCGGTCCAAGAATCCTGAATTCCGGCATTACCTTTCCTCTGCGTCGGGTCCTTCTTCTCCGGAAGCTAGCCCGGCCGGCAAACGGCCACCAAGCCAATCACCCCCCAAGTGCGGCACCTTCCCGCGAAAGATCTGCCCGGCCGGCCCGGGCGGAGTATCGGACTGCCACTTTCGATACCCTGGCCCGGCGACCAGGTGGGCTAGGCTTATTTCGGTCCTCAATTGCAGGGACCGGGAGCCAAGGCCGCAAAATGCGGCCCGGGAGGTTGGTAGTGGGCGACGAAGCCCCCGCCGGCTCACCGGAATCCCTGGCCAGCCGCCTCGACGAGCGTGCCGGGCAGCTGGTAGCCGACTACGAGCAGCGGCTGCGCGCGGTAGGCAGCCCGCTGCTGGACAGCCCGGAGGCACTGGACCATCTGCTGGCCCAGGCCCGGGCCACGATCGGCGAGGTGACCGCCAGCCTGCGCAGCGGGCAGCCGGTCAGCAGCGAGGGCTCCCGGCTGCACGGCGCGGCCGGCCCGGCCAGTACCGGCCCGCACCCCGCCGAGCTGATCCGCGCCGCGGACGAGCTGTTCGGGCTGCTGGTCACCGCGGCCGCGGCCGCGGACGGCACCGGGCCCGGCCCGCTGCTGCCCGCCGCGCAGGCGATCAGCAGCAGCCTGTCCGCGCGCACCGGGATCGCGGTCAGCGGCTACTTCGGCGGCCTGCTCGAGCGCCTGCACCGGGCCCGCGAGGAAGAGCGGCGGCGGCTGGCCAGGGACCTGCACGACCGGGTCAGCGCCGGCCTGGGCGTCGCGTTCCGGCAGCTCGAGCTGTCCACCCTGGCCAGCGGGACCGACCCGGCGGCGGCCGGGGAGCATGCGGAGGCGGCGAGCCGGGCCGTGGTGTCGGCCATGGACGAGATCCGGGCGCTCACCGCGGGCCTGCGTGCCGCCGGCGCAACGGGCGGCCTGGCCCATAGCCTGCGCGGCTACCTGGACTCGGCCGGAACGGACGGGACCGTCACCACGGTGCTGGTGAACGGCGATGAGACGTCGATCCCGCTGCTCGTCCGCGACGAGGTGTTCCTCATCCTGCGCGAGGCGCTGCGCAACGCCCTGCGGCACGGCCGGCCCCGTGCCGTCCAGGTCCGCATCGACATCGCCCCGCACGAGCTGTGGGCCATCGTCGACGACGACGGGGACGGCTTCGATCTGGCCGTGACCGCCGGCGCCGGGATCCGGTCCATGCGGGAGCGGGCGTCGATCCTCGGCGGCTCGGTCCGGCTGTCCAGCCGGCCGGGGCGCGGCACACGCGCCGAGCTGCACGTCCCGCTGACCAGGGAACAGCCCGGCCAGGGCGCTGCAAGCGTGCCTGGCTAGGCAGACTTTTTCCCGGCCGGCCCGGCCACCGCCGCGGCCGCGTCCTCCGGCGCCAGGCCCGGGCCGGCCTCCGCGATCAGCCGCCGGGCCCGGATGTGATCCGCGGGCCGGTTCACCGACTCCACGCCGAGCAGGCGGCCTCCGCGGAAGCAGAGCACAGAGAACCGGCCTTCCGCGGGGGAGCCGGCCACCGCCGTCCGGTCGTAGCCGTCGGTGAGCCCGGCGATCTGCACCTTGCGGCCGTGCTGGTCGCTCCAGAACCAGGGCACGCGGGCGTACCGGCCCGGGGCCCCGCACACCCCGGCCGCCACGTGCCGGCCGTGATCGGCGGCGTTCTGCACCGACTCCAGCCGGACCTGGCCGCCGCCCTGCGCGCTGGGATAGCGGGCGCAGTCACCGATCGCGTAGATGGCCGGGTCGCTGCTGCGCAGCTGCTCGTCCACCAGAACGCCGTCGCCGGTGGCCAGGCCCGCCTCGCGGGCCAGCCGGTCGTCGGGCCGCACCCCGATGGCCACCACGGCCAGGTCGGCGGCTAGCTGCTCACCCGTGGTCAGGGTGACCGAGCCGACCCGGCCCTGCGGTCCTGGCAGCAGCGCCGAGACCGTCCGGCCGAGCAGCACGGTGACGCCGTGCCGGCGCTGCTCGCCGGTCAGGTAGCCGGCCAGCTCACCGGACGCCACCCTGGCCATCGCCTGGGGCAGGGCCTCGACCACGGTGACGGCCAGGCCGCGCCCGGCCGCGGTAGCGGCCAGCTCGAACCCGATCATGCCGCCGCCGATCACTACCAGGCGCCGGCCGGGCCGAAGTTCAGACCGCAGCCGCCCGGCGTCGTCCAGGCTCCGCAGGGTGAAGACCCCGGCCAGGCCGGCCCCGGGCACCGGCAGCGCCCGCGGCCGGGCCCCGGTGGCCAGCACGGCGCGCTGGTAGCCGATCCGCCGGCCGGAGCACAGCTCGACTTCGCGAGCCCGCCGGCCGATGCGCGCCGCCGGGTCGCCGCAGACCAGCTCGATCCCGTGCGTGGTGAAGAACGAGGCCGGACGCAGCAGCAGGTCGCCGTCCTGATCCTGGCCGGCCAGGTAGCCCTTGGACAGCGGCGGCCGCTGGTACGGCAGCTGGCCCTCACCGGCCAGCAGGGTCAGCGGCCCGCCGAACCCGCGCTCTCGCAGCGAGGCCGCGGCCTGCAGACCGGCCTGGCCGCCGCCGACGACCACCACCCGCTCGGTACTCATCGGCCCACCGTGGCCGGGCCTCCTCGAGCGGCGGCCGGCGGCCGGCCGAGCCCCCGGGGCCGGCCCGCGCTTGACCGGGCCCCGAGCCCCGGGCGTGACGATCGCGGGAAGGCCAAACCACCAGCAGAAGGAGTGAGCCGTGACCGCCTCCGCCGCGCCGGCGCTGGCCCCCGCCGGGCTCTACCAGGACATCCAGCAGTTCTACGCGCAGCAGATGCAGGCCCTCGACGAGGGCGCGACCGGCGAGTGGGCGGCGACGTTCACCCCGGACGGCGAGTTCGCGGCCGGCGGGCTGCCCGAGCCGGTGCGCGGCCGGGACGCGATCGCGGCGGGGGCAAGCACGATCGCCGCCGACTTCGCGGACCGCGGCGTGCAGCGGCGGCACTGGCTCGGCATGCTCACCGTCGCCGCCCAGCCGGGCGGCTCGGTGCGGGCACGGGCCTACGCGCTGGTCCTGGAGATCCCGCCGGGCGGCGAGGTGGCCGTCCAGCGCAGCACCGTGTGCGACGACGAGCTGGTATCCGCCGACGGCGGATGGCTGGTCCGCCGCCGCCGGGTGACCAGGGACGGCCTCGACTGACCACCTGCCCCCGACCGGGGCCCGGCCCCGGACCAAGGACGGTAATCCCGATGACCGACACCGCGATGACCCATACCGAGCACACCATCACCATGGCCGTGCCGCCCGAGGCGGCATTCTGGATCATCTCCGACGTCCGGACCTGGCCGGTCGTGTTCCCGCCCACCGTGCACGCCGACCGGATCGGCGGCACCGACACCGACGAGCGGATCCAGCTGTGGGCCATGGCCAACGGCGAGCTGAAGACGTGGGTGTCCCGCCGCCGCCTGGACCCGGCGGCGGGACGGATCGAGTTCGGCCAGGAACGCACCGCCGAGCCGGTCGCCGCGATGCGCGGGACCTGGTCGCTGCGCCCGGTCCCGGGCGGCGGCTGCCAGGCCGTGCTCAGCCACGACTTCCGCGCGGCCGGCGACGACCCGGGCGCGCTGGCCCGGATCGAGCAGGCCGTGGAGCACAACTCCCGGGCCGAGCTCGGGGCGCTGAAGGCCGCCGCTGAAGCCCACGCCCAGCGCGGTGACCTGCTGCTCAGGTTCGAGGACACCGAGGTGGCCGACGGGCCGTCCGCGGCGGCGTACGACTTCATCTACCGCTGCCAGGACTGGCCGGACCGGCTGCCGCACGTCACCCGGGTGGCGCTGACCGAGGAGACTCCCGGCCTGCAGATCATGGAAATGGACACCAAGCCGCCCAGCGGACCGGTGCACACCACGGTCTCCGGCCGGGTCTGCTTCCCCGGCAGCCGGATCGTCTACAAGCAGACCCAGGTCCCGCCGCTGCTGGCGGCGCACTGCGGCGAGTGGCGGTTCGAGGACGCCGGCGGCGGCACCCGGATCACCTCGCAGCACACCGTGCTGATCAACGCGGACGCGGTGGCCGGGGTGCTCGGCGACGGCGCCACCGTCGACCAGGCCAAGTCGCGGGTCCGTGAGGCCCTGTCCGCGAACAGCCTGACCACCATGCGGCACGCCCGGGCGCACGCGGAAGGCACCCGCCAGCCGCAGCGGCCCGGCGTGCGCTGAACCCGCTACGAGCGAACGGAGGATTCACAATGACCCGCACGAACCAGCGTCATGCCCTTGTTACCGGGGCCACCAGCGGGATCGGCCGGGCGGCGGCCAGCGAGCTCGGCCGCCGTGGCTACGCGGTGTACATCTGCGCCCGCAGCGCCGGCGACGTGGCCGACACGGTCAAGGCCCTGCGCCACGAGGGCATCGAGGCCGACGGCAGCAGCTGCGACGTCCGCCGCAGGGAGCAGGTCCAGGTGCTGATCGGGGCCGCGACCGGCCGGTACGGCCCGGTCGACGTGCTGGTCAACAACGCCGGCCGGAACGGCGGAGGGATCACCGCCGAGCTCTCCGACGAGCTCTGGTACGACGTCGTCGACACCAACCTGAACAGCGTGTTCCTGATGACCAGGGAAACGCTCACGGCCGGCGGCCTGGCCGGCCGCGAAGGCGGCCGGATCATCAACATCGCCTCCACCGGGGGCAAGCAGGGAGTGGTCTACGGCGCGCCGTACTCGGCTGCCAAGCATGGGGTGGTCGGCTTCACCAAGGCCCTGGGCCTGGAACTGGCCAAGACAGGGGTCACCGTCAACGCCGTCTGCCCCGGGTACGTGGAAACCCCGCTGGCCGGGCGGGTCCGCCGCGGCCACGCCGAGCACTTCGGCATCACCGAGGAGGAGGTCCAGGCCAAGTTCGAGGCGAAGATCCCGGTCGGCCGGTACACCACCCCGGAGGAAGTGGCCGGCCTGGTCGGTTACCTGACCACCGAGGCGGCCGCGCCGGTCACCGCCCAGGCCATCAACGTCTGCGGCGGGCTCGGCAACTACTGAACCGGCAACCACGGGGCTGGCGACCACGGGGAGGAGAACGATGAGCGCACCGAGCCTGGCCCAGCAGAACGGCCGGCTGGAGCCGGTAGCCGAGGGCGTGGCAGCCTGGGTCCAGCCGGACGGCGGCTGGTGCCTGAGCAACGCCGGGGTGATCACCGGCGGGGGCAGCGCGATCCTGATCGACACCGCGGCCACCCGGGCCCGTGCCATCGCGCTGCGCGACGCGGTGCGGTCCGTGGCCCAGGACGGCCCGCGGCTGGTGGTCAACACCCACCACCATGGCGATCACGTGTTCGGCAACGGCGTGTTCGCCGGCCAGGCCACGATCGTGGCGCACGAGCAGTGCCGCACCGAGATGGCCGCGGCCGGGCTCGGCCTGCAGAAGCTGTGGCCCGGCGTGGACTGGGGGGTGGACGAGCTCACGCTGCCCGCCCTCACGTTCACCGGGCGGCTCACCCTGCACGCCGGGGACCTGACCGCCGAACTGCTGCACGCCGGCCCCGCGCACACCACCAACGACGTCGTGGCCTGGGTGCCCGAGCACCGGGTGCTGTTCGCCGGGGACGTGGCCATGTCCGGGGCCACCCCGTTCTGCCTGATGGGCTCGGTCCGCGGGTCGGTCGAGGCCCTCGGCCGGCTGCGCAGGCTGAACCCGCGGGTGGTCGTGCCCGGGCACGGCCCGGTCGCCGGGCCAGAGGTGCTCGACGAATGCGAGGCGTACCTGCGCTGGGTGCAGCGGACCGCGGAGCGCGGCCGCAAGGCCGGGCAGCCGCCGCTGGCCGCGGCCAGGGACGCGGACCTGGCCGGGTTCGGCCGGCTGCTCGACCCGGAGCGGCTGGTCGGCAACCTGCACCGGGCCTACGCCGAACTGGACGGCGCCCCGCCCGGGGCACCGATCGACATCATGGCCGGGTTCGGCGAGATGATCGAGTACCACGGCGGCCCGCTGCCCTGCCACGCCTAAGGGGCGGGCAAGGCCGCCGGCCGTCGCCGCGGCGGGTCGTCAGTCCGCGTGGTCGGCGTAGACCACGTCGTAGAAGGCGGGCTGGCCGGGGAATTCAGTCAGACCGCGGGCCGCCTGCCGGAATCCCGGATCGGACACCGCCGCCTGGCAGTCCTCCTGGGACGCCCATTCCGCGACGTTCACGAACCGGTACCTGGCGTCCCCGGCCAGCGCGCGGTGCAGCCGGGTCGATATGTAACCCGGCTGCTTCGCCATGAAGTCGGCCGAGTCGTGCCACGCGGCGGTGAATTCTGCCTCGCGCCCGGCCGGCACCTCGAACGAATTGATCAGGACCACGCTCATCTCTGCTCCTCCCTGATTCGCCTGACCGCAGCGAAGGTAGCTGCCCGGCGCGGCGGGCGCTAACCGCGCGAGCGTTCGTTGAGCCGGGCTGTGGGCCGCGCTCGACCGGCCGTTGAGCGGCCGCACCGAGGCTGATCACGAGGAGCCCGACCGGAAGGGGATTCAGCATGCAGCACGCAGTCAGCCCGCCACGGCCGGCCACCGGCCGCCCGCTGGCCTGGGCACCCGCGCCCTGGGACGAGCGCCTGGAAGAGGCCACGCTGGAGGTTCCGCTGGACTACGCCGACCCGGAAGGCGAGAGCATCACGCTGGCGCTGAGCCGGCACAGGGCGACCAGCCAGGAGCGGCGCCGCGGCGTCCTGCTGTCGGTGAACGGCGGGCCCGGCGGCGACAACGGCACGGGCCGCGCGCTGGCCGGCCGGCTCAGCGAAACCCCGCTGGCCGAGGTCTACGACCTGATCGGGTTCGACCCGCGGGGGACCGGGGCGTCGACCCGGCTGAACGCGGAGACCATCGAGAACAAGGCGCCGTTCGACTCCCGGCCTCCCGACTCGGCCTTCCCGCTCATCGCCGAGGACATGCGCCGCCGGGACGAGGCCTGCCAGCAGGCCGGCGGCCGCATGCGCCCGCACGTCAGCACCCGCAACACGGCCAGGGACATGGACCGGATCCGGGAGGCGCTCGGCGAGCCGCGGATCAGTTTCGTCGGCTGGGCCTACGGGTCGATGGTGGGCGCGGTGTACGGCACGATGTTCGGCGCGCACCTGGACCGCAGCGTGCTCGACTCCGCGGTGCACCCCGACTGGGACTGGCACCAGCAGTTCATGATCCAGGGCCTCGCGGTCAGGGAGAGCGTCGAGGCCTGGGCGGAATGGGCCGGCCAGCGGAACGGCCAGCTGGGGCTCGGCCGCACCGGCCGGGAGGTGCTCGACGCCGTCGAGGAGATCGCCGCGGGCCTGGCCGGCCCGATGGACTCGGTCCCGCTGCGGACCGCCTTCGACGGCCTGGTCGGGTTCACCGCCCCGCACCGGCCGCGCTGGGCGATGCTGGCCGAGCTGGCCGGCCAGCTGCGGACCGCGGTGGCGGCCAGGGACACCGGCACGGCCAGGGAACTGCTCGAGGGCAAGACGCACTGGCGGCCCGGCGACTCGCTGGGCGAGCTGCGCGAGGCGGTGCTGGAGGCAGTCACTTGCGAGACCCCGTGGCCGCGCGAGCTGGAGACCTACTACGCCGACATGCGGGCCTTCCGCGAGCTGTACCCGTACGCGTTCGGGGTGACCAGGGCCCAGCCGTGGGTGTCCACGTTCGCCTCGTTCGAGCCGCCTGAGCCCCCGGTCTCGGTGGAGCGGGACGGCTACCCCGAAGGTGTCGTGGTCCAGGCGGACGCCGACCCGTGGGACTACTACATAGGCGGCCAGGCGCTGGCCGAACGGCTCGGCCACCGGCTGGTCATGGTGGAGGACTCCGGCGCGCATGAGGTCTACGCGCTGTCCGGCAACCGCGACGTGGATGCGCACGTGCACCGCTACCTGCTGCACGGCATCCTGCCGCCGCTCGGCACGGTCTGCCCGGGCGACCCGCGGCCCGCCATCCCGGCCGACGACCCGGCGGGATAACGGGCCGGGGTTAACGGGCACGGGCCGGAAAAAAGCAGCGTTGTTCTCCTTGTAAGCGATTGCTTAGTTTCCGGTCCGGGCCTATGGTTTGGGCAGCTGGACTTCCGGAAGTTCGCGTTATCACCAGCTCATTCCGGCGTGCCTGCGCGGCAGCCGGTGTATTGGCTCTGTGCCAATACCGGGCGGCCGCGGCCAGGCGGGCCGTGGACCTGAAGGGAAGTCCCGCGCATGCCGCAGTACCGGAGCATCCGTACTCTCCTGCCCCGCGTTACCGGACGCCGGCTGGCCCGCCTGGGCGCGGCCGGCGTGCTGGCCACCGCCGGCGTGGCCGCCGCCGTCGCGGTGGCCGGCCCGGCCTCGGCCACGCCCTCGTCGGCCGCCTGCACGACGGTCCGGGTGATCGCGGCCCGGGCGTCGACCGAGGCGCCGGGCGACGGCGTGATCGGCAGCCTGGTCACGCTTATCCAGAACGACGTATCGGCCAGCGTCAGCCAGGAAGCCGTTGTCTACCCGGCGACGCTGACCAATTACTCCAGCAGCGTGGCGCAGGGGGACAGCGCGATTAAGTCCCAGCTCGCCACCGACGTCGCGAACTGCCCGAGCGAGCAGTT
>Ga0207693_10004064_pt1 | contig 12435 bp, 13 predicted proteins | sample LARL81metaG_FD_184347 | JGI IMG/M metagenome (GOLD analysis project Ga0207693, IMG submission 184347) | Corn, switchgrass and miscanthus rhizosphere microbial communities from Kellogg Biological Station, Michigan, USA - LAR L8-1 metaG... | ecosystem: Host-associated > Plants > Roots >...
TTGCCGGATTCATCCAGCGACACCCCGAGTACGACGACCTGGTCGCCCCGGAGCACCGCCGCCGGTCTGCAGCGACGTAGCCCGGCCGGTCGCAGATACGGCGAGACCGGTAGACAGATCAGTGCGTCGCGTTGGCCAGGGCGACGAGCGCGTCCGGCGCGGCGCCTCGGAGCCGCAGCGGTACCCAGCTCTCGCCTCGATCGCGGCTCTCCCAGAGCTGGCCGTCCGCGAGACCGGCGAACAGGCGGCCATCGGTCGCGAGCAGCGCGTATGGCATCGCCGGTAGCGGCTCGGGGAGGCCGCCCGCGAGAGGCTGCCACGGTTCGCCGTCGAGTCGCCGGTAGATGCGCGCGTGCGGGTCGCCGCGGCCGTGGGCGGCGAAGGGCCCGGTGCTCGCCGAGACGTACCAGCAGTCGGGGTCGTCCGGATCGACGGTGACCGACCATGTGTAGTGCCGGTCGCGGCCCTCGTCAGCCTGCTGCCAGCTCCCACCCGCGTCGGTGCTGAAGGCGGCGCCGCCGCCGCCCGCCTCGTACGCCCGACCCGGCACCTGGGGGTGCCAGGCCAGCGCGTGCACGTCCCGCTGGGCGCCCGGTCGGTGATCCTGCCAGCTCTGGCCGCCGTCGCTGGAGCGCATCAGGCCGCCGAGCTCGATCCCGACCAGGAGCAGACCCGGGTCGTGGGGACTGGGGGCGATCCAGCGGACGTGCGAGGTCCACGGCCGTGGCGGGAAGCTCCAACTGGGCCGCGAAGGCAGCTCCAGCAGCGCTTCCAGCTCGCGCCAGGTCTCGCCGCGGTCGTCGCTTCGGAAGAGCCGGCTCGGCTCGGTGCCCGCATACACGGCCCCGTCGGCGGCGCTCACCGCAAGCGAGAACACCCCCGGCTCGGGCAATCTACAGTCGACCCAGCTCCGGCCGCCGTCGACGCTGCGGCGCACACCCCCCTCACGTAAACCGGCATAGACGGTGTCCCGATCGAGATCGACGGCCAGGCACTGCGCCCCGCTTCCGGATAGCGACGGCCCGGCCGTCCACGCCTCGCCTGCCTCGTCGAGGCGAACGATGCCGTCGCCGGTGGCTGCGTACAGTCGCGCCATCGATACAGCCTACGCGTTCGGCGCTCGATTCCGATCAGCCCCGCTCACCACGCGACGACTCGTTGTCACGCTCCTCGAGCAGCGACGTCAGCCGCTCTGAGCCGCTTCCAACTCGCGGAAGATCGCCGCCGCAGCGGAGCGGTTGGGAGCCTCTAGCTTGGCCAGGATGTGGGAGACGTGCGTGCGCACCGTTTCGGTCGAGAGGTAGAGCTCGGCCGCGACGGCGCGGTTCGTTTTCCCCTCCGCAATCGCCGCCAGCACCTGCCATTCTCGGCTGGTGAGACGACGCTCGCTGGGCAGCAACTGGGTCAGCGGGCGCGACCGGCGCCCGGCGCGAAGCTCCGCCAGGACCACGTGGGCGATCGCTCGCGATACCGCCAACTCGCCGCGGATCGCGGCCCGGATGGCGCCGGCCCAGCTCTCGGCGCTCATGTCCTTGGTCACGAACCCCGCTGCGCCCGCCCCCAACGCGTTCAGTACCTGTTGGTGCGCGGCCTCGGAGGAAGTCGCAATGACGGTGCACCCGTACTCGGACACCGTGGTTATGAGCTCCAGGGCCCACGCGGCAGACGGGGGGAGGTCGACGTCGATCAGGAACGCCTCCGTAGGCTTCGCAAGCATCGCCAGCGCCGTGCCCAGGTCCTCCGCCTCGGCGACGACCTCGACGCCCTGGGCGGTCAGGCCGTTGCGAACGCCCATGCGGATGATTTCGCTGGAATCGCAGACGACGACGCGCGGTCGCTCAGTCACGAACACTTTGTGAATCCCCCTGGAGCCTCATATGCAGTTGCGCTACTGCGAACTTCACAGCATCCGTTGGCAACTCTGCAACGAAATAGTACGAGCACTTTGCCACATTGCCTACACCCTGGGAAGCGGGTGACAGGAAATCACCCGCCGGATCGGACGGGTGTGGGATGTTCAGCGGCCCTTGCAACCCGGAGACTGCCGGCATGCAATCGCGCCGTCCCCGGCGACAACGGAGTGGCCCACGGCCGCGCCGAGTTCTGCTCGTCGGGCTCCCTCCACTCCGACTCGACGCCCTCCGCCCCGCGCTCTCCGCGGTGGCGGAGGTGGACTCGGTTCCCTTCCCGGGAGCCGAGTTCGATCGGGCGGTGGAGGAGGTGGACTACGACCTGGTCGTGGTCGACGTCACGTACCTGCAGGCGTCGCGTGTCCGGCCGCTGATCACCCAGAGGTTCGAGGGGAGCGGAGCTGCACTGGCATACGTGGCGGTCGACGGGCAGATCCTGGTACACGAGGAGGGGTCATCAGAGCCCCGGCTGCTCGAGGACACGTCGGTGGAGACCCTGGTGGCGATGGCCTCCGGATCGCGGCTGACGGTGGTGCAGGACAGATGACAGGCAGGGGCGACTGCTCGCGTGCGTCCGCAATCCCGCGTGCGCACTCGGACCGGGGCCAAGCCCCAGGGAGGAGAGCAGCAATGCTCGATCTCATCTCGACGGCGATCACGCAGCTGCGGCAGCGGGATCGCGAGGACGGCCAGGCGATGGTCGAGTACGCGCTGATCCTGGCGCTTGTCTCGATCGCCGCGATCACTGTCCTCGGGTTCATCGGCACGGACGTGAACACCGTGTTCACGAACGTGGACAACGCCCTGAAGGGCGCCTAGCCGGTCGAGGGTTGGGTCCCGGCGTGCCTGCCGGGGCCCAACCCCCCGGCACCCCAGGAACTGCCATGAAACTTTGCGAATCAGTCAACCATCGGAATCGCGAGCGCGGCCAGGCGATGGTCGAGTACTCGATCATCCTGGCGCTCGTCTCGATCGCGGCGATCGTGGTTCTCGGCGATATCGGCAGCCAGGTCGCCGGCCTGCTGACCACCGTCCACGACGCATTCGGTGGCGCGTGACCAGGCGGTCTCGCAACGGGGAGTCCGGTCAGGCTCTGGTCGAGTTCGCGCTTGTCCTGCCGCTGCTTCTGACGATCCTGCTCGGCCTGGTCGACTTCGGCAAGGCGTTCAACTACTGGATCGACGAGACGCACATCGCGAATCTGGGAGCGCGGCTGGCGGCCGTGAACGCCTCCTCGGCCACGACCGGCGGCACGACGCTCCAGCAGTACGTCCTCAGCCAGGCCGACACCACGGAGCTGCGGAACGGGGGCACCTCGTCCGTCCCGACCCGGGCGCAGGTCTGCGTCAGCTTCCCCAACGGCACGGCCAACGTCGGCGATCCGGTGACCGTGACGGTCAACGTGACATACGACTACCTGCCGTTCATCGGCAACAAGATCTCCACCGCCAGCGTCAATATCTCCGGTAGCGCGACGATGCGCCTCGAGGCTGCGCCGACCAACTACTCGGCGGGGTGCAGCTGATGGCCAGGGGACAGCTCGCCGGCGATCAGGGCGGAGTGCTGGTGATGACGGCCGTCTTCCTGCCCGTCCTGCTCGTGTTCGTCTCGTTCGTCGTCGACATCGGCAACTTCTTCGAGCACCAGCGCCACCTCCAGACGCAGGTCGACGCCGGCGCGCTGGCAGGGGGCGATGTCTACCGGTTCCCCTGCGACAACACGGCCATCGCCAACGCCGTCCGCAGCTACGCGGGGGCACAGTGGAACCCGCAGGTCGCGAACAGCCAGGGCAGCGTCACTGTCCTCGTCAACTCGAAAACCTATGCCGACCAGGGCGGCACCGACTTCAGCGACGGCACCCCCTGCAGCGACGGCTACGTCGACGTCAAGGCGACCGAGCGCGATGTCCCCTTCTTCTTCAAGATCCTGTCGCTCTTCGGCGGCCCGTCGAGCGTGCCGGCGATCAACGCCCACGCGAGGGTCAGCATCCTCCAGGAGCAGACCGCCGCCGGCGCCCTGCCGATCGCGGTTCCCGACCCGACGCCGCAGAACGTGTGGGCACAGTTCGTGAACGAGGATACCGGGGCCAAGATCGGCGGCCTCGTCCCGCTCCAGCAGAACGGCACCGACGCCAACGGCAACCCGATCTGGGACAACAGCGGCGCGCCGGACTCGGTCACGATCCCGGCCCCCCAGGGCGGTGCGACCGTCAGCCGGATCGGCGTCCGCACCATCATCTCCGGCAGCGGCGATTCGACCTGCGGCGACGTCCTCGTCGAATGTGACGACCAGGGCAGCCCGAACGGCATCCTGTTCGCCGAGGGCTGGTGCGGTCCGACCACCACCCCGGCCTGCGCGGCCCGCTCGGGCACCGTGGCGCCGGTCGTCCGCGACATCTCGATCTCGGAGCGGAACGCCTGCGATTCGTATGCCAACGCGGCGTTCGTGAACTCGAGTTCCACCTGCAACGTGAAGGTGCGGGCCAAGCTGGACATCGGCGGCCTGAGCTCGTCCAGCCTGCAGGTGTTCGCCCAGGGCGGTAACTGCCCGATGAACGGCAACAACCACGGCTGCCAGATGCAATTGCAGACGACGGGGCCGGACGCCGGCTACTGGACCACGACAGGCACCGGCACCTTCCCCGACGTCGGGATGGCATCGGCCAGCGGCCCGAACCCGATCAGCATCTACTGGCAGTACCCGGTGAACGGCGCCACGATCGCGCCCTATGGGGCCTGCACCAACAAGAACGCGAACCCGTGCCACGACGTGATCGCCAACGTCCAGCGCTCGTTCGAGGCGACCCAGACCCGGTCAGGAGTGGTCCAGGCCGCGTCCCTGATGGAGGGCGGGCTGAACACGACCGGGACGTTCGCGGTCGGCTCCACGCATAGCTTCGTCGTCCGCCTGTCGCTGCTACCCGGCCTCGCAAACGCCACCAGCGTCTCGAGCCCTCCGGTCGCCCTGCGGGTGGTCGGCAGCCAGAACCAGTCGATCGACTGCGATCCCGCAGTTCCCAACCTGCGAAACGAGATCGCCCAGGGCTGCCAGCCCCAGTACACGATCAATCTCGCCGCCGCGTGTCCCTCCTACGCGACGCTCTGGAGTACTCCCCAGCCGTGGTTCTGCGTCAAGACGCAGACCGGTGGGTCGGTCGGCCAGGTGACACAGGGGATGGACGACCGAATCCTGCAGGGCGGCAGCTGCGCCCAGCATCCCAACAACTGGTCGTCCTTCCCCAACCTCCCGGCCGGCGACACCCGCATCGTGCCCATGTTCGTGACCCCCTTCGGGTCGTTCAACGGCAGCGGCAACGACATCATCCACGTCGTCAACTTCGCGACCTTCTACGTCACGGGTTGGGGCCACAACGGGAACGGCAACGGCTGCCCGGGCGACGACCCCGCGCCCAGCGGTTTCATCGTCGGCCATTTCATCAAGTACGTGTCATCCATCAACACCGGCGGCGGCACCACGACGTGCCAGCAGAACGCGTTTGGAAGTTGCGTCGCCGTGCTCACGCAATGAACGACCTGAGGAGTGAGGCGAGCACATGCAGAAACTGACATCGACACGCAGCGGTTCGATCGTCCTGGGGGTGTTCGTCGCCCTCCTCGCAGCGGCGGTCGTCCTCTTCTACCTGGTGCAGTACCGAAACGACGTGAACCAGTCCAACCAGCGGGTGCCGGTGCTGGTCGCGACCAGCCTGATTCCCAAGGGAACCCCGGGCACGCTGATCGCGTCGCAGCAGATGTACACGACGTCCGAAGTGCCCCGGAAGGACATCAACGACGGGGCGATCACCGATCCCGGGTTCCTGCACGGCAAGCAGGCCGTCAGCGTCGTCAACCCGGGCCCGCAGCTCACCGAGAGCGAGTTCAAGTCCGTGCCGGCCAACCAGCTGAACGCCCAGTTCACGGGCAACATGCGCGCGGTCTCGGTGCCGCTCGACTCCGCCCACGGGCTGATCGGGAACGTCCAGGCGGGCGACCACGTGGACGTCATCGCCGGCTTCAACGTCGAGCCGATCAACCGTAAGGGGCAGCCGATTCAGGGCGGCGTCGCGCGGCCCGTCAGCAAGACGATCATTCAGGACGCGCTCGTCCTCTCCGTCCCCAGCCAGGCCGGCTCCGGGCTCAGCAGCTCGGCGTCCAGCACCACCAGCAATGTCGTCCTGGAGCTCAACCAGGACCAGGCTGCCGAGGTCGCCTTCTCGGTCGACAACGGCAAGGTGTGGCTTTCCCTGGTGCCGCAGTCCGGAGCGAAGGAAGGCGCGCCCCCGTTCGTGACCCTGGAAACGCTGCTCTTCGGCCTCAAGCCGATCGCGGCCCAGAACTCCTTCCGAGGCTAGCCATGGCTGATCCCATTCGCGCACTCGTCGCACTCGATAACGACATCGACCATGAGATGGTCAACTCGTCCCTGCCTGCGACCTCGGCGATTCAACTCGTCGGCGTCGTCGACGGCCTCGACGAGAGCTGGGCGACGCTTCAGGAGACGCCCACCGACCTGCTCGTCGTCGCCTGCGGCCCCCACTCGGAGCGGGCCCTCTTCCTGATCGACGGCGCTGTCAAGCAAGCACCGGAGCGGCCGGTGGTCGTCCTCACCGAACCCTCGGCAAACGGCTTTACGCGCCGGGTCTTCGAGGCGGGGGCGGACGACATCCTGACGCTGCCCGAGGACCCCGGGAACGTCCGCTTCGCCTTCGAGAAGGCGATCGCTCGCCGTCGCGGATCCTCGGCCGCGGGAATCGCAGTCGCGCCGATGCTCGTCGTGCTCGGCCCGAAAGGTGGCACCGGCAAGACACTGACCGCCTGCAACGTGGCTCTCCGGGTGGCTGCCGCGGGCAAGCGGGTGGTGCTGGTCGACCTCGACCTGCAGTTCGGTGACGTCGGGCTCTCCCTGGGCCTGACGCCCGAACGGACGGTCTACGACCTGGCGAAGGCGGGCGGATCGCTCGACGCCGAGAAGCTCGAGGGCTACCTGACGAAGCACCGGAGCGGCGTCCGGGCGCTGCTGGCGCCGACACGGCCCGACCACGCGGGCTCGGTGTCGACCGAGTTCCTCCGCGACGTCTACGCCACCCTGCGGGCATCGAACGACTTCGTGATCGTCGACACGCCGCCGGGCTTCACCCCGGAGGTGATCGCGTCGATCGACAGCTCATCCGACGTCTGCATGGTCGCCATGCTCGATTCGCTGTCGCTCAAGAACACCAAGCTGGGGCTGGAGACGCTGGAGCTGATGGGCTACCAGCAGAGCCACATCCGATTCGTCCTCAACCGAGCCGACTCGCGGGTCGGCATCACCGACGAGGATGTGGTGACGATCGTCGGCCGTGCTCCCGATGTGAAGATCCCGAGCGACCGCGACATCCCGCGCTCCGTGAACCAGGGCGAGCCAATCGTCCGCTCCAAGTCGCGCTCCGACGCCGCGAAGGCGTTCCGGACGCTCAGCGACTCGTACCTCACCCCCGAGCCGAGCGGCCGTTCCCGACGGCGCTTCTCCAGGAAGGGATAGCGATGGAACTGCACGAGCGACTCTCCACGCTGGGCCGCCCGATCGCGGTCACGCACGGCCAGGATCCGTTCGCCGAGCTCAAGAACCGAGTGCATCTCGCGGTCATCGCCGAGCTCGGCCCGCAGCTCTTCAACGCCGCGGCCGACCCGGTGGCCGTCCGCGAGCGGGTGACCAAGGAGATCCAGACCCACCTGGCGCCCGAATCCGGCCTCTCCCGCGATGACCGCGACCGCGTCGCCGCCGAGCTCACCGACGACATCCTCGGCCACGGCCCGCTGGAGCGCCTGCTCTCGGACGACAGCGTCTCGGAGATCATGGTCAACGGCCCCTGGGACATCTGGGTGGAACGGCAGGGACGGCTGTACGAGACGACCGTGCGCTTCACCGACGACTCACATCTACGCCGGATCATCAACAAGATGGTCGCCGAGGTCGGCCGGAGGATCGACGAGTCGTCGCCGATGGTGGACGCCCGCCTCCCCGACGGCAGCCGTGTGAATGCCATCATCCCGCCGCTCAGCCTGTCCGGGCCGCTGGTCACGATCCGCAAGTTCTCCAGGAAGCGTCTGGAGATGGGCGACATGGTTCGCCTGGGCACGCTCAGCACGGAGACGATGGAATTCCTCCAGCGCTGCGTCCTGGCCGAGCTGAACATCCTCATCTCGGGCGGCACCGGCGCCGGCAAGACGACGCTGCTGAACGCGCTCTCGACCGCAGTGCCCGACAGCCAGCGGATCGTCACCATCGAGGACGCCGCCGAGCTGCGACTGAACCAGCGACACGTGCTGCGCCTGGAGGCGCGCCCGAAGAACATCGAGGGTGAGGGCGAGATCCCGATCCGCGAGCTCGTCCGGAACTCTCTGCGCATGCGTCCCGACCGGATCATCGTCGGCGAGGTCCGCGGCGCCGAGTCGCTGGACATGCTGCAGGCGATGAACACAGGGCACGACGGGTCGCTCTCGACTGTGCACGCGAACTCTTCGCGCGACGCCCTCGCCCGGGTGGAGACGATGGTCCTGATGGCCGGCTTCGACCTGCCGGTTCGCGCGATCCGCCAGCAGGTGTCGTCCGCGCTCGATCTGGTCGTGCACCTCGAGCGGCTCGAGGACGGAGTCCGCAGGGTCACGTCGATCACCGAGGTGCAGCGGATGGAATCGGATGTGATCACGCTCCAGGAGCTCTTCGCGTTCAAGATCGATGAGGTGACGAGCGAACGCACGGTCATCGGCAGCCTGCGGTCCACGGGCCTGCGGCCGAGCTTCCTGCACAAGTTCGAGAAGCACGGGGTGACACTGCCGGTGAGTCTGTTTCAGGCGCCGGCGCGGACGGACGCCGAGCTGCAGAGGATCGGCGTCCGATGATCCGCCGCCTCCTGATCGGGGCCCTGATGGTGCTCGCGTTCGCTGCACCGGGGACCGCCGCAGCCGCCTCGCCGGTCAAGCTGGCACGGCTTGACGCCCGCTTCCCCGACCGGTCGTTCCTGCTCTCGCTGCCGCAGTCGCTGCGGCTGACGGCGGACGACGTCCGGGTGACCGAGAACGGCCGGTCGGTCGACCAGCCGACGCTGGTCCCGGCAACGCTCGCCCGCGGCACCCGGCTGGGCGTGGTCCTGGTGATCGACGCCAGCGAGAGCATGCGCGGCGCCCCGATCGCGTCCGCACTCGCCGCAGCCCGCACGTTCGACAGCCACCGGTTGCCCGGCGAGCGGCTGGCGGTGATCGAGTTCAACCAGACGAGCTCGGTCGTGCTGCCATTCACCGTCGACGAGCAGCAGATCCAGGCCGCCCTCGGACGGCCACCGCTGATCGCGCAGGGAACGCATATCTACGACGCGGTCAACCAGGCCGCGCAGCTGCTCGACCAGGCACATATCGACGGAGGGTCGGTCATCCTGCTCTCGGACGGAGCTGACACCGGGAGCTCGGCGAACGCCGCGGCAGTCGAGGCGATGGCCGAGTCGGCCCACATCCGCGTCTTCACCGTCGGTCTGCGGTCTCCGGCGTTCCGAGCCCATTCGCTGCGCACGCTCGCCGACACCACCGGCGGCCGGTTCACCGAGGCCTCCTCGGCCGCCAATCTGGCGCCGATCTATGACGAGCTGGGGGCAGAGCTCGCCAACCAGTACGTCCTTCGCTATCGGTCGCTGGCGCGAGCCGGCAGCCCGGTGACCGTCCGGGTCAACGTGCACGGCGTCCCCGGGACAGCGGAAAGCAGCTACGTCGCACCGGCCCTGCCCGCTCCGCCGTCCACCGTTTATCACCTCTCGGTTCTGCAGCGGTACTGGCGGTCGGACATCTCGCTTGTCGTCACCGTCCTGGCGGCGGCCCTGCTCTTCGGGGCAGGGACGATGCTGCTCGTGCGCCCGCACCGGAAGCCGCTCGCGCGGCGGATGGCGGCGTTCGTGTCGATACGATCGAACCAGGGGGCGGAGGGCGGCAAGCTCCTGGCCGACCGGGTTTTCGAGAGCGTCGAGCGCCCGCTGCGACGGGCGGGGTTCTGGACCCGTTTCCAGGAGGAGTTGGACATCGCAGGTATCTCGATGCCGGCGATCCAGATCGTGCTCTGGACCGGGGTCGGAACGGTTGTTCTGGGGCTGGGGCTGATCGCGGTCTTCGGCACGCCCGTGCTCGCACTTCTCGCCCTGGGCGTCCCGGTCGCCGTGCGCGGAGGGGTCTCAGGGCGGCTCCGCCGCACGCGGGCGCAGTTCGCCGAACAGTTGCCCGACAACCTGCAGGTGATGGCGTCGGCCATGCGCGCCGGTCACAGCTTCGTGGGCGCGCTCTCGGTCGTCGTCGCCGATTGCCCTGAGCCCTCACGCAGTGAGTTCCAACGGGTGGTGGCCGACGAGCAGCTGGGCGTGCCGCTGGAGGATGCGCTGGAGGTGGTGGCGACGCGAATGGCGAGCAGGGACGTGGCCCAGATCGCGGTGGTGGCGTCGCTGCAACGACAGACCGGCGGCAACACGGCCGAGGTGCTCGACCGGGTGACGGCGACGGTGCGCGAACGGTTCGACCTGCAGCGACTCGTGAAGACCCTGACGGCGCAGGGCCGCGTTTCGCGATGGATCGTGACGGCCATCCCACTCGTGCTGCTGGCGGCGATCAGCCTGCTGAATCCGGGGTACGTCGCGCCGCTCTTCCATCGTACTGGCGGTCAGGTGTTGCTCGTGGTGGCGCTGGTGATGGTCATCACCGGCTCGCTGGTCATCCGCAAGATCGTGGACATCGAGGTCTAGGAGGCTCTGATGCTCTTGATGCTGTTTCTGGGGTTGGGCCTGATCGTCGTGGCGGTGATGCTGGTCGCCCGCGGCCTCTCGCTATCGCGGGTGCGCACCACCGAGACGCTGGGTCAGATCCCCGCCTATGGATTCACCCATCCGACAGCGGACCCCGTGCAGGCCACGCGGCCGGTCAGCGGCGCACTGGACGGGATCGCCGGCGCGATCGGCTCGACGCTCGCGCGCCGCATCGGCAGCCTGCAGGAGGCCCGCGTCCGCGGCGAGCTGATGGCCGCCGGCATCTACTCCGTGTCACCGCGCAAGTTCATCGGCTACCGCGTGCTGTGCCTGGTCTGCGTCCCGGTCGCATGGCTGTCGGTCGCCGTCTCGATCGCGGCAGGCCCTCCGCTCACCGTAGTCGGATTCGCCTTCGCTGTCTGGGCGGGATGGGTGGCGCCGATGACGATCGTCCGCAACCGGGCCCGGCGGCGCCTGGAGGAGATCGACCGGGCTCTCCCGGAACTGATCGACCTGCTGGTGGTGACGGTCGAGGCCGGTCTTGGTTTCAGCAGCTCGCTGCAGGTGGCTGCCGACCGAATGGACGGGGTGCTGGGCGACGAGCTCCGCCTGACACTGCAGGAGCAGAGCATGGGCCTGGGGATCAACGAGGCGCTCGGGAACATGCTCCTGCGGGTGGATACCCCGTCCACGCGATCGTTCGTGCGCTCGATCCTCCAGGGCGAACAGCTCGGCGTCTCGATCGGCCAGATCCTGCGGAACCTCGCCCAGGAGATGCGAAACCGGCGCCGCCAGGCCGCCCAGGAGCGGGCGCAGAAAGCGCCGATCAAGCTGCTCTTCCCGCTCATCCTGCTGATCTTCCCGGCGATCTTCATCATCCTGCTCACTCCGGCAGTGTTCTCGTTCCTCGACGCATTCGGAGGCAGGTGATGGCCAGGGCGGTGACGATGGTGGTGTTTGCCCTGGCGGCATTCGCGACGGTCGCAGCGGCCGTGGTGGCGACAGGCGACGTTCTCACCGGGACGGCCGGGTCGAGCTGGGCGATCGCGCTCTACACGGTGCTCAAGGCAGCGGTGGTGAGCAGCTTCGCAGTGCTGGTCGCCATGCGCCCGCAGGCGCGGAGGGGGGCGCGGGCGCCCATCGCGATCATCGCCTGTGTCGCCGCCCTCGGGGCAGCCGGGGCGCTTCACCCACCCGGATCCGTGTCATCGGCGGCACTGGAAACCGCCGGCCTCGCCGTTGCGGTCGCCGGGACCTGCTGGATGCTCGCGTCGGTGCTCGCCCTCGGCACCTGCTTCGGCATCCTGCCGGAGGCCCGGGGGCTGGTCCAGCGCGGCCCCTACCGGCTGGTCCGCCACCCCCTCTATCTCGGCGAGCTGACGGCCTGCGCCGGCCTGGTCGCCGCATCGCCGTCCCTGGCCAACGCACTGCTTCTGGCGGTCTTCGCCGGTGCACAGGTGGTCAGGATGCGCCTCGAGGAGGCCGAGCTGACGGCTGTCTTCCCCGAGTACGCCGCCTACGCGGCGCGGACCCCGCGCCTGCTTGCCTGGCCACGACCACGCGCGATGACCGCTAGCGGGGACCGCCTGGGAGCATCCCCTGGGTCAGCCTGAAGCACCAGATACCGCCCAGCAGCGCATAGATCAGTGCCGGGAACGTCACCACCATGATGACGCCGAAGCGGGCCAGGTCAGTGCCGACGGCGAGCAGCTGGCTGGACAGCAAGGGGACGACGAGCAGGCAGCAGATGCCGCCCGCGGCAAGGTGAAG
>Ga0207693_10004065_pt1 | contig 12433 bp, 12 predicted proteins | sample LARL81metaG_FD_184347 | JGI IMG/M metagenome (GOLD analysis project Ga0207693, IMG submission 184347) | Corn, switchgrass and miscanthus rhizosphere microbial communities from Kellogg Biological Station, Michigan, USA - LAR L8-1 metaG... | ecosystem: Host-associated > Plants > Roots >...
TGCCGTCACGGTCCCGCTTCGCCATCGGATCACGACGGCAGACTAGAACAAACCAGGGAGGACGCGATGTCGAAGCGCAGGACCGAGCGCCTGCTGTCCATCGTCGTCCTGCTGCTGGACTCCCGCCGGTACCTGACCGCCGAGGAGATCCGCGCCGCGGTGCGCGGCTACCCCGACGAGCACGAGGCCTTCAAGCGGATGTTCGAGCGCGACAAGGAGGAGCTCAGGGAGCTGGGCATCCCGCTGGAGACCGGCGTGAACAATGCGCTCGACGAGGAGCCCGGCTACCGCATCAAGAAGCAGGACTACGAGCTCCCCGAGATCAGGCTTGAGGCCGACGAGGCGGCGGTGCTCGGCATCGCGTCCCGGGTCTGGCAGAGCGCCGCGCTGGCGGGCGCCGCCGCCGGCGCCCTGCTCAAGCTCAAGGCCGCGGCGGTGCCGGGTCCCGACCAGGACGATGACAAGCAGAGCCTCGGTATCGAGCCGCGGCTGAGCACCCAGGAGCCCGCGTTCGGCCCGCTGTGGGAGGCCGTCAGGGACCACCGCCCGGTGACGTTCGACTACATCGCCAGCGGCCGCTCCACCGCGACCAGGCGGGAGCTCGAGCCCTGGGGCGTGGTCAACTGGAAGGGCCGCTGGTATGTGGCCGGCCACGACCGGGCGCGGAACGCGCCGCGGGTCTTCCGGCTCAGCCGCATCACGGGCCCGGTGAAGATGGCCGGCCCGCCGGGCAGTGTCACCGTCCCGCCGGACGCGGACGTCCGCGCGCTGGTGAAGAGCTGGGACGTCTCGCCGGCCCGCGACCACACCGCGGTGCTCAGGGTCCGCGCGGGCGCCGGTTTCGGGCTGCGCCGCTGGGCGACCGAGGTCGCGCCGGACGAAACACCGGGCTGGGACCGGGTCACGGTGCTCTTCGCCGACGTGCCCTGGTATGCGGCCCACATCGCGTCGTTCGGCCCCGACGTCGTGGTGCTCGAGCCGCCGGACCTGCGCGAGGCGGTCATCCGCCGGCTCAAGGGAGTCCTGGCGTGAGCGGTAACCAACCACGTATGGTGACCTCTGCCGAGCGGCTGCGCCGCCTGCTCGCGCTGGTCCCGTACGTGGTCAGCAGGAAGGTCGTGAGCCTGTCGGACGCGGCCGCCGCGTTCGGCATGACCGAACGCGAGCTGATCGACGACCTGAACCTCGCCTGGTGCGTGGAGCTCAAGGCGCCGGAGCCGTACTGCCCGATCGACCTGTCCTACGAGGGCGGCGAGATCACGGTCAGCCAGGCCGAGTCGATCGGGCGCCCGCTGCGGCTGGCGGCCGACGAGGCGAGCGCGCTGCTCGTCGCGCTGCGGATGCTGGCCGAGGTCCCCGCCGACGGGGACGCGGTCGGCCGGCTGATCGCCAAGATCGAGGGCGCGGCCGGCGCGAGCGCCGCGGCGAGCTCCCAGGTGATGATCCAAATCGATAGTCCGAACGTACGCGGCATGGCTGAGAAGATCAGCACTGCTCTGGCCGCGGGCAAGCGCCTGCACCTGCGCCACTACGCGCACGGCCGTGACGAGGCGACCGAGCGCGACGTCGACCCCATGCGGCTCCTGGTGGTGGAGGGCCGCACCTACCTCGAGGGCTGGTGCCGGCGGGCCGAAGGGGTGCGGCTGTTCCGCCTCGACCGGGTGATCGACCTCGAGGTGCTGGACGTGCCCGCCGAGGTGCCCGCGGAGGCCGAGCAGAAAGACGTCGACGCGGGGCTGTTCCGCCCGTCGGACTCCGACGAGCGGGTGGAGCTTGAGCTGGCCGCCGACGCGCGCTGGGTGGCCGAGTACTGGCCGTGCGAGTCGGTCACCGAGCTAGGCGAGGGACGGCTGCGCGCCGTGCTGCGCACCCCGGACACCCGCTGGGTGCGCCGCCTGGTGCTGCGCCTGGGCGAAGACGCCAGGGTGGTAGCCCCGGAGGCGCTCGCGGAGGAGGTGCGCGCGGCGGCCGCCGCCGCGCTCGCCCTGTACGCCTGAGGAGTGCGCCCACGATGACGCGCTGGCTCGCCGGCGACGGCGACTCATGCCCTTGGCTTGCGGCCGATCACCAGGAACTGCTTGCCCATCAGCCGCCACAGCGCCGGCGTCTGCAGGTAGGTCCTGGTCAATAGCGGCGACGGCGGCAGCAGGCCGCGGAACGAGTACGGCAGGAACCTGGGCGTCACCGATTCCACCTCGAACCCGGCGGCGTGCACGTGTTCCTCCATCCCGATATGGCTGAGGATCACCGTGTGGTCGGCGCAGTCGAAGTATTGCTTCGCGCAGTACCGGAAGTTGGGGCCCATGATCGCGATCCGGCCGCCCGGCCGCATCGCGTCCCGCAGCTTCGCCAGCACGGTGCCAACCGAGTCCTGGTCCGGCAGGTGCTCAATGAAGTTCGACACGAAAACGCCGTCGAAGTATTTACTCGGCAGCTCGACGTCCATGATGTCGCCGATGATCATTTTCACGTCGGCCGATTCGACGTCGCCCTGCCTGACGAGGTCGACGCCCCACCGGTCGCCGGCGGGCACCGCCGTGATGAACTCGCCGCGGCCGGCCGCCGGATCGAGGACGCTGCCCGGCTCGCCAAGTCGCTGGTAGATGTACCGGGCAATCTCAGTCCAGACCGCCTGCCTGCTGGCCTGGTCGACATCGCGGAACCGGTAGGCGTACAGCCGCTCGTAGTCGATGCCGCTCGCTGCGGCTGTCGTGGTCTCGGGACTGCGGGCTGCCATGTACGGACTATATAAAAGTTGCGTTCCGGGCGAGGCACTAACCTTTAGGCGTGCTGAACCCTGAGCGGGGGAAGGTGGCGGACGTCGCTGACGTCAGTCGCCAGGCAGTCCCAGCGAACCGCGGACGGTGGCAGGCCGCCAGGCCGCGGCTAGCGTGGGCGGGCGCGGTGGTCGGCGCGGCGCTGGTGCTCTTCTGGTGCTATCTGCGGTTGTCACAGTCCAATGCGGTGAACTCGGACGGCGCCGGGGTGGTGCTGCAAGGCTGGGATATGGTGCACGGCAACGTGCTGCTGTCGGGCTGGCAGCTCGCAGACGTGACCTTCGCCACGTTCGAGGCCCCGATCGACGGTCTGGTCGCGACGGTGCACGGGCTCAACCCGGACGCCGTGCACATCACCGCCGCGATCGTCTACACGCTGGTCGTGCTGACCGCCGCGCTGCTCGCCAAGGGGACCGCGCGCGGCGTCGAGGGCGTCGTCAGGGCGGTGCTCGCCGCCGGCATCCTGATGGCACCGGGCATCAGCCCCGGAATCCACATCCTGCTCTTGTCGCCCGACCACACCGGCATCGCGGTCCCGCTGATGCTGGCCCTGCTACTTGCCGACAGGGCACGGCCGCGCTGGTTCGTGCCGGTCGCGATGGGGGTGCTGCTCGTATGGGCGCAGGTCGACGATCCGCTGGCGACCTACGTTGGTGCGGCGCCGATCGCGGTGGTGTGCGGCGTCCGGGCGGCGCTGCCGCTGGTGCGCGGCCGGCGGCCCGGTTGGTACGACGCGGGGCTGGCGGCCGCCGCCGTGGTGTCCGTGGAACTGGCCAGGCTGGCCGTCAGAGCCATCGAGGCGGCGGGCGGCTACCAGATGCGGCCGATCAAGGGCGGGATGGGCACGCTGTTCCCGTTCACTAGCTGGGGGGCACAGCTGTCCGCGTTCGGGCAGAACCTGCTGATCCTGTTCGGCGCGAACGTCTCGGGCCGGCACGGGATCGAGCTGACCATCGCCTACCTGCACCTGGCCGGTGTCGGGCTGGCCTTGGCCGGGCTGCTGGCCGGCCTCGCGTGCCTGGTCCGCGACGCGGACCGGGTCACGCAGATCCTGGCCGTCGCCGCGCTGGCGATACTCCTGGCGGGCGCGCTGGCGACCCCGATGGTCACGACCTGGAGCGCGCACGATCTCGCTCCCTTGCTGCCGTTCAGCGCGGTCCTCGCGGGCCGCACGGTCGGCCCGTGGCTGGCGCGGATGCGGTGGCGCGCCCCGCGGCTCGCGCTGCCGCTGCTGCTCGCGGCCGCGCTGGCCGGTTACCTGGCGGCGCTGGGATACGGGGTGGCCCAGCCCGCCCTGCCGGCCGAGACCCAGGGCCTCGCCGACTGGCTGGTGGCCCACCACCTGACCGGCGGGCTCGCCAAGTACTGGGCGGCGAGCAGCACCACGCTGTCCGCCGGCGGCCGGGTCCGCGTCTACCCCGTCACCGGCCTCGCGCAGCTCCCGTACACGTGGGTTGCCAAGTCCGCCTGGTACGATCCCGCTACGTCGCGGGCGGACTTCGTCGTCGCCATGCCGGGATCCGGCAACGCGTACGCCTTCCCCGAGGCAGGGGTCAGGAGAGTCTTCGGCAAGCCCGAGCGCGAGTACCGCGTCAACCAGTACATCATCATGGTCTGGGACAAGAACCTGCTGCTCACCGTGCACTCATCCAGTCCGGCCAGGTGATAAGGGGCGGAGCGGATCGGACGGGAGCGGCATGAGCTGGAACAGGGGTTGAGGAACAATGATGGAACCGCTCGGCATCGAGGGCGCCTGGGTCTACACGCCACAGGTGTACCGGGACGACAGGGGGAGCTTCCTCGAAGCGTTCCGTGGCGAGGAGTTCGCCGCTGACCTCGGGTACCGGTTTAACGTCGCCCAGGTCAACTGCTCGGTGTCGCGGCGCGGTGTCATCCGCGGCATTCACTACGCGGACGTCCCTCCGGGCCAGGCGAAGTACGTCAGCTGCGTCAGCGGATCGGTTGTCGATGTCGTGGTGGACCTGCGAGCCGGGTCGCCTGGCTTCGGGAAGTGGGAGGCGGTGCGGCTCGATGACGTGAGCCGCAGTGCGGTTTTCCTCGCCGAGGGGCTCGGGCATGGGTTCATCGCGGTCAGCGACCAGGCCACCGTGATGTACTTGTGCTCGACGTCCTACGCGCCTGGCAGGGAGCATGGCGTGCATCCGCTGGACACGACGCTCGGGATCGGCTGGCCACTTGAAGAGGCGGCCAGCGAGCCGGTGCTCTCGGCTAAGGACGCGGCGGCGCCGTCGCTCGAAGAGGCGCTCAGGACCGGGGCGCTACCTCGGTATGCGGACTGCGCCGCCTACGTGGCGGCGCTGCGCTCGCGGTTACGGGCCAGCATGGCGGGGAACGCCCGGGCGAGCGCGTCCCGCCAGTCCCCGATCGGCTTGATGCCCGCGGCCGCCCACGCGTCGTGCCCGAGCACGCTGTAAGCCGGCCGCGGCGCCGGGCGTGGGTAGGCGTCGCTCGTGACCGGCGACACCAGCGCCGGGTTCACGCCCGCCCGGGCGTACACCTCGCGAGCCAGCCCGAACCACGTGACCTCGCCCGAGCTCGTTGCGTGGTAGATCCCGGCGGGGGCCCGGGCGGTCACCAGAGCGCGGATCTGGCGGGCGACGTCGGCGGTCCAGGTGGGCTGGCCGCGCTGATCGTCGACGACGCTGACCGGGCTCGCCGTGCGTGCGCGGCCGAGCATCGTGGCGACGAAGCTATTCCCATGGGCGCCGTACAGCCAGGCCGTCCGCACCACATAGCCGGTGCTGGGCAGCGCGGCGAGCACGGCGCGCTCGCCGGCCAGCTTGGTCCGGCCGTAGGCGGTGCGCGGCGCGGCCGGGTGATCTTCCCGGTACGGCTCCCTGGCCGTGCCGTCGAAGACGTAGTCGGTGGACACCTGGACCAGGGTGATGCCCCGGTCGGCGCACGCGCCGGCGAGCAGGGCGACTGCCTTGCCATTGACCTGGATCGCGGCCTGCTCCTGTGTCTCGGCCTCGTCCACGGCCGTCCAGGCGGCGCAGTTCACCACGACGTCAGGCCGGTAGCTGTCCAAGGAGGCACAGACCGTCGCCGGGTCGGTGATGTCCAGCTCGGCCCGGGTCAGCGGGATGAGCTGCTCGCCGTCCTCAGCGGCCAGCAGCGCGGTCAGGTCCTGGCCGAGCATCCCAGCCGCGCCGGTGACGAGCCAGCGGGTCATCGGACGCTGGTCCCGCCGGCCGCCGGGCGGCCAGGCGGGGCAGGCCGTGGAAGAGGCTCCCACCAGCCGCGGTTACCGGCGTACCACTCGATGGTGGCCTTGAGGCCTTCGGCGAACGGCACCAGGGGTGCGTACCCCATCGACCGCAGCAGCGAGTCGTCCAGGCAGTAACGCCGGTCGTGCCCCTTCCTGTCGGTCACCGGGACAACCATGTCCCAGTCGGCACCGCAGATCTCAAGGATGGCAGCGGTGAGCTCACGGTTGGTGAGCTCGGCGTCGCCGTTGATGTGGTAGACCCGGCCGCCCTCGCCCTTCTCGAGCACGAGCTGGATGCCCCGGCAATGGTCATCGACGTGGATCCAGCCGCGGGCGTTGCCGCCGTCGCCGTACAGCGGGACGGGGTTGCCGTCGAGCAGGTTGGTGGCGAACAGCGGGATGACCTTCTCCGGATACTGGTAGGGCCCGTAGTTGTTGCAGCACCGGGTGATGGACACGTTCAGGCCGTGGGTCCGGGCGTAGGCGAGGGCGATCAGGTCACCGCCGGCCTTGGCCGCCGCATACGGCGAGTTCGGGTCGATCGGGGCGGACTCGGCCCACGCCCCGGCAGCTATTGATCCGTAGACTTCGTCGGTGGACACGTGCACGATTTTCGCCACCCCGGCCGCCCGGCAGGCGTCGAGCAGCACCTGCACGCCGGTCACATTGGCCGTGACGAACTCCGCCGCGCCGGCGATCGACCGGTCGACGTGCGTCTCGGCGGCGAAGTTAATGACCGCGTCGTGGCCGGGGAGCACGTCGGCCAGCAGCCGCGCGTCACAGATGTTCCCGTGGACGAAGGTGAACCGTCCGGCTACCGGCTCCAGATTCGCCAGGTTGCCCGCGTAGCTGAGGCAGTCGAGCACGGTGATGCTGGCGTCTTCATAGCCTGGGTAGCCGCCGCCTAGCAGCGAGCGGACATACTGCGAGCCGATGAACCCGGCTCCGCCGGTTACCAGGATCCTCATGCGCTGATCTGCACCTTGCTGTGGTCGCCTAGGACGAGCCGGTGGACCTGCGGCACCCGCGGCGCCGGGGTCACCTCGACGCTGTTGCCGATCAGGGATGCCTGGATCCGCCGGACTCCCCGGATGGACACGTCCTGGAGCAGGATCGAGTACTCGATCTCGCTGTCGTCGATCTCGCAGCCGGTCCCGATGGCGGTGTACGGTCCGATGTACGACCCCGTCACCTTCGTTCCCGCGCCGATGATCGCCGGCCCGACGATGCGGGACCCGGACACCTGCGCGCCCGTCTCGACCACGACTCTGCCGATGATTTCGCAATCCCGGCTGACCGTGCCGTCGAGCCGCAGCTCGGCGGCTTCGAGGACCAGCCGGTTGACCTCCAGCATGTCCGTTACGTTCCCGGTGTCCTTCCAGTAGCCGGTGATCGTCGTCGAGCGCACGGTCATGCCGTGATCGATGAGCCACTGAATCGCCTCGGTGATCTCAAGCTCGCCGCGCCAGGAGGGCTTGAGATCGCGCACAGCCTCGTGGACGGCGGCGGTGAACATGTACACGCCGACCAGTGCCAGGTCGCTCTTCGGCTGCCGCGGCTTCTCTTCCAGCCCGATGACCTGACCGCCGTCGTCGAGCTCAGCCACCCCGAAGTCGTGCGGGTCGGCCACCCTGGTCAGCATGATCTGCGCGTCCGGGCGTGCCGCGCTGAACTCCTCCACCAGCGCAGTGATCCCGCCGACGATGAAGTTGTCGCCGAGGTACATCACAAAGTCGTCGTCTTGCAGGAAGTCGCTGGCGGCGAGCACCGCGTGTGCGAGGCCGAGCGGCGCCTCCTGCCTGATGTACGTGACGCGGATCCCGAATTTCGAGCCGTCGCCGACGGCCGCCTCGATCGCGGCCGCGGTGTCCCCTACCACCATCCCCACGTCCGTGATGCCGGCCTCCGCGATCGCCTCGAGGCCGTAGAAAAGCACCGGCTTGTTCGCCACAGGCAGCAGTTGCTTAGCGGATGTGTGGGTGATCGGGCGCAGCCGCGTCCCGGTACCTCCGGCCAGAACCAATGCTCGCATGACCACAACCTAATGCTTCTCGCGGCCAGCCAGGTACCGGGTTCCCGGAATGGGCCTCATGAGATAGGCCGACATGGCGGCCGCTTCGGTCTCCAGTCCATATACTGCCTGGCGTGATCAATTCCCGACGTATAAGCGTTGTTCTTCCCGCCTATAACGCCGAGGCGACGCTGTCGCGCACAGTATCCGAGCTTGACCGAGAGATCATCGACGAGGTGGTGCTCGTCGACGACGCCAGCAGCGACCGGACCGTCGAACTGGCTCGCGAGCTCGGCCTGACGCCGATCTGCCACGAGCGCAACAAGGGGTACGGGGGAAACCAGAAGACGTGCTACCGGACCGCGCTCGACCTGGGCGCGGACGTCATTGTCATGGTGCACCCGGACTACCAGTACTCGCCGCTCCTCGTCCCCGCGATGGCGTCGATGATCGCTTACGGCGAGTACGACATGGTGCTGGGCTCCCGGATCCTCGCACAGAACTCCGTCGCGCGCGGCATGCCCAGGTACAAGTACGTCTCGAACCGGGTCCTCACATTCGTCGAGAACGTCGCGCTCAGCGAGAAATTGTCGGAGTACCACACTGGACTGCGTGCGTTCAGCAGTTCCCTGCTCGGTGGCCTGCCGTTCGAACGCAACTCAGATGACTTCGTCTTCGACAACCAGATCATCGCCCAGGCCGCCGCCGCGGGCGCCCGGATCGGTGAAATCTCCTGCCCCACCCGCTACGCGGCCGACTCGTCGTCGATCAACCTGCGTCGCAGCATCCGCTACGGTCTTGGCGTGCTGCGCACCTGCGTGGATTACCGGCTCGCCAGGCACGGGCTCGGGCACCCCGGTTACCTCGATTTCGAGCCAGGCAAGATGTCAGACCTGCGCGCCCTGACGGCCGTCGCGGACGCAGTTCCTGAGGAGTCCCCGGCCGACTCGGGCGAGGGTTCCCGTAAGTTATGCACATGCGGAACCCTCTTGACGTGAAGGTCAAGGCCACCGAGGAACACCCCGGAGGGGGGCGCCACATGACCGCCGGGAACCTGCTGCTCGTGCTGTCCGCCGTCGCCTTGGCTGCCACGGGACAGCTCATGCTCAAACACGGCATGCAGCTCGCCACCGCCCGGGCGCGCGGCTCGCATGGATCTCTCGTGATCGCGGCGGCCACGACGCCCTGGGTGCTGCTCGGCCTCGTGGTCTTCGCCGTGTCCGCCGTAGCGTGGCTTGGCGCGCTGTCCCGGGTTCCGCTGAACGTCGCCTACCCGTTCAACGCTCTCGGCTATATCGTGATCCTGGCCGCGAGCGTCGTCGTGCTGCACGAGCGTGCGAACCTGCTGACCTGGGCGGGATCGCTCCTTGTCGTGGCCGGCCTGGTCATCGTGGTGCTGTCCGTCAAATCCTGAGCGGGGTCAGCTGACCGGGTTGGAGATCGGCCGCCTGACCTCGGTCAGCAGGTTCTTGTGGTAGACGAGGATCTCTCTGGCCCCGACCATGTGCGTGAGGGCCGGCCTGCCGAAGACACGCTCGACGGCCGGCACCGTCCCCGGGTCGTTGGCCTGGAGGACGACGAAGTTCGCATAGTAACGATGAGGGTCATACCAGAGAAGGTCGTTCTCCCACGCGTGCGGGCGGGCTGCCCCGTCGGTGATGCTGATCGTGCGGATCTGCACCCCGTTGCTGTCCTGCAGGGTGATCGCGGGTCCGGTCCAGTAACCGCTGAGCCCGTAGCTCAGCCCGTGCGCCCTCAGCCAGTCCGCGACCTGCTGGTTGGCGGCGGGGAACGCGGTCATTGGCGGCTGGGCCGCTATCAGTGACAGCGGCAGCAGCGCGGCGCACGCCGTCAGGGCGGCCACTCCGGCTGAGGCCAGCCGGGGAAGCCGGCTGGCGAGCCGCGTGGGCACCAGTGCCCGGGCGGCGAGGATCGCGCCGGCGGGCAGCACGCCGACGAGGTCGTGCGGTGTGTTCGGCGCGGGCAGCGTGGAGAGCACGTAGACGCCGATGTTGGCGATGATCGCCACCGTCAGCACCTGCTCGGCCCGCCGGGCGCGCGGCCAGCGCACCACCGCCGTGACGAAGCCGACCGCCACGGCCACCAGGCAGGCGGACCCGAAGACGGCCCAGGCCCCGGCGGGCGGGTAGCCCGGAGCAGCGTGCGCGCCGAACAGCTCGCGCAGCGACGCCCACGCCAGCCTCGCGTTCTGGGACCACAGGCTGACTGGTGCGATCTTGACCTTCGGCGACACCATCAGGTAGGACCCGAAGTGCCGCATGAGCGCGCGGACGACCGTCGCCAGCGGCAGGGACACGATGCCCGCCAGCAGGATCGCGGTGTCCCCGGTCCTGATCTTCCGCGCGGCAAGCATCTGGTAGGCCGCCATCACGCAGATTGCGGGCACCGTCACGTAACGCACCGTGACGTCGGCGATCTGGCCGGCGCACAAGATCACGCAGAGCAGCGGTGCGGTGAAGCGCCTGCTGGCCGCCCGGTCGACGAGCAGGCACGAGACGAGCAGGAAGACGGTGGTTCCAGTGTGGTCGGGCAGCCCTAGCGTCACCCACCGGTCCGAGAAGAGCAGGGACGGGACGGCCAGGACCGCGACCACGATCGCGGCCCGGGACAGCCTGGCCGCGGTATCGCTGGCGCCCGTTACGGCGATGGCGACGGCACATACGGCGACGATCAGGTAGATGAGTGCCAGGGCCACGTGTACGGAGATGGTGTGCAGGCCGAAGACGACTTCGACGAGCGCCATCACCGGCAGGTCGAAGGTCCAGTAGGTCGCATCGCCGATCAGCCAGCCATGCAGCAGCAGGTGACCGTGCGCCATGTCCCAGGCTTGCAGCGCGTTGTTGGCCGCGTCGGAGCTGACTCCTATCGTCAGCGAGACCCTCAGGAACAGGACGAACAGTCCCGCCCCGCCCGCGATCCACGCTAGCGCCATGACTGGCCGGTGGATCGCCCGGCCCGCCGGCTGCTCCCCGTGCTCGGCCCGGTCCGCCTCTCCCGGCCAGCCCTCGACCAGCTCCGGGGACGGCCCGGTCGCACGGGTTCCGGCGGCATCAGCACCGAGCGGATGCTGCTCTCCGGGGTGCATACCGGAACGATACTCGAGGTGTCACAGGAGGCTTGACGGCTCGGGTACATTTCGGCGCCGCGGATGGTACCTTGCACAACGGGCATTGCGCAGACTGCGAATCAGGCAATATGCCTTATGCAACCAGTCGCCAAGGAGGCTGATCTTTTGCAAGTCGGAAGCGATACCGCAGGCGCCAACCCCGCCGTGGCATATTCGCTGACCGCAGCGCCCCCGGCTGATGAGTGCGCCTGGTGCGGGCATCGTTTCGACGGTGCTGACGAGCGCCGGCCCGGCCGGATCCGCTGCGCGCGATGCGGGGTGGCCACCACCTCGCCGTGGCCGAACGACGAGCAACTCGGCAAGGCGTATGCGGTCTGGTACCGGCCCACGGCGGGCCGGTTCTCCGGCTTGGGCGACGCCGTGCTCAAACGCACCCGGTCAACGCTGGCCAGCCGCCTGCAGCGGGTCCTGCCGGCGGGGCCCGTCCTCGATGTGGGAGCCGGTGACGGGACCCTAGTCGAGGCTTTTCGCGGGCATGGCCGGGAGGCGGTCGGCGTCGATCCCTACGCGTCCGGCTCCAATCCGCACGTGCGTGCCATCGAGTTCGAGGAGATGACCGGCGACTGGTCGGCGGTGATCTTCTGGCATTCGCTCGAGCACCTGCGACGGCCGGTTCGGGCGCTACGTCACGCCGCCGAGCTCACGGTCCCCGGCGGCATGCTCATTGTCGCGGTGCCGAACGCGACGAGCCTGCAGGCGCGGCTGTTCGGGGATCGCTGGCTCGCGCTCGACCTGCCCCGTCACTTGATCCACATTAGTCCCCCGGCCCTCCTGTCCCAGCTTGAGGCACTGGGGTTCCGGGTCGAGCGGGTGAGCTACCTGCGCGGCGGTCAGGTGCTCTTCGGCTGGCTTCATGGCCTTGTCGGCCGGCTGCCCGGCCATCCGGATCTCTATGACGCCATCCGCCGCGACGAGGCGCGCCAGGCCCCGCAAAGTACCGTCTTCCGCCTCTATGCGCTCGCGGCGGCTGTGGTCGCCCTTCCGGTCGCCCTGATCGGCACCGCCGTAGAGGTGGCGGCGCGGGCCGGCGGCACCATTTACGTACAGGCGCGCCGGGAGCCGAAGGCGAGTTAGTGGCCGCGGCCAATCCGGACCTGGCCGCACCACGAATGACGTGTAGACTCAGACGCGAAATGAGTCTCGGCGTGCTGAACTCACTATCTGTTATCGAGGACGCAAATGATTGGTGACCTGTTCGACAGCCCGTGGAAGATCGCGATCATCGCCATCCTGATCATCGTGCTGTTCGGGTCGCGCAAGCTGCCCGG
>Ga0207693_10004066_pt1 | contig 12428 bp, 13 predicted proteins | sample LARL81metaG_FD_184347 | JGI IMG/M metagenome (GOLD analysis project Ga0207693, IMG submission 184347) | Corn, switchgrass and miscanthus rhizosphere microbial communities from Kellogg Biological Station, Michigan, USA - LAR L8-1 metaG... | ecosystem: Host-associated > Plants > Roots >...
CGCGCCTCCGGGTATCTGCTGCCCACATTGAAGGACGACCCCGCCGACGCCGAGGCGATCAGCCACCGGCTGCTCGTCCGCGGCGGCTTCGTGCGCATGCTCGGCTCTGGCCTTTACGCCTACCTGCCGCTGGGCTGGCGGGTGATGCAGCGGATCGCTGCAATCCTCCGCGAGGAGATGGACACGATCGCCATGGAGGTCTCGATGCCGGTGCTACAGCCCGCATCGCTATGGCAGGAGACCGGCCGCGACGGCATCCCGGAGCTGTTCAAGCTGGAGGACAACTCGGGCAAGCGCTACGTGCTGGCGATGACGCACGAGGAGGCGTTCACCTACCATGCCGCCCGGGAGATCCGCTCCTACCGCGAACTGCCCCAGATCTGGTACCAGATCCAGATCAAGGAACGGGACGAGCCGCGGCCCAAGTCGGGCATCCTGCGCACCCGCGAGTTCCTGATGAAGGACGCCTACAGCTTCGATCGCGACGAGGAAGGGCTGGACGCCTCCTACCGGCGCCATATCGACGTCTACAGGCGCATCTTCGAGCGCTGCGGCCTGCAGTGCTGGATGGTCGAGTCGGACACCGGCATGATGGGCGGTCTGGGGGCGCACGAGTTCATGGCTCCCAGCCCGTCCGGCGAGGACCGGCTTGTGCTCTGCTCGAACTGCGACTACGCGGCCAACCTGGAGGTCGCCCGGTCGATCCCGCGGCCGCCGCAGTTCCCGCAGGCGCTGGCGGCGCCGGGCGAGGTCGCGACACCGGGGGCGACCACGATCGAAGGCCTGGCCGAGATGCTGGGGGTGGATCCGGCGGCGACCGCCAAGGCGATGCCGGTGGTGGCCGACGGCGAGGTCGTGCTGGCGCTCGTGCGGGGCGACCAGCGGCTGCACGAGATGAAGACGCGAAAGGCCCTTCAGGGGGACTTTCGCCCCGCCACTGCGGAGGAGATCCGCGAGACGTTCGGCGCCGACCCGGGGTCAATCGGCCCGATCGGCGGGCGGCCGGCGCGGATCGTCGCCGACAACAGCCTGCGCGACGGCCAGTTCGTCTCCGGCGCCAACCGTACCGGCTACCACCTGCGCGGGGTGCAGGCCGGCCGCGACTACCAGGCCGAGTTCCACGACCTTCGCGAAGTGGTGGACGGCGAGCACTGCCCGGAATGTCAGACCGGGACGCTGCACGTGGAACGCGCCATCGAGGTGGGCAACATCTTCAAGCTGGGCACCAAGTACTCGGAGCCGCTGCGGGCGACGTATCTGGACGAGGGTGGCGGCGAGCATCCGATCGTCATGGGCAGCTATGGCATCGGGCTGGCCCGCATCATGGCCGCAGCCGTGGAGCAGAGCCACGACGAGCGCGGGATCGTGTGGCCGGCGTCGATCGCCCCCTTCGACGCCCACATGGTCGTCATCGGAGGCGACGGCGACCCCCAGGTCGAGGTTGCCGGTGCGATCGAGCATGAACTCGAGGCAGACGGGGTATGCGTGCTTGTAGACGATCGTGAGGCTGGTCCCGGTGCCCGGTTTGCCGACGCGGAATTGATCGGGGCGCCGGCCAGGATTACGGTCGGCAAACGAACAGCAGCAGAGAACACCGTCGATGTGCAGACCCGTCGCGGCAGGACCCAGGAAACGGTTCCCGTGACCGACATCGCGGCGGCGGTGCGGAAGGTGCTCGACTGAGGAGGAAGCCAGATGGCGAAGAACAACAACTCGAAGGGTGAGAGCCTCCGTTTTGACCCTGGGCTGGAGGCGTTGATGCACGAGGCGGGAGTGTCGTACCGCGGTCTGGCCGACAAGACAGGCCTCTCGGCCGGCTACCTCAACCACCTCGCACATGGCAACCGGCCGGTTCCGTCGGACGAGGTGATCCAGCGGATCTCCAAGGCGCTCGGCGTCAAGCCCGACCGGTTCCTCGAATACCGGGTGCGCCGCGTGGCCGATGTCCTGCAACGCAAGCCGGACGTGGCCGACCGCGTCTACAAGGACCTGGTCAGGCGCTAGCGCGTCGCTAGCGGCGGGGCACGATCCGTACGCGGACCTTCGGCCCCGGACCTGGGTTGCGCTGGGCTGCCGCCAGCTGCCGCATCACCGACTGCGCCCGCCGCCGCGGCAACGCCGCCACGATGCGCCGGTGATGGGGGGCGAGGAAACTGAGGTGCGCGGGGGACACCCCCGCGTCCTGGAGGATCCGGGCGGCGTCCCGGCTCGCAACCGTGAAAACCGAGGGCGGCGGCGCGGCCGACGGCGCTCCCGCCGTGGCCCCCAGGGCAGCACGGGTCGCGGCGGCGCTCGAGCTCGCCCCGCTGCTCGAGCTTCCGGCGCCGCCGAGCTGGCTGAGGGCGAAGCCGCCGGCGGCGATCGCCGCCGCCGCGGTCGCCCAGGCGGCGACCGGGCCCCAGCGCGGCCATGACCGCTGCCGCCGTCGCGGCTCCCGCGCCACCTCCCGCATGACCTCCGGCGCCAGGTCGGGCGGGGCCTGCGCCATCCCCTCCTCGCGCAACCGGCGGGCGATGTCGTCCTGGCTCACGTCGCCGCCTCGCTCCCGATCGCCTCGGCCAGCCGCGCTCGGGCGCGGTGCAGCCGCGATTTGACCGTGCCGGCCGGCAGCTCGAGCAGCTCGCCCGCCTCCTCCATGGACATCCCCAGGATGTCGCAGGCGACCGCCACCACCCGGAAGTCCAGCTCGAGCCCGGCCAGCGCCCGCAGGAGGTCGCTGCGCGCGCTGGGGTCGCCGGCCGGGGCGACGGCCGCCACCTCCTCGACCGGCTCCGGCCGCCGCCGCCGCTGGTCGATCGCGTCGTACGCCTTGCGCAGGACGATCCGGTGCACCCAGGTCGAGAACTGGGCGTCGCCGCGGAATCGGGGCATGCCTCGCCAGGCAGCGATCAGGCCCTCCTGCACGCAATCGCGGGCGTCCGCATCGGAGCCGGTCACCCGCAGCGCCAGCGTGTACAGGCGATCCTGGTGGCGGATGACGAGCTGCTCGAAGGCAGCCGTGTCCCCTCGCGCAGCGCGCGCGGCAAGCGCACTGTCGGCGATGTCGTGCACAGGCAGATCGTACGCCCACGGCCGGGCGCGGCCGGCGCGGGGGAGGGTGATCGCAGAGGTCATCTCACCGTTCGACGCCGCCGGCCGCTGCTGGGTTCCGGGATATACTCGCTGCTCCACGGGGCGTGGCGCAGCCTGGTAGCGCACCCGGCTGGGGGCCGGGCGGTCGCAGGTTCAAATCCTGCCGCCCCGACTGACAGTTCCGGCTCAACCAAGCGGATAGAGGCTCGTGGCGTCCCAACGCCACGTACGAACCCTGGCGCGTTGGCTGGGCTCAGGTCTTGCTCAAATCCGCCGTTCTGTGTGGCCGGTAGAACTGGGCGAGGACTCCTGTCTTATACGGATGTGAGCTGATGGTGACGTCGCCTGAAAACGGGTAGCTGAGGTCGAACAGCACGACCAGCGAGAACGCGATGACAACGGCTATCGAGGCTGGGCCGAGCGCGTGGAACCAGAAATGTGTCGATCCGACAAGCAGGGCATATCCGAGGATCACCAGTGCGCTGAACACGATCAGTGCCGTCAGCTCCCACGGAAGCCCGCCGGTGGCCGTCTCCAGTCGATCTCGACGAGCGACAAGCGCATCATCCAGCTGAGTGACCGAGTCGTGGTAGAAGCTCGCAGCGCGCGGCGATGAAGCGTTTGTTGCCTGCAGCGCAATGACCACGTGGTTGAGTGCGCGCGACGCCGCGGGGCTGTCGTGCCCGTTTCGCATCCGTGGCCACTCTTTATCCGTCACAGCGCGCACGTATGCGCCGACAGCGGCTCGAACGCGGGCGCCGTCGCGCGGCGGGAAGGCGTTGCTGTCGCGCACGATCGACGCCAGGGAATCCGCCTCCCGGCTCACGTTCCCTCGAGCATCGAGGTAGTTCTGGTAGGCGATGACGATGACGAATCCCAGCAACAGCCCGAACAACGCCGCCACTGTGCCCAGCATCGGCGCAGACACCTCGGCGTGAAACCCCTGACGCGTTCTCGGCACCGCGCGGCGCACCAACCAGACGGCCGCCAGGATCACCGCGAGCGTCGCACCCAGGACAAGCGCTAGCAGGACCACCGAGGGGACGGTATTCAGCAGCGCCCTCATCGCCAGCGGACCTTACCCGGATCGCATCGAGACCGGGGTGCTCGCACCTCGCGCCCAGCGAACGCCGAATCGTGAGAATGAACCAGCCCGCGTACGACCCAGCGCGTGGTTGGCGCTGGTGCGCAGTAGGTCACTGCGCTCCCGTAAACCACGTGATGGAGCGGAATCGACCCAGTTCAGCTGGTGTAAAGCGCCCCAGTGCGAGGCAGCCCGTGGGCGAGCTTCTCGACCAGCTCCGCCGCCGGCTTCTCTTCCGCCAACGGGTAGCCCTGACCGGCCCACAGGTTGATCGACTCGGCGTCGCCGTTTGCCCGTGCGGCGGCGCGAATCGGCGCCGTCACGTAGTGGATCTCCGGGTACGCCCTCGGCGCGTCCTCGTGCTCGACCATGAAGCGGTTGACGATGCCGCGGCCGCGGCGGCCGGTGAACGCCCGTGTCAGCGCCGTCGGGCGCCCGCCGCGGAGCGCCTGGCGGTGGGGCTCCGCAGTCCCGGCCTCGGGAGTCAGCAGGAGCGCCGTCCCCAGCTGGGCCAGGGAAGCTCCAGCCGCGAGCACCGCTGCGATCGCCTGGGAGGTCGCGATGCCCCCGGCGGCCACCAGCGGGAGATCGGTCGACCGGCGGACGAGCTGCAGCAGCGTCAGCAGCGGGAACGGGTCGTCGGAGTGGTCGTGGAAGGACCCCTGATGGCCGCCTGCCTCGCCTCCCTGCACGACCAGCGCATCGACTCCGGCGGCAGCCGCCTGCGTTGCCTCCGCGGCCGACGTAACCGTGCACCAGACGGTGCTGCCGCCCGCACGCAGCTCCTCGACGATCTCGCGATCAGGGCAGCCGAATGTGAACGAGACGACGGCGGGATGTTCGCGGCGGACGAGGTCGAGCTTGGCGTCCCAGTCGTCGTCCGTCCATCGCGGCTCGCCGGGGCCGACACCGCCGCGCGCCGCCTCCTCGGCGAGACGATCCCGATAAGCGGCGACGGCTGCCTCGTCGATCTCTTCGCGAACGGGGTAGAAGAGGTTGACTCCGAACGGGTGCCGCGTCAGCGCCCGCAGCGCCTCGATGTCGTCCGCCAGCGAGGCTGCCGTCGTGTACCCGGCAGCAAGGCAGCCGAGCCCGCCGGTCTCGGAAACTGCAGCAGCCAGCGCCGGCGTGGACGGTCCGCCGGCCAGCGGCGCCCCGACGATCGGGACGCTGACCGGGTTCGATGGGAGGGGCGGCTGGATCGAATCCACGTGTCCTCGTCGGACAGCGTAGTCAGCAGGCGCTCGCCGCTTGCTCGCGCCAGCCGTTTGCGACCCGTGGTGTTTGGGTAGTACCTGGTTGGAAACCCATCTGAGTGGAGGAACACATGGGTGTTGGAACCTCAATCGTCCTTATCGCGGTTGGCGCGATCATCCGCTTTGCGGTCAATGTCAGCTGGCGCGCCAGCACGGTCAACTGGAACCTGGTCGGGGACATCCTGATGGTGATCGGAGTGATCGGCCTCGTCTTCTCGCTGATCTGGATGGCAACGGCCAACCGGCGTTCGGTCACCGTTCGCCACACGGACGATCCGTACGCTCCGTAGCCCGGCCGTCCGGGTCCCAGGTTGAGGCGGTCTCGGCGCCCTTCGCCGAGCAGGCGCTGCCAAGACAGGGAAGGCCGAGCAGGCCCTCCCAGGTACGGAGCAGCGAGGAACTCGGTGAGGGTCGTCGAGACCGTTCCCGCCTTCGTCGCCGAGTCGGCTGGGCGGTGCTGTCGACCACACGACGACCGCCGTGCTGCCGCTCGCATAAGGCGCGCTGACGAGGATCGCGAGCGGTCGTGACCACGTTCTGCGGCCGGGGGCCGGCGGTCGCCGGCGCCCCTCCGGCGCTCGATGGTTGATTGCCACCATCGTTCTCCGAACATTCACCGACGCCTCACCCATCGGTCACCGGAATTGGCCCCGACAGACGGAAATTGCTGGGGTTTCGGTGCTAGCCTCAGGGCGTGAGGGGTTCTGAGGTCGCCGGAGTGGGCGCCTCCGGCACGATGGGCACCGGGGTGAGCGAGGATATCCCGCTCGCCAACCTCGTCCTGCCCGGGCCTGGCCGGGCAGGGACGACGTCGCTCTTCTGGTATCTCGCCCAGCACCCCGAGATCTGCCACTCCTCGATCAAGGAGACGCACTACTTCACTCCGCTCTCGGAGGCCGAGGACGGAGCCAGCGGGCGCCTACGGCCGGCCTCGGACTACCGCCGGTACTTCCATCGCTACGCCGGCGAGCGCTATCTGATGGAGTCATCGCCGCGCTACTTCCAGGGCGGCCGCCGCCTGGTCTCGGCGCTCAGCTCGATGCTGCCCGACGTCTCCGTCCTGATCACGCTGCGCGATCCCGTCAGCCGCACCTGGTCGATGTACCGGTACGCCCGCAGCCACGGCTTCATCGCGGCGGAGGAGACGTTCGACCAGTACGTCGACAGCTGCGAGGGGGTGGCGAGCTCCGGCGCACGGCAGTCGGCGACGAATCGGCCGTACTGGTGCACCCGGGTCAGCCGCTATGCCGACCATCTTGCGCCGTGGCTCGAGGAGCTTTCACCGGAGCGCCTACAGGTGGTCTTCTTCGAGGACATGGTGGCCGACGTGCCGGCCACGCTGGAGCGCCTGTGCGAGTGGCTTCGACTCGACGCAGATCCCATCCGCGACTGGAACCTGTCGGTGCACAACACCAGCGGCGAGTTGCGCTCCACAACGCTCCACCGCGTTGCCCGGATCGCCAACCACGAGCGCCTGTTGCGTAACCACCCGCGCCTGAAGGCGCCGTTTCGCCGTGCCTACTACGCGGTCAACCGCGGCCAGGAGAACGCGATGCCCGAACCGACCAGGTGCCGGCTGGAGGAGATCTTCCGCGAGCCGAACCGCCGCCTGCGCCGGCAGCTGGCAGCGAGCGGGTATCGCGAACTGCCGCCATGGCTGGCCGTGCGCGAGCCGTTCCGGCGGCCGTGCGTCGGCGGTTCCGCCGCCGTCTGGGGCGCAACCGGGCGCCCGAGTGGCGCCTGATGACCGATCGCATGCCCTACTACCGGGACGACCTGGCGCTCGCCCACCACCGCGGCTTCGGATTCCATGCCGACCTCTGCGCTCCCGGGATCCTGGCGCTCCTGGAGCCGGTGCGCGAGCGGGACGGCCTGGTGGTCGAGATCGGCTGCGGTAGCGGGCTTCTGACCCGTCACCTGACCGATGCCGGGCATCGTGTCATGGCCACCGACGCTTCGCCGGCGATGCTCGCGCTGGCGCGGGAGACGGCGCCTGCGGCGGACATTCGCCGGCTGGCGCTCCCCGACGACCCGCTGCCCGAGGCGGACGCCGTGGTCGGGGCCGGACATGCGCTCAACTACCTGCCCGACCGGGACTCGGTCGAGCGCGCGCTGGCGGGCCTGGCCCAGGCCCTTCGGCCGCCGAGCGGCCTGCTGGCGATCGACCTCTGCGACCTGGAGTGGGCTCGCCAGCGGGCAGATGCCCGACCGCAGGGCTGGGTCGGCAGCGACTGGGCTCTGGTGACGGAGTTCTCGGTGCCGGCCGCTGACCGCTTCGTGCGTCAGATGGCCGTCTTCATCCGCAACGAGGACGGGTCCTGGCGGCGCAGCGACGAGCGCCATGACAACGTCATGATCGACACGGCTGCGGTCCCGGCACTCCTGGCCGAGCACGGGGTGGAGGCGGAGGTTCGCCCGTCATTCGGCGGCGAGCAGCTGCCGCCCGGCCTACGGGCGGTCGTCGGCCGCTGCGCCCGCTAACTCCTGTCGCCTGCGACCGGCGCCCGCCAGGCGGCCTCGCGCCGGACCCAGATGTCGGTGACGATCTGATGCGGATGCCGGAAACCCGGCGCCGGGCGCCTGCCGGCGGTTTGCACGACGGCCACGGCGCTTTCGCGCTCCGCCGATGTCGGCTCGACTACCAGTGCTATGGCCATGCCAGGACCCCCGTCCGGATGTGATCGGCCACTGACCCCGTGGCCTACCTCGTGTTATCGGCCCAGGCAGCGGCGACTTCCACACCCATATTGGGTAATCGCCGCCGTCCCGCTGCGCTGCGGGCAGCGTTCTCGGCTCGGACAGCGGGCGCGGCGGCGGTACACTTCTGGAACCGATGCGTCCAAGGCTTCCCAACCTGCTCACGGGAGCCAGGCTGGTGGCCGTGGTTCCCTTCGTGCTCCTCCTGGCGACCGCAGACAACGGCGAGAGCACCCCTGCGGCGCTGATCTTCGTCGCCGCGTCGCTGACCGACTACCTGGACGGCTACCTGGCCCGCAGCATGCATGTCATCAGCCGCTTCGGCACGATCACCGATCCGCTGGCCGACCGCCTGCTGATCGACTCGGCGGTCATCCTGCTGGCCTACCACGACCGTCTCCAGTGGTGGCTGGCGGCGCCGCTTCTGATCCGCGACGCCTATCTGCTGATCATGTTCGAGCGCCGCCACATGGTTCGGGAGGTGCATGTCTCGATGACCGGCAAGGTGGCCACCGCGACCATCATGCTGGCGCTGGCCGCAACGATGCTCACCTCGGCGTCCTGGCCGCAGGTGCTGTATGCGATCGGCCTCGGGATCTCCCTGGCCGCCGGCGTTCAGTATGCAATCCGCACGCAGGGAGGGCTGACATCGTCAAAGCCGTCGTGATGGCCGGTGGCGAGGGTACCCGTCTTCGCCCGCTGACGTCGAACCAGCCCAAACCGATGGTGTCGGTCGCCGGCAAGCCGTGCATCGAGCACATCATCCAGCTCCTGCGCCGGCACGGGATGACTGACATCGTCGTCACTGTGGCCTACCTGCCGCAGGTCATCCGCGGCTACCTGGGCGACGGCGAGGCGCTCGGCGTCAACCTGCACTACTCGGTGGAGGAGACGCCGCTGGGGACCGCGGGCAGCGTCAAGAATGCCAACGAGCTTCTCGACGACACGTTCCTGGTCATCTCCGGCGACGCCCTCTGCGACTTCGACTTGACGGCGCTGCTGGATCGCCACCGGGAGAGCGGCGCCGTCGCCACCGTCGGCCTCAAGGCCGTCGACAACCCGCTCGAGTTCGGCGTCGTGATCACCGACGAGGACGGCCGCATCGAGCGCTTCCTGGAGAAGCCGTCCTGGGGTCAGGTGTTCTCGGACACCATCAACACCGGCGTCTACGTGCTCGAGCCGGAGGTGCTGCGGGCGATCCCGGAGGGCGAACCGTACGACTTCTCAAAGCAGCTCTTCCCGGATCTCCTGCAGCGCGGGAAGCGGCTGTTCGGCCACGTCTGCGAGGGCTACTGGCAGGACATCGGCAACCTCGACCAGTATCGGCAGGCGAACTTCGATGCCCTGGATGGGCGGGTGCAGCTCGAGATCTCGGGTATCCGCCTGCGCTCCAACGTCTATCTCGGCGATGGCGTCCAGCTGGCCGACCTGGGCCAGCTGGAGGGCCCGGTCTACGTCGGCAACTACTGCAAGATCGACCCCGAGGCGCGGATCGGCCCGCATGCCGTGCTCGGCGCCAACGTGGTGGTCAAGGAGGGCGCCGACGTGGTTCGCAGCGTGCTCGACGCCGGAACCTACGTCGGCCGCAGCGTGCGCTGCGAGGGGGCGATCGTCGGCAAGCGGGTGGACATCCGCGACCACGCCGTGCTGCACGACGGCGTCGCCGTCGGCGACGAGTGCTCGATCGGCGCCCAGACGGTGCTCTCGCCGGGCGTCAAGGTGTATCCATTCAAGACGATCGAGGCCGGTGCGCAGATCCGCAGCAACCTGATCTGGGAGTCGCGCGGGATCACCACCGTGTTCGGCCGCGACGGGGCGGCCGGGCTCGTCAACGTCGACATCCCGCCCGACGTCGCCGCCCGCCTCGGCATGGCCTTCGGGACGGTGCTCCCGAAGGGTGCCCGAGTGGTCACCAGCCGGGACACGCATCCGGCCTCGCGGATGATCAAGCGGGCGATCATCTCCGGCCTGACCGCGGCCGGCAGCTCGGTCTCCGATCTGCGGCTGGCCCTGCCGTCGGTGAACCGGCACGAGATGAAGGTCGACCAGCGAGCGAGCGGCCTACACGTGCGGGTGGCCGCCGACGAGCCGGACGTCGTCCAGGTGCAGTTCTTCGAGCCGCCCGGAATCCTCGTCCCGGACGCCGTCCTGCGGTCGATCGAGCGCTGCTACACCCGGCAGGAGTTCCGTCGCGTCGCGGCGGCCGAGATCGGCACCATCAGCCAGCCCACGCGGGCGACCGAGAGCTACCTGCACGAGCTCCTGACGTCTCTCGACGCCGAGGCCATCGCCGGCCGCAACTTCCGGATCGCGCTCGACTACCGGCATTCGCCGGCATCCGTGGTCATGCCCAGTCTGGTCGGCGATCTGGCCGCCGAGATGGTGTCCCTGAACGGATTCGTCAACTCCGGCCAGCCGCTGCGGCGCACGGAGCTGGACGCTTCGCTGCGCGACACCGGACAGCTGGTGAACGCGATGGGGGCGGACATCGGCATCGTCATGGACGGTCCCGCCGAGCGGATCTGGCTGATCGACGAGCAGGGCGTGCCGATCGACCCCGAGACAACGCTGCTGCTGCTCGTCCGCGAGCTGGCCGAGATGACGCCCGGCGGCGATCTGCTCGTGCCGAGCACGGAGACGTCCCTGGTCGAGGTGGTGGCCGGCGACGCCGCGGGCCGGGTGCGCCGGACGACGGCGTCCCTGCAGGCACTCCTGTCCGAGGCGGCCGCCGGCGGGGTGGTGTTCGCCGGCGCCTCCGGCGGCGGATACGTGTTTCCCGAGTTCCTGTCCGCCTACGACGCGGTCATGGCGATCGGCAAGGTGCTGGAGGTCGTCGCCCACTCGGGGCGGCCGCTCAGCGAGCTGGTGGCCGACCTGCCACGCTCGCCGATGGTGCGCACCTCCGTCGAGTGCCCGTGGTCGCTGAAGGGGACGGCGATGCGCCGGGTGATCGAGGCGACCAAGGGGATGCGCGTGGACAACCGGGACGGGATCAAGGTGTGGGAGGGCGACAGCTGGGTGCAGGTCATGCCCGACCCGGACGAACCGGTGTTCCACGTCTGGGCGGAGGGTGCGGATGTGGAGGACTCCGAGCGTCTGGAGCAGAAGTACCGCGACATCCTCGAAGCGGTCGTCGCCAGCGAGCCGGCCGTCGCCCAAACCCTCAACTAGAAGTTGAGGATCGGCGGGCTGCGGGGTACACTGACCGCAACTTCCAGACTGGATGGCACGTATGGACGTCCTGCCCGACTTCACGACACTGAGCGACCACGATCTGAAGCTGAAGATCGAGCAACTGGTGCGCGAGGAGGAGGAGGTGTCGCGCCAGCGGCGACTGCTCCACGGCACGATCGACATCCTCCGCGCCGAGCTGGTCGACCGCGTCAAGCGGCGTCAGGGCGAGGAGGCGTCGCCCATCTCCGATGTCGACATCCAGCGGCTGACCGAGATTCTCTCGCACAAGGGGCCACCTCCGGACCTGGCGGCCGAGCTCGAGCAGCTCGACCCGGATTGAGCTGACGTGTACTGCCCGGAGTGCGGACACCACAACCGTGAGGGTGCGCGCTTCTGCGGGCGCTGCGGCGCCAGCCTGCTCGAGTCCGACGCGGTCGGCGAGGCCACCGAGGCGTTCTCGGCCATCGACGAGGCCGACGAGCCGGCCGAGACGGCCGAGGGTTCGTGGCTGGTCATCCGCCTCGGCGGCGGCCGCTCTGGCGAGCAGTTTGGGATCACCCGCGAGCTGACCACGATCGGCCGGGCGCCGCAGTCGGACGTGTTCCTGGACGACATCACCGTGTCCCGCGAGCATGCCCGCATCGAGCGCACCGCCAACGGGCTGGTGCTGACCGACGAGGGCAGCCTAAACGGCACCTATGTGAACCGGCAGCGGATCGAGTCGACTCGCCTGTCGGATGGGGACGAGCTGCAGATCGGCAAGTACCGGCTGACGTTCATCGAGCGGGGCTGAGGCGATGTCCGCCGATCCGGCCCGGAGCGAGCAGCCGTCGAAGCTCACCATCGGCACCGTCTGCAAGATGTTGTCGGAGGAGTTCGGGGACATCTCGATCTCCAAGATCCGCTTCCTCGAGGACCAGAAGCTGATCACGCCTCGGCGGACCCCGGGCGGCTACCGCCTGTACAGCGAGGAAGACGTGGAGCAGCTGCGGACGATCCTGCGCATGCAGCGGGACGAGTTCCTGCCTCTGCGCGTGATTCGGCAGGTGATCACCCAGGGCGCCCACGGCACCCGGCGGCCGCGCCTGGTCAACCCGGACGACCGGCTGAGCCTCGACCAGCTGATCTCGGAGACCGACGCCGAA
>Ga0207693_10004069_pt1 | contig 12423 bp, 15 predicted proteins | sample LARL81metaG_FD_184347 | JGI IMG/M metagenome (GOLD analysis project Ga0207693, IMG submission 184347) | Corn, switchgrass and miscanthus rhizosphere microbial communities from Kellogg Biological Station, Michigan, USA - LAR L8-1 metaG... | ecosystem: Host-associated > Plants > Roots >...
GAGGCGGTCGGAGCCTGGGCCGAGGAGCGTTGGCCTCGCGGCGACGAGCCCGAGGCCGCGTGGCGGCGCTCGATCCGCGCCAAGGCCCTCGACCTCCTTCGCGGCCTCCTCCCCGCGTCAACGCTGAGCCACGTCGGCATCTTCGCCTCCGGCCAGGCCTACGAGCAGCTTCTGCTCCGCCTCATGGCATCGCCGCTGCCCGAGGCCCGCTCATACGGCGACATGATCCTCTCCGAGCTCGACAAGGTGATCCCCAGCTTCGTCGCCCGGGTCAAGCGGCCCGATCGCGGCGGCGAGTGGATGGAGTACCTGAGCGCCCGCCGTGGGGCAACCGAGCAGGCGGTCGCTCGCCTGGGTCTCGACCGCCCGGCGCTGAGCGACGCGCCGGCCGTCGACCTGATCGCGGTCGAGGGCGGCGAGGAGGACCTGCTCGCGGCGTCGCTTTACGAGTCGGCCGCGGTCGGCGAGGGCGACATCCGGCGGCGAATCGAGACCCTCGACCCGCTCGACCGCGCCGAGCTGATCGGCGAGCTCGCCGGTGAGCGCGCCAACCGGCGCCACCGGCCCGGCCGCGGGTGGGAGGCGGTCCGCTACCGGTTCGAGATCGTCTCCGACTACGGCGGCTTCCGCGACCTGCAGCGCCACCGCATGCTCACCTGCCAGTGGCAGCGGCTGGGGCCGCACCTCGGCGCCGGTGTCCCGGAGGAGGTCCGAGAGGCCGGGATCGGCGACGAGTACGAGCGGGCGCTCGAGCTGTCGCATCGCGAGTTCGACCGCCTGGCCGGGGCGGGGCTTCACGACGCCGCGCCCTACGCGCTGTGCCTGGGCTACCGCATCAGGTACGTGCTGGACCTGAACGCGCGCGAGGCCATGCACCTGATCGAGCTCAGATCGGGCCGCGAGGGCCACCCGACCTACCGCGCGGTCGCGCAGGCGATGTACGAGCGGATCGCTGCGGTTCACCCGGCGATCGCAGCCGCAATGACCCACGTGGACTCCTCCCGAGAGCCCCGCCTGGAGCGCATCCTGAGCGAGATCCGCACCCACAGAAAGCAAGTGGCGGCCGCTCAGGGTTGAACCAGGCCGGTCTGCAAGCCGTATGCCGATCACTTGGCAACCGGCGACCGGTCAATTAGGGTCTCCGCATGAGAGCACGCAGGACCGTGCTCGCAGTTGGGGCAGTAGGGATTCTCATCGCAGCGCCCGCGGCACTCGCGGCAGGGGGCGGCGCAACGACGCCTCCACCCGTTGAGGTGAGCGGCGTGACGGGCCCCGCGGGGGCGACCGGCGTCACCGGCGTCACCGGCGTGACGGGTGTGGCCGGCGTGACGGGTGCGACCGGTGCGACGGGCGTCACGGGGGCGACGGGCGTAGGCGGACCCGGCGGCGACCCGACGGCGAACCGCAGCGGCGCCAAGGGCAAGACCTGGGTGGACATCGTCGGCAAGAAGTCCTCGCAGTACGCGTTCTCGCCGAAGTCGATCACGGTCAGCGTGGGCGACACCGTCCGCTGGGACAACAAGTCGACCGCAACCGAGGGCCACACGGTCACCGGGGACGGGAAGTTCAGCTCCGGGACGCTGAAAAAGGGCGACAGCTACTCGTTCAAGTTCAACAAGACCGGCACCTACAAGTACATCTGCGCGATCCACCCGTTCATGAAGGGCAGCGTCAAGGTCACGAAATCGAGCGGTGGCGGCGGTGGTGGCTCGAACGGCGGGTCGGGCGGAAACAACGGAGGCACCTCGCCTAGCAATGGCGGTTCGACCGGCAGCACCGGCACGGGAACAGGCACTGGCATCGGGACCACGTTCACGGATCCCGCACCGACGAGCACGCTGCCGATGACCGGCTTCGGCGTCCTGCCGCTGGCGATTCTGGGCGCGGTCCTCCTCGCGCTCGGCCTGCTGATGCGGTTGCCGACAGTGCGCGATCGCTTCCGCGTCTTCTAGGCCTAGACGGGCTCCGCCTCTAGACCAGTGCCGCCCGCGGCCTAGTCGCGGCTCTTGCGCTTGCGCTTCTGGGGCGAGCTCGTCTTCGGCCCCGGATCGCCGGATGCGTCCGCGTCGACCTCGGTCGCGTCCCCCTCGATCGCGTCCCCGTTGCTGTCCGCGATCACCTGGTCGCCCGGCCGCGGCCATGGGATGGCCTTGCCGGCACCCCAGGCGGGTGGTCGCCCGCCGGGCACCCTGCCGACGAAGGTGAGTCCGAGGAAACCGGTCCAGGCGAGCATCGCCAGCACGGCGATCGGCAGGATCAGGATCATCGAGGCGCCGAGCGCCATCCCCAGGCTGCCCAGGAACCTGGTGACGAGGCCGCAGCGCAACGCCTGAAGCGGGACGTAGACCATCAGCACGACCAGGCCGAGGACCGCCGGCAGCAGGAGGCCCTGGGAGGCCTGGAGGGTGCCGTTGTCGCCGGTGACCTTGTTCGCCTCCGCGTCCGGCGGCCCGGTTCCCGTGTCCGTATCGGTATCGATATCGATGCTCTGTTTGTTGAGGGCGTCGACGATCTTGCCCTCGTCCTGCTTGGGGAAGTCCACCTGGTAGAAGCTGCCGTCGGTCTGCTCGACCTCGAGCTTGTCGGCGCCGGTGTAGATCGTCACCTTGGATATCGCGTCCGGGTGTTGCTTCACCTCGGTTTGGTACTTGGCGTACGTGAATGCCTGCTCGGGTGGCCGGTTCACGAAGTCCGAGGCGGCCTGGCCGGCGCCGATCGCCTGCACGATCCCCTGAGCGCCGAACAGGATCGGCCCGATGAACACGAAGCCGACCATCGCCGCCTGGACGCGCGTGCTCCGGGCCTGGGCGGCGCGGAAGAGATAGAGGAACGGGATCGGCAGCAGCAGGAAGCCGATGCCCCTGATCACCGACGAGATCAGCACCGTCCCCGAGTTGTCGTGGAGCGAGGTGAGCTGGGCGGCCTCGCTCGATCCACCAACGAGATGGGCTTGGCCCACGACGAAGATCGAGATGATGTAGAGGACGAGCGGGACCAGCGCAAAGACGCCCGCCGGGACCGCCCAGCGACGCTCGCGCTCGATGATCCGCTCAGGGCCCACGAAGGCGCTTATCTTAGGGGCGGCCGCTCGCGCTCAGTCGACTGGAGCCCTGCGCTTGCGCGCCTCGTCCAGCTCGAACGCCTCCGCCGCCGGGCGGATCGGGTAGTAGTCGCTGTCGTCCGACAGGAGCAGCCGCGAGGCGCGGTCGCCCGCGTTCAGGAGCAGGTCGAAGGCCGGCGCCGCGACTCCGATCAGGGCCTCGAAGCGGCCCTGCCAGATTCGTTGTCCTGGAGTCGTGGGCATCGCCGAAACCCACTACCCGCGCTCGTGGAAGAAGAACTCGGGGAGGGCGCCCTCGATGACGTCGTGCGTCATCCGCTGGGCGACCTCGAGATTTCCGGTCCGGACTGCGATGTCATCGAGGGTAACGATGCCGGACAGCCCCTCGGGGCCGACGACCGGCAGCCGCCTGACCCGGTGCTGGACCATGCGGGCAGCGGCCTCCTCGAGGTCCATGTCCGGCTCGCCGGTGATCAGCGGCCGGGATGCGTGCGCCCGGGCGGGCTCCGAAGCCGGGCGGCTCTCGGCGATCACGCGCACGGCGACGTCGCGGTCGGTGACCATCGCGACCGGGTCCCCCTGTGGATCGCAGAGAACCACCGATCCGACGCCGTGATCTCGCATCAGGCGGGCGATGTGGAGGATGTCGTCCTCCAGGCCGGCGGTTACGACGGCGCTGGTCATGATGTCGCGGAGCTGCATAGTCCGCGTACGGTAACGGCGCTGACCCGAGCCCGCCGGCTTCCCGCCCCATAGCATCCCGCCCTCATGCCAGAGGATGTGGCACAGACCGGGCCGATCGCGGTCTACGGCGCGACCGGATACACCGGCCGCCTGGTCGCCGCCGAGCTGCGGCGCCGCGGCGCGGAGTTCGTGCTTTCCGGGCGCAACCCGGCGAAGCTCGAGATTCTGGCATAGGAGGTCGGGGGCGCGGACACGAAGGTGGCGCGGCTCGACGACTCGACCGGCCTACGCGAGCTCCTGGAGCCCTGCGCGGCGGTGATCTCGTGCGCGGGGCCGTTCGTCCAACACGGCGAGCCGGTTCTGGCCGCGGCAGCCGAGACCGGGACGCACTACATCGACACCACGGGTGAGCAGCCGTTCATGCGCACGGTCTTCGAGCGCTACGGCGCGACGGCCGAGCGCACGGGGGCCGCGCTCGTGACCGCGATGGGATTCGACTACGTCCCGGGCGACCTGATCGCCTCGCTGACCGCTGGCGCCGGGCCGGTGGACGAGGTGGTGCTCGCCTACTGGGTGAAGGGGTTCGGCCCGACGCGGGGGACCGCGCTGTCGGCGCTCGGGATCATGTCCGGCGGCGACGTCGAGTGGCGCGGCGGCGAGCTACGGCCAGCTTCGCAGAAGGTGAGCAGGGGCACCTGGGACTTCGGCGGGGAGATCGGCGCCCAGCGGATGGTGCGCTACCCCGCGGGCGAGCACATCACGGTTCCGAAGCACGTGGACACCCCGCTGGTGACGACGAGGCTGAGCGCGTCAACCGCGGTGCCGCTCCCCGGCGCGGTCGCGTCGCTCGCCATGGTCCCCTTCCAGCTCGCCCTCCGAACCCCGATCCGGCGCGGCCTGGAGGCGCTGATACCGCGGATGCCCGAGGGGCCCAGCACGGAGAGCCGCCGAAAGAGCCGGTTCGTGATCGTCTGCGAGGCGCGACGCGGGACGGAGAAGACGCGCGGGATCGTGAGCGGATCGGACCCCTACGGCCTGACCGCCCGGACCACGGTGGAGGGCGCGCTTCGCTGCGCCGCGGAGGGATACGACCGGCGGGGAGCACTGGCCCCGTCGCAGGCCTTTGACCCAGCTGACCTCCTCGACTCACTCCGATCGGCCCGAGTCGAGTACGAGGCGCCCTCGGGCTCGCAATAGTGGAATCTGTCGACGGCAGCAGGGAATGCCCGGCCTGCGGGCAGCCGCTCTACGGCTGGATCGAGCTGGACACGCCAGCCGGGCCGACACTCCTCGAGCGCTGCGAGAACTGCCGCCTGGGCCTCGCTGCCGGCCTGACGGCGGACGACGCTTCGCACGAGCTGCTGGCCGAGGCGCGGCGCCTCCCCAACGGGCGCCTGGAGCTGGAGGTCGCAAACCGCGACAGCATCGCCGCGCGGCTCGGAGGCCAGAACTGGGCTGCGCTCGAGCCTGGGCGTGGCCTCTACCCGACCCCCGAAGCGCTGCGGCTGCTGGCCGGGAAAGCGGGGCTCGACATCGTCCGGCTCCGTTCGCCGCGGCGGCGCCGCGCGCTGGTGTGGATGTGGCAGACGATCGTCAACGCCTTCACCTTCAACGAGAACTTCGCGCTGAGGGTCCGTCAGGGAGACATGCATCCGCAGGGCGCGTCCGAGCGCCTCAAGTACGGCGTTGACATGCTCGTGACCGTGCTGGCGACCCCGCTCGTCCTGTTCGTCTCGATTCCGATGGAGCTGATCGCGGATCAGGCCGGCAGCGGCGGCGTGCTCGTGGCCGTTGCGGCTCAGTCGTCGGACGAGTACGAGAAGGTCGACCAATAGGCGCAGACCTCCTCGAACCGGAAGCCGAGCGCGTCGCCGTCGGCGTCCACCTCGATGGAATCCGAGTGGAGCTCGTGCCCGGAACGGTGGTGGCCGGGGATCACGCACGTGACCGGCTCCTGCCCGGTGACCGGCTCGCCGACGCGGACGGTGACCTCCTCCGCCGCCCGGAACCAGCCGCGCCTTTCCGCGTGGTCCAGCTCGATCGGCGCGACTCGCGTCGCGATCAGGCGGCTCGGCTTGAACACCCAGGGGAATTGCTGCTCGGGCGTGCCGCCGAGCTGCCCGAGAAAGATCGCCTCGAGCAGCCGCCGCTGATCGGGGTCGCCCCGGTCGTCGACGAACAGCACGTAATCCCACGGCGAGCCGGCCTCGTCGTCGTCGTACCTCAGCGCCAGCACCGCGCGGAGGCCCGCCAGTGAGACGTCCTCGACCCCACCGTCCTCGATCTCCCACGAGAGGGCGCCCATGCACACGCCGTGGGTGGAGCGACCGCCCTTGCGCCCGCCAACGGCCCGGCACGGGCAGATCGTGTCGCAGTTGCAGGACTCGAGATAGGTGCCGCTGATCGCCCAGGACGGTGCCTCGGCGGGCATCTAGAGCGCCCGGCGCCAGACGCGCTTGGCGAGCGGCAGGGCGAGCATGCGCGGTGCGTGCTGGCCGGTGATCGCCCCCGCGCGGTTGAGGAGGCCGGGGACGATCGCCCGCTTGCCGTCGTCCGCCGCCTCGACTGCCGACTTGGCGACCGACTCGGCCGACAGCCAGAACATCCCTGGTAGCTGAGCCTCAGCTCCGGAGAGGCCGGCGACGTCCATGAACTCCGTCTTGACCGGCCCGGGACAGACCGCGGTCAGCGTCACGCCGGTGCCCTTGAGCTCCTCGTGGACCGCCTCGCTGAGGCTGAGGACGAACGCCTTCGTCGCGGCGTAGGTCGCCGAGCCCGGGAGCGGCTGAAAGGCGGCGGTCGATGCGATGTTGATCACTGCACCCCGCCCGCGCTCGACCATCTGCGGCAGATAGGCAGACTGGAGGTCCAGCAGCGCGACGCAGTTCAGCTCGACCATCGACGTCAAGAGCTCCCGGTCGGTGTCGGCGAAGTCCTCCCCGCCGCCGAAGCCCGCGTTGTTGACGAGAATCTCGACCTGCAGTCCGAGCTCGTCGATCCGGCGCACGAGGTCGGCCCGGGCGGTTGCGCTGCCCAGATCCGCGCCGATCGCCTCGGCCCGGATGTCGAAGCGGTCCGAGAGCTCCGCGGCGAGGGTGCGCAGCCGATCCTCCCTCCTCGCCACGAGCGTGACCCCGTGGCCGCGAGCCGCGAGCTCGCGCGCGGTGGCCTCGCCGATCCCGGCCGATGCGCCGGTGATCAGCGCCGTAGAGGCGGCGGCGGGCTCGGGAAGCGCCACGGGGCCAGGCTATCCGTTTCGGGGGCGAGCCCCAACTACAGAACCACCAACTGCACCTGCCAGTTTCGGGGGCTGAAGCCCCCTCACTAACATGCGTTACATGGAAGGAAGCGAAGGATTCAACCTCTTCGGCGATCCGGATGAGCTTCGTGAGCGCCTCGGTGAGCTGGCAAACCAGATGCAGGACAGCCAGCGTGTCGCGTGGGCGGACAACGCGATCAAGCTGGCGGTCGACATGACCGTCGCGGCCATCAAACGCCTCGACCTCACTGGCGGCAGCGACGAGCAGGCGGTTCAGGTTCGCGACGCGATCAGGATCGTCTTCCCGGAGGCAGTGACGCTCGTGCGCGAGGCGCGCGAGGGCCTCGCCTAACCGGGCTCGCATTCGGCACATCCCGCGCGCCCCAGGCCCGTGTTCGGAGCCTACGTTGGCTCCATGCGAGCCCGCGACGAGAACGGCGCCGCCTCGGTCGAGCACGTCGGCCTCGTGCTGCTGATCGCGCTCCTCGCGATCGGAGCCATCGCCGCGCTGGCCGCCGCTCCACCGACCGACGAGGCGAGGCGCCTCGGCTCGTCGCTGGACCGCAAGATCCGCTGTCCGGCACGTCTGCCCGATCCGTGCTGGCAAGACCCGCTGACCGAGGCGTACAGCAGGCCGGTCGCGGGGCTCGTTCGCGCTCTCGCCCCAACCCCGCGACCCGTGGCCGGGCCGTCGGGCCTCGGCCTGGTGCCGATCGACTTCCGCTACTGCCGCAGCGAGAGCTGCGCCGTCCCGGGTGATGGTGCCGGCCTCACGCGATCAAACCGGCGAGTGACGGCGTTCACCTCAGTGGTCGACCGCCGGCGATCGGGCGGGGATGTCGAGGTCAGCTACTGGCTCTACCGGCCCGGCATCGGCTGGAACCGCGCCGTGCGGCACGTGTCGGCGGGCGACGTCGGGCGCTACGCGGGGACGCCGCTACTCGACAGCGCCAACCCGGTCCTGGTGCCGCTCGAGACCCTCTATGGACGCGACCACTACGACTTCCCGCCCGCGGAGGAGCCGCCGTGGCGGTGGAAGGTGGAGAGCGTGTACCCCGGGTAGTAGCCGCTGGCGCTACCAGTGGGCGTCGTGGTGCTCCATCACACCGAGGCCGCTCGTGAGCGTTATGCCCCCCGGCAGGGTCCCCGAGAACGCGCCCAGAGGCTGTCGGTACGCGTAGCGGACGCCGAAGCGGCTCTCCTCCCGCTGTCGCTCGCACTCGCCGGCGAAGTCAAGGCGGGAGCCCTCGTCGAAGCGGATCGCCTCCAGTCCGTCGAACTCGACCGGCCCGGGCTCGGTCGGCTCGCCGTCGACCCAGATGCCCCGCTCGGAGAGCTCTGGCGGATCGTTGATGCCGCTGACCAGGTTCCAGCCCACCGATCGCCTGTCGGTGGCCTCGCCGACACCGGCCGACCAGCTCCAGACCGTGTGGTGCGGGTGGTAGCCCTCGGACTCGTCCTCGACGCCCCGGGCCTCGATCTCGATACGGCGCGAGCCGATGCGGACGTCGCACGCCACCGGCACGTCCACCCGCTTTCGCGTCCAGACGTACTGGCCGTCGCTGGTGGGGCAGACCACCTCCACCCATTTCGCGCTGCCGAAGCGCAGGAACGCGCGAACCTCGCCGGCCTCGGGGTGCTTGGCCTGGATCCGGGCGACCGACCCCTCGTCGGCGCTGTGGAGGACGAGGCCGTCGCCTTCCCGGCCCTCGGTCCATACGTCGCCGCGGGCTCCCGGCATCAGGGTGGCGGTGCGCTCCCAGAGCTTTCGCTCAGCGCGGTCCCAGATCGCCCAGAAGGTCTGGCCGAGCGGCCCTACGTTGATGCGGGCCGCGCACAGCAGGAGCTCGTCGCCGAACGCCCCCACGTAGCGCCAGCGCTTGCGCCAGTGGCCGTCTCGGCGCATCGGAAGCTTGTCGGGCGGGAGCGGCAGCTCGGGGCGGCCGGGGCCGGGACCTCGCCAGGGAAGAGACACGTCACTCAATGCGAGCGATCGTGTCGCCCGCGGCGACCGATCCGCCCTCGGTGACGGCGAGCTCGCTCACCTTGCCCGCCCGGTGGGCGGTGATCTCGTTCTCCATCTTCATCGCCTCGACCACGCAGATGAGGGTGCCCTCCTCGACCTCGTCCCCCTTCTTCACCGGGACCTTCAGCACGGTGCCCTGGATCGGCGAGACGAGCACGTCCGTCGCGCCGGCCGCCGCTCCACCGCCCGCCGCCCGCTCGCGCCGGGGCGGCCGTCGCAGCGCGGCTGCCGGGCCTGGATTGCCGCCCGCGGGGGCCGCCGCGCCGATCACCTTCACGCTGTGGAGCCGGCCGTCGACCTCGACCTTGTAGGTCCGGGCCAGCGCCTCCTCGGGCTCTCCCTCGCCGTCCGCCTCGGCCTCGGGCGGCCCGGTGGCCTCGGGCTCCAGGCTCTTCAGCCACTTGCGGTCGCCGATCAGGTCGCGGGCCGTCTCGGCGTTTCGCCACTGGTCGGTGGCGAGGATCGCCTCGTGGAAGGGGATCAGGGTTACCAGGCCGCCGACGTCGTACTCGCCCAGGGCGCGCAGCATGCGCGAGGTGGCTCGCTCCCGGTCCGTGTCCCAGACGATGAGCTTGGCGACCATGGGGTCGTAGAGAGGGGTGACCTCGGACCCGGCGCGGACGCCGGAGTCCACGCGCACGCCGGGGCCGGCCGGCTCGACGTAGCTGGTGATCTTCCCGGGGGCCGGGGCGAAGTTCTTGTGGGCCGCCTCGGCGTTGATCCGGCACTCGATCGCGTGCCCGCGGAGCTCGACGTCCTCCTGGGAGACCGAGAGCTCCTCCCCGTCCGCGACCCGGATCTGCTCGCGGACGATGTCGATTCCGGTGACCATCTCGGTCACGCAGTGCTCGACCTGGACGCGGGTGTTCATCTCGAGGAAGAAGTACTCGTCGCCGTCCTGAAGGCCCTCGACCGTGCCCGCCGAGCGATAGCCGACGGCGGCAGCCGCGTCAGTGGCGATCTTGCCGATCCGCTCGCGCATCTCCTCGTCCACGTGCGGTGCGGGCGCCTCCTCGATCAGCTTCTGGTGGCGCCGCTGGATCGAGCAGTCGCGCTCGCCCAGGTGGATCACGTTGCCCTGCGAGTCGGCGAGCACCTGCACCTCCACGTGGCGCGGATCCTCGAGGTAGCGCTCGAGATAGACGCGCGCGTCGGAGAAGAACTTCTCGCCCTCGCGCGCGGCGCCCTCGAACGCGTCCTGGAGCTCGTCCTCGGAGTGCGCGACGCGAAAGCCCTTGCCCCCACCGCCGCCGGCCGCCTTGCAGGCGACCGGGTAGCCGATCTCCTTGGCCTGCTTCTTCGCCTCGGCGACGTCCTCGGCAGGGGACGTCGTCCCCGGCACGATCGGCACCCCGGCCTCGGACATCAGCTCGCGGGCGCGGGTCTTGGAGCCCATCGCCTCGATCGCGCTCGCCGGCGGGCCGATGAAGACGACGCCGGCCTGCTGGCAGGCCTCGGCGAAGCCGGCGTTCTCGGCGAGGAACCCGTATCCGGGGTGGATCGCCTGGGCCCCGGCCTTCTCGGCCGTCTCGAGGATCTTCTCGATGTTCAGGTAGCTCTCGGCCGGAACGGGCGGGCCAAGCAGATGCGCCTCGTCGGCCTTGGCAACATGCGGAGCCTCACGATCGGCCTCCGAATACACGCCCACGGAGACGATCCCCATCTCCTTCAGCGTCCGAATGACACGGATGGCGATCTCGCCCCGATTGGCCACCAAGACCTTCTCGAACATGGCGCGTGAGTCTATTTGGCGTGGACCGGCCAGCCGCGCGCTCGGCGCACCGCTCGCCCAGCGAAACGCCGGTCACGAACGGGGTACGTGTCGCCGTGGCCCGGCCACGGCCAAGAGGAGAGGGAGACATCGACTCGACCGCGGCGTTCTCGGTGCTGTTCGTGGTCCCCGCAGTTCTTGCCGCGTCCCTCTGGATCATTTTGCGAGTCCTCCACACGACGGTCGGGCTCGGAGGCATCGCGTTCCTTCCCTGGTTGCTCGTGGTGTTCGCACCGGCGAGCATGAGCGCCGCGGTCGCCCACTGGGCCTGCCGGCGCCACGACACGGCCTCCGCCACCGCCTGGGGGTTCTCCATAGGCGCAGCGGCTACGACTGCCCTCTTCATGGCCGTGACCGCGGCATGGCTGGTTCCATTCGGCGACTAGGGCTTAATGCGCGGAACGACATCTCGGGCCACCAACTCGATCTGCCGCCGTTCGTCGCCGAGCGGCCACAGGTAGACGCGCTTGCACCCCGCCTGCGCGTACGTGGATAAGAGCGCCGCGCAATCCTCGGCAGGGCCGATGCAAAGGCGTCCCTCGAGCTCCTCCGCGTCTCTTCTCAGGAGAGGTCCGAGGACATTCCCGAGCACGCGATCGCGCTCCGAGCGATCCTCGGTCACCCAGGTCCACATGGTGGCGAGCCCATTGGGGAAATCCTGCGCCTCGCGGCCGCGCGCCTGCAACTCGGCTCCGAGCTCCTCGCGAGCCGTGGCGAACGCCTGGGGCGTCGTGTTGTACGCCGAGGCGAGCCAGCCGTCGCCCAAACGCGCCACTCGGCGAAGGCCGGCGGCGGAACCCCAGCTGCCAACCCATATCGGCACCCCGTCCTCCTGCGACGGACCGGGTGCCAGCTCCAGATCAGCGGGCATGCCGTAGTAGCGCATGCCCGCCGGGGTTGGATCCCGTCCTAGGAGCGCGCGGAGCGAGACGATCGCCTCGTCCAGCCGCTTCCAGCGCTCGTCGAAGTCGATGCCGAGCGCGTCGTAGTCGCGCTCGGAGGAACCCGGTCCGACCGCCGCGATCAACCGGCCCCCGGAAAGCACATCGAGTGCGGCCAGCGTCTTTGCGAGGGGCACCGGCCCGCGCAGGACCGCGAGCGCGACCGTCGTAGCGAGGGTCATCTCGCCGGTGCGGTCGATCACGCTGGCGAGCGCGGTGGGCCCGTCGAGCCAAGGGGTCGAAAAGACGAAATGGTCGTTGGCCGAGACCGCTGCGAAACCGCATTCGCGGGCTGCGTCGACCGCCTCGCCGAGCCGCTTCGAGGAGATCTCATCGTCACCGAACTGCATCAACGGCAAGTGGACCCCGACATCCATGCCTCGATCCTCTCAGGCCCGCTTGTGACGCGCCCGGCTACGCCGCGCGCAGGTGGCGCTCGGCCTCGCCCATCCAGATGACCTGGTCGCGGCCGGGGCCGACGCCCACCAAGCGGATCGGGACGCCGACGTTCTCCGAGATGAAGTCCAGATAGTCCCGAGCCTCGCGCGGGAGGTCGGCCTCGCTGCGGCAATCGCCGATGTCAGCCTCGAATCCCGGAAGGTCCTCGTACTCCGCCTCGGCGGCGTGCAGAACCGACTGGTGGTAGGGCAGCTCGTCGAGGCGCGCGCCCTCGCTGGATCG
>Ga0207693_10004071_pt1 | contig 12421 bp, 15 predicted proteins | sample LARL81metaG_FD_184347 | JGI IMG/M metagenome (GOLD analysis project Ga0207693, IMG submission 184347) | Corn, switchgrass and miscanthus rhizosphere microbial communities from Kellogg Biological Station, Michigan, USA - LAR L8-1 metaG... | ecosystem: Host-associated > Plants > Roots >...
TAACTGAAAACGGATACGTGATGCACCGTCTGCTTGAAATCAATGAGCGCATGAAAGTGGCATAGGGAAATTCATACGCCGCGTTGAGTTCCCGCAGCATTCCTAGGTCGTTCGACTGGAAGCACTAGCTGGCCTGCAATATTTTGGGTACGCCGCTCGAAACAATGCTCCGATGGTAGCTGATTTCAGTGGACCGAACTTGGACTTGCAACAGGCTGGTCGTGAGATGCGGGTGACCTCCACCCGCGTAATCACTAGTAGATCTGCTCACTGCAGTTCCAGTAACCGTTATCAGAAGGGCGATGGCCAATAGTTCGCAGATTAACCTCATTCGCTCGGTGCAGCTACGACAATCAGTAGCCAGCCACTGCCGCCACGGATGTCGACTTTCTTAGTGGAAGTCAGGACAATCTCGCCTAATGGCGGGATTGTTCCGGAATTCGCGATCTTCACTTTGCTCAGACCGTAAACACCGCACGCTGCGCTGGAGAATATCCAAACTGCTTGTTCTCGGTCGTAGCCCGCGCCACCACTGCAACCCGAATCGGGATTTGGGGTTAGCTTTATTAATACGGAACTACCTTGCAGCCAGGTGCCGGTCACGCCATGGGGCGAAATCACCTTGCGCTTCCCACGCCGCACAACGTCTCCACCAACTTGGCGCGTGGCCCACTGACTGACAGGATTCCGATCCGAGTTAGCACTGATCGGAAGTTGCGCATGGTGTACGTTATCCATGGTAGCCAGAGCAAGTAGGCCTGTCTTCATCGGCGTTGTTCGGTCCTTCTCCTGAATGGCATCGAATGTGACAGCAACACTCGTCGAGCCCGAGGAGTTTTCGGTTACGTTTACGAATGACCGATAATTCGTGATCCTTCTTTGATGCTCACTCCAGAAGGCAAAGGTACTTCTTGCATCACCCTGCCTTCTAGCTCTTTGCCGGGTTTGTCTTTTGTGGCGTTGAGTCTGGAAACGAGCATTACCAGTAGTACAGTCCCAACTGGAGCTTCTATTGCAGGAATCGTCGCCACAATTAAAAAAGCAAGCGGGAGTGTGATCCATGTCATCTCAGACGGCACCTTCGGATTCTGCGACCCAGAGCTGAAGCGGTCATCTGTTACGTCTGACAGGGGAAGTAGCGATCCGGTTCCATGCCGAAAGTTCCCGACCCATGGCTCAATTGATATTAACCGGCGTGGGTGATGACATAACGACGCCTGCCCCGACGACGAGTAGACTTTGAGTGTGCTCGACCGCTTGTGCCTCACGCCGCTGAACAAAAACCAAAGTGGCACCAGCCGCTGCACTGGAGAAGCCAGTTGACCCGCTGGACGCGGCGATGGAAGCCGCAGCGGCGGAAACGCGTCAGCCTCTCACAGTTCCGGAGATTGATCTCCGTGACATCGACGAAGACATCGTTGTGAATTGAGTCCTAACCACGCCGGATATTTGGAACGGGGCAACGAAAGACGAGCATAGAAATTTTACGTGGACAGAAGCAGATCCCTTTGCGCAGTTTGACTATGCTTCCCGGTGGACGAACAACCTGAGTTCAGAGGGCAGGCCGACGCCGAAGAGGCGGCCAAGGTGCTTGGCCCGCTCCGCGGACGACGCTTTCAAACTGTGGTGACGCGCTTTCTCTATCGGGGTCGGCGCTTCCCCGTCGTAGATTTCGAGAAAGGATGGCCGCACCGTTCGGCACAGTATCAAAAAGCCATGCGGGCTAGCCTCAATCCGGCGCTTGACAGTGCAGGGGTGCAACTTCCCAAGAGCTAGTCTTGCGGGACGCTCGAAAGATCGAATGCGATATCGCTACACATCGCTAGCTAGCTAGATCGGATGCGGATCGCTAGACCTCGCTGCCTACGCTGATCGTCTGTCGAAGCGAGCCGTCTTCTACCCTGAACAAATTCCAGGGTGTTCTTGACCCGTCAAGATTGACAGTAGCTCAACGTCACCTGGGTCAACGAGATGGAACTTAAAAACCTGAAAAAAGGTTGAGGCACCATAGTTGGCGAGCTGGTGGTGTCGGCGTAAATTGCTTGTGCGAAACCGGCACTTCTGGAAAACTTGGCGCGACGGGAGTCGGACACAAGCGGAAGAATGAAATGGCTGCCAAACTCACTGCCGATATGAAGCGGGTTGTCATGGAGCAGCGGCTAGCGTACGTTGCCACTGTCTGCCCTGATGGCACACCCAATCTCTCGCCAAAGGGCACAATTGCCGTTTGGGACGACGATCATCTCGTCTTTGCTGATATCCGCTCTCCCGGGACGATGGCAAATATTAAGACAAACCCTGTGGTGGAGGTCAATGTTGTAGATCCCTTTGCACGCAGGGGCTACCGGTTTAAGGGCGTGGGTGAAGCAATCGTCGACGGTGCACGCTTTGAAGAAATCATGCGTTTTTACCGAAACCGATCGGTGGACACGGCCAGGAGCAAGGCAGAACCCATGATACGAGGGTTCGTACTTGTAAAAGTTGAAAGAGCGTTGCCGCTGATCTCACCTGCATATGACGACGCCTCCTCTAGCGAGCAATCAATCCGAAAATATTGGATCTCACATTTCGCACATTTAAATGAGCGTGACCTGCCGCCAGGTTGACCCCCTCGGGGGCTCCGCTTTAGGGCACTCCGCCGCCCTAGGCCGAGCCAGATAGTTGAATGTCGCCGGCCAGTGTCAAGTCGATGCCCAACTCGGGTTGATCGAAGCTCTGTGGGTAGCGGTTCAGCAAAATGTTGACTGTATTCGGGATTACCAACGCTTTGAGTTGCTGCAGTCGCCGGTCGCCCTCCATTTGCTGCTCGGCATGGGGTGCAACCTCGCTCCCCCTGTCTATCCCGATCAGATTGAGCATCTCGTCACTGAGCCGGATAGGTGCGCTCTCTTGACGCAGCATGCGGATACCGCCCTTGATAGAAAGTATTCGCCAGGCCGCCCTGGCAATTCGCGCTGCCGAGCGCTAAATATCCATGAAGCGCCTCGCAACTGCATCCGAGGATTACCACTCGCTAACCGAAATACCGAAAGTCTTTCCAGAACTCGGGCCAACTCTGGAGCAGCCCACGGCAAACGAAGATGTCCGGATGTTGAAGCGTTTCCTCGTTTGGCACCTTGAAGTGGTTCCAGGAGTGCGCAGCCAGTTGGCAAGCGGAAAATTTCGTATCGACGAGTTCACGCGGCAGACCGAGAACAATCACAACTTGGGGTGGTGGGTTCCCATAGCCCTGCTCCCAGAACGAATTCACGCCACTGATGGCGCGTGGCAATCCATACTGCGTTCCGTAAAGATTCACCGCTCCGGCTTCCCCATAATTAGTGGCAAGGATACCCAGGTGGACGCGATCTTGCGTAGGCAGCGAATCGCGGATCTGCGCCACGGTTTCGACCAACTCCGGCCAGCCGATTTCCTCGCACTGGAAATCGCCATTGACCTGCTTGGCCATCTTAAACCAGACCGAATTGACGGGCGCGAGCGGCAGCGTGAACGCCGCTGCCATTGCAATATCCACGACCAGAACAGTCCACACCAAACGTCGCAGAATGCTCGCCCTTCGTGGCCGCACCGATTCCAGCCAAGCTTCCGCGCCCACACTTCCCGCCGCGTAAAGCATGGGATAGGTTGGAGCTATGTAATATTCGCGACCTTTGGCAATGACGAACATCAGCAACGGCACCACGTACATGTAACCCAACATCCTGTAGCGCCTGCCCCTTGGTGAAAACAAGTAGAAGTACAGACCGGCCATCCATAGCGGGAAAGCGAAGAGTGTTAACTTCAACTGGCCCGGAAGAAAGCCGCGAGCCTTGCCTTCGCGTATATCACGTGCATGGATGTCTTGCAGAAAATCGAACAACACGAAGTTGTGGTGCGCCTGCCAGATCAGGTTCGGCAGCCAGATCACCACTGAAATTACGACGCCGCACCACAGCCATTTATTTTTCAGATGTTTCCGCAAATCCGTCGCCAGCACTCCCACGACCAGACCAGCGATGAAAAAAGGCATCGTGTACTTTGACAACATGCCCAATCCGATCGAGCTGCCGATCGCAATCCACCAGCGAGGGTCAGCCGACTTGAGCAATCGAAGGGTGAAATAGGCGGTCAGAACCCAACATAAGTAATCGAAGGAGAGATATTGCATCAGCGCGCCACCACCCAAGCAAAACGGTACAGCCGCCGTGGCTGCCACCAATTGCGCCCAGCGGGTTCCGCCCAGCTCGCGAGCCATTAAGCCCGTCAGCACGACCGCCACAGCTTGCGCAACCGCTGCGAATAAGCGAAAGCCCGCTAGCGACGTCCCGAACAGCTCCAGTGCAGTCCTTGCGAAGAATGGAGTGACCGGGGGATAGGCGACGTAACCCCAGGCAAGGTGACGCGCATCTTCGAGCGTCGCGAGCTCGTCACGGTGAAATCCATACTGCCCGCCCGTCAGCACGTGCACGATGACAGTTACCGTCGCTAAATAAACCAGAGTGACAACATCGCCCGAGCACCACGAGAGCCGCAGTGCTTGACGTGTGCAAAGCGTGGCGGTACTGGGATTGTTCTGGGACATGCGAGAGCTATAAGAGCAGATTCATGTTTGCGCCGCCCCTGCTGGTTGGTAACAGCGCGCTTTCAACTGCGGCTCCGTACTCGCGCAAACCTACAGTCGCAGGAGCCGAGGTAGTGAATCGGCCTTTCCTGCTCTCACGGGAATTCTCTTCTTTCTTACTTGCGCTGGCGCAGAGAACGCGCGGTAGGGTTGGCCCGAGGGGTTGGTGGTGTAATCGCGGTGTTACGCCAACAATCCGCCTCGGTCCCCGCAATCTCTTCTGCTTTCTCTTCTCTGCTTTCATTGACTTGATCCTTTCTTGTCCGTAAGATTCGCGCTGCGGTCGGCCAACCATCTCGCTCTATGGCATTGTGGAGATTGTGGGTGGCGTGGGCGATTGAGTTTCGATTGGAGGTCGGTGCAACTCGGGACCACTCGCAAGGACGAAGGCGGATGCGACATGGACCGACCGGATGTCCGCACGATGCGCTGACATACGACGGAGTGTGTTGGTAGCGGTCACCGTTACACCAAACAACGCATAGACGCAGTTGGCGCGCTGAAGATCGCTACGAACGGTAAGGATCTCCTTGCGCAGATAGCGGGAAAAATTCGAGCTTGGCCGAAAACGGGGAGCGTTGTTTAAATCAGATAAGGGAACACTGCAGGCCTTTAGTTGCAAAACCATGATGCTGCCATCGGTGCGCAATACTTCGCCAGTGGCATTGATCACCGCCTTATCCATCCCAAGGCGCTCGATCCTGCCGACGGAATCAAGACAGTCGACGGCCGGCAGATGCCGCTGGACTGCACGCTGCTCTTCCTCGAGATCGTCCGAGACATGGTGCATAAAGCCCATACGGGTAACGGAAAGAGTCGCACCCGTTTCGCGGACCGCGGCGCCAACCCAAAGAGGCGCGTCATCAACTCGTGATTCTAATTTCCAGATACGCAGGTGGTCCCGCCGGCCGTAACTGTCGAAAGTCTTTTCCAAAGTCAGATCAGCCGGGCGGCCATCGAACAGTTGCCGGGACATCGGGGCGGTAGCGTAACTCGACTTCGCCAGGAAGGCGTGAAATTGACGCATGACCGATTGCCTGGAAACAGAGTCGCTCTCCTTCCAGCCCGCGTCGCGGAAAGCTTGAGCCAATTCCTCCCCGGTGCCAATGAATGCCATGTTAATGAGGTCTGCATCACGGGACTTCTTGTCGAGAGTGCGCGTCGGCAATTGGCCTAGGATCTCCGCGACGCTTTGCTGTTCATCGTGTTGAAGACGAGGGAGAGGTGGTGGTGGTACGAATTCCCCGGGCAAATCAACGTTGTCTTTAAGCCCAACCAGCAAATCGGTTCCAGGCGGCAAGTAAATCTCGGGTTCCGGAAATAGCGGGAATAGCAGTTTGAAACCGAGCAAGACCGGGTCGGGATACAGGTGCAACGACGGAAGGTATTTAAGGCGGCTGCTGATTTCGCCTTGCGGAGTCTCGGTGCTGCGAATGCCACGAATTACGCCGTTCTTCACGTTTTCGCGAGCGTTGTCAACTTCATTGACTCGACCGTTGATGTCAACGGGTGAGCCTTGCTGAGTTACGATTCGAGAGAATTCGATCTCCAGGCTAGCAGTTTCGCGAACCAGGCCCAGACCTACGCGGTGTGCGGAAACAACCCGGCCTTCAACTGGAACATGGGTCGGCAACATGGAAACGCCGTCGCAGGTAGGGGGCTCAAGGAGGAACCCGGACACAGTCATTCCGGTTTTCGCGCTATACGAAGAGACCGGCTGGCTGAGACGAACCCAAAATGAGGTTCCGGCTGGCAGCTGTGTGCAACCGAAAGCAATGCCAGATCCGGAGCACATCCCGAGAAGGATGAAAACCATGCGATACATGCAACAAAGGACAAGGTGCAACAAATGGGTTAGATTTCGGGATCCACCGCACTCGGGGACCTTCGATTGTTGCCGCGCAGTTGATGGCTCCCAGCATCGCGAATGACGGCACGGAAGCAATAAACTGCGAGGCATGTTCAGATTCCTCTAGCGACAGCCATCAATACCACCCGAACCGTGACGATTTTTGTAAGCATCGCCATTACACCATCAATCTCAGATTTCCAGTAAACCCCGACCTGTCAATGCTGACAGTTCTGCGCCTACTCCGCCATGCTTCGGGGGGCGGGTTGGAGCAGATCCAATTTCTCTTGGGGTACGTTTCGGTGCAAACGACCGAACACCTTGGCTGCAAGCGGCGGATTCGATCAGCGGTCAATGATCGCATTGGCATCGAGCCTAATCCTTGAGCTGAGGGGCGGACGGTTCCGGAAGGTTAGCGAACCACTCACCCAGAACCGTCGCAATCCGCATGCAAGGAGTGCTCGGTCTATAATTGCGCGCGGACGGCCCTTACACCTAGGACAAAACTCGGCCCCTATGAAATCCAATCGCCGCTTGGCTCAGGCGGAATGGGAGAGGTGTATCGTTCAGTTGCCTGTAATTACAGTCAATCTAGCGACCGTCGACGTCAGATGCCACGCATTTGGCGACTGAGCTACTTGACGCTACTCGTGATCAGTGTCTATTTCTGTTTTACTCTGCGAATTGGCGCACAAACATCGGATTCTCAACCAAATGATGCCGACAAGACTTGGACTGCGACAACCGAATCGCAAAGCGACAACGTGAACCCCACACGCACCACGGAAAGCCATTCCCAGCACGGCAATCGCACTTTAGACACGCAAACGGTTCAGCGATTGGGGACTGACGGCCATTTCGAACCATACCAGGATATCGAAAAGGAAACGGTGAAAGTGGATTCCACCACTGTGCGAACGATCACTCGTGCGTTCGCCCGAGATTCCGGTGGAGGTAAAACACTGGTGCAGGTAACAGATGAGGAAAAGCATACTCTACCCGGAGGCGGCTCGAACTTAGTGCGTTCGGTTTCGAATCCTGATAGCAGTGGCAACCTTCAGCTGGTACAACGCCAGGTCGCGCAGACGAAAAAAATCAGCAAGAGCGTAGAGGAGACGAATACCACTTTTATGTTCCGCCTACGCGCAAACAGTTGTTCCACTAGATCACGTTTGTCATGATGCGGGCATTCGGGCGATGGACAATGATTAATGTCGTACAACCATTCAGGATTGAGCCCTCGGAACAACACAGCGATGACGTCGTCGCCGAGTGAGTCGGCATTACTGTTGTTGCGCTTGGCCTCAGCGAACCTCATCAGCCGTTTTCAGGTCATTATTACCGGTCGTGAGGCCCGGTAAAGCTGCCAGGCAAACGCTCCCAACCCTAGGCAAACCACACCCAAGCGGACCAGCCCGCCAAGATACGGAATGAACCCTACGCGTGAACACCGTCACATCCCAAATCGGATCATCCATATTCAAACCTACGAACCAGCGGAACAACAGACTCTAGTCGAGTTGTTCCATCAGCATCCGGTCACTGCGCACGGCCCGTCTGATGTGGTACTGACTGATGGTGGTCGTATCCTTATCAGCCACAATACCCGACGCGTGATCCAGGTACGTTGGCGGACACGCGGGGAACACGCCTTGACTTCTCGGCCTGCTACAATGCCTCGGTTTCCAATTCTTCTGACGAGTTCTGCGCACTCGAAGGGAGTTCCATGCGACATAGCTCGACCTTTTCATTCCCGATCGCCCTGGTTTTCGTCTTATCGTTGGCGGCACCGACTGCTTCGCCGGCACAAAAGAAGTCCGAGAAATCCGCCGCAGCTGTCGTAGGCAAGCCCAACCTTGGCGATTTCGATGACGACGTCAAACAGGCGCTCAAGGACTGGAAAGTGTCGGGCGCGGCTGTCGCCGTGGTGCAGGGAGACAAGGTCCTGCTGAAAGGCCATGGCTATCGCGATCTCGAGAAACGGTTGCCGGTCACACCCAACACGTTATTTGCCATTGGCCCACAATCGGACCCCTGGGGAGACCCACCCAGATCACCGAAGATATCATCTTGAGTCGAGACGGAAACCACTATGTCGGGACGTTTACCCTGGACGCATACGATACGCCGTCAAACGGCAACAAGCTCCTCCGCCCACATCATCGGTGTAATCACCGCAACTCGCATCACCGTAGACACGCCAGTGACCAGCGTATTTTAGGAAACGGCAGCACGCGAACAGCGCGACCGGTAAGGTTCTGCAGAGTGGTGGGCCGCAAGGCCTGCCACTCGGCTAGAACTAAAATAGAAATGTGCCGATATTGAACCTACCCCTGACTCTCATCCGCATCGCCCTCTGATCCACCGAAAAAACTCATGGCCTCTTCGTCTTCAATATCTTGCGGCCGATTCACGACAGCAACAACTTCGCGCATGGTACACAGCGCCTCACCGACCCCCATAGCCTGGGCAATGTCATCGAGGTCGCTCTCCGCCGGATTCCAATCGCACCAGACCTCAATCCGAACTTTGTAGTACGCCATCGCACACCCCCGGCAATATGGGCCAAAGTGTACCAAGAAAACAAAAACAGCTCAGCGCGGAAGAATGGAGCAAGCGGCGTATTTGAGGGTGAACCTATGCAAGCTTACCCTGATTACCATAGACCACCACTCTCATTGCACCTTCCGCACCTTCAGGCGGCGCGATCATTACGTTACGATCACTCTTTCCGCGAAAGAACAAGGAGGTATCGTGCGCCGACATCTGGTGATGTTCGCTTCATTATTCCTATTTCTGTGGGCCGCCATCTCGATCGGCTGCTCCAGCAAACCGGCAGAGGAAAGCTCAGACTCGAGCGCTCCTCCCAGCAAATCAGCTAGTCTTTTTGGCCCCAAAGAAGTCACGCTCCCGGCAGGAACCGTCCTCACCGTGCGGCTCGCAAGCACCGTCGGGTCGAAGACCAGCAACACTGGCGACCGTTTCAACGCAACGATTGCAACACCAGTCGCGTCAGACGGCAAAGTGGTCCTTCCCAAGGGCACTGAGGTGCAAGGCAAAGTCGCCCAAGCCGTGCCGCAGGGCCGCTTTAAGGGCGGCGCGTCCCTCAGCCTCGCACTCGAATCTGTGACAGTTGGCGGAGACGCGTACGACATAAAAACTAACTCCGTCAGCCGCTACCAGAAAGGCAAAGGTAAGCGGACTGCGGCCATGATCGGCGGCGGCGCCGGGGGCGGAGCGCTAATCGGGGGCCTCGCCGGGGGCGGCAAGGGCGCCCTCATTGGTGCATTATTGGGTGGTGGCGCAGGAACCGCGGGAGCGGCCTATACCGGAGAGAAGGAGATTGTCTTGCCCGCCGAGTCCATGCTCAGCTTCAAACTCACTGAATCCCTTATTATCAAGATGTAGCAAATTGTTCTCAAGCCACGACCACAAGAAAGCCGCCCCAACCGGCGGCTCTTCCATTGCAAAATTCAAAACGCCCTAACATTCAATGCACCTACGTTACTTTGAGAATCCGGCTCGTTTGCATAGATTGAAAAAATGGGTCTGAACTGCCTACTATTGACCGGCGACGCTACGCTGCTGGAGGTGATCCGGGTCGGCTTCAGCACAACGAAGGTTGAACTCGAAATGCGCGCTGATGCTGCAAGCGCGATCGAACTCTCAGCTCGGCGGCACCTCGATGGCTTCGTCATCGACTGCGATGGTGTCGAACGAGCTATGGACTTTCTCGCCCAAATACGCGGCAGTCGCTCCAACAAGCTTTCGGTCGTCTTGGCCGTCGTGAACGGAACAACTAGCGTGAGCACGGCGGTTGATGCGGGAGCAAATTTCGTGCTAGGCAAGCCAGTTGAGGCAAAGACGCTGCGTAGCATTCTCGACCTAGCGCTTCCGCGGATGGAACGCGAACACCGTAGATATTTCCGCCACAAGGTTGATCTGCCGGTCGAGCTTTTGTGTTTCTCGGGTGAGACCGTGACAGGAAAGATCATGAACGTGAGCGAAGGTGGACTTGCCCTTACTCATTTTGGGCTTGCTACGGTCGAAGGCGTAGTGACAGTGCAGTTCGCGCTTCCCAGCGCAGAGCCACACACCTTTCAGGCGAAGGCGGCGATAATCTGGAATGATTCCTCCGCCATGGGCTTACGCTTCCTCCGAGTCGAGCCCGGCTGTCGTCCATATTTCGACGCCTGGCTGGATTCCTTGGAGGGGCAGCTACAATTCCGAGAGTCTGTCCAGGCTATCGGCCCTTTTGTCAGTGCACCGAGCTAATCTGGCGTCAGCATCTCCGCCCTCTACGAAGGCATCTAACGCCTACAGGCATTTATATAAAGCGATTTTCTCTGATCGCGGCCATCTTGGTTGCGATGCGATTTCAGCCTTCGCGGCGCCCAAGTCAACCACCGCAACCCTACCGGCGTTTCCGGGCACTTTGGCGAATGCGCAGTATGTCTACGTTGCTGCCTATGACGGAGATCAGTTTGACACAAATTTACTTCCCGAAGATCGCGAGGCCATCAGCTCAGTCCAGAACGCCATTCAGACGTGGGGCAAACTGACGCTTGTCTACCAACCGTACCAAGCGGACATCATTATCCTTGTGACAACCCGACCTTCCGAAGATGTCATGGCTGTGTACGACGGGCACCAAGGCACGAAAGGCAATTATCTCTGGCGCGTCATGGGCCGCGATGATCCAGCCTCAGGCGAAACTCCACTCGTCACCCAATTCGAAAAAGGATTCGACAGCGCCCAAAAGCACAAGTAAGGTGCTGCGCCGGTAGCCAAGTTGAAGCAAGCGAACCGCGGACGGCACATGGCAGACCGATCGAACCTGGTCCTCTTCAATCGTTGTCGCCCGCGCCTTTCGCGTCATAGCACTTCAAAGGAGCGTCCGTTTCGCCTCCTCTATATATAGAACGACCGCCCCGATCACATCCACAAACCGAGACGTTTCTCATCGCCTGAGAACAGGCACTTTCCTGCCGTTGCCCACCCTACCCGCGGGCGGAGAATGCCTGCGCGAAAGAGTCCTGAGGGGCGTCGCGGTAACCAGCTCGACAGTACCCCTCGACAACGTGAACGCACTTCACATGCGGCCGAATCATATCGGCCGCATTCCTATTTGACCAGAATCCTCCGAAGCACAGAACCTACAGAACGGCCACCGATATCCGCTCGACTGACGGCTTTGCTACCCCAATTGGGAATTCGATTACTGAATCCAACCAGCGTCTACAGACGCGTCTGAGATCTCCCGCAAGGTACACCGTTCGGCATGGAAAGTGCCCAAAGGCTGTTCTGCCAAAGAAATATTTTCGGAATTGGGAATATTTATCGACTCGCGGAGTTTCACATACTGCTGGAACAAAATCTAAAACAAAGAGGAATTGGAGCGTAACCCATGAAGGAAGAGATTTCCCCATCTGCTCTGGCGTCCGAGACAAACTCATCTGACGCAAGTCACTCTTCGAGAGAAGACGATGTTCAACGTCACTGGCAGGGCGTGGTCAAGAGACGTTCATTTCTTAAAGGACTCGGGCTTGCCGGTGCCACGCTGTCGGCCGGCGCCTTGCTAGCGACCAAGAGCAACGCGGAGGCTACGCAAAGCAAAGGTAAGCTCTCCAAAGGTGACGCTGCACTCCTGCGGTTCGCGGCGGCGGTAGAACTCATAGAGGCTGATTTGTGGCAACAATACAACGAACTGGGCGGAGTGCAAGGAGGCAATCCAGCCTACATCGCGGCTCTGAGCAATCTTGATGGTGATATGCCTCAATACGTCGCTGATAACACCGACGATGAATTGAGCCACGCAGCTTTTTTGAACGCCTACTTGATCTCCAAGAGAGAAGATCCGGTCGATCTGGATACGTTCCGGACCTTGGCCAGTAGTCAGGCGACCGGCGCCAAGGACCTCGGAAGGCTGACAAACCTGCTGAAGCTCAACGTCGACCTTAGTTGGTATACGC
>Ga0207693_10004072_pt1 | contig 12419 bp, 5 predicted proteins | sample LARL81metaG_FD_184347 | JGI IMG/M metagenome (GOLD analysis project Ga0207693, IMG submission 184347) | Corn, switchgrass and miscanthus rhizosphere microbial communities from Kellogg Biological Station, Michigan, USA - LAR L8-1 metaG... | ecosystem: Host-associated > Plants > Roots >...
TGCAAGCGACGATCCTACTCTAATAGTCGCTCCCCCTTCCGCTGTACCCCCAAGTTATTCAAATTTTGATCCCGAAGCGACCCTTGTCGACCTGGACGCGACCACGGGTGACTGGGTTCCACCGCAGCGGTCCGCCTCGCAGCGGGCCTCAGTCCGCACCATTGTCAGCGTTCCGATCTTCGAGGTTGGGGATGTTTTGGGTGGCCGCTACGAAATAGTGAAATTGCTGGGCGAGGGCGGGATGGGCGCGGTTTACAAGGCAAGCGACCGCGAACTGGATCGCCCGGTTGCACTAAAGGTGATCCGTCCTGAGTTGGCTTCGAGCTCCTCGATGCTGGCGCGATTCAAACAAGAGTTGCTGCTCTCCCGCCAGGTTACGCACAAGAATGTGATCCGGATCTACGATCTCGGGGATGCCGATGGAGTGAAGTTCATCACGATGGAGTTCGTGGAAGGCCGCGACTTGCGCGCCCTGATTCACGAGAAGAAGAAATATTCTCCTGAAGAAGCCGTGGAAGTCATGCAGCAAGTCTGCCAGGCGCTGCAGGCTGCACACAGCGTCGGCGTCATTCACCGAGATTTGAAGCCGCAGAACATCATGCGTGAGGAGAACGGCCGCATCCTGGTGATGGATTTCGGTCTTGCCCGCACGATGGAAGGCGATGGCATGACGCAGACCGGAGCGCTGGTCGGCACGATGGAATACATGTCGCCCGAACAGGCTCTGGGCAAGGAACTTGACCAGCGTTCCGACGTTTTCACGGCGGGCCTGATTCTTTATGAGCTCTTGACTGGCAATATGCCCTTTAAGGCGGAGACGGCTCTGGCCAGTCTCATTCGTCGCACACAGGAAAGGGCAATTCCTGTGTCCGACCTAGATCGGAATATCCCCGGAGCCTTGAGCAGTATTGTTAGCAAATGCCTCGAACGCGATCCGAATCTGCGCTATCAATCGGCCGAAGAGGTATTGCGGGCTCTCGACTCATGGCAAGGAAAGCGGGCCGGGGCAACGTTGGGTTTTCATGCTGATGTAAAGCCGTGGGGCCAGACCATTCCGTGGCCTGTCGTGACTGGCATTATCACTCTTCTCTTGCTGCTGGTTGTCGGCTACGCATACCGCGGGAATCTGTTCCCTCCGAAGACCGAGCCTGCCATTTCGCTGGCGGTGATGCCATTTCAAAATGCGTCCGGCGATGACTCGTGGGACTGGCTCGGGCCTAGTCTTTCAGACATGTTGAGCACGGATGTGGGCCAATCTTCGCATCTGCGAACGGTCCCGCCTGATCGAATGCAGCAGGTTCTGCACGACCTGCGGATCGCGCCGAATTCTCCAATCGACTCCACCTCCTTGGGGCGCGTCGCCGATTTCACAAATGCCGATACACTCGTTTGGGGACAGTACACGAAACTCGGCGATCAGATCCGCATTGACGCGACCGTGCAGGATAGGAAACACAACCGCACGACCAAAGTGAAATCGGAGGCCTCCGATCAAAAGGATTTGCCGCAGGCCGTGGATCGGTTGGCGGCAATGATCCGTCAGAATCTGTCGCTCTCGTCTGACCTGGTCAAAGAACTGCAAGCCCAGTCCTTCAAACCGAATTCGAGTTCCGTGGAAGCTCTACGAAATTACAACGAAGGTCTCCAACTCCTGCGGCAGGGAAACAATCTCGAGGCCCAAAAGCGATTGCTGACGGCAACCACAGCAGATCCGCAGTTCGCCGACGCGTTCTCTCGCTTGGGCGAGGCTTACTCGGCTTTGGGGTATGACAGCGACGCAGAGCAGGCATCGCGGCGTGCGGTGGAACTAAGTCAGAATCTGCCGCTCGCACAACGTTACTTCATGGAGGCGAGTTTCGCGCGGGTCACAAAGAACAATCAGAAGGCGATCGCTGCTTACGAGAATCTGGCTAAGAGCTTCCCAGACAATCTCGATGTCTTGTACGCCCTTGGAAGTTTGTACGAAGATGCCGGCGATCTGGGCAGAGCGCGAGTTTATTACCAGAAAATTCTGCAGTCTGATGGGAAGAATCTCGACACGCTGCTGGCAATCGGTAGGGTTGAGATCAAAGCGGGAAATCCGCAACTGGGGCTTGATCCTTTGGACCGCGCCCGCCGCCTGGCAGTTGATCTCAATAATGAAGAGCAGCAAGCGTTGATATTGCAGGCAACCGGGATCGCTTACAAGCTGATGAACCGGCCCACCGAGGCTTTGCGCAATTATGAGGACTCGAAGGCGATTAATGAAAAGTTGGGCCAGAAGCGCGGGGTCGCAGCGAGCCTGGTTGAAATAGCTCAGGTGCAGCTCTCGTTGGGCAAGCTTGACGAAGCAGTTTCCGCTTATAACGAAGCATTGAAGCTGCGGCGTGAAATCGGCGCCAAGAAAGAGACAGGCGACACGCTGATCGATCTCGGCGACGTCTATATCGAGCGCGGCCAGCCGGATCAAGCGCTACAAGTGCTCAAAGAATCGCTCCAGATTCAGCGGGACTCCGGGGACGAAACATATCAGGCACTTTGCCTCAACAACATAGGTAATGCTTATACGCTGAAGGGTGAGAACGAAGATGCCCTCACGTACTTGCAGCAAGCTTTGCAATTGCGCGAGAAGCTGAACAACCCCGGGGATATCGCTCAGACACTCCAGAGTCTTGGAACGGCGTACGCGGCTCTTGGACAGTATGACTCTGCTATGCAGTCATTCATGCGTGGCCTGGATCTCTATCGGAAGTCCGGGGACAATCTGAGCGCAGCGAAGATGTCGCACAGCATGGCATTGGTTTTTGAATATCAGGGACGCATCGGACCGGCGGTCTCGATTCTGCAGGATGCTGTGAAAGCATTCCGCGCTGCGGGCGATCGCAGCAGCAACATGGCAGAAGCGCTGGGCGACCTGGCGGGAGCGTTAGCGGAGGCGGGGCGCGGAGCGGAATCCAGCAATCTCACCGATGAAGCTCTAGGGCTGGCTCGCGGCTTGAAGAACGATTCGTTAACAGCTGGCGTACTGGAAAGCCAGGGGGACACTTTTTTTTATCAGGGCGATCTTAAATCTGCGAAGAATTCGTATGAGCAAGGTTTGCGCCTGGCAACGCATAGCGGTGACAAAGATGGAGTGATGAATGCCAGGCTCAATTTGAGCAGAGTTGCGGTGTCCGACGGGCGCGCGCGCAGTGCAATCGGAGATATCCGCGCCCTCGTGCAGCAGGCCGATAAAGAAGGCAGACGATACACCGCGGTGGCGGCCTCGGCGCTGCTGGCTCAGGCGATGATCGAGAATAAGGATTATGCCGCCGCCAGGCAGGAACTCCAGCGAGTCCTAGGCCGTAGCGAGAAACTCGGACTACGTATTGAAGATATGCGGATTCACTACCTGCTCGGAACTGCTCTAAAACGCTCCGGCAACGCCGCTGACGCCGCCACGCAGTTTACCGAGTCCGCGCGATTGCTCACTGAACTCAGCAAAGAGCAGGGTTCAGAACATCTCGCCGAGCGGTATGATTTGAAGCCCATCTATGCACAAATAAAGTAGTCCGGACAGTGAGAAAAAATCAGGTCTTGCACTGCCTACGTGCACACGTTGACGATCAAATACAAGTGTAGAGCACTAGCTTCTTGCGATCTTGTGTACCCAGGCCTAGCTCCCCCCCTTTACGGTTAGGGTTACGGAGGCTTGGTGCACAATGGCTCCATTGCCGTACGTCCCGATGAATGTCAGCGTGAACGTACCGTGGGTCACATTCTTATTAGCCATCAACGTGACAACCGATTTAATCGGCTGCCCCTGCAGATTGTCCACCGAGGGGCTAATACTGCACGTGGAGTTGGCTGGCGCTCCCGAGCAACTCAGGGTTACAGAACCCGTCAGACCTCCGATCGGCGTAACTGTGATGGTGTAGGTTGCCTGATGTCCAGAGGAAATCGTCTCCGAACTCGGCGTTGCACTAATCGAGAAATCCCCAACGGTTACCTGAACGGAGGTGCTACTCGAACTGCCCACGTAGTTCGCATCTCCAGTGTACATGGCACTGACAGTGCGAGTTCCGGTTGTCGAGAATGTGATTGAGCATCCACCTGCTGATACAGGAGCAGCGCACATCTCGCCGCTGCTGGCCTTGACAGTGACGGTGCCGGTTGGTGGTGAACCGCCTAACACGCCACTGACACTGACACTGATCATAACCGGGCTATGAGGAACAACCGGATTCGGGGAGACGGAGGTAATCACCGTCGAACTAGCGGCCTGAGTGACTGTGATTGGTACACTCTTCGAGGCGCCCGAATAGTCCGTAGCGTCCGACGGTGTGAAATTCGCCGTCAGGGACTGTACTCCCACGCCAAGAATCGTTCCCGCGGCCGGAGTATACACAAATGTTCCCGGTACACTAGCCGACGCGTTCAGTTGAGCGGAAGTAAGAGCCGTGCCGTACGTGATTGGTGCTGGATTAGCCCAAGTGATTACGGGAGTGGCTTTCGCCACCGTATACGTAACGGAATTCGGCTGGCTGATGTTGCCGACCTGGTCCTGCGAATTCACAGTGAAGGTGTGCGTTCCGACGGAGCTATCCACGGGACTTGTGAGTGTTCCCGTGTTGGAAGTTGGAGGAATTTGCGCTGAGCCTGTAGGCCCACAGAGCACTACGCCCGAGCCGCCATCGGCACAGCTGTAATTGGCGCTCACCGACTGCCCATACACCGGCGAAGTGGGAGAAATTGTTGGAGTCGTGATGGATGGCGCGAGTTTGTCGACCTCGAACGGGCCGAACGGCCCTGCGGAAGCAGAGGTATTTCCCGCAATGTCCTTGACCGTTACAGCCGGAATCGTTGCATTGCTGGTTTCCGTATTCGAAGGAACGTTTGTCTGTACGTTGAAGGACGAAGGCCCAGACAGTCCCGAGCCATTCGCGTTATCGCTTGCAGTGCAGGGAACAACTACATCAACTGCTTGCCATGCTGCCGTCGGTGGAGTGCAACTCACGGTCGGGAGAGTGAGATCTGTCTTTATTGTCAGGGTCGGCGTCGCGGTACTGACGTTGTTGTCGTCATTCGTGACCTGTGTCTCGACGACATTCGAACTGTCGGTCGCGGCATAGGTGAGGGTGGTTGTGCCTTCCGAACCCCCTGGGATCAGAATCGATCCGGTTGAGCCACCGACGCTTCCCGACGAGGGGTTGGGAGCGTTTACCCCCGTCGCCTGCCAATTGATTGCACTGATAGCGGGCAACGTAGACGGCGGATTCGAATTGTTGCTGGGCACCGTCTCGATGCTATTGAAGTTGACACTGACAGGCCCATTTATCCACCCGCCGTTCAGCGGCGGATTCGTTGTGATACTGGTGCTGGGCTGAACGCCTCCGAGGATCGGAATGAGGACTGAATTGAAATTGTTCGTGTGGCCGTTGCTGGTGACGATGTCTCCATTAATGCTCGTGAACACACTGACGAGCCCTTTGCAGGTGTTATCTGCGTTTGCACCGCAACCGATGGCGTTGTCTTTGCCCATGATGTATCCCGGAGCAATGATTGGCTTTTGAGATGGATCAATGTTGTATGTGTTCGAAACATTGATCAGCGGATTTGAGCCCGTAGTCAGGCAGTTTGAGCCTTGCGGATTGGAGTTGGTCGAGGTTGTGCAGAGATCGGTCGTTGTTACGCAACCGTACGTGCCATTCCCGGTGTCCTGATGTTGGCAGGTGCTTCCCTGAAATGGTGTGTTGTGTACGAGATCTGCGAACTGCTGATCGGTGATGGTCTGCACTGTTCCCTGCATGAACAGTCCCTGGAAGGAGTTGGGCGGCAATCCGCTTTGCGAATAGTCAGAGATGGCACTCAACGTCGACGTGTAATTGAAGTTGGTCGGCGTTGTGGGCTGGACCGGCTGGTTGATCGTAATTGGAGAGAGCGGCCATTGGCTGAACGACCAGCTTATGATGTCGTTGTTTTCCACCGATGATCCCGTAGCAGCGGTGAACCCGATGTATGCGTTTGTACCGCTGGTCAAATTGAGTTGTTGCGTGAGGTCAACAGTGGTTTGCAGGATCAGCGTGCTATCAAAATAAACGCTGAGATTGTTGCAGTTGCTAGTGCACGATCCTGGAGGGAGATAGTTGAGCGTGATCGTGTGGGCTAGTCCGTCGCTCAGTGAAAAGCCCGAAGGCAAGCTTTGGAGACCGAGATTTGCCAAGTTCCCGCTCGGGCAAGTGTAGTTATGATCTGCGCTATTAGGTGTGAGAGTGCTGCTGTTATTCGGCCCGCAGCTCTGTATCGCAAGGTGATTCCCATTTGGATCGCTGAAATTTGAATTTTGAAACGTATCGAGTTCGACTGCAAGGCTGTTCAGGATCGCGGCACCGGGTCCGTGCGCGGTCGAGACATCGTTATTGCCGTACGAGATGTTCTGACCGTTGCCGATATAGCCGATGGCCCCTGTGCCGGAAGGATCATTCTGAATTACGAGAGCGAAACCGTCTGCCGGAAATGAGCATCCGCGGCAAGCATTCCTATTGGAAACCTGGAATTGAAATGCGGTGGTGAAGCCGGTAGAAAGCGGCTGTTGGATCTTGAACCATGCCGAACCGTGCTGGTTCTGATTGGCGGAGGTCAAGCGCAGCGCTCCACTGCTGGTGATCTGCGGACGCGAAGGCGAGCCGTTCGTCAGAATCTGGCACGATGGGGGTGGATTGCCGCTATTCGCACACACGTTCGCGGTTGTGAAGCCTGCCACTGGAAAGCTGAACGACTGTGCTGCAGCAGGTTTTGCTAATGCAACTGTGAGAGTGAGGATTGCCAAAATTGCCGTGAAAGCACACCACGCCCGTCCGCGCATAATTGCTTCTCCATTGGTCCAGCACCTCGCACAAGCGCACGAAATCGTGCCGCACATCGCTTCCACGAGCAAATGAACTGCGTTGACCTAAATGAAACGTTCCAGAACCGGGACTACAAAAAGGGGAAGGTTCGCCAAAAAACTTTTGGCAGGCAGCTATTGTCTAGGCATTACAGAGGGGTGTCAAGCTGGCATTGGGTGCAGTGGTTAATACTCCGCAAAAGAAGACAGCACGCCGCTACCGTCAGGAAGGAAAGTTGCAAGATTGTTCACAGAATGCAGCTCATTCGTTCCTATCCCTGGGTCACATTTAGGGTTTCATCCAGATGTAGAGGCCGACTGCTGCTCCGATTTTTCGGCCAGCAGGGCGTTCAGCTTCGAAATGACTTGAAACGCGTCTGCGATGTACAACCGGTTTTGCCGCGAGCCCATCCGCAATTGGGATCCAGATTGATGGCGCGACGCTCGTTGATAAACGCCAGGGGTCTGTGACCTAAATCACTGCCTTTTATGATCCTGCGCCGAAATTCGTATGAGAGCCCGATCCCTTGCAGGTTTCGGGTTGATTTTCGCTGTTTCCTGTGGCTCACAATTCCGTTCAATCAGACCCTACTGTGATCCTAATCGTCGTTTCCTGTCTCGCCGGACCGCTAGCCTGTGAAGTTTCCTACGCACATCGTCATGCGCGAAACCGTAAAGAAGCTGTGGCCCGAGATTGACTGGATTGGAAATCCTACGCTTCGGGAGCAAGTTACGCAGACCTGGATCAAAGCCCTCGAACACAGCCCCCTTCAATCGGAAGACCTGAACCAGATCCCGTTTACCCTGCTGGTCCCAAATTGCCCGATCACCTTCATGGAGCACAAGCGCTGCGTGGTGCACATCGCCCGGGACAGCGCAAAGGCAATGCAAAACTTCATGGGGCGACCATTGCCGGTTGATCTGGATGTGGTTATTGCCGGCGCGATTCTGGCGGATGTCGGCAAATTACTGGAGTATGAACTCGGCCCAGATGGCAAGAGCCGCCAGAGTGACGCGGAGAGGCACTGCGTCATCCGTTTACAGGAGTTGCCCTCGCGTTGGAATGCGGAGTGCCGGACTCCGTCTGTCACATCATCGCCGCCCACGCCGCCGAAGGCGACCTCGTCAAGCGCACAACGGAGGCGTTCATCGTGCATCACGCGGACTTCATGGCGTTTCTGCCTTTCAAGAATCCAAAGAACCTAAAGCTGCAAACGAAATAGGAGACTCCAGATTGACGATTCCATCTTCACAGCCTGCCAAAGAGACGATCACCGCCGCCATGTCGCGCTGGGCGGCGGGACTGCATTTCAAAGACCTCTCGTCCGACGCGGTTTATCAGGCCAAGCGCTTCTTGCTCGATTCCTTCGGCTGTGCGCTGGGCGGCTATCAACAGCATGATGTCTCCATTGCTCTGGACATTCTTGGCGAGATCGCCGGGCGAGGATTGGCAACGGTCATTGGAACCAGGGACCGTGTCGATCCCGTGTCGGCTTCTCTCGCCAATGCCCTGATGATCCGGTGCATGGATTACAACGACATTTACTGGAAGCAAGACCCGTCTCATCCGTCGGACATCTTTCCGGCTGCAATTGCCTGCGGCGAGCGCGCGAAGAGCAATGGCGAAGAACTCATTGTTGGCTTAGTGCTCGGACATGAGTTCGAGATGCGTCTATGCGAGTCGGCTTTCCCGGGTATTCGCGAGCGCGGCTGGCATCACGCAACGCTGACCGCCTTTGCGTCGCCGATTGTCGCTGGACGCATGCTGCACCTCACATGGGAACAGATTCAGCATGCTATCGGAATCTCAGCGAGCCGCCATTGCACGCTCGGTGCAGTCACCGCAGGGAAGTTGACGATGATGAAAAACACCGTCGATCCCATGGCGACGCAGAGCGGCGTTCTGGCGGCGATGCTGGCGGAGAAAGGTTACACCGGCCCGGAGCACGTGATCGATGGAAAGGAAGGCCTGACGCACGTCTTCAAGCCGGAATGGAAACTCGATTTGCTGACAAACGGGCTTGGGGAATCGTGGCGCAGCACGCGATGCGGGATGAAGGCGTTTCCCACCGAGGCCCTGACTCATACGCCGATTTCCGCCGTCCTCGAAATCGTGAAGAGTCAGGATTTGCGGCCGGAACAGGTGAGTAAGGTGCAAATTCGCTCGCTGGCTCGCGCGGCAGATATTCTTTCCGACCCCAGCAAGTACGATCCGTATACGAAAGAGACTGCGGACCATTCTCTTCCTTATGTGATTGCGGCGGCCTTGGCCGAGCGGCAGGTCACTCCGGTGCAGTTCACCATGGACAAAATCATGGATCCGACGATCCGCGAACAACTGAAGAAAGTCGAGGTCGTCGCGGATCCCGAGATCGAAAAAGTTTTTCCAGCTTTGCAGAGGGTAATCGTGCGTATCGATACGACAGACGGACGCTCATTCAACAAACAACTGGACTATCCGAAAGGTGATCCGCGGAACCCGCTCACAGATCAGGAACTTGAGGAGAAGTTCTCAGCGCTTGCAGAGGGAGTGCTCTCGACAGGTGCCCAACAGTGCGTAAAAGAGGCGGTCTGGAACCTGGAGCGAGTCAGTTCCATCAGTGAGCTGATGGCATTGATGGAAGCGGACGTACGCAAATCGAAAAAGTCAAAATCCAACAATAGGTCGAACGGGTCGCGGCGAGCAAGCCGAAAGCCGGCACTGGTGTAGCGAAGACTGTTGGCGGAGAGAGCCAACTTGGCAGTTGCGGGAGATCTTATGCCCCAAACAATCGTCGAAAAACTCCCCAACTTCGATCGCGTCAAGATTTTCTTTGTCGCTCCGCCCGAGTTGCAGATGCGGCCCGACATTTTGGACTACCTCGACGAGCACGGAGTGAAATACGAACTCGAGCCGGACGTGCAGCGTGTTATCGGTGAAGCCGATGTGATTTATCAGACCCGGATTCGTCCCAAGCGCGTGAACGAGGCGCATTCCGCTCGCCGCTATGCCATAGGGACCGAAATGCTGCGGAAGATAAAGCCGGATGCCCTGATCATGCATCCGCGGCCCCGCACAGTGGAACTGGATAAAGCCGTCGATGATGACCCGCGTGCGCTCTACTTCCGGCAGGCTGCGAATGGACTTTATGTGCGCATGGCTCTGTTGACCATGCTTTTGGACAAAAACTAGCTGACTCATATCTCAGGAGAACTTATGTCTGTAATGGAAATGACACGCACCGAGGAGCTCACCGAACTTGAAGACAAGTTTGGAGCCCATAACTACCATCCGCTTGATGTCGTGATCGAACGCGCCGAGGGAGTATGGGTTTATGACGTAGAAGGGAAGCGGTATCTCGACTGCCTGGCGTCGTATTCAGCAGTGAATCAGGGCCACTGCCATCCGCGAATTCTCGCGACGCTGGTCGAGCAGGCTCACAAAGTCACGCTTACGTCGCGAGCCTTTCGCAACGATCAGTTGCCTCTGTTGTATCGGGACCTGCATGAATTGACGGGCTTCGATATGGCACTGCCGATGAACTCAGGAGCTGAAGGTGTTGAAACGGCGGTCAAAGCCGCGCGCAAATGGGGATACCAGGTGAAAGCAATTCCTGACGGCAAAGCTGAAATCATCGTCTGCGCGAGTAACTTTCACGGCCGCACCGTGACCATCGTGAGCTTCTCGAGCGATGAACAATATCGCGACGGCTTTGGGCCATTCACTCCGGGATTCAAGATCATTCCTTATGGCGACGCCGACGCGCTGCGCATGGCCATCACTCCGAATACCTGCGCATTCCTAGTTGAGCCCATTCAAGGCGAGGCGGGCATCATCATCCCGCCACGGGGCTACCTTCGCGATGCCGCGGCAGTCTGCCGCGGTAATCGCGTGCTGATGATGTGCGACGAGATCCAGTCAGGCCTTGGACGCACCGGTGCGCTGTTCGCGTATATGCATGAAGGGATCAAGCCCGACGTTGTCATCGTTGGTAAGGCGCTTTCCGGCGGTTTCTATCCCGTCTCGGCAGTGCTTGCTTCGAAAGAAGTTCTCGGGGTTTTCAATCCTGGAGATCACGGTAGCACTTTCGGCGGCAATCCATTGGCATGCGCAGTCGCGCGCACCGCACTGCGAGTTCTGGTCGACGAACAGATGGTGCAGAGATCCGAAGCGCTGGGGCATTATTTTCTGGAGCAGTTGCAAGCAATCCAGAATCGCAACGTCAAAGAAATCCGAGGCAAAGGACTCTGGATAGGAATTGAACTCCACACAGCGGCCCGACCGTACTGCGAAGGGCTGAAAGAGTTGGGCATGCTTTGCAAGGAAACCCACGATCGTGTCATCCGGATCGCGCCTCCGCTTACCATCAGCAGGGAAGAAATCGATTGGGGTGTTGAACGGATCCGCAGAGTAATGGAACGCCTTTGATCCGCGTGTGGGGTGAGTCGTCTTGTTCACACCGCGGACGGCTGGTCGTTAACTTCATCCAGAGCTGCAATGTTGTGTTCGTGCCGAGCGGAGGCCGCTCGGCACGAACGTTTAGTTGACCCACGCCGTCTGTTCAAGCGCGCGGATGTACTCGATGACCGACTCGCTCCAGCCATCGATATGCGTCCACTTGCCGTAACCGACGCCGTTCTTGAACGATGCCACGTTGATCACGTACCCCTTGCCGGCAGGCGCGGGAACCCGATCGTGAGCCTGTTCGTCGGTGATCACGATCAGGAGATCGTACTTCTCCTTGCGATCCAGTTCCTCGACAGCCTTGCCGAGATACGTTCCGTTGTGGCGCTGCGATGCATCGATGGCATCGCGCAATGCGAAACCACGACGCGCCGGCACCTCCACGAGACTGTCGGAGAAGGAAAATACTGCAACCTTCTCCGCAATCTCTCGCAGAAGCACCGCCAGACCGTACGCCGCATCGGTCCTCTGCATCTCCGAACGGCGAGACAGAGGCGCCGTCATCGAGCCGGAAACGTCCACCAGCACGATCGTCTTCCCCGTCAGCTTTTCGGCCGAAGCAACTGACTTCAACATGGCCTGCTCGAGCGCCTCTTCCCACTGCGGTGCGTAACGCGCCGCGGCAAGAAAACGAAACGGCAGTACGCGTCCCGTACTCATCTCCCCGAGGGCAGAAAGCACAAGCGGCTCGTCCACTCCGGCCTCGCGCATATTGCGCAGGTTCCGGAGCAACGCAAGCGCACCCAGCTTTCGCTCACGAAGCAGACGCTCCCAGGCTTCGCGCTTGCCGGTGCCCGCTGAGAGAGCAACCTCCCACGTGTCGGGCGTCGTCAGGTTACCCGAGACCAGCTTCTTCCACACCTCCGCCTGCGCCTCATCGCGCGGCTTGGCGTGAGACAGAAAGAGCACGTCCCGCAGTTTGATCGGCCCACCACGGTCGTACTTAGCGAGCTGATACTCGTCAAACTTCGGGAACGCCGCTGCCAGCCCCTTCTTTACCTGCCCAGAGAGCGGCACACGTCCCTCTTTCCAATAAATAGCGACGAACTCCGCGAGCTCGTCGGCACGCTGGATGATCCGCGCGAGCGTCTCGGATACGAGCGCACGATGCGTCGCGTGACGCGCCATCTC
>Ga0207693_10004073_pt1 | contig 12415 bp, 11 predicted proteins | sample LARL81metaG_FD_184347 | JGI IMG/M metagenome (GOLD analysis project Ga0207693, IMG submission 184347) | Corn, switchgrass and miscanthus rhizosphere microbial communities from Kellogg Biological Station, Michigan, USA - LAR L8-1 metaG... | ecosystem: Host-associated > Plants > Roots >...
ACGCTTACCGCGCTTCACCCGCGCTCATCTCCGGGGAACCCCGGGAGCTACGTTATATCGCGTTGGCTTCCATCGAACGATCCTATTCAGGTCCTATGAAAGCCGGCGACTTTGCTCCAATCCCAACAAGAGCGTGCATACCATCCGGAATCCCAGTGATGACCGCCGACCAAAGAAGCGAGGAACAAGCCCGTGTGAGATTTTGCCGGGACGCTGGCAGCAGCGGCCGCCAACGCCATAGCCTGGGTTAACACCGCGCCCAACACAGACTTGCACTTGGCGGCGTAGAGCACTTTCTAGACAATCTGAGCGGTTCGGACGGAAGATTTCAGCGTATCGGCAAGGAATTGTAGCGCCTGCGCAAGCTCGGCACGGTTGCGCGCGGCCCCAAGCGAAACGCGGACGGCCTGCGATGCTAGATTCTCCACCGTGAATGCATCGTCGCCCACAACCGCCAAGCCATGCCGAAGGACATGGGACAGAAACTCCGCACGATTCCACTGGGGCGGCAACGACAGCCAGAGATGATGTCCATTCGGCTTCGCCGCATACGAAATTCCTTTCAGGAACCTGCGGGCCAGTTGCTGGCGGCCGATGGCCTCGTTGCGGATCGCGAGAATGATCTTGTCGGCGACACCGGACCGGAGCCAATGCGTGACCAGGGCGACCATGAGCGGAGGCGTCATGAGCGTGGTCGCCTGAAGACTGCTCGTCATCTGCTGTTCCGCCGTCGAATCGGGCGCCAACAGATACGACACGCGAAGCGCCGGCGCGATGCATTTCGACAATCCCACCGCAAGGTAAGTGCGCTCAGGTATCAGGTTCGCGATCGGCGACACCGTCGGCTCCAGCAACCCGTAAGCATCGTCCTCGATGAGAAATAGTCCGTTCTTGCGGATGATGTCGGCAATCATTTTTCGGCGCCCGGAACCGAGCGTTGCCGTCGTCGGATTGTGCAGTGTCGGAATGAGGTAGACCGCCTTCGGCTTGTGCTCTTTGCAAGCCGCCTTGAGTGCATCCGGCAGGATACCTTCCTCGTCCATCGCGACACCGACAAGACGCACGCGGAGCTTTTCGGCGGCCGCCTTCATTCCGGGGAACGTCAAGGCTTCGGTCAGCACCACGTCCCCCGGGGACGTCAGCGACAATAGGGCATTAAACAGGATTGCCTGATTGCCTGGATAGACCACCAAGCGCTCGGCGCTCGCATCCGGCACGCGCGTGCGCAACCATTTTGCAGCAACTTCGCGCTCGTCGTCGCTGCCGCCGGGGCGCTGATAATTGAGGAACGCACTGAAGCTGGACTCGTTCTGGATAGCCTCGAGCCCCCGCGCGATGCGCAAGTCGAGATTTGCCTCTACCGGTTGCGGCGGAAGATTCATCGAAAGATCGATCTTGACTTGAAAAGGGATATCCCCCGCCGCTCGCGCGGTCGTTTCAGAAACGAATGTCCCCCGCCCGACCTGCGCTTCGAGCAGCCCCCGCCTTCGGGCCTCCCCATACGCTCGCGTCACCGTCGTGAGATCAATGTCCAAGGCCTTCGCCAACGCGCGATGTGTCGGGACTTGCTGGCCGCGTGTCAGCCGTCCGCTTGCGATGTCGGCGGCCAACGCGTCGACGATGCGAAGGAAGACCGGTCCTTGCCGCTCCGACAATGTAGGGAGCCAATCCATGCAATTCCTCTGATTGTTCTTGATTGTAGTGAAGACTGTCAATATTGCATGGATCAGCCCCTCGTCAAGGAGCTTGGCCATGGCGCTCATGCAGCAGGTCTCGACCGCACAGGCCTTGTGGCGGGGACTTACAATGAGATGTCCGAACTGTGGGACCGGCAAATTGTTCGATCGGTTTCTGAAAGTCGTCGGTCATTGCTCGGTGTGCGGCGAAGAATTGCACCATCACCGCGCTGACGACTTTCCCGCTTACATTGTGATCTTCGTCGTCGGTCACACCATGGTTCCAGCGGCACTCGCTTTTGAGATCGATTACGCCCCGCCCATGTGGCTCCACTTTCTGATCTGGTTGCCGCTGATGACCATCAGCGTGCTGGCGCTTCTGCAGCCCACGAAGGGAGTGGTCGTCGCCCTGCAATGGCAGCTCGGAATGCACGGCTTCGCGCCGTCGAAATTGCGGCGCCTCGCCATCGCCGATTGAGGAGGGCACCATGGCTTCGACGCGCCAATATTCGCTCACACGTCGCGGCTTTTGTCTTTGCTGCATTGGTTCGGCAACGTTCGCTGCGACCGGAGGCTGGCTGACGCCGAGGCAGGTCTTTGCCGAGGCACGCAATATCGTGGATTTGTTCCGTGACGAGGCCGCCAAGGCGCGCATCAAGGTCCACAAGCTCCGCGGCAATGTGAGCATTCTCGAGGGCTCTGGCGGCAATATCGCCGTCCTAACTGGCGCCGATGGCAAGGTGTTTATCGACGCCGGAATCACCGGGACCCGCCCACGAATCCTGGAGGCCGCCAACGGCCTCAGCCGCGATCCCATCACGCATCTGATCAATACTCACTGGCACTTCGACCACACGGATGGCAATCAATGGCTGAGCCAGGAAGGAGCGGCCATTATCGCTCATAAAAACACTCATGCGCATCTCCTCTCTGCCCAGCGGGTCGAGGACTGGGACTTCAACTTCCCTTCGTCGCCGCTGGCAGCCGTTCCGACCGAAGTCTTCTCCTCAGAGATGACGCTCACTCTGAATCGCTCCACGCTCCATCTCAAACATTACGGTCCAGCGCATACGGACAGCGATATATCCGTCAACATCCCTGAGGCCGATGTTCTTCACTGCGGCGATACGTACTGGAACGGGATCTATCCGTTCATCGACTATTCGACCGGAGGAAACATCAACGGAATGATCAAGGCCGCCGAGGCAAATATCGCCGCGGTCACTGACAAGACGATTGTCATCCCCGGACACGGTCAGCCGATGAGCAACAAGGCAGAACTTTCAGCTTTTCGCGAGATGCTCGTCGCGATCCGCGAGAATGTCGCGAAGCTCAAACAGCAAGGCCGCTCGCTTGACGAAACAATCGCTGCCAAGCCTACCGCGGCGTTCGACGCGAAATGGGGTCAATTCGTCATCACCCCGGCCTTCTTCACTCGCATGGTGTACCACGGCGTGTGACGCCCTACGCGCTTTGTCCAGACCGCCGGTGCAAGTCGGGTCCATAAAGACGCAACGACAGTCAGCTTTTTGAAAGGAAAACATGACATGACTGCTTCGGAAAAGCCGCTTCACATCGACATCCCGGTGAAGCTGTCGGATGTGAAGATGGTGTTCAGTATCGACGCATTGGCATTCGAAGGTGATCTCCCGGCTTCGATTTTCCACCTTCAGCTCATCGAAAATGACATCGCCGATTGGAACGCCAAGTCGGAGGTCATCGCCGTGTTTCACACGAACGCCGGCCATGTGACGTTGCACGACAGCGCATACAATGCCGACCGCAACATCGCGACGGGCAATCCCTACAAGGAACTCATCTCTGAGCTTCAGAAACGCGGCGTGCAGGTTGAACTCTGTGGCGCAACCGCGAAAGTCCACAACTGGGGGAACGCTGACCTGCTTCCGGGCATCAAGGTCAACACGGATGCCATGGCGAGAACGACGCAGCTCGTTCAGGAAGGGTTCGTGAAAATCACGGAGTAAGCAGCCGGAGTGGCCGCCAGGGTGAGTTGTGCGCACGCGTCCACTCAGGCGGTTCAACTTCTGTCTCCCCGGCGACGGTCCGAAACCTTCGAATTCCGTTAAGAAGCTTCGCGCCGTCACCAAAGCGACTGTGCTTCAAAAGGATTTTTGCGGGTAAGACGGGCCTGCCTGGGCCCACGGCATAAAAAGAGTAAGACAAATGTCAATCGAGAAGCGTGACGTGATGTTCAGGAGTGGCGAGACTTGACTGCGGCCGCGACAAGCAATCTGACCATCCCTTCTGGGCAGCAGAGGAGAAGGTAGCATGACGTCAAGAGACGATAACGTGCCTGGACCATTGGGCAGAGACGCTGTGTCTCGCAGAAGATTCCTGACAGCTGTGTCCGCGGGCATAGCCGGGACTGTCGTTACAGGACGCGCGGCGGCCGACACGCTTGCCGACGTGCCGCCGCGCGAGGCGGGCGCGCCCCTGAGCGGGCATAGCGAGCGATCGAAGTATGTCCAGATCAGTCGTATCCCGGAGGCGGGACCGGGACTGCGCAATGTAGATCCGAGTGACGCGGCCTGATGATGGGATTCGGCGATACGAGCTCGTTCTCGGCAGCATTTCGGCAGGTGACTGGCTTTACCCCCACCGGTTATCAGCGAAACCTCGGCTAGATTCGGCAAAACTTAACCGCCGGATGGGAAGAATACCGTGCAGTTGCCGCCTACTGGAGAAAGAGCCTCGGCTTCGCGTCAATCGATCAATTTGGTTGGACCCAGGCACTCACCAATGGCGGGGTAGATCAAGTAGGGGTGGTTTCTCGAAATGCCCTCCCAAGAAGACGCCGCATGACGAAGTCGAGGGTCGATGATGCGCTGAGCAGCCTCGCGCCCTTGTTGCGCGTCCGCCCGGAGCTTCAGGATATCTGCCGCTTCGGCGAGGACTGGGAGTCGTGGCACGATGCCGCGCAACCGGGCTGGGCCTATTTTCACATTGTCGTGCATGGCGAATGCCTGATCGACCGTCCTGGCCACGCTACGATGCGCCTGAAAGCCGGCGACATCTTGCTGCTGCCCCACGGCAGTGCACACCTCACGCGAGGGCGCATCGGCGTCGGCCACGCCAGCCCGCCTATCGCTATCGAGTATCGCAACGGTGTTCGCAGAAAGACCAGCATGGGTGTCGCGGTCACCACTGAACTGATCTGCGGCCGACTGCACTTCGAGCAGGCCTCGGAGGGCCTGCTGATTGCGGCACTACCCGAAGTGGTGGTTGTCAGTACAGAAAACCGGCTAGTGATGGATCGGTTTTGCGCACTTATGCAGTGGATTCGTGAAGAGATAGATGGCGCAAGTCCGGGCGCGCTGGCCATCGCCACAGACCTGGCAAGCGCGATATTCATACTGATGCTCCGCCAATATCTGGTGAACGATCCGCCGGTCGACGGGCTACTTGCCTTGCTGGGCGAACGTGCCACGGCGCAGGCAGTGGTCGCAATGCTGCGCGATCCATCGCACGAATGGACGCTCGACGAACTCGCCGCGCGGGCAGCTACGTCGCGAGCCACTCTCGTCCGGTCGTTTGACCGAATAGCAAGGGTTGCTCCGCTCACTTTCCTGACCGAGCTTAGGCTCGCTTTCGCCCGCCGGCGGCTCGCAACCACAGGCGACCCAATCGCGCAGATCGCCGCCGATGTCGGCTATCAATCCGAAGCCGCCCTGAGTCGCGCATTCCATCGGCGTTTCGGAGTCAGGCCCGGCAAGTTTCGGATCGACGTAATGTCCTCCCGCGCACCGGGCCAAGCTGCACTCGACCAATCCGCTCAAACGCGTCAACGGCGAGATCAAGCGCAGAACCGAAGTGGTCGGCATCTTCCGCTAATGAGGACGCCATCACCCGTCTGGTCGGCGCCATCCTGCTCGAACACGAGGTGAGAGCCGCCGAAACGTCTCGCACGGCATTATCGGGTTGCACAATCTCATCGTCTGCACCGTGTGCTCCTGTTATCCGCCCGAGCCGTCGTCGAGCCTCGGGCGGTGCTCGCCGAATTCGACACGATCATCCCGGACGACGTGGAGATCCGTGTCAGCGATTCCACCGCGATGGTCTGCTATCTCGTGCTGCCGCGGCGACCATAAGGCACGGAAGGATGGACCGAAGAGGCGCAACAAAGCGGTAGCCGCGCCGCGGAATATTGATCACATAACGAGCTTGGCCCACTCGATCGCCGAGTGCGCGCCGTAGTCCCGCAACCTGCACCGCAAGATTGGCGGATTCGACGAACGTGTTCGGCCAAACTCGCGCGATGAGCTGCTCTTTCGGAACCAGCTCGCCAGGGCATCCCAGCAACGCGAGCAGGATATCGTACGCGCGGCTTCCGATGCGGGCCGGCTCGCCGTTCTCGGTGAGCAGCCGTTCTCTCGGAAACAGCCGGAACGGTCCAAACGCGATCGATGCCACGGATGCTTCACCAGTCCAATGCGCGTTCGTTCCCATCGTCGTGTCCTCATCTTCTAGCCGCGACCTGTTTGACGGCATGTCGCACGGTCGCCGCATGCATGCGAACCTCGATGACCTCCATTTCCGGAGCGGCTGCTGCTACCGCAGCCATCGTCGCCTCCTCGGTTGCGGCTCGCATGCCATCGCTCGACACGGCTTCGGCAAGCTCGGTGAGCGCTTGCGGTGCGCCGCTGAGTGCGCCTATGAAGATGCGCCCGCTGCGGCCCGGATCGACCACCACGGCTGCGCTGGATTCCGGAAAGTCGCCCGTCTTTCGGCAGAACTTGAAATACCCGTAGCGTATCTCGCGCCCACGCTTTGGAATCTCGATGGCAGTGACAATCTCGTCCTGCTTAAGCACAGTTATGAATGCCGCCAGCATAAAAGAATCCGCCGCGACCCGTTGCTCGGATCCGCCACGCCCCTTGAGCACCAGAACTGCACCAAGAGCCGCCAGTGCGAGCGGCCAATCGGCGGCCGGATCAGCATGGGCAAGTGAGCCGCCGATGGTCCCGCGGTTGCGAACAGACCGGTACGCAATTTGAGCTGCAACTTCAGAAACCATCTCGGCGCCGACAAGCCGAGCGCCGAGGTCCTCGAGCTGGGCGTGCGTAACTCCTGCGCCAATCCGCCAGCGCGAGTCTGTCTCTTCTATTCGCTGAAGCTCACGAACCCGCGAGATGTCGACCAGCAACTCCGGACGGGCAAGTCGCAGATTGAGGAGTGGACCTAGCGATTGGGCGCCGGCTATGATCTTTGCGCCCGCCGAGCGCGCCAGCGCCTCGGCAGCTTGATGGAGATCACGCGCCTGCAAGTAATCAAACGCGACCGGCTTCACGGCCCATCCTCCCGGCAGCCCTGGTGCGCTCGATGGCAGCAAGAATACGTCGCGGCGAGAGTGGCGTTTCGCGCATCTCAACGCCTAGGCCGCGCAGCGCGTCGTTTACCGCGTTGCAAATCGTCGCCGGCGGCGCAATTGCACCGCCTTCGCCCATGCCCTTCATTCCAAACTCTGTGTACGGCGACGGAGTCGTGAGATGAAAGCTCCTGAAGTGGGGCACCTCCGTCGCGCCGGGCAAGAGGTAGTCCGCAAAGGTCGAGGCGAGCGGCTGACCGTTCGCGTCGTAGGAACTTTCCTCGTATAAAGCGGTGCCGATACCCTGCGCTGCACCGCCCCAGCTCTGACCGTCGACAATCATCGGATTAATGCGAGTGCCGCAATCCTCGACCATCACGTAGTCGAGGATTTCGATCTGCCCCAATTGGGGATCCACCGCAACAGCGGCAGCATGCGAGGCATAGCAAAAGGCGCCCGTATCGACCTTGGGCTTGTAGATCGCTGTAGCCTCGAGACCCGTGAGGTCCACATCCGGCGGCAGTCGATCCGGTCGGTAGTACAAAGCAGCAGTGATTTCGGCGATGGATATGCGTGATTGTGGTCCTATCACCCAGCCGTTCTCAAAACGCACCGTGTTGCTCGCGCATTGCATGAGATGAGCGCCGATCTTTAGCAGTCGTGGGATCAATGCGCGGCATGCCTGGCTCAGCGCTCCGCCTGCCATAACGATGCTTCGAGAGGCGTAGGTGCCGGTCGAATAGGGAGTGTTGTTGGTATCGCCGAGCATTACGCGGATGTTTTTAAAGTCGATACCCAGGATTTCGTGACCAATCTGCGCGAAGGTGGTCTCCATACCTTGCCCGTGCGAATGCACGCCGGCACGGAGCTCCAGACCGCCATCGGGGTTGATGCGCGCAGTCCCGTGGTCATAGCCTGGAATGATCGACATGCCCCAGGCGGTGAACACGCTGATGCCGTGCGCCGACTGCTCGCAATAGCTGGCAAAACCCACTCCGATTAGTCGACCGTCCGGCTCGCGCCGGCGCTGTCGTTCGCGCCATTTGTCGAGGTCGATCTTCTCGCGCGCGAGCAGGAGACCTTTAGGATAGTCACCGCTGTCAAAATGTTTTCCCGTGACATTGTTGTACGGCATGGCCGAGGGGGGTACGAGGTTCTCCAGTCGCACCTGCCACGGCTCGCGTCCAACCTTGCGGGCTATGGCATCAATCATCAGCTCCATGGCGAAGCACACCCCGGTTCGCGCGACGCCGCGATAAGGAAGGAAGCCGGGCTTGTTGGTTGCGACACAATGCGATTTCACCCGATACCCGTGGAACTCGTACGGGCCGGGCAAATTGCCGATGATCTGTGATGGCTCAAGCGCCACGGTCTGGTGCCAATTGGAGTAGGCGCCGCCATCCACGGTTACTTCTGCGTCGATGGCCAGCAGCCGTCCGCGTTCATCAGCATAGGCGGTAATGTCATAATGGTGCTGACGCGCGTTGGCGCCTGTGATGAGGTGCTCACGCCGATCCTCGATATACCGGAAGGGGCGACGAAACTTCAGGCCGAGCCAGGCGAGGCAGAGGTCTTCGGCCTTCAAATCGAGCTTATAGCCAAATCCACCGCCGACGTCGGGCGAGATCACCCGTACTTGGTTCTGATCGAGGTTAAGAAACTTGGCCAGACCAATGCGAAGAAGATGCGGCGCCTGGTTAGAGCAATAGACGACAAGTTGATCCGCTTGCTCGTCCCAATAGGCTACGATCGCCTTGCCTTCCATCGGCACCATGGCTTGCCGCGCCAGAGCGATCTCGCGCTTCACGACGATGGGCGCGCCGCGTGACTTTTCTTGAAAGCCGTTCTCATATGTTAGCGTGACAAACAGGTTATCCGGCATTTCATCATGCAGCGTCGTTTTCGGGTCGCGCATGGCGGACCGAGCGTCCAACACGGCCGGCAGCTCATCGTACTCAACCTCAATCTCCTCGATCAGATCCTCGGCTTCAGCTCGGGTAGGTGCAACCGCCATGGCTATCATCTCGCCTACGTGGCGAACTCGGTCGAGAGCGAGCGCGTATTGTGGAACGACCTTGAAATTGCTGATGCCAGACGTAGCGATGATCGGCGCAACTTCCTTGAGATCGGCACAGATGAATACTTTACTCGCGCGCTCTCCCGCTGGTTTCTTAATGCTGACGATGCGCGCGTGCGCAATCGGGCTGCGTAAAAACGCAACTTCCTGCTGGCGAGGCAGTATCATGCCAGAGACGTAATTGCCGCGCCCATTGAGAAACCGATCGTCTTCCTTACGCGAAACTCGCGCACCTACTCCTGTCTGGGTCATCGTTGGTGTCTCTAGGCCTTCCCCGGGATATTCACTCTTGCCGCCCAAGAACTCGGCTGACAAGATAAAATTTGCCGCAGACCTAAAGCTCTCCGTGCATGTTGTCGGCTGATAGCGGGTACGGCGCTCGCCGCGACTTGAGCGCGCATAAGCGTTGAATAGCAACTTTGCCGTTGGGGGGTCTGATGGACATTTCGGACATTGAGACTGTCGAGAACCTATGCTGGGGGCTTGCGTTCTTCGGCACCGGCGGAGGTGGACGCATCGAAGCTGGTTTGGACATGCTGTTGCCCGCCGTGAAGGCTGGCCGGCGTCTAACGCTGATCAACGCCCAACAACTTCCTAATGAAGCCTGGACCTGCTGGGCAATCATCGTCGGCGGGCGCGACCCGGACGAGCCTCCTCCAGCCGACGAGCTCGCGCGTTTCGGACTTACTAAAGAGGTATTTCCAAGCATTGTGCCACGCCTCGTGGAGTCCGTACGCGAGCTAAGCGCGCACGCCGGCGTGAAGGTCGACGCGCTCGTCTCCTTGGAGCTCTCTAGCGCGGCCACTGCTGCGACGATCTTGACCGGATTAGAGCTCGGAATTCCAACCCTTGATGGGGACTATGTGGGCCGCGCTATCCCAGAGCTTGAGCTGACGAAGCTGCAGCTTCTGGGGAGAGCGCCAACGCCGGTCGTAATGGTCGACCGTTGGGGTAACAAGGTTCGCATCACCGACGCAGTTGGTGCCGCGATGGTCGATCGGCTTGGGCGTATGATCAGCCGTGCGGCTTATGGACGCGGCATCGCCACCGTCGGTCATCTGTTGCAGGTTCGGGACGCGCGACCTGCTCTGGTGAGCGGCAGTTTGCTCAAAGCGATCGAGGTGGGCGCTGCCTTGCGCGCCGGCGTCGCCGCAGGGGACCCTTTAGGGCCATTGAACAAGGTGACCCGAGGCCACGTACTGTTCACTGGAGAGACCATAGGCGTCGAGTGGCGCAGTATGGAGCCCTACGCGTTCCGGGAACTGGATTATGTAGTGTGCGGGACCGGCCAATGGGCCGGCTCCGAGTTTCGCATCTGGATCAAGAATGAGCATCATGCGGTGTGGCGCGACGGCACGGTGATCGCGACAAGTCCCGACATCATCACCGTGCTCGACCCGCAAACCAACCGACCCTTGATGACGATTGGCGATGTCACGGTCGGACGCTCGGTCGTAGTATATGCGATGCGCGCACTCGATCCTGTCTGGCATACATCGAATGGCGAAGCGTTGCTCGGTCCTCGTCACTTCGGCCTTGATTTCGATGCAGTGCCGGTGGCGTGAGGCAGGTCAAACGAGCCGCGGACCGCTGCTTTGCGAACGTTTGTACGTGCCCAGAGTCACCCGACGCGCCACAGCTCGCGCGGTAATTTGGTCAGGCTCTCGTTTCCATACTTCCCGATCACGATGATATCTTCGACCATCATCCCACCCCAGCCGAGCTCGTAGTAAGGTGTCTCTACACAGAGCACCATATTTTCCTCAATCGGCACGTCGCGGTTCGCTGGGTTTAGCGTGGGGAATTCATGCGCGCCAATGCCGAGACCGTGTCCGCAATGACTTCGCTGATAATTGGGGAATGCGCCGTGCTCCCGAACGGCGCGCACGGCCACATCGAATAGCTCACCGGCGGTAACCCCCGCGCGCGCGAACTCGCGTTGCGCCTGCTCGCCCGCAGCCAGCGCGTCGTAGCGCGACTGCTGCTCCTCGTTGGGCTCGCCCACGATCGCAGTGCGGGCCATATCAGCCCAATAGCCATCCACTGTGCACCCGAGATCGACACGTAGAAGATCTCCTTTAACGAGCTTCTTGTTCGTCGCGTAAGCGTCTGCGAGAGCGCCACGCTCGCCCGAAGTGACAACAACAAACCGCGGAACACCACCGCCGGCGATCATGTGAGCCGAGATGATCGTACACAGATCAAGCTCCGTCATGCCTTCCTTCGCGGCCGCGAAGGCCTTCTCCATTCCGCGCTCCGTGATTGCCGCAGCATGGCGCATCTTTTCGATTTCTTCCGGGACCTTCACACTGCGCGCTTTGATGATGGCGGGTCGCGCATCGAAAGTCGTCGCGCCCACAAAGTCCGTTAGTTGCTGGATATCGACCGAGTTTGCAGCGTCGACGCCGACGGCCTGGCCTGGTTTCACATGCCCGTTAATTGCCGCCTTCAGCGCATCGGCGAACGTGCTTTCCGTCTTCGGCATTGCCGACCAATCAATGCCATTCCCGCGTGCAGATACATAGAAAACGCCATAGCGGTAGATGCTCGCTGGATCGCGCAGTACTTCCAGCGCTGGCGCGGCATCGCTTGCCCCGGTCACAAGAATCGTGCGGTCATGGGTCAGGAGCACGGCGCAACGGAAATTGCGGTCTGCGTCCAGCAACACGCTCCGGTATCCGCCGAGGTATCCCACGTGGACGCTATCAACGGAGATAATGACATCGGCATCTTCGCGGCAGTTCTGGAAGGCCTTTGCGCGCGCCTTGTCTGCAATCGTCCTCATGTCATCGCGGTAGAACATCCAGCAATCTCCACTGAACCGTTGTAGTTAATCCCGCATAACCGCAAGCACATTCTTCATTTGCTCGCGATCGCGTATGCCATAGACGATCACTTCGTCGAGCCCCACTTCGCGATAAGCGGAAAGGGCGGCTGCGAACTGCTTAGGGGTGCCGCCTGCCGTGTGGCGGCGCAGGATGTCGTCCGTGACCAGGGACTCGACCCGGGTCCAGTCCTCAGCTGCAAAGGCGCGGGCGAGTGCGGCCTGATCAAGCTGCGTCCCGGCAAGCTCGAGATTACGCGCGTGGTGCTGACCGCGTAGAATGTATGCGATGGGGCGGCGCAGCCGATCGCGCGCGGCCCGCTCGTTATCGTCGACCGAGCAGAACACCAGTGCGGCTTTCTGCACCTCGCGACCAGTGCGCCGCTCACCGCGGCGCACATGCTCGAGTGACGAGCGGATGAACTCGGGCGAGGTTGCGGCACTGATCAACGCGCCATCCGCGGCAGCGCCCGCAAGCTCGAGTGTATGCGGGCCGGATGCAGCAAGCCAGA
>Ga0207693_10004075_pt1 | contig 12414 bp, 8 predicted proteins | sample LARL81metaG_FD_184347 | JGI IMG/M metagenome (GOLD analysis project Ga0207693, IMG submission 184347) | Corn, switchgrass and miscanthus rhizosphere microbial communities from Kellogg Biological Station, Michigan, USA - LAR L8-1 metaG... | ecosystem: Host-associated > Plants > Roots >...
CGCAGCCACGGCCCGCAAGACCTGGATCGACTCCAGTGTTCGTACCGGCACCTCTCCCGCGCTCGTCGCGGTCGCACTAACCGTTCCGCCCACCGACTTGACTGATTGCAAAAGCATAACTCACCAATCGAGACAGCGGTTTCCCGTCGCGAAGCGTTTGTGAACCGCCTGGGGTATCGAGACGGTCGCCGGCTCAGACGGTAAACCTACATCATACCTCAAATTATCCAAGCGACGGGTCCGCGTCAGCTTCATGGCTTAGGGGTTCGGCAGGTCGTTCGCCGTGCCGTTTGCGTTTCGGACGCTCAATTGCCAGCGGAAGCTTCTCCTTTGGTAAACGGAGGCGGTCCCCTAGGCTTTTCGACACGTCTCAAACCCAGCGGCAAGCGCAGCCCAAAACAAATGCCGCAGGTCCGTCGGAACTGCCGGTTCACCGGCGCCTGTCGGCGCGGCTCACGCAGAGCAGCAGTTCGCGATTGAGGTTCCTAAACCATACGTGACTTCACCATATGTAGCTCGTCGCGCTCGTCTTTCCGGACCCGTCAAACTCAAAGGACGAGGGAGCCGGAAGGGCGCGTTCGAGCCTTAGATCGGATATTAACCTTTAACCAAGAGCGAGCAGCAAAATACGTGGCGAGCCCCGTTCCCGCCGATGGCAGCTACCTTCTGAAAGCCGGCGCCCGTTGCGGCCGATAAATTCTTGATCTAGAAATGGGCCGGTGTTGCCGATCCGAGCGGAAGTGCGGATGATCGAGTGCTGCGGCTAGTCCCTGCGATCGCCTTGACGGGCTCCTTGCCATTAGGCCACAGCGAACTCTGTTTCAGATTGGTCGCAGTGCGGCGAAATCCCGAAATTCAGCAGTAATCAGATGGCTCTCGCTTCAAGGAATGCTGGATGAACGCGGCCGAGAAATTTCGGTCTCATAAGCTCGTAACCGATGGAGATCCGGAGTCCTGGAAATTCTGCTGGCTCCATTTGCGCGGCTTTCTGGTCCGCCAATGGCGTCTCATCGCGATCATCGCATTTCTGGCAGTTGTCGCGGGCCTGATGGACCTTGGCATGACGCCGTCTCGATATACGGCGCAAGCGGATCTACTCGTCGACAACAAGAAAGTCGGTTGGACACGGTCGGAATTGACGGCTGAGGAGGCCATGGTCGACGACTCCTCATTCGAAACCGAGATCGAGACCACTATGTCAGAAAAGATTGCGACTCTCGTCGCGAGACGGCTGCATTTGGATGACGATCCGGAATTCACGGCGATCGAGAGCGGCCTCTTGGACCGCGTGCTTGCGCTGATCAAATTCGATTCGGGACCTGGATCCGATACAACAGGCGCCGAAAAAATGCGCAGGGCTCTCGCTACGCTTAGAAGCAATTTGCTGGTTATGCGATCGGGGCGTAGTTACGTGGAGATGATTTCTTATACGTCGCTCGACAGTGCAAAGGCGGCGACGATCGCCAATGCCCTTGCGTCCGCCTACATCGAGGATCAGGTGCAGGCCAAATTCGAAACCACCCACCGGGCGACTATTTGGCTTGAGCAGCGCATGGAAGAGCTGCGGCAGCAGGCGAGCGATGCCTACAAGGCAGTTCAAGAATTCAAGTCTCAGAACAATGTGATCGTCGGCTCCGATGACAGGCTTGTGAGCGAAATCGAACTCGACAAGCTGAGCGAGACCTTGGCGAGAACGCGCGCGGCTACCAGCCAGGCTAGTGCACGGCTCGAGCGGATCGAACGCGTTCTTGAGCAGCGCACCAGTCAGGCGGGGCTCGACATCCCCGACCCGGTCGTTACGGACGCGCTCAACAGTTCCATCATTGCCACTCTTCGGCAGCAGTACCTCGAGGACCAGGCCAAAGAGTCGGAATGGAGCCGTCGCTACGGCTCCGATCACCTGGCTGCGCGGAAACTTCGTGCCGAAATGGCGGCCGTGCAGCGCGCGATCTGGGACGAAATCTCGCGAATTTCCGAGGGAGCCAAGAGTGCCCTTCAGATCTCCAAGGGTCAGGAAGAAGCAATCGAAAAGCAGATCATTGATGTCTTTCAGGCATCGGCCACGATCCGGCAGCAGCAGGTCAAGCTGCGTGAACTGCGAACTGCCGCGGACACATATCGCAAAATCTATGAAACATTTCTCACCCGATTTGCGCAGGTCGTGCAGCAACAATCGTTTCCTTCGACCTCCGCCCAGGTCCTGAGGTGGGCAACGCCAGGTTGGCAGACCTCGCCCAAAACGAACCAAACGCTGGCGCTGGCTGCGATCTACGGCCTTGGCTTCGGCTTCATGGCCGCGTTCGCGCGCGAGCGATTGAATCGGCAGATCCGTACCCGAAGGGAACTGGAGCAGCTGACGGGAAAGCGGTGTCTGACCATCCTGCCGGCTTTGACCAAACGCCGCTTATTCAAGCGAGGAAAGGAAGAAAACGCTTTGGCCTTTCGACAGATCAGCGAGGCAGCACCGTTCTCGACCACGGCCGAGGCGTTGCGCTTCGTAAAGGTCGCGATTGATCTGCATGGAGGCAATGTCATTGGCATTATTTCTGCCCTTCCCGGTGAGGGAAAGACCACGGTCGCGGCGGGGCTTGCCGCCTTTCTCGCGACGAATGGGAATCGCACACTTCTGATTGACGGGGATTTGCGGAATCCATCGGCGAGCAGAATGGTCGGCCACAGCAACAAGCGGGGGCTGTTCAACATCGCTGCCGATCATCAATCCGCTGACGAACTGATCATTTCAGAGGCGGCGTATAAGTTTGACTTCCTTCCCGCTTCGGCGCGTACCAGGTCTGCCAAGACTCAAGACCTGCTGAATTCCCCGGCAGTCGCGCGGATGCTGGAGACGACGAGAAGCCGGTATGATTACGTGATTGTCGACCTGCCTCCGATCTTGCCTGTTGTCGACGTGAAGGCTGCGGCCCATCTGTTCGACGGCTTCGTCTTGATCGTCGAATGGGGCGCGACGTCAACCGAGGAAATTGTCAGGGCCTTGGCGGCCTCCTCTGTCGTTTCAGAACGATTGATCGGATCGGTTCTCAACAAGGCAGACGCGGCCGCCATCGCGGCATCGTGATCGGGTAACGCAATTGGGATGAGCGGGTGAGGACCCGCCCTTGCCGTGTCCGCTCTCCCGTCACGCCGGCCTTCCCCGGATTGACAAAATCAGCTCATCCACCAGGACCCCAATCAGTTTGGTCGTCTCGGCGAAATCCGCCACGTCCAGATCGTGGACATTCCAATACGTCACACGCTCCTCCCAGGCGCCTAACTTCCTGATCAGCGGACGATGTTCGCTCTCCTTCATCGCGATCACGAGGTCGGCCCGCTTGAGATCCTGGACAGTGCAGGCGATCGGAAAACGAATGGGAGGCGCAAGGACTATGTCCATGTCCGCCAGGGCTCTTACGGTGAACTCAGAAATGGGTCCCACATTTTCCGCGCCGCGCTCTATTGCCAGGGCGCGGGACGATGCTCGCCACCCTGGCGCTACACATCCGGCTCGTCGATTGAATAATTCTTCCGCGAAACGGCTTCGGTAGTAATTGCCGGTGCACAAAAACAGGATTCGTTTGTATTGCCGGTTTTGCATGGCTCAAGGTTCAATACCAGGTCCGACCTAAAAAGGGGTGCCCGCTCTCTGCGCGCTTACGAACTGCGGAACGGGTCTGCTGTCCGAACGATCCGCCTTGAGCCTCCGGTTCACGTCAAGTGTTACCCGTGTCGATGACCGAAAGGGCCGATCCTTCCATCATGAGACAGGTCAACCGACCTGTCGCAAAGGCGCCGGTATCAATGTTGATCCGGTTCGGCGCGACCTGAACCCTGCTGCCGGGAGTATGCCCGTGGATGATGATCTTGCCGAAATCCTCATTGGACGACAGGAATTCATCCCGGATCCAGAGCAGGTCGCTCTCCTTCTGGCGCGACAATTCGATCTTGGGCCTAACGCCTGCATGGGCGAAGAAGAAATCGCCGCATGCGAAAGATATCCGCAGATGCCGGAAGAAGCGGAAATGCGCCTGCGGCAAGGCATCATGAAACGCCGCCTGTAACCTAACGATTTGCTGCTCGTCCAACAGGGGTTTGGGGGTAATACCGTAGGAAACCAGGGTCTCGACGCCTCCGAAACGCATCCATTGATCAAACAGGCCACGATCGCTCAGGCACTTGATGGCAACCTGCTCATGGTTGCCCTTCAGGAAGACGCACTCATTTTCTTCCCCATGCACGATCAAACGGTCGATCGTCTCGCGCGATGATGGTCCGCGGTCGATGTAGTCACCGAGAAAGACAAAGATCGGCTTGGCTACCGGACGAGCGGAGATGTCCTGCGCCGCGCGCGTCAGCAGTTCGTCGAGCAGATCCAGCCGCCCGTGAACATCGCCGAAAGCATAGATCCTCAAGCCCCCCGGAAGCGCCGGTGTTCGCCCACCAACCGAGAGCCGCTGAAGGCCCGAAAGCGACGTCTGCACGCCTTAGCCCGCTTTTCTCAGGACGACTTCCAAATAAACCGATGCATAGCCGTGGACAGCGATTTTTTGCCGCCCGGCCGCCACGTCAGATGATACCTTGCAGGTAAAATATTCCACCTCATTTGCAATCGACCCGGCAAAAACTTCGCGAAAAAGCCCCTAGAGGCGGTAGTGGGATGATGCAAACCAGCTTGATCACAACCAGTGCTCCAACTTCCCGCCTTTGAAACGCCCGTATTTCAGCCAGAAAAAGCCCGCTTTCGCGCCAAAGCTGGCAGGATCAACCATAGCGGTGAAGTTTGGTTGATGGGTTGAGCAGCGTCCTATAGTGATCATTTCCAGATTGCAATTAGCAATCAGGAACAAGTATTTGGAGTAGTTCCATGCGTACCGGGCTGATCGCGGCAATTTGTGCAACTATGTCAATTTGTGCAACTATGTTCGGAACAGCGCCCGCTCTTGCAAGTCCATGTGTCGCACCACCTGCGTCGCCTCAGGCCATTGCCGAGTTCAAGTCAAATCCGCAAGCCCTTGTTGCTCCGAACGCCGATACGCGCGCGATTGAGATGACGGTCACGAATCTCGCCGGGACTGATGCAGGCCTCGCGGCCGATTTCGTTCACCTCGCCGAAGGCGCGATACCGCGCTTCCGCACGGCCATTGCGGCGGGCCTTGCCCAAGCAGCTATCGCCTGCACGAATCTAGACCAGCAGGCGGCGCTCACCATCCAACAGGCGGTGGCAAGCTTCGAAGACGGCAGTTTTCAAGCTTCTTTTGCAGCCGTTGCGGGTGATCTCACCACCGCGGCAGCCGAGGCCGCGGCAACTTCCGCCGCAAGTTCCGCGGGCAGCGTGATCATCGTCAACCCGAACCGATCGCAACCGACGACGACGAACCCCGGCGGAGGCAGCGGCCTGCCCTTGGTTCAAATCACCGCGACCACGGCGACGACCGGCCAAACCAAGACAACGTCGACCACCGCCGCAAGTCCGGTCAGCCCAACCCGGTGAACTTCCTTCGGCGGGCACCGACATACTACTGACTACTCACTACTGACAGCTGCGTCAGTTCGAGGAACTATTGATGAATGTGGCAGGCCAATTTCCACCCTTCACGCCGGTGGTGGACAATGACCCCAACGGGGGTGGCTCGCCCTTGCTGCTCGTTCGAGATTTCCTCGGCCGACAATGGCGTCTGATCGCCCTGATTACCGGATTGGCGTTGATTGCGGGCGTGGCATATTTGGCGGTCACCCCAGCAAGGTATACCGCGCAGACGGACATGATTATCGATACGAAGCGGGTTAGTTGGACACAGTCCGAGCTCGCGACCGAAAACCGCGCGATCGAAGATCCCGCCGTCGAAAGCGAGATCGAGACGACCAAATCCGAAAAGGTGGTGCTTACGGTCATCCGGCGTTTACACCTGGATGAGGATCCGGAATTCACCAGCGCCGGCGCCGGTTTGAAGCGGCGGCTGCTTGAACTCGTACACATTGTGCCTGCAGTGGCGATCGATCCTTCTGCGGAACAGGTGACGCGGCGCGCGCTCGCCGCCGTGTCGGACAATTTGCGCGTCACCCGCCTGGGCCGCAGTTACATCGAACAGATCGCCTTTACGTCGCTGGATTCCGACAAGGCTGCCAGGATCGCCAACGCCTTCGCCGACGCTTACATAGAAGATCAGTTGCAGGCGAAATTCGAGGCTACCCGCCGTGCCAGCGTCTGGCTGGAGCAGCGCATCGGTGAGCTCCGGCAGCAGGCGAGCGAGGCCTACAAGGAAGTCCAGGATTTCAAATCCAAGAACAGCATCATCATTGGCGTCGACGGAAAGCTCGCAAGCGAAGTCGAACTCGACCAGCTCGGCATTGCATTGGCGAAAGCCCGCGCGGATACCAGCCAGGCTCGTGCGAAGCTCGACCGCATCACGCGCGTCCTGGAGCAGCGGCCGGAAGCCAACAAGCCGGAACCCAACAAGCCGGAAGCCAACAAGGAGAGCTTCGCCATTCCCGACCCGGTCGTGACCGACGCGCTAAACAATCCGGTCATCACCAAGTTACGGCAGCAGTTCCTGGACGATCAAAGCCGGGAGTCGGAATGGAGCGCCCGTTACGGCTCCGACCATCAGGCCGCGCGTAACCTGCGCGCGGAGATGGCGGCGCTGCAGCGTGCGATCTGGGACGAGATCTCTCGGATCGCCGAGAGCTACAAGAGCGAATTGCAGATTGCCAAGTCCCAGGAAGAGTCCATCGACAAGCGCATGATAGAGGTCTTCCAGCAGTCCGGGACGACCCGCCAATCGCAGGTCCGCTTGCGCGAGCTTGAGACCGCGGCGAACACCTATCGCAATATTTATGAAACCTTCCTGTCCCGCTTCACGCAATCGGTGCAGCAGCAATCGTTCCCCTCGACCGAAGCACGTGTTGTTACGGTCGCGACTCCACCCACGCAGCCGAGTTCTCCGAAGATCAGCCTGACCCTGACACTTGCAGCAGTCTGCGGGCTGGGTCTCGGCCTGATGTCGGCATTCGCACGTGAGCAGATGAACAGGCAGATACACACACGTACGCAGCTCGAAGGGCTTTTGGGAACCAGCTGCCTCGCCGTCATTCCAGCTTTTGCCGGTCAGAAGCCAGTCCTGCGGAAGCGGAGCGCCACCAAGGAATCGGGCGCGTTTCGCCAGATCAGTGAGGTCGCGCCATTTTCATCGACTGCGGAAGCGCTGCGCTACATCAAAGTTGCAATCGACCTGCATCCCTCCGGCGGCAAGATCATCGGCATGGTTTCGGCGCTTCCCGGCGAGGGAAAGACAACCGTCGCGGCTGGCTTTGCGGCCTTCGTCGCAAGGAGCGGCAGCCGCACACTCCTGATCGATGGTGACATGCGCAACCCGTCGCTCAGTCGAACGCTGGGCTACGCGAATAAGCCGGGCCTGTTGGAGCTGGTCACCGAGAAATCGTCACTCGAAGATCTGGTCATCACTGACACGAACTACAAGTTCGATCTGCTGCCTTCGGCGTCACGGATCAAGCCGTCCAACAGCTCCGACATTCTGAACTCGCCCGCCATGAAACAGATGCTGAAGGCAGCCACGAGCGAGTACGATTATGTGCTGGTCGACCTGCCTCCGATCCTGCCTGTGGTCGACGTCAGGGCGGTGGCGCATCTATTCGATGGATTTGTTCTCGTCGTCGAATGGGGAAGCACGTCGACAGAGGAGATCGTCAAGGCCGTCGGCGCCTCCCCCATTCTTTCCGAACGGCTTCTGGGCGCGGTTCTCAACAAGGCGGATGAGGCCGTGATGCGCCGCTTCGAGGGGTATTCCGATCGAAACTACAACTATTACACCAACGAGAAGATTGCTGAATAGCCGGTTGCCGCTGCCAAGCCGCGGTGCGTTTTCGCGTTCGTCAATGAGCCCCCCTTCCCGTGACTCCCAAACACAGCTCATCCATTCGGTTGGTCGCATTACGAAGCGTTGCCGCCATAGTGGGTGGACTGGGGCTGGCTTGGGGAGTGTCAGACCTGGTACGCGGCGGCGCCACCGACGATTTTCGGGACGTCGAGGCCCATCTCCTGCGGTTCAACAGACTGAGCGACGCAACTGAGACGCGGGTCTTGGCGAGCGCAGCTGCCCAAGAGACGAGAGCCTGCGACAGCCATGCGCAACGAGCGCTCCTGCTCATGGAGATCCCGCTGCCCGAGGCAGCGCTCCGAGCCGGAGTGATGTCCGATTTTGATCAGCGGATCCACTCGCTCGAAACGAGAGCCAAACAGGCCTTGAGTTGCGCGCCGCGCGACGCCTTCGTCTGGCTCGTGATGTTCGGTCTCGAGGTGGGGCACGGCATTCTCGACCAGCACACATTCGATCTGCTGGCCATGTCCTACGAGACATCGCCGTACGAAGCCTGGATCGCCGTCCGCAGAATTCTTCTCGCCACTCCCATCCTGCGTTCGGCGCCGGAGCCGTTGCAGGACAGGATCCTGACTGAGTTTCAGAATCTGATTAGAGACGGCTATTTCGACATGCCTGCGCGTGCGTACCGGAATGCCTCCGGAGCCGTCCGCGAGCTGCTGCAGGCGCGGATCGGCCAGCTTGATCCACAGCGGCAGAAATCGTTTGCTGACGAACTGCAGGGGCGGAGGCCCTAGTCAAGCGGCAAGCACGGTTGCTGCCATGGCAGCGGACCGCGGCAGCTGGATCTTCGCTGAGACACGCGCTGTGTCGTCGACGCCGGGCCCGCTCTGGCGCGACGGCGCCGCTCGTTTGTAGAAAAATACCTCCGACACGCGTGACGAATGAAGCATATGCCGGGCCGGGGCGGAAAAGATTGTGGCAAGCGAGCGCACGCCAACACCGCTTCGAGGGCCGCCCCGATAAATCCGTAGAGGTCACCACGACCTTGGCCGCGACCGAGACCGTCGATCAACGGGTTTGACTTATCGCTGCCGGATTACGATCGCCTTGCAGCTAAGGCCTTGGAAACGATTGGAAGTCGTCATTATGCGCCGCCGACGACGACATCCGAAAGGTACCGGGATCAGCCGGCCAGGTCGCTCCGCAACGCACGATCCGTCCCGATACGGGCGCTCCCTGTTCCGCGTTGTGTTGTCGCTAACCGGCCGCAAAAAAGCCTGCCGAAGTCGCTAAAAAATTCACATAAAAATCAAAACAAAATCAAAACAATCTGAAACTTTTGAAAAGGTCAGCAGCCTCCCTTCCCTGACAATCCGTAGTTTCCCGGTATAGCCCATAGTTCCGACAAAATGCCTAACAAAGACATCAAGTTAACAGTTTATCTTAATGAGAGCTTGTCTCAATTGAAAGCTTGCCCAGCTTCTGCGACGCACCCTAGATTTGATCGCGAGGGTAAGATGAAGAAGACGTAAAGGCGACGCGGGAGTTTTTAAAAATTGTTTTCGAGTACAGAGGTAAGCGTCTTGGCCAATACGCGTAGTGTTCTGGAATTTGCTGCTGTCGGGTCGCGGGGACCGATCGGATTGATCCCGAAGCGAGCCATCGATATTTTTTTGGCGCTCTCTGGAATTGTTCTCCTCGCTCCGCTGCTGATCATCTGTTTCGTCACAACCATTTTGACGTCGCAGGGTCCCGCGCTCTTTCGCCACCGGCGTATCGGATACAATGGAAAGCCCTTCGACTGCCTCAAATTTCGCACCATGGCGACAGACGCGCCCGAGCGCCTGCGTCGACTGCTGGAGATGGACGCGGCTGCAGCCGCAGAGTGGGCCAGCAATCGCAAGCTACGAAATGATCCGCGGATAACCGCGGTCGGATCGATTCTGCGCAAGTCGAGTCTGGATGAACTGCCTCAGCTGTTCAATGTCCTGAAGGGCGACATGAGCATTGTCGGCCCCCGTCCAGTTACCGACGAGGAACTCGAAAGGTATTCAGGGTCCGTGGCCGCCTACCTGGCGTGCCGACCGGGAATAACCGGGCTCTGGCAAGTCAGCGGCCGAAGCTCGACCAGCTACGACAAGCGCGTCGCCTGCGACACGTTTTATGCACGCAACTGGTCCATGGCGCTCGACGTCAAGATCATCATCGTCACGATACCCGCGCTCCTAGCCTCTGACAGCGCGTTCTGATCGGGCGCGCTCGGCGCATCGACCGTCGCCGCTGGTGCGGCCACCTCACCCCGGCAGCTCGGGGCAGAGGCCTACGGGCGTGAGGAGCGCAGCCGGATAAACCCGAGCGCGGCGCCGCCTCAACGGAGGATTGCTCGTCTCGTGCACGACCGCGGACACTGCGTTTACGATAGTTAATCCTTGATATTGCCCGCCCCGGCTGTGCCGGCTACTCATTGCTCGTTCAATGTGGCGAAAACGAATGAGCAATCCGAGGCCCATCAATTTTTACGAATCCGGCGCCGGAACTGCCGCCACATCCGCACGAATTGCCAAGAAGATCATCGTCTTGATCCTCGCCGCGTTGGCCGTTTCGTCGATGATTGCGTGGTGCGGCCTTCTGGGGTGGGGAGTCATCGAGCTACTGCAGCTTGCCGCTACCACCATTTATCGGCTCTGGACTGGATCGCTCTGATACCGCACAATCAGTGTTTCGAGACAATTTCGACGTTGAGCAACGCCTCATCTCAAATGTCTCGTTTCGGCGTGTTCCTTGGGGCTTCCCGAAGATGACCAATATACTTGTGGCGGGCGGCGCAGGTTACATCGGGGCGCATACCTGTCTGGACCTCTTCAATATGGGCTATACGCCGATCGTCTATGACAACCTGTCAAACGGTCACGCGAAATTCGCCAAATGGGGGCCGCTCGAGATCGGCGACATTCGCGATCGGTGCCGTCTCGACGAGGTGTTCGCAAAGCATCAGCCCACGGCGATCGTGCATCTGGCCGCAGCAATCGAGGTCGGCGAATCCGTTCGCGACCCCGGCAGCTATTTCGATAATAATGTCGGCGGAACGCTCACGCTCATGCGCGCCGCCCAGGCCGCCGGCGTCGACAAGATCGTGTTTTCTTCCACATGCGCGACGTACGGCATTCCCATATCCATCCCGATCCGCGAAACGCACCCGCAATTGCCGATCAACCCGTATGGCCGCAGCAAACTGATCATCGAGCAGATGCTGCAGGACCTCGATCGTTACCAGGGCTTCCGTTCCGTCGTGCTGCGTTATTTTAACGCCGCCGGCGCCGATCCTGATGGACGAATTGGCGAATGGCACTCGCCGGAGACCCACGCCATTCCGATCGCGCTGGACGCAGCCTTGGGCCGACGTCCCCACTTTCAAGTGCTCGGCAGCGATTACGACACGCGCGATGGAACTTGTGTGCGCGATTTCGTTCACGTCCTCGATCTTGCCGACGCGCACACCCGCGCGATCGATCATCTCGTCAACAACGGCACGAGCCTCGCCTTGAATCTGGGATCCGGCGAAGGTACGACGGTGCGGGAATTGCTCGCCGCCGTTCGACGCGTGGTCGGACGTGACTTCGAAGTCAGGTATGGACCCCGCCGTGAGGGCGACTCACCGGCGCTGGTCGCCGACAACGCGCTCGCCAAGCTCACAATCGGCTGGTCCCCCCGGCATGATCTTCACTCTATCATCGAGACGGCGTGGAACTGGCACGCAAATCATCTCCAGCAATGGAACTCTGCCGCTTCATAATACCGCCTTCGCATCACATAATACCGATAAAATTCGAATGCACTAACACGTGTTAGCGCGGCCTTAATGCCGCCACCGGACAATTCCCAGATGGTCGCACGCTTCTGTGCGATGGAATTCCTCTCGACCAAAGTGGGCATCTCATGGCGCGACCTTTTTTCATAATTTCGCTGTCCACACTGTTTGCCGGTTGTCTGCTCGCCGGCAATGCGGAGGCACGCAACCGACTTTCGCTGGAGACCGATTCTGCATCGGCGATCGTCGAGGCAGCACCGGTGCTGGCTCCGTTCCAGCACGTCCGTTTCTGTCTTCGGTATCCCGCCGAGTGCAGGTCGGATCCGAGCGAGAAGGACCGCATCGAGCTCAGCGGACAGACGTCGGCGCTCCTCGCGCACGTGAACAGCAGCGTTAACAGCGCGATAGAACCAACGGTCAAATTCTACGGCTCCAATATCGAGAATCGCTGGACGATCGCGCCATCGCGTGGCGACTGCAACGACTACGCCGTCACCAAGCGTCATGAGCTAATTGCCAGTGGAATGCCGGCGCGCGTATTGCGGCTGTCGGTGGTAAAGACCAGCTCGGGAGTTGGACACCTTGTTCTCGTTGTGACCACGACCAAAGGCGATCTGGTTCTGGACAATCTCACGGACGCAATCCGCCCTTGGCAGAAGACCGGCTATCAATGGCTGAAAATTCAATCGGCTATCGATGCAAAGTTTTGGTACGGGATCAAGTCGGCGCGAGCCGGAGCGGTCGTCTCGCTGAATGATCGCGATCTACACGTCG
>Ga0207693_10004079_pt1 | contig 12409 bp, 14 predicted proteins | sample LARL81metaG_FD_184347 | JGI IMG/M metagenome (GOLD analysis project Ga0207693, IMG submission 184347) | Corn, switchgrass and miscanthus rhizosphere microbial communities from Kellogg Biological Station, Michigan, USA - LAR L8-1 metaG... | ecosystem: Host-associated > Plants > Roots >...
CAACGGTGCAGCCACGCTGCCGTCATAATTGGTGAGCGACTCACGCCGCCTACACAGTGGATCAGCAGTTTGTCGTTTCGTACGCATTCGGCAATCGCTGCCGTGCCGAGATAGGGCGAGAATCGGGGATTGGGACACGGGTGTACCTGACACCGCTTGCCTTGTGCGGCACCTTGTGGGAGCAGAGAGAGACAACGGCGGTGATGCCGAACGAGTTCTCGGCTGCAAGCTCTGCCGCATCTTTCAGGCTACCCAGATAAAGACGCTCCCAAACTCTCGTTATCACTCGCTTCCCACCTCTCTGTTTGAGGATTCGCTCAGGACGCCTACGCACGCCGAACGCAATAGCCTAAGTTTAGCGTGAAAGCAGACCGACATCTTTAGCCCAAAAGCGTCCAATATATCTTCGAGCAGTGCAATATGCGCATGACCAGCATGGCAGCGACTCACAGCGTGCGAAATCGTCTCAAAACGTCGGTTGAGCGTGGAAGGTGTCGGTGCTTAAGCTCCAAAAGTATCTGCCTATGGGCAATATACAAACCAGACACCCGAATCAGCTAGAAATCCGGGCTGAGCAACGAAATATTTACGTCCAAAACTAGTCGATTTTCAAAAGTGCTTTGTACATTGAGGGTATGGATCATAAGCTCGCGCTCGTACCACCGCCCTCAGACACGATGGAATGTCCTCTCTGTTTAGGAAAGGGCGAACTCACGCGTGCAGAGGTTTTGGATCGTCTCGGGGTCAAAGATATGGCCCGAGTCGCACAACTGTCCGCTGAGGAAGCCTTTCGGCTGTTGCTACAAAAACAGGAGCACGCCGTCCAGAACGACTGGGCACGTTTCGAGTCGGAACTAGTAAAGCGCACTGCTGATATTGGTTTGCGCCACCAGGATGAACTCCACTCGCTCACTGCTCGAACCAAAGAATTGGAATCTGCTGCAAGGGTTGCGGAACAACAGAGGACACACGAAATCCAACACCTGAATCGTCAGGTCGAGGACTCCCTTAGAGAACTGGCCACACTTCAAGAGCGGAATAACGAGCTAAAGTCCGAATTGTGTAAGGTTGCTCGCATCGGCAAGCGAGAGGAGATGGACTTTGCTGAAGAGGCACGTGGTTGGCCCGGAATCTGCGTAGGTGGAAAGCTTCCCAAAACCGGGGACTTCATCATCTCGTTCCGTGATCCAAGTGGTGCGCCGCTGGAACCACGGATGCTCCTTGATAACAAAGACAAGGCTTCCGTCGTTGAGAGCGATCTCGACAAGCTCGTAAGAGATGCAAAGGAACGGTCACTTCCGGTCGCAGTGCTGGTCACTCGGGAGGAAACCCAGCTTCGTCAGATCGATAGGGAAGATCGCTGGGGATGTAAGGATGGGATTTGGATTTTACGAACGACTCGCTAGTGGCTTCCTCGTGATCTCGATGTACTGAAGCCGCTTTTCGACCGTATGAGAAGTGAGGGGCCCGACTTCTTGCAAAAGAATGCTGTTCTGGTCAAGGAAATCCGGTGCACATTTGTCGATCTGGATCGGATTGACAACGAGTTAAAGAAGGCGACAAGAGCCATTCAATCGGCATCCGGCATGGTCATTAAACACAAGGGGCGGTTGCAGGAGTTATGCGCCAACTCTTCTCCCCGGATGCCACTCCCTCCGCCTAAATGAGTGCGTAGCTACACATCGCGAGTTCACCAGCCAAAGATTTTTTTGTTTTCTAGTCCGAATCTGCTCAAAAGCGGGCATTAGTAGATGCAAGCAAATAACGATTCTAGCCGAACCTCAAAGGGGGAGCGATGAAGGCGATCTACTACTCCGCTGCTTGGACGGACTCTGGATGTTTCCTCGGTTGCCCGCACGAGCATGGGACGATAGTCGAAGCTGTGTCCTGTATTCCGTGCGCCGGGGGCTATATTGTCGGCGTCGAGAATGGGGTTACTCGCTCCTTGAAGCCCCATGAAGAGGCTGAATTTCAAAATGCCATTCAAGACTCTTCAAAGTATCCAGCCCCATATGCAGCAGCCCCGCCAGCGCCAAAAAGGACGAGCAGCGAGTCCGGATACGCCGTAATGACTCGCATTCGGTTGGTCGATGGCTGGAGTTGGGCCACGTGGAAGTGTTTTGCCACCTATGCGCAAGCGGTGGCATGCGCACGAAAAGGCGATAGGGTGGTGCGGTTTTCATCTGGCGAATGGTCGGCATTGAAGCAGGAGAAATCGTTGGAGCCGCCGCAGACTGATCACGGAGCACAAGAAAGCTTCGATGCAAGAGCGGAAGGAGAATTGTTAGTTGAGTTCGTGCTCCGATTGCTAACTGCACTCGATCCCGCTGGATTCCCATCGACCGATTGCCAAGCCCATACGGTTCGCACGATTTTGAGCCGACTGAGCGATTCGGAAATTCGCAAGATAAAGATATTGAGCCAGACCGATATCCCAGCATTGCTGGAGGCGCTTCTTTGTTCACCCGCAGTCATTAATGATAGTGGGGGGCAGTGATGGCGGATGACACTGTTAAACCTTCGATTATTGAGCGCCGGGTCGCTCTGGAGGAACGGAAGCGTGTAGACGAGATGTCGCCGGAAGAGATGCGTCGAGCCTTGCTTACTTCCGACCTGACCAGACTTCCGAACCGTCGAGCCTTTGATGAAGCAGCGCAGGCACCCGCCGTCGCTATGTCCGACGTAGATGGACTGAAAGCATTGAACAAAGTGTGTGACGACGCTGGAGATGCCCTACTCCGAGCTAAGGCAGACGCCCTACGAGAGGCGGGACTGGATGCATATCACGACAAAGGGGATGAATTTGTGTGTCGAGGTGACAACGCCGAGGAGCTACGAACAAAGCTTGAACGTGCACGAGCCATCTTGCGAGAGCGCACGGTGATTGTTAAGCGGCCAGACGGCATTAACCTGAGTTTCACGGGGGCCGATTTCAGCTTCGGGACAGGCACTGATATCGCCGAAGCAGAATTGTTGCTGAAGCGGCACAAAGCCGAGCGTGAACAAAGAGGAGATATAGGCAGAGGAGAACTGAGGGGAATCACTATAAAGAGCCATCAACCAAACGATTCAGATCAAGCGTCAAGCTCTTTCGAGAAATTAGGGCCTCCGACTACAAAATGAAAATAACACATCGCCAAGATTACCTCAGTAACAGTGTTTAAGAAATCCATGACGCCAGTTCAGGTAACAGTTACTAAGAGATACAAAATGAAGATCGCCCAAGTTGTCTCGTTTGAACCATTTCTGGAGCAGAGTGCGTTCGATGCGTTACTTCCGTAATCGGGGAGTTCTTCTTTTCAGGTCTAGCATGTCCGCATTACGGCAGTACTAGACGGAGAAACAAAATGGATGACACCTACTCTGAACTCCCAGTTGGCGACCCTACTTCTAACGCCGGGCTATTGATTCGCGACCTCGGGCTGGCGATTAACAACGAACCTAAAATAGCGGAGAGGATTTTGGCACAGAACCCTCAGCTATGGGAACCGTTGGAGCGATTTAAGGGGCTTCTCGACATCGCTAAGCAGCCTCAGCGAGACAAGATTCATACAGCGGTGGACAATTCAATCCCGAATTTGATGGAAATCGATTCGACCCACAGTGGTCTCGATGACCCGAATCAGATCGACTGCTCGGCGGGCACCGTCGTATCCCCACCTTTGCAAACCGATTTGCCCAGATGGCCTGTGCTGTCGCTGATGGTCTCGCCGACACCCATGAACACCTCCAACCGGTCAGCACTGATCATTGAACATGACCGCTCTTTGTCGAAGATGTTTGCGAGAATTTTGAAAGACAAGGGCTATGTCGTCCGCACCGCCTACGAGAGTGAAGATGCCGTGCGTTTGTACCGTGATTGTGCGCCGTTCGACGTGGTTTTGGTTGACTATCTCATGCTAAGAAGGAGTGAATTCGGCATCGCAATCGGCATTCTCAAACAAGACCCCACGCAGCCGATGATCATCATTGCGCCGGAATATTGCACTGAGGATGAGGTGCCACGTCCGGACGAATTGCTGCACATCCCGCTTCTTTTCGACATGAGCAACGGTCGCTTGCGAAAACTTCTCCAAACATGCCAAAGATGGGCAACAAGAGAAGAAGTTGATAGGGCCTACGAGGCCCTAACCGACACTGAATTACTGAAACTTCGGGAATTTGGAAACGGGCAGGTGTACTTCGCCAGAGGCACAGACCGCAGGAGTGGGGAAGACTTGCTTCAAGAAGCCCTGCGCTCGACGCTTGAGGGCGCGAATGGTGGTGGAAGCGGCAGGCGTTGGAACAAGCGCATCACCTTTTTTCTCCACCTTATAGGAGCCATAAGGAGCATCTCCGGTCGCAGAGAAGGCGACGGCGCTCTTCTGGAATGCGATACCTTTAAGCGGGATGCGGACGGGAAGGCGACTTCCCTACTCGCCAATATCGCTGCACGCGACATGAGGGCAGACCAACGTTTGATCGTTGAGGAGAAGTTCAATCGAGTCTTGGGACAGTTTGAGGATGACCTAGAAGCCGTCTTGATACTTCGGGGCTGGTCGGAAGGTCTGAAGAAGAATGAAATCTTGGAGGAAGGTCTTACTGACAATCAGTATCGGGCTGCGGTTAAGCGAATTCGGATAAAGTTGCTGAGCCCCACCAACGGTAAGGGACGGGAGAAACATGACGAACAACAGTAATGAAGTCGAGAAGCTGGAAAGAATTATGGAACAGTTGGCTGATTCCGTACTTGAACTATCGGATGAGGCGATTCGTGCCGAAATTACTGAATTTGGGGTCGATCCGCGGGAAGAAGCAGAGCGTATTCGCCTTTTGCTTCGAGAGGCGTCGGAGCAAGAAACATCACGATGCCGCCGGTTGAATGAAAGGAGCGATCTCGGATGACAATATCAATCCTAAAGCACGTCGCTTTACCAGTGCTACTGATCGAAGATGAGCCATCCGTGGCGGATTATGTCCGTACGGTTCTGGAGCACCACGGTTATGCGGTCGTGTGCAGCACCTCTGGTGCTGACGGCGAGCGCCTCGGCTGTGCTCATCTTTTCAGTTGTTCCCACGAAGCAACAATGATACATGGCACGTGCAAAGTTCGGACAAAGTGAGTTTGACGGATGAAATCATCGAAATCGGACAAAACGGGCAAGGTGATCAGGGCGCTGACGATCCGGCAGCCGTTCCCGGAGTTGATCTTGAGAAAGCGAAAACCATACGAGATTCGAAGCTGGACAACGAACTACAGAGGGCCGCTCCTGATCCACTCGGCAGGCAAAATAAAAGCGGACTGCGCGAAAGAGTCGGGGTTAAACCCAGAAGCACTCACGACTAGTGCTTTCGTTGGAGTGGCGGTTCTTGCAGACGTACGTCCTTATACGCGAGCCGATTCCAAGCTCCTGAACCAGAGACGGGCAATCGGCGGCTGGTCGCCCGGTCAATTTTCTTGGGTACTCAAGAGGCCGCTGCGTTTTGGTCGCCCAATTAAAGCAAACGGAAGGCTTGGGCTGTTCACTGTTCCTCCCTCAGTCGCCAGACTTGTGCAGCCGTATGTCAAAAGACTGAAGTTGAAGATGGCGACAACAACTGTTGAATCCCGCTCCAGCGCAAGAGCCCGCTCGGAGGCAGCGAGAAGAGCAAACGCGAACAGGACGCCCGCGGAACGGTCGAGGGCCGCACGTAAGGCATGGGCAACACGACGACGCAACCCATCGAAGCGACGGAGCTAGGTTCTATCCGAGCAATTCCCTCACGATGCTGAACCATTTCGCATCCAGTGGCTCTCGGCACACGGGCTTGCCAGCCCGACCATACCAATACGCCGCATTACCCTGATCCCCTTCTTTGCGATGCAGGTAAGCGTGAACCCACGAGCCATCCTCGCCTTCGTCTTGCTGGGCGGATTCGTGAGCCTGAGTCCAATCGCCCTTGGCATCCCACCTTAGTCCGGCCAAGGCAAGCGTGAGTCCCGCAGGCGGTTGGGCTGATGTAAGCGACTTACGGAAATCGTCTAAGGTCATGTAGGTCACTCGGTGATCTAATGGCTAGGCTGCATGATCGGTCATTTGCAAACGTTTTGGGCATTGGTGCACAGCAGTTTCAGCCGTCGCTCGAAGTTGGCGGTAGAAATCTTAGCCTGTGGTTGGTACATCCATCCATCATCATCGAGTGGTACGCCCAGCCGCAGAAGTACCTCATGCACCCCTCTGCCGATTGTCCATATTCCTTGCGGTTTGCAGGCTTCAATCAGCCATTTCCCGTACTCACTCCACCAAACACGGTGCAATTCTCGCTTGACAGTCTCGTAACCTCGCACACCGCCCGGCGAGTACAAAGCGTGGAAGGAAGAATCGACCAGCCAGATTCCGCGCTTCCGCAGTCGTACGAGTGTTTTAATCTTCCATTCGAGGCGATCCTTCCAAACTTTAGACCCGCCTCGGGGCTGGCGACCCGTCCCCGCGAGTCTGCCGAAGATATCCCAAAATTGCCATGTACCCGCGTTGCGTCGAATGGGCTTTCCATTCACTAAATTGCTTTCGCCGTATCCCAAGCAATATACGAGGCGAACAAATCCGTCTGGCTGGCGTCGGTAGCGTGTAGGAAGCAACGTACTTTTGATTCTCAAGCGCACGTCGGCATCACTTGTGAAAACATGCGACTCTGCCAAGAGAATGAAACGAACCTTCTTCGGACGCCATGCCCATCGATGTCTTTCAACCGCAAGTGTGACTCTGAGAGATTCAGTCGATAGACCTTTGGCTCTCAGCAGATTCGCTCCCTTACGGTGAGTTTTCTCAATTCTCAGAATTGGAATTCGCATTTGAGGGTGAGCTTTTCATTGAGTCATCAAGAAAGTTGTAGAGCAGATCAAGGATTCAACACCGACACTGAAGCAGAATACTGATGCTCGATCTCTTCAGCCCACTGGAGTCGTTCCTCAGCGAGGCAAACAGAATTCTGGAGACGCTCAGGAAATTCGTCATAGGTTTTCCCGTCTAACTTTCTTCCGGCGCGCTTCTTATGCACTCCACTCCACTGTTTAAAAAAGAACGGAACCCCAGCGTCCGCACACTGGTTCCGAAGGGAGACCACCCAGTCGGCATTCATGGGTCTTGCGCCCCTACCACTTTCACCGCCAACGATGACCCAGTGAATGCCTCGCAAATCAACAGTGCCCAAATGCTCCAGCAGCGGCTCGATGGAAAGGAACCGTACCTTTGCTGGGGCAGACCGCAAATCCGGAATTCGAGTCAGACCATATTGCTTATTCTCAACGCTGACCCCCCACCAAATATGTGATGCTGAAGCTGCGAATCGCAGCCGAGTTTTGAGGAGCTTCGAGAGCCGCTTTGAACGCTTTGTGAGCACCTGATACGTGTGCCAGTCTGCTCTGGCCATCACTTTGGCGACCGCTTCGATGTAATCGTCGGGGACGCCATCGTGAAACAAATCGCTCATCGAATTCACAAATATCATCTTCGGAGTTCGCCAGCGGAGAGGCTCACCCAGCTTGTTAGGAACCAACCGAAGATCGAACCCCTGCTCGTATGGGTGACCCTTCACACCACGAAACCGCTCAGCAAAGACTTCGGCGTAACAGTGCTTGCATCCGGGGCTGATCTTCGTGCAGCCGCGAACCGGATTCCACGTTGCGTCCGTCCACTCGATATCAGAGTTTAGCGACAAGTGTCAGTCCCAAGAGAATTTCGTCTGATCTGTACCGTATTTTCGTGCTTCATCCCAGAATTTGTATGCTTGTTCGTGCCGAGCGAACAGCGCAAGGTAATAAAGAGGAAGGTCTTGTCGTCCGACCGCACCTTGTGCATAGTATGCAAAGGGGTCTTCAGATAGCGCAGGGACTCCATACTCTTGGAATATTCTGACGCCAAGAATTGAGGGAAAAGGGTGCCATTTTGCTGCGCAATGCTCCAGCGTTCTCGCCAAGACATGGAGCCGAGAAACCTCTCAACTCTCACACCCTCCGTTTTGATGTACCGGTCATAGTTTTGGTTAGCATCCATGAAGACAGCGAGCAAGACGAGAAAATCTACAAAACGAGCCGACATCATGCGAAGGGTTTCAAACTCTATTCCGATGTCATATGGATCGACAAAACAAAGCGTAAGCACGGTGTCCGTTCGGGAACCGGCTGGGATTCTCGCAAGAATGTCTTTTACCTTTTGATTGCAATCGCCTTCGATGTAAGCAACCGATGCGTTAGGCGCGTGCCGCTCGACACGAATTTTCAATGCTTTGAGGTTCTCTGGATTTTCTTCGCAGAATACATACTCATCAAAGGGGTGTTCCAGCGTGAGCGCACGAAGAGGAGAACCAGCTATTACACGAGCGGTGCCACGAACCCTGCTGTAGCCAGCCCCAGCGTAAAGTTCTACGTATATCCTCCTGCTCCACTTTTCCTTCATTCCCGAGGAAAACAGTTCTGCGTATAGGGATGCAAAGCTATGCTTCGTCTCAGTCCATGCGCCTACCTCCGGACAGAGCAATCCGTCCTCCCCGACTTCTAATGTGTCATCCCTTCCCATAGCGTTCGATTCTTGACCTAAGCAAAAAAGCTGTCAATCTTCTTCATGATCATATCTGCCCACCGAGTCGCAGCGACGACCATCGAATCGGTTCGTGAACTGCCATGCGACCCGCCGAACAGATCGTCAGCAGTTGTCAGGTGACGAGCCACTAGGATATCCAAAACCGAATTCGACGTTGTGCAGGAGCGAATGTCGAGGAAAAGCCATCGTAGAATTGAGATCATGAAGCAATATTCGTCCTTCTTGACTTGGCGATTTGACCTTGCATTGCAGTTCGCCTCCGGCCTTCATCATCAGCAAGCCCGCAAAGGCGTCCCTATCCCCTACATTGCCCACTTGATGGGCGTATGCTCCCTTGTCCTTGAGACTGGAGGCGACGAGGATCAAGCGATAGCTGCCCTCTTGCACGATGCGGTTGAAGATCAAGGCGGGCTTCCAACTTTGGCCACTATTCGCCATATGTTCGGCGACCGGGTGGCGAATATTGTCGAGTCCTGCTCGGACAGCACGACGAGTGATCCAACAGAGAAGCGGCCTTGGCGTGAAAGAAAGGACAAATATCTGGCGCACCTGCGTAGCGCAGACGGAGATGCGCTACTGGTCTCGGCTGCCGACAAACTTCATAATGCCCGAGCGGCTCTGTCCGACTATCGCGAACTCGGGGAGAAGCTATGGCCAAGATTCAATGCACCGAAGGAAGATCAACTCTGGTATTACGGCACGTTGGTCGATGTTTTCGATAAAACAGCGGCCCCGAAACGCCTCGTAAAGGAACTGAGGAGAGTCGTAGATGAACTGAAAGTGCTAGCGGAATGAAAATTGGGTTGAACATAGGTTCTACATCCGGGGTTCGGAGTACTTCAGTTTTCGGAGTCGGCGGCGTTCTTCAGATGGCGACGGAATCGTAAAATATCGCCGACCTTAACTTTTGCGAACCTGACTAGATAAGTATGACAATGACGCCAAATCAACTAGCTGCCAAAATCCGCAAACTGCGTGCACGACCTCCCATTACGGCAGAGTTCGAGAGTGTTCTGGAAAGACGCGGCAGTTGGAGCGGTAGTCGAGCTTGGTACACCTCCCAGAAGGAGCACCGGCTCGGCTGGCTGTCGGGGTATCACGGGCCGGGATATTACGGTCGAAAGAACTGGCACCGATCAGCGGATTTTGTTTATAACCACATCGTATGCCCGCCAATGGTGCTGTGGCTTGGTGAAGCGTCGGGTCTACCGAAGGCGAGAATTGTCGAGGCGAAGCAAGCTGCCCTGTCTGCCAGCCCCTATTTTCCCGCTCAATGTGCGGCTATAAGAAAGACTATTCCGTGGAAAGTGATCGAGGTTCGCCTCACTAAATCGACAAGCAGGAAAGGCTGAATTGAACCACCCGAGCGAGCTTCAGAGTCGAGGATAGAGCTACTGATGCCAGCAGACGGTGGACAGTTCAATTGTCTATCGTTCTGATTGGATGAAAGAAAGCTCCCAGACGAAAAACCGAGATTGGAGCTTTTGCTTAAGCCGCCCGTTTCACCTTTGCCCAGCGTGCACGCTGAGACGCTGCGATCTTGCGACGAGCCGAAGCTGACATAGTTCGTTTGGGCTTTGCCCCCTTTGTAATTGGAACGACATTCTGCGATTTCACTTTTGCCCAACGGGCTCTCTGGGCGGCGGCAATCTTCCTGCGGCCGGAAGCCGAGATCGTTCGTCGTGGCTTTGCATGGTGATTGCTACCATTCAGATTACCAAGGGCCGAAAGCGCCGAGTCAACGTGTCTCAAGGTATTCACCAGAATCGTTCTTTGTATTCTCAACTCCGCGACTACGGACTCCAGTCCCTTTAGATTGGTCATATATCCCCCTGCTTTGGATATTAACAGACAAGTTTTGATGGCGAATTGATGACGAGTTTACCTCGTCATGGCCCCACAGATTGCTCCTTGCAGCATAGTTGGGTAACGGCAAATTTTGCGACAGTAATCTCGACGAGTCCGGCTGGATGCGGTTCCTAAATCCGCTTTTCCCTTTTTGGCACAATCTGGCGGAAGGACAGGTGCGAGTCATCGTTTTTCCGTTGAACGCTTCATTTCGCCCTAAGAAGAAGAACGGGCACGCTGATACTGTGCTGGACTCGGTTAGCTGTTTCGCCGAGAAATATGTCGGCAAAGAAACGGTGTCCATGTGTGCTCATCGCCACCAGATCGCAACCCTTCTGCTGAACCCATTTGATGATTTCTTTCACCGGTTCACCATAAGCGAGTTCAGCCTCTGCGGAAATGCCCATTGATTGAAACTCCGACCGGACTTTCTCCAAATACACAGTGTCTTCGGCAATTTCTGCGCTAACCGCGTCCTGGCCATAGGTTCTAGCCGCCCATCCATCGGCCACATGGAGCAACACCAAATGGCTCTGGGCGAGCTTTGCTAGTTTTTTAACGTGTTCGACAATCGTCCGATCAGTTGGCGTGCCGTCCAATGTCACGAGAATAGTGTCGTACATGTTTGTTCCGTTTCCGTCGTCCCGGAGTTCACGCGCCGGCGACGACCAGCCACGCAGCTTTGAGCGAGTCCGGCAGGCCATATATGTCCATCGCAGTGATCAAAATGGCGCTGGCCCAACCGGCAATCAGTAGAAACCATCCGTTCTTCCAGGTCCCCATTCGCTTACTGGAACTCGTGAAGTGCAGGAGTGGGAACATAGCGAACGGAAGCTGCAGCGCTAGCACCACTTGACTTAGCGTCAGCAGATCGGTAACGCTGCTCTCGCCTCGCACGCCGATAACGAAGACCGCTGGCAGTATAGCCAGCGTGCGGGTGATTAGACGCCGCACCCAGGGTCTGATTCGCCAATGCATGAAGCCTTCCATCACAACTTGCCCGGCAAGCGTGCCGGTGATGGTGCTGCTCTGGCCGCTCGCCAGCAGCGCCACCGCAAACAGCATGCTCGCAGCCGCCGTTCCCAACAACGGTGCCAGCGTCAGAAAAGCGACCCTAATCCAATCACTGTTGGCCATAAACTTGACGACCTGCCCATCGAGTAGGGTTACGCTTTCCTTACCAAAGAACACCATTGCTGCGAGCACAAGAATCGCGGCGTTGACGAAGAAGGCGACCGTCAAGGCTGCGACTGAGTCGATGGTGTTGAAACGGATAGCGCGCCGAATGGACGGTTCGTCCTTCTGCAACTGACGGCTCTGCACGAGGGCGGAGTGCAGGTACAGGTTATGGGGCATCACGGTCGCGCCGATTATGCCGATAGCGACGTATAAGATCCCGGCTTGACCAAAATGGGGCGAAACCAGTGCTCGTCCCATTTCCAAAAAGCTGGGTCGGGTCCGCGGGAGAACGAAAATCTCAATGAAGTAGCACACCCCAATTGTCGCTATGAGCAACAGGACAATCGCCTCGATAGTGCGCATCCCAAACCGTTGCAAGGTTAATAGAAGCAGGACGTCCAGGCCCGTGATGATGACAGCCCAGAGCAGCGGGATGTGGAACAGTAGGTTAAGAGCTACGGCGCTGCCCAGCACTTCCGCCAAATCGCAAGCGCCTATCGCCACTTCGCTCATGAGCCAGTTGGGCCAACGGGTCCACCTGGGATACCAGTCACGACAACATTGGGCAAGGTCTTTTCCGGTTACCACTCCCAATCGGGCGGAGATTACCTGCATGAAGATGGCCATCAGGCTGGCTACTCCGACCACCCACAAAAGTGCGTACTTGAACCGAGCGCCGCCTTGCAAGTCGGTCCCCCAGTTGCCGGGGTCCATGTAGCCGACGCTGACCAGAATCGCAGGACCAATGAAGGCGCGCCATTGCTGGAAGAATCCCGCCTGGTGATGCGGAACGTCAATCGTGCCATGTAATCCTTCGAGGGAAA
>Ga0207693_10004082_pt1 | contig 12404 bp, 8 predicted proteins | sample LARL81metaG_FD_184347 | JGI IMG/M metagenome (GOLD analysis project Ga0207693, IMG submission 184347) | Corn, switchgrass and miscanthus rhizosphere microbial communities from Kellogg Biological Station, Michigan, USA - LAR L8-1 metaG... | ecosystem: Host-associated > Plants > Roots >...
CGAGCTACCTGTAGGCGTCTCAGCCTCGGCGGCGCCGTCAGGCGCTCGTTCGGGCTCGGCGCCAGTCCCGAGCAGCTCCGCGACGCCGGCCTCGATCCCGCGGCACAGCACGTCGATATCGTCGGCCGTGTCGCGATCGCCGGTGACGCCGAAGTTGATCCCGCCGTCGTAGGAGAAGATCGCGATCCCCACCCGGACGTGGCCACCGAGCGGCACGAACGGAAACGCCTCGAGCATGCGTTTGCCCACGAGGTAGAGCGGCTTCTGCGGCCCGGGGACGTTGGTGGTGACGGTGTTGACCGCAGTCTGCGGCAGCCGTGTGCCGACGCGCCCGGCCAGCGCCAGCAGCATCGCCGGCGCAAACCCGCTCAGCGCGGTCAGGCGCTCGGCGGCCACCGCCTGGCCGGACTGCTTGAGGTGCTGCATCTGCTCGTGCACGGCGCGCAGACGTTCGTCGGGATCCTCCAGGCCGACCGGTAGCTCGGCGAACATCGCGGAGACCTTGTTGTTGTAGGTGCCGCGCTCCTCGTCGGCGCGCACCGAGACCGGGACCAGCGTGCGGATCACCTTGTCGTCGACCGATTCGCCGCGCGACAGCAAAAGCTCCCGAAACCCGCGCGTGATCACGGCGAGCACCACGTCGTTGACGGTGCCGCCGTGTAGCTCGCGGATCCGCTTGATCTCAGACAGACGCGCGCGCGCCCAGTCCCAGCGCCGGTGCGGCCCGATGGGGCCGTTGAGCGAGCTCGTCGCGCCCGGCGCGAGCAGCGTCCGGAAGTTCACCAGGCCGCGACCGGTGTCGACGGCCTTCTTGGCGACGCGCCGCGGGCCCCGGACCGCCGCCAACGCGGTCCGCGTCGCCTCGTACGGGCTGCTCGCCCGCCCCGACAGCGAGTGCGTGACCAGGCTGACCGAGCTCGGCTCGCGCTCTGGGTGCCACGCACCGGAGGGCTTCACCTCGCTGTCGCGATCGCTCGACAGGATCACGCTCAAAAGATCAGTGCCCGACACGCCGTCGACCATGCAGTGGTGGGTCTTTGAGACCATCGCCCAGCACCCGGAGTCCAGGCCCTCCGCGACCCACAGCTCCCACAGGGGCTTTGAGCGGTCCAACTGCTGGGACATCACGCGCCCGACGAGGTTGCGTAGCTCGTCGTCGCCTCCCGGGGACGGAAGCGCCGTGCGCCGCACGTGATAGTCGAGGTTGAAGTACGGGTCGTCCACCCACACCGGGCGGCCGAGGGCGAACGGCACGAATCGCACCTTCTGGCGGTAGCGCGGAACCAGCGGCAGCCGCGCCGCGATCGCGTCCTTCACCTCGCCCGGACCCGGGGGAGGACCCTCGAAGATCCCCACCGACCCGATGTGCATATGTGTAACCGCGTCCTCGATGTGCAGGAACGAGGCGTCGAGCGGGCTCATGGTGTCCATCCGCATCCCTCCTTCGCTGGCACTGCTCCAGTGGCGAGCCTGCCACGGCTCGCTGCAGCTGAAACCTACTCCCCGCGCGCCTTGCGGAACAGCGCCGCGACCTCGGGCTCCATGTAGTAGTCGGTGCCGCCGTCGGGCCGGCCGGTCGTCTCGATCGGCAGCAGCCGGTCAAGGTGGCGGCTGTAGCGACCCGGCCACGCCAGGATCCCGGCGACGCCGTGGGCGCCCTTGTCGAGGCCCAACCGCCTGGCGATCTCCTCGCCGGCAAACGGCTCGCCGGCCTCCTCCATGAGCAGGTCAAACAACTCGCGCGCCGGCGGCGCCAGCCTGCGGTACAGCCACGTGGCCTGCTTGACGTCCTTGTCGGACCACGGCTCGGGCTCCGCGTGGCGGCGCGACCCGCGCGGGCCGCGCCGTCCACGGTGTTGGCGGCTTCCCGGCTCTGCGGCCAGGAATTCGCCGAACCAGACGTAGAACTCGGCCACGCGCTCCTCCGGAACAGCGACCGTGATCTGCTTGTCGGCCATCAGACCTCGGTGGCCTCGCTCTGCGGGGTCTCGGTCTGTCCGCGGTGCTCGGCGCAGCGGCGCCCGCGACCGTGGTGCCTGTGGCCCCGGCGTGTGCGGCCCGCCAGGAATCGTGCGAAGAACGCATGGAACTCCGCGACTCGATCCTCGGGCACGTCCACCGTGACCTGCTGGTAGTTGGTGTTACTGGCTTCCATCTTTGCTCCTTTTGGATTGCTTACGAATACAAGTATACTACAAGTATTTACTTAAGTAAAGAGGTATCGCTCGAGCTCAGGTTCGCCGCCGTCGGACGGACTCGCCAGCCCTCGGCCAAGCCGCTCGACAGCCCCCGTCCAAGCGGGCCGCTAGCGTGGGATTCCGATGCGACTGGTGGACGATCGCCCCAACGTCGAGCTGCGCCGCAACGCGGCCGGCGAGCTCGTGGTCGTGCTCGCTTTCCCCTACGACGCCGAGATCGTCGACCAGGTCCGCACGATCCCCCATCGGCGCTTTGACTGGGACACGCGTGAATGGTCGGCCCCGGCCGAGGACTGGACCGGGATGAAGGTCGTCGACCTGCTCAAGCGGTACCCCGACCTCACCGCCAGCGCGGAGGTGCTCGAGTGGCTGTCGGGCGTCAGCCGGCGGTGGATCGGCCACGTGCGCACGACTCGCTATGACGGCCGCGGCTGGTGGCTGCTCGAGACGCTCGCGGGCCCGATCCCGGATGGCCTGCTGGCGGGCTCGGTGCAGCGCGACGGCAAGGTGCTCGTGCCGCTGACGCTCGACGCCGCCCACGTGCTGCGCGAACAGCAGTCGGCCAAGCTCGACATGGGCGCCGAGCGCTGCCTGTCGATGGTGCTCGCCGGCGAGGTGCCGCCGCCCGCGCGGCTGGTCTGGTTTCGCTCGGTCGACGGCGAGAAGCTGCGGCTCGAGGTCGTGTGGGATCCCGACGTCGGCGCGGCGTTCATGCAGCTTCCCGGAGCGGAGGGAACGCGCCAGGTGCCGCTCGACCCGTGGCTCGCCGGCGAGCTCGACGGCTTCATCGCGACCTACGGGGTGCAGGTCACCGAACCCGCTGGAACGGTCCTCGCGCGACTGCTGGCCGAGCGCGAGGAGGCAGGCGACGCCGTACGCCGTTCGCGCGCCGATCACGCCGATCCGATCCCCGAGGTCGCCGCCGTGCTCGGCGGCTCGCTCGCGCCGTTCCAGTGGGCGGGGGTTCGCTACGCGCTCGATGCCCGGCAAATGTTCCTGGCCGACGAGCAGGGGCTCGGCAAGACCGTCGAAGCGCTCGCCACGCTCGAAGCCGACGACGCCTATCCGGCGATCGTCGTCTGCCCGGCGTCGATGAAGCTCGGCTGGCAGCGCGAGGCCGCGAAGTGGCTGCCCCATCGCTCCCTCGCGGTCATCGAGGGCCGCGCTGCCGTCCCGCCGCGGGGCGACATCACGATCCTGAATTACGAGATCGTCGCGGCCCACCGGATCGCCCTCAGCGCCCCCCGCCCGCGCGCGCTCGTCGTCGACGAGTCGCACTACTGCAAGAACCCTCGCGCCAAGCGCACCCAGGCGGTTCGCCGGCTCGCGGCGGCCGTGCAGCCCGATGGCCTGCGCCTCGCGCTGACCGGCACCCCGGTCCTCAACCACGCCGAGGAGTTGATCGCGCAACTGCGCGTGATCGGGCGCCTCGAGGACTTCGGCTCGGGCTCTTCGTTCTCACAGCAGTTCGGGCGGGCGCTCAGCGAGGAGCGCTTGCATTGGCATCTGCGCAGGCGCTGCTTCGTGCGCCGGGTCAAGGCCGACGTGCTGCCGCAACTGCCCGCCAAGCGCCAGGTCGTGGTGCCGGTCGCGTTGACCAACGAGGCCGAGTACCGGCTAGCCGAGCGCGACGTGGTCGAGTGGCTGCGCTCACAGCCACTGGATCTGTCAGAGCTCGAGTCAAAGATCGCCGCCACGCTGCGCGCCGAGCGCCTGGCACAGCTCGGCACGCTGCAGCGACTGGCCGCGCGCGGCAAGCTCGCGGCGGCGCTCGCCTGGATCCACGACTTCCTCGAGTCGGGCGAGCCGCTGGTCGTGTTCGCGCGCCACGTCGAGGTCCACCAGGCGGTGCTGGCGCGCTTCCCCAACGCGCTGCACCTGGTGGGAAGCGACTCGCTCGAGGCGCGAGAAACGTCGATTGCCGCCTTCCAGGAGCCCGGTGGCCCTCAGCTGATCGTCTGCGCCACGCGCGTCGCCGGTCAGGGGATCACGCTGACACGCGCCTCGAACGTCACCTTCCTCGAGCTCGAGTGGACGCCTGCGATGCACGACCAGGCCGAGGACCGCTGCCACCGCATCGGTCAGCGCGACGCCGTCACCGCGTGGTACCTGCTCGCCGCCAACACGATCGACGAGACGATGGCGCGGCTGATCCAGAGCAAACGCGCGCACGTCTCGGCAGTGACCGACGGGCGGACAGTCGGCGGCGATGGGCTCGTCGACGCGGTCATTCGCGAGCTGCGCGATGGCAGGCCGTTTGCACATCTGCGCGCGGTCGGCAGCGCGCCTCACTAACCCTGCTGAATACTCACCATCTCGGTGTCACCTCCATTGACGCCTTGGGTGACCGTGACTAAGCTCGGCTCCGATCGGCGTCTCGGGCTGACGCCATTGGAGTGTGAGATGGGGCGAGTTTCCATTGGCCGTGACGGCATTCGCCGTGACAAGGCCGACACGTTGCGGCGGCTTTGGCGAGAGTTGATGGCGACGCCGGCGATGACCGCCGGCGCGCGGGGATGGCACCGGTTGCGGATGCGCGTGCGCCGCCAGGTGTGGCCGCCGACGCTTCAGTTCCTCGGAATCGTGGTCGTGTTCCTGGTGGCGATCGGGTTCGGGCTGACTTACATCGTCGGCAGTCCCTGGTGGCACGAGTCCAACACACTGTGTGACACCAGCTCCGTCGGCTGTGGACTTGCGATTCACCTGCTGGGCACCGGGATCGTTGCCGTGATCGCGTTCTATGTCTTCTTCCTCGGCCGCGAGACTTACACCGCGCTCTGGTGGCGGCGCCGCGCCAAGAAGTCACCCGAGAGGTTGTTCAACCGACTGCCGCCATCGGGTGGGCTGACCGGGCTGGCGGCCCGCAAGCCGATGGAGCGCCGCAGGCGGCCGGTGCAGGTCCGACGCCGCCCCGAGAGTGTGCACGAGCTGCGATTCGGCTCGGCGAGATCGATCGCGGACAACGTCGTCTCCCGGAAGCGACTCGTCAAGGAGATCGCCGACGACCTCGACGCCGGCGCGCATATGCAGGTTCTCGTCGGCCGCACCGGCTCGGGCAAGACGATGGTCCTGCTCAAGCTCGTCCAGTACCTCGCCAAGCGCGGACAGGTGCCGATCGCGATATCGCTGCGCGACTCGACCGACCTGGACTTCGAGAAACAGGCGTGGAAGTCCTATCGCCGCGCGTTCCCCAAGCACACCGAGGAAGAGGTCGACAAGCACTGGCGCTGGCATCGCCGCGGCGGCCTCATCGTGATCCTCATTGACGACTTGGAGAAGGCAAGGGAGGGCAAGGCAAAGGCCAAGCCGAGGGCTGTTATCGAGGCGCTCGAGGCGACGGCTCGAGCCGGGCTTCGCGTCGTTGCCGCCTCCCGGCCCACCGGTGTTCCCGCTGAGTTCAAGCAGGGCCGAATCGACCTCGAGCCGCTCGACGACAAGGAGGTGTGCACGGCCCTGGAACAGAGAGTCACGCTCAGCGCGGTCAACGGTCACGACGAGACGGCCGTGAAGGGCGTCATCAAGACGATCGTCAAGGACGCGCAGATTCCGAAGACGCCGTACTTCCTGGCGATCTCGCGCGTGCTCGCCGACACGGGGACGCTTCCGCAGCTTGACGTGGGCACCCGGGCCGACACGCGCCTGGTGCTGCTCGACGCCTATCGAGAGGACCTCAGGTCCGGAAGGTCGCGCGCCGACTCCGGCCTCGACCAGGCAACCCGCGAAAGCGCCCTCGACGGTCTTGAGGCGGTCGCGCTCGTCAGCCTCGGCAAGCCCTCCAAGGTCGACGACGTCGAGGCGGCCGTTCGCGACCTGCTCCAGCTCGAGTTGAATACGCGCCTGACCGTCGAGTACGGGCAGCGGCTCGGCGTGCTCGAATCGCGCTACGACGACCTGGTCCGGTTCGGCCACCCCACCACGCTTGCGTACTTCGCCTCCTGCTACCTCGTCAAGCGCAAGGACAACCGCGACCTGTGGGAGCGAGCGCTCACCGCCGCCGATCTCGGCTCAGCCGCGGGCCTCGCGTTCGTCTTTGCCAACGCGGCCGCCGGCGACGCCGAGCTCGCCAGGAGCACCTCGATTCAGCTGCTCGACCGGCTCGACGAGGCAACGAACGCCAACAACGGCACGAGCGACCTCGCGAATCCCAACGAACGGCTGCAGATCCTGAACACCGCTGAGGAGATCGCCCGCCGCAACGGCGCCTGGAGCGGAGGGTTGGCGGAGCGCATCCTCGAGCGCGCTCGCAAGGAGCGCGATCTCGGCGCCGTCCCGCGCGAGCAGATCCGCCTGATCGAGGAGCTGGGGTCGATCCAAAGCCAGCGCGCCTACGAGACGCTGTGGGGATACGCGACCAGAGCTCCGGACTACTCGGTTCGCCGCCGCGCGATGCGGGTGTTGCTCGAGAGCGGCGACGATGCCGTCAAGTCGGCGCTCGGCCAGGTAGAGCACGTGATGAAGGCCGCGAAGGAGTTCCGCCAGACGCACGCTCTGCCGGTCAACGACGACCGCGGTGCTCCATTCGACGACCTCAGGGCGGTTGCATGGGTGCTGCCGAGCATGCGCACGGTCTGCCGGGGGACCGCAGCGTCGTGCGCCCTCGACGAGTACCAGCTGCGGCTGCGCGAGCACGCCGAGCAGATGACGACGCAATCGGGCATGGAAGCCTCGATCGCCGACGGCCTCAAGCAGGACGCGATGCGCGATCCCGGCAAGCCCGTGGACGAGTTCGCGCTCGAGATGCTCGACCCGGAAAAGAAGCCGGCGATGTTCTGGTTCACGCGGGTGCTGCTCGTGCAGGCGGTGGCCAGGAGGTGCCTGGGCGCTGACGACGATCAGTCAGAGCGCGAGCGCAGCCAGTCGGTGCGCGCGCGCTGCGAGCTGTCGCGCAAGCTGGTGTCGGCGACTCGCAACGACCCGCACCCGTTCGTTCGCGCGACGGCACGGCTGTGCACGCGGGCGCTGCGGCGCGGCAGGTGGGAGCCCTACATCTGGGTCGACATGACCCAGGTCGCCGCCGGGGCGAGCTCGCCACTGGTGCCCGAGGCGCGCCAGCTGATCGGCGAGATCGTGGTCGCCCTCAACATGAACGAGCACGCGCCGGCGGACGTCCGGGCTCAGTTCGGCAGCGCCACCACGCTGCCGGCATGCCTCGAGTTCAGCGCCAACCGCGCCGAGATCCTCGGACTCGCGGCGCCTCGCGGCGACTGCGCCTTCCGGCGCGGCGACCAGTGCCTATGCCCGTACACCTATCACCCTCCGGAGGAAGGGATTCGCCGCGAGCTCAGCCGCGCGTTCTGCCGCGATCAGCGCCTGAACGCGACGCGGCTGCCGCATTCGGACATCCGCGTCAAGCAGCTGAAGGACTTCTGGCGCGAGATGGAGTACCTCGCCCGGTTCTAATCGCGCCCGGGATCCGGCCGCGCGCGCGAAATCCGGGCCGCCGAGTGACGGGTCTCTCACAACCCCGCGCCTCGGCATTGCTACCTTGGAGTTCGATGCTGGGGCTCGGTCGTTGGTGTATCACTCATCGACGCTTGGTCGTGATCGGGTGGATCTTGATCGCAGTCATCACGACCGTGATCGCGGGTGCCGTCGGGCGCCACTACGCAACCGACTTCAGCCTTCCCGGGACCGAGTCCCAGCACGTCGTCGACCTACTCAACAGCGAGTTCCCCGCGCAGAGCGGAGACGTCGACACGATCGTCTGGAAGACGTCGACCGGGACGTTCGATGACCCGAGCGTCCGCGGGAAGATCGAGCCGCTGCTGGCGAAGGCCAGCAAGATGCCGCACGTTGTCAGCGTCATCAGCCCTTACAGCCAGGCTGGCGCAGTGCAGGTGTCCAAGGATCGGCGCACGGCATTTGCCGTGGTCAACTACGACAAGCGCGCCAACCTGCTGCCCAATAGCACCGGCAAGCCGCTCCTCGACGCGGTCAATGCGCTGAATTCACCGAGCCTGCGGGTCGCGGCGGGCGGTCAGGTGATCGAGAACGCCGAGGGCTTCAACATCGGCCCGGCAACTGCCGTGGGCGTGATTGCGGCGCTGATCATCCTGCTGATTACGTTCGGCTCGCTGATCACGGCCGGGATGCCGCTGATCACCGCCGGCTTGGGCCTGATCACCGGCATCGCGCTGGTCGGCCTCGGCACCCACATCACCAGCATGTCCAACATCTCGCCCGAGCTGGCGGTCATGATCGGACTCGGCGTCGGCGTCGACTATGCGCTGTTCATAGTCACGCGATTCCGCGAGAACTACCGCAAGAGCCGCGACGTGTCGGCCGCGATCATAAGCGCGATGGACACGTCGGGCCGCGCGATCCTGCTCGCCGGCACGACGGTGATCATCGCGCTGCTCGGGATGTTCGCGACCGGCGTCACCTTCATGTACGGGCTGGCGATCGCGTCGGTGCTCGCGGTGCTGTGCGTCCTCGCCGCCTCGCTCACGGTCCTGCCGGCACTGCTGGCGTCGTTCGGCGAGAAGGTCGCACGGCCCGGCCGCCGCGCCCGCAAGCGCGAGGCTCGCGGCGAGCCGCCGCGCCCGTCGGCATGGCGGCGCTGGAGCCTCACCGTGCAGTCGCGCCCCTGGCCGCTGGCGATTGCGTCGCTGGTGGTGATGCTGCTGTTCCTGATCCCGTTCTTGTCGATGCGCCTGGAGACGAGCGACGCCCGCAACGACCCCGCGGACACCAGCACCTACCACGCATACAACCTCCTCTCCGACGGCTTCGGCGCCGGTTTCAACGGCCCGTTGCTGATCGCGACGCAGCTCTCAAAACCGAGCCAAAGCGCGCAGGTGGCCAAGGTGCGCGACGCCGTCGCCCACACCCCCGGCGTGGTCGCCGTGACCGCTCCGCGCGTGTCGCCATCGGGGAATGTTGCGGTGATGGAGGCTTACCCGGCGACCGCGCCACAGGCGCAGGGGACCACAGACCTCGTCCACAAACTGCGCGACCAGGTGCTGCCTCCGTATAAGGACACGTTTGGCACCCGACCACTCGTCGGCGGCTTCACCGCCGGGTCGATCGACTTCTCGCAGGTCCTGTCGAGCAAGCTGCCGTTGTTCATCGGGATCGTCGTCGTGCTGTCGGCTTTGCTGCTGTTCGTGATCTTCCGCTCACTCGTGATCCCGGTCCAGGCGGCGTTGATGAACCTCCTGAGCATCGGGGGCGCGCTAGGGGCGACGGTGCTGGTCTTTCAGAAGGGCTTCCTGTCCGGACTCTTCGGAATCACCCCGGCCCCGGTGGAGCCCTGGATCCCGGTGCTGATGTTCGCCGTCGTGTTCGGCCTGTCAATGGACTACGAGGTGTTCCTGATCTCGCGCGTGCGCGAGGAATGGATAAAGACGCGCAACGCCACCACCGCGGTCGCCGACGGCATCGCCTACACGGGGCGGGTGATCAGCGCGGCCGCCGCGATCATGATCTGCGTGTTCCTGTCGTTCGTGCTCGGCAACCAGCGCTCCGTCAAGGAGTTCGGCTTCGGCCTGGCCGCCGCCGTGTTCCTCGACGCGATCGTGATTCGTTGCGTGCTGCTGCCGGCAGTGCTCGAGCTGCTCGGCGAACGGACCTGGTGGCTGCCGCACTGGATCGACTCTCGACTGCCCCGGATCCGGATCGAGGGCCACGCCGCCGAGGCCGAGGCGCTCGCCGACCAGCTCGCGGCGAACGGACAGGCGCCCGCCGGCGAACCCGAGCGGGTCACTCCCCGCTGAACATCTCGTTCCAGCCGCGGATCTCGTAGCCGCGGACGACGCCGTTCAGAACGAACGGGTCGCCCGCGACGAACTCCTCTGCACCCTCGCGGGTCCTGAAGATGGCCATCGAGCCCTGGGCCTGCGGGTCCTCGAACGTCCCGACCATCTCGAGCTCGCCGCGGGCGTGAAACGCCTGGAGCCGCTCGAGATGGGCGGGAAAGTGCGGTGGCGCCTTCGAGGCTACGTCTTGCGCAGACTCGTACAGCAGGACGAACTTCATAGACCCTGCACGTACTGTGCGAAGCGCTCGAGGCCACCCGGCCAGCCGCCGGGCGAGCCGACTGCGCCGCGCACGTTCTCCCAGCCGTCGCCGTGGCGGTCGAGGTTGCGGTGCACGAGCTCGACCCGCGTCGTGTGCGGTCCCTCCGAGACGAAGTTGACCTCGACCTCGCTTGTCTTGTCTGGATTGGTCTCGAGCTTCCACTCGGGGCTGATGTCCCAGCTGAACACGAACCGGTGCGGCGGCTCATAGGCGAGCACCCGCGCCCAATGGCATTCGTTGCCGTCGACACCGCGGTCGTAGATGTGCCCGCCCACGCGTGGCTCGACGACCATCTCGGCGAGCTCGCCCTCGAGGATGTGATGGTCGGGGTTCCACCAGCTCGCCATCTCGTGCACGAACGCATCGAACGCGCGCTCAACCGGCGCTTCGATCACGATCGACGTGCGTACAGACGTGCTCGTGTCGGTGGTGCTCATGGCTCCTCCTTCGTCGGGCGCTCGGCGACGTCTTTGACGTTTGCAAGAGCGCGGTTCCAAAACCCGTCGAGATAGCTGCGCAGCGCCTCGAGCCCGTCCGGATCGACCCGGTACACGCGCCGCGTGCCTAATGCCGCGTCGATCACCAGGCCGGCTTCCTTCAGCACCTTCAGGTGCTGCGAGACCGCCGGCCGGCTGACCGGCAGCTCGCTGGCGATTTCGCCCACGGCCTGGGGCCCCTCGACCAGCCGCTCGAAGATCGCGCGCCTGGTCGGATCGCTGAGCGCAGTCAGCGCGGACTCGGGTGTGGCGTTAGCAGACACTTACGGTAAGTACAAACTTACCATAGCTCGCGCCATGGAGCAAGTTGCGTTCCACACAAGGCCTTGGAATGATGCGCAGGTGGGCTTGAGGACGATGGCTCGACCTAGTCGATCCAGCGTGCGATCGCTGACGCTCGCCTGCGTGCTGACCGCGATCGGCGTGTTCGTGTTCGTGCGGCCCGCGCCCGCTTCACCGCGGGCCGGCCCACGGGTCTACGTCTTCCCCGTCCCCGGCAGCCGCGTGGCGTCGCCGCAGAGCCAGATCGCCCTCCGCGGCGTGCCGATCACGCGGATCGGTCTGGTGACCGTAGTCGGATCACGGAGCGGGGCGCACAGCGGGACGTTGCGCGGCGACTCCGACGGTCGCGGCGCGAGCTTCCTTCCGTTCACCGCGTTCACGCCGGGCGAGACAGTGACCGTGACGACTTCGTTGAACGTCGCCGGCGGGTCCAGAGGAGCATTTCGGTTCACGGTGGCAAGTCCGGCAGGAGCCGTCCCGTACAAGCTCGGGATCTCCGCACCGCGCGTCCCGGGCGACGTCCTGGCGTTTCACTCGCGACCGGATTTGCGCCCGGTGGCCGTACGCGTCACGCACCCGTCTCGGCGCCCGCTCCCCGGCGACATCGTCGTCACTCCCTGGTACGGGCCGCTGGAGGACGGCCCGATGATCATCGACTCGGGCGGCGGGCTGATCTGGTTCAGCCCGGTGCCGGCCGGTCAGCGCGCAAGCGATCTGGAGGTCCAGCGCTACCTCGGCAAGCCCGTACTGACGTGGTGGCAGGGATTGAGCGGCGCCGGGCTCGGCTTTGGCAAGGACGTGATCTACGACAGCTCCTACCGGCAGATCGCCACGGTCAACGCCGCCAACGGATTCCCCGCGGATCTGCACGAGTTCGAGATCACTCCTCAGAACACCGCGCTGATCACGACGTATCAACCCGTGTATTGGGACGCCTCGGGCGTCCCGGGAGGCAAGAAGCGCCAGATCGTCGTCGACAGCGTGGTCCAGGAGATCGACATCCCGACCGGGCTGCTGCTGTATCAGTGGGACAGCCTCGACCACGTGCCCGTCACCGACTCGTACGTGCGGCCGCCGCCAGCCCGGACGAGCGACCCGTTCGACTACTTCCACGTCAACTCCGTCGACGTCGACCGCGACGGGAACCTGATCGTGTCGGGCCGCAACACGTGGACGATCTACAAAGTCGACCGCCATACCGGCGCGGTGATCTGGCGACTGGGCGGGGCGCACTCGAGCTTCAAGCTGGCGCCGCGGACGTACTGGGCCTTCCAGCACGACGTGCGAGTGCAGGCACACAACGACCTCTACATCACGCTGTTTGACAACGAAGCTGGCGCGTACGGAGTGCGCAGGCAATCCGGGGCCGTGAAGCTGCGCCTCGACCTCAAGCGCATGACCGCGACCC
>Ga0207693_10004083_pt1 | contig 12404 bp, 9 predicted proteins | sample LARL81metaG_FD_184347 | JGI IMG/M metagenome (GOLD analysis project Ga0207693, IMG submission 184347) | Corn, switchgrass and miscanthus rhizosphere microbial communities from Kellogg Biological Station, Michigan, USA - LAR L8-1 metaG... | ecosystem: Host-associated > Plants > Roots >...
CCGACCACGACCGCCCTGCCGACGAGCTTCGCCGGCTACGCGGTCGTGGCCGGGAGCGGCGCCGGCGCCCTGTTCTGCCCCGACGGGATCGCGCTCGGCCAGACCGGCCAGGCTCCGCTCGCCGCGCCCGCGCACAAGAACAAGGATGAGGACGGCTCGGGCGGACAGGGCGGAGCCGGTGGCTGCGGCTCGAACGGAGGCAGCGGAGGCAAGGGCGGCAAGAGCTCACCCGACGTCGCAGGTGGCACCGGCGGAAACGGCGGGGCCGGCGGCTGTCCGCCCGTGACTCTCGCCCAGATGCAACAGGGAACGAGGCCGTGCGACGGCACCGGCTCGGATGGCGGCAACGGCGGCGACGGCGGCAACGCGGCGCCCGGGGCCTCCGGAGGAAACGGCGGCGCGGGCGGGGCCGGCGGCAACACGACGAAGGCCAAGGGCGGCGACGGTGGCAAGGGCGGAGACGCGAAGCCCGGCCAGCCGGGCGCCGACGGGGGTCCCGGACAGCCGGGCGGTGGCCCCGGCGGCACCACGTCCGGCGTGAACGGCCAGAACGGGACGAACGGCGGCTGAGCCGTCCTAGTCGCCAAGGGCGGCCGCGGCCGCGTCCCAGATGTCGAGCAGCCGGCCCGTCTCGTACGCGGCGGTGAAGTCCGGATCGTCCTGGTCGAGCAGGGCGCCGCCGCGCCTGGTCCGTTCGTTCGGCCATCGCGGGAGCCGTCCGCCCTCCGCCTCCGCCGCTCCCCAGAGGACGCCCGCACGCTCGAGGTCGCCCCGACCCAACGCGACTTGCGCCAAGCCCGCGATCGTGTACAGGGCCCAGAGCCGATTTTCCTGCTCGATCTCGATCCGAAGTGCAGCGAGTCCTTCCTGTTCGGCCTCGTCGAGGTCGCCGGCGCGGATCGCGAGCATCAACAGCTCGTGGAGCTGGCCGGATTCCCACCAGGTCCATCCCGTGGCGCGTGCTCCATCGGCGCTCTGCCGGGTCAGCCGCATGGCCGCTTCGAGATCGCCGTCGGCCAGCGCGAGCTGGCCCAGCAGCCAGTACCCGGAGATCTCGATGTTGAAGAACTTTCCGTGGGCGTGGGCCATCGAGCTTTCCGTCAGCTCGCGCATCCGCGGCCAGTCCTCCTGCCGCCAGGCCGCCACGGCGAGCATGTGCTCGATCGTGGCGACTCCCTGCACGTCGCCGAGCTCTCGGTAGAGCCCGAGGCTCTCCTCCGACGTCTCTCGGGCGAGCTCGTCCTCACCGGCCAGGTCGGCGGCGCCCGCGTACACGCAGAGGACGTCGGCGCGCAGGTGAGGCGAGATCGGTCCGGCGCGTTCGAGCAGCGCATCCAGCCGGCGCATGCCTCCTTCGGGAGTGGCGCTGTTCCAGAAAGCCTGCAGCGCGACCGCCAGTTCGAGCCCGAAGACCGGGTCGTTCTCCTCGGCCCAGTCGAGGGCGCCCCGCAGGTCGTCGCGCTCCGCGAGAACCACATTGACGTCGGCCTCCGTCTCCTCCTTCGTCAAGCGCGCGGAACGTGCGATCTCGAGCATGCGGACTGCATGACGCCGGCGGATCTCGGCCGCGTCTTCGGCTTCTTCGAGCTGCTCGGCCGCGAACTCCCGGATCGTTTCGAGCATCCAGAATCGCTCCTCGCCCAGGCGGCCCGTGCGGCGGCGAAGCAGGCTCTTGTCGAGCAGCGACGCCAGCGTGTCGAGCTTTGCCTCGCAGACCGCTTCCGCCGACTCGAGCGTGCAGCCGCCGCGGAACACAGCGAGCTGCGCGAACAGGCGCCGCTCGTCGTCGTCCAGCAGGTCGTGCGACCACGCGATCGTCGCCCTCAGCGTGGCGTGGCGCTCGTCGGCGTCCCGGGTTCCCTTGAGCAGGTCGAGCCGGCCGCCGAGGCGCTCGAGCAGGAGCTCAGGAGGGAGCAGCTTCGTCCGCGCGGCCGCGAGCTCGAGCGCGAGCGGAAGCCGGTCGAGCCGCTCGCACAGCCGCGTGACCGTCTCGCTCGCGCTCACGTCAGGACGCACCGCCCGCGCGCGCTCGCAGAAGAGCACGACCGCCTCCTCCGAGTCGAGCGGCGGCAGGTCGAGCTCGGTCTCGCCCTGGACGCGAAGCGCCTCACGGCTGGTCACGATCAGGCGCAGCGCCGGCACCGCGGCGGCGAGCTCCGACAGCGGGCCGGCCGCGGCGGGCAGCAGCTGCTCGACGTTGTCGCAGACGACGTGCGTCCGCCTGTCCGCCACCCGGGCGGCGATCGCCGCCACGTCGGGCGCGGCCGCGCCGAGGCTGTCCGAAATCGCCGAGCGCACGAGCGCGGGGTCGCGGAGCGGCGCGAGGGAGACGAACACGGTCCCGCCGTCCGCGTCCTCCGCCAGCAGGCGGGCGAGCTCGATCGCGAAGCGCGTCTTTCCGGTTCCTCCCGGGCCGAGGATCGTGAGCACTCGCGGATCGCGCTCGTAGACGAGCGAGACGGCGGCAAAGAGCTCGCCCTCGCGGCCGACGAACGCCGTGGCAGGCGTGGGGAGGTCGACGCTGCCGGGCGTGCGGAGCGGCGAGAACTCGCCGTCGCCAAGCTGGGAGAGGCGGACGAGCCCGTCGAAGTCCTTCAGCCGGTGCTGCCCGAGGTCGCGGAGCGTCGTGGCCGTGTCGAGGAGCGGCGCGGTGGTCGGTGAGACCAGGATCTGGCCGCCGTGCCCGAGCGCCGCGATCCGCGCGGCGCGGTGCACGTCCAGGCCCACATAGCCCTCGTCGGTGACCGTCGGGACGCCGGTGTGCAGTCCGATCCGCACGCGGATCGGCCCGGCCCCGAGAGCTTCCGAGGTCGCGAGGGCGGCGGTCGCCGCCGCCTCGGCGGTTGGGAACGCGACGAAGAACGCGTCGCCCTGCGTGTCCACCTCCACGCCGCCCGAGGCGGCGACGGCGTCGCGCAGTAGCCGGCGGTGTTCCCCGAGCGCCGCTCCGTACGACTCCGGGCCGAGCTCGTGCAGGAGCCTCGTGGAGCCTTCGACGTCGGTGAAGAGGAAGGTGACGGTGCCGCTGGGGAGATCCGGTCGCATCCGCCGCCCGCTGCGAGCCGGTCTCAGCCTCGCGCTTCCGCGAAGCGGTCGGCCGCGAAGTCGAGGTCCTCGAACGAGTGCGCCGCCGACATCTGCGTCCTGATCCGGGCCGTGCCGCGTGGGACGACCGGGAACGAGAAGCTGACCGCGTAGACGCCGAGCCCGACGAGCTTCGCCGCCAGCTCGGCGGCCTCGACCTCGTCGCCGATCATGACGGGCACGATGGGGTGCTCGCCCGGGAGGATCTCGAAGCCGAGCTCGTTCATCCGGGCACGGAACCGCGCCGTGTTCTCGCGCAGGCGGTCGCGCAGCTCGTGCGATGACTCGATCAGCTCGAGTGCGCGCACGCTCGCGGCGACGACCGACGGAGCAAGGCTGTTCGAAAAGAGGTACGGGCGCGCCCGTTGGCGCAGGAGCTCGACGATCTCGCGCCGCGCGGCGACGTAGCCCCCGCTCGCCCCACCGATCGCCTTGCCGAGCGTCCCGGTGACGATGTCGACGCGGTCGATCACGCCGAAGTGCTCAGGCGTGCCGCGGCCGCCCGGCCCGGCGACGCCGACGGCGTGCGAGTCGTCCACCATGACCAGCGCGCCGTGCTCCTCGGCGAGCTCGCAGATCCGGTCGAGCCGTGCGAGATAGCCGTCCATCGAGAAGACGCCGTCGGTCGCGATCAGCCGCCGTCGCGCTCCCGACGCCTCCCGCAGCCGCGCCTCGAGCTCGTCCATGTCCCCGTTCGCGTAGCGGAGCCGCTGCGCCTTGCAGAGGCGGATCCCGTCGATGATCGACGCGTGGTTGAGCTGGTCCGAGATGACGGCATCCTCCTCGCCGAGCAGCGCCTCGAAGAGACCGCCGTTGGCGTCGAAGCACGAGCTGAAGAGGATGGTGTCGTCGGTGCCGAGGAACTCCGAGAGCCGCTGCTCGAGCTCGCGGTGGAGCGCCTGCGTCCCGCAGATGAACCGCACCGAGGCCATGCCGTAGCCCCAGCGGTCGAGCGCGTCGCGCGCCGCCTCGACGATCGCTGGGTGGTTCGCGAGGCCGAGGTAGTTGTTCGCGCAGAGATTGAGGAGCTCGCCGCTCTCCTCGACGTTGACGTGCGCCCCCTGCGGCGTCGTCATCGTGAGCTCGCTCTTGTAGGTGCCGGCCTCACGGATCTCGGCCAGCGTCTCGACGAGTTCGTCGCGCAGTGTTCCGTACAACTGCCTGCCTCCTAGGTGGTGTCGGTCCAGTCGAGGATCACCTTGCCGGAGTCGCCCGAGCGGGCGACGGCGAAGGCCTCCTCGAAGTCGCGGTACGAGAAGCGGTGGGTGATCACGGGGGAGATGTCGAGCCCCGACTGGAGCAGCACGGTCATCTGGTACCAGGTCTCGTACATCTCGCGGCCGTAGACGCCCTTGAGCGTGAGCTGATTGAAGATGACCGCCCCGAGATCGAGCTCGGCGTCCCCGGCCGGGATGCCGAGCACCGCGATGCCGCCGCCGTGCGACATGTTGGCAATCATGCTCCGCAGCGCGTCGGGGTTGCCGGACATCTCGAGCCCGATGTCGAAGCCTTCGGTCATCCCGAGCTCCCGCTGCACGTCGGCGAGCTCGCGCTCGGTCGGGTCGACGGCCACCGTCGCGCCCATCCGGGCGGCCAGCCCGCGCCGGTAGGGGTTCGGATCGGAGACGACGACGTGGCGCGCGCCGGCATGCCGGACGACGGCGCACGCCATGCAGCCGATCGGGCCGGCGCCGGTGACGAGCACGTCCTCGCCGAGCACGGGAAACGAGAGCGCGGTGTGGACGGCGTTGCCGAAGGGGTCAAAGATCGCCGCGACGTCCTCGTCGACCCCCGCCCAGTGGCGCCAGATGTTCGTCATGGGGAGGACGACGAGCTCGGCGAACGCGCCGGGGCGCTGCACGCCGAGGCCGATCGCGTGCGCACAGAGGTGGCGCCGGCCGGCCATGCAGTTCCGGCACCGCCCGCAGACGACGTGGCCCTCGCCGCTGACGAGGTCGCCCACCTGGAAGTCGCTTACGTTCGAGCCGAAGGCGACGACCTCGCCGGCGAACTCGTGGCCGATCACCATGGGCACCGGGATCGTCTCCTGCGCCCACGCGTCCCAGCCGTAGATGTGGAGGTCGGTGCCGCAGATCCCGGTCTTGTGAACGCGGATCAGGACGTCGTTGATGCCGGGCTCGGGCGCCGGCACGTCCTCGAGCCAGAGGCCCTCCTCCCGCTTCGCCTTCACCAGCGCCTGCACGGAGGCTCACTCTCGCAGATCGCCATCCGAACACGAGGAGGCTGTCTGGTGACCGGCGGGTGCACGCTCAAATCGCCCTCCGATGAGCGGCGGGGCCGAGCTGACGCCTGGCCCCGCGGCACCACTGACTCGTTATCATGCCGGCATGGCGAGGACACTGCTCGCCGCGGTGGTAGTTGTCGTTGCAGCGGGGGGCGTTGCACAGGCGTCCGGCGTCCAGACGCCGGTTCTGCTGGCTGCAGCCGCCACTCATCGCCATGTGGTCGTCACGGTCTCGGTCGGCGACCTACGGCCGACTGAGCTGCTGGTCGCCAGGCGGCGCGCCGTAGACGAGGACGGCGCGTTCCTCCGCCGAAACGTGCGTCTCGAGGAGACGATCCACTTGCCTGCGTCGACGACCGGAGTCGTGCGCTGGAAGAGCCGCGGCACGCTCGCTCCCGGGACTTTCTTCGTGCAGGTGCTGGCGGTCGCCACCGGCGGCGTAACCGACTGCCCCCGCTTCCAGCCACATTGCAACGAGCACTGGTCGAGCGTGCGCCGGATCGTCGTCGCCCGGTCGAGCTGACGCGGGCGCTCACGCATAGGACGGGGGCCGCCTTGCGGCGGCCCCCGTGATGGTCCAGCTACGTCCGGACAGCTCTAGCTAGTGAGGCCCTGGAGGCCCTCCCTTCTTGCCTGCCGGACACGGGTTGTTGCTCAGCGTGTTGTGGAAGTTGTTCAGTCGCTGGCTGACGCTCGGGCCGGCGACCGGATAGTTCGAAACGAGCAGGCCGCCGTACTCGACGCCGGAAACGCCCCCGAAGTTGTTCGTCGTGCCAGGGATGTTGCCGCCGCCCTCCTGCCAGACGCACGACCCGTTCGCGGCGGTCGTGGTCGTGTAGATCGGGTAGAAGGACGCGCCGTTCGGCGGATTCACGCATCCCGCCCCCGGACTAGGGTCGGCGGGATTGGTCAGGTGACGCTGGCAGTTGTTGGTGCTGGAGAAGTCAGACCCCTCGATACGCGGGAGGTCTGCCTCGAACGCAACCTGCTGGTAGTCGTTGTTGAACGGTCCAGGACCGGTCGGGTTTCCGCCCTTGAACAGCGGGCTGCTGAACACGATCGGCGTCGAGACCTTCGTCGCTGCCGCGCCTGTGGTCCCGGGCCAGTTTCCGTTCTGGTACTCGGGTCCGTCGAAGTCGTAGTCCCCGCCGATCGAGAAGCCGAGGCACCCGTTGAACGAGGGGTTGGCCTGGTTGTTGTTGGAATCGATCACCGGGAGGTTGAAGCAACTCGTGTCGTCGCCGAAGGGCGTGGCCGGGCTGATGACCTCGCCAGGGTCTTGCACCGTGCAGTGGCCGCCTTGGCGCGAGATCGGGGCGTTGCAGTACTCGAAGTGCCCGATCTCGTCCGAGTAGGCGACGTTGTAGGAATGCGCAGCCCAGAGCACGCGGGTGTCCGGGCTCGACGTGCTGTACATCGGATGGAAGGCATACGCCTCGTCGCTGCAACTCGAGGCGCTCGGCTGGTACAGAGGATGGCCGAAGCCGTTGGCGATGCTCGCGGTCATCGAGCCGGTCTCCCCGGTCGTCAGATCGTTGATCACGACCTGGACGCCAGCAGCCGTGTCGTGGATGGAGACCGTCATCTCGTCTCCGTTGTTCATCTCCAGCGTGTCCGGCCCCGTCGCGAAGCTGTCGGGGAAGACCTGGCGGAGCGGATCAGCCGGGGCCTGCGAGTTCCCGCTCTTGGTGATGAGCGCGAAGTTGACGTACTCCAGTCCAGCGTCGTTGAGGCAGTCGTTGTTGTTCACAACGCCGGTGTTCGAGTTCTGCCCGAAGCTGTCGATGGTCATCGCGGCGCACCACTGGTGGTTGTTGGGACCGCAGGAGACTCCCGTCCCTACACCGCCCCAACCCGGCGGGTAGAACTGCATCTCCATGAATGCGGTGCCCGGCGTCTTGCCGATGTAGTTCGGCGAGCTCGGGTCCGTGCTCGTCTTGATGTTCTTGTCGCTGTCGGCCGGGCAGTTCACACCCGGATTCGGAGCGCTCTGATCGTCGCACAGGGCCATGCCGAACCAGAACGCCGGGTGGAGCATGAAGTTCCACGTCCCGCCGCTCCCGTCTTGCGCGGGCGCCGTGGGCGGATCCGTCGGCAGGGTCAGCTGGTACTGATTCGAGTTCCCCGAGCCCGGCTTGTTCGAGTAGAAGAGCAGCGACGGCTCGTCGTGGCCGGAGACGTACGTCTGGTTGTTCCAGCTCCACGGATCGTTCGCTTCCGCACAAAGCGTTGGGCGTGCGACGCACAGTGGGGCGTTGTAGTCGGCGGCCTTCGCGGCTTGCGTGCCGGTCCCACCGCCGGCCGCGAGCCCGCCGATCAGAGCGAATGCCCCCAAGGCGATCGCCCCGACCAGCGCCAGGCGGCGAGAGACAAGAAAGCGTTGCATAGGTCCTCCCCCTATGGCTTCCCCAGGTACGAACACTGGGCCGGAGCAGTGTTCCAAACCATTCGCGATCCGTGCGTCAGCGGGCACTCGGCGCTAGCATGCGGCGGACTGATGGGGGTCAGGACGCTGGTCGCAGCAGCAGCCGTCCTCCTCGTTGTGGTTCCGTCGGCGCATGCCGCCGCGGACGCGGGGTGGGCGAAGGACGCGCAGCAGGCGCGCGCGGCCCTCGCGCGCTCGCTCAAGGCCGGCTACCTCGAGCAGGCTGACGTCACTCGCTACAGCGGGATCATCTCGTTCGCGCGCGGCGTCCACGACCGCGTGCCGCCCGTCCGGGCGCAGCTCATCGAGTCGGTGCTCGGCCAGGTCGCCGCCGCACGCTCGCCGACGGCGCCCCGCGCGCTCTTGCTCTACTCGACGCTGCAGGAGAACGCCTCCTACTTCGGCGCGCACGGGGTGCCGCCGAACGGCAGCGACGTCACCGCGCCCGACGGCATCGTCTACCGCTACTTCGCGGGCGACGGGCTCGAGTTCCACCCGCTCGCCGAGGCGGGGACGCTCAACGCGCTCCTGGCTTCGGGAAACACCGAGGGCGCGCAGGCACTGGTGGAGGCGCTCGCCGCGCGGGCGGTGCCGCAGCCGGGCGGCGCGCTCGTCTGGGAGTACTGGTTCCCCTTCGGGGGCCTGCGGGCACCGTGGACGTCGGGGATGGCGCAGGCGGTGCTTGCGCAGGCGTTCGCGCGGGCCGGGGAGCTCGACCTCGCGCAAAAGGCGTACGCCGCGATCCCCGGCAAGCTCGATCTGACACTGCCCGCCGGGACGTGGATCCGGCTCTACGGCGGCTCGAGCCTCGTCGTCCTCAACGCCCAGCTCCAGAGCGCGATCTCGATCGGCGACTACGCCACGCTCGCCGCCGACGCGGACGCGGCCGCCTACGCCAACGGGTTGCTCGCCAGCGCCAAGGCGATGCTGCCGCGCTTCGACACGGGCTACTGGTCGCGGTACTCGCTCGGCGCCCAGTCGGACCTGAACCACCAGGACTACGTCATCTCGCTGCTCAAGAAGCTCGCCACGCGGACCGGAGACCCGACGTGGACGGAGATGGCGGACAAGATCGCCGAGTACGAGACGCAGCCGCCTGCGCTTACCGGCGGCCAGGTGACCCGGATCGTCTACCCACGGCCGCTCGACGGCGTGCGTGACGACCTGACCGTCCGCTTCTGGCTCTCGAAGCCCTCGCGCGTGCTCCTCGTAGTCGACGGAAAGGCGGTCGATGGATTCAAGTGGTACGGCGGCTGGCACACCTTCACCTGGACGCCGCGCAGCCTCGGCTTCGGCGACCACCAGGTCCGGCTTTCCGCCCAGAGCGTCGACGGCAACACCGCCACAGAGGACCTCGGCTCGTTCACCGTCGGCCGCGACACGACGCCGCCGACCCTCTCAGCCTCGGCGGCGCGCGGCCACGTCTACTGGCGTGCGAAGGATCCCTTCAGCTCCTGCTGCAGCGTCAGGCTCGTTCTCCGCCATGGTGGCAGCGTGCGCGTGATTGCCTCGGCGCGGGCGCGAAGCGGGGCCGCGATTCCGGCGGGCCAGTGGAACGCGAAGCTCGTCGCGAAGGATGCGGCCGGGAACGCCGCGACCCGCGAGCTCGGACGCGTCGCAGGTCGCGGCTGAGCCGGGGCTTAGCGGCGCGCGGTCGTATCGGCGACCGCGGTGCGCTCGGTGTCGCCCTGCTCCCGTCCGATCGGCTGGTCGGCGGGCGGCTCGACGAGCTCCTCGAAGAGCGCGCGGAAGTGCCGCATCGCCTGGCGCAGGTTCTCCGTCGAGTCGCTCCCGTCGGCGCTCGCCTTGGCGAGATTGTGGCCCTGCCGGTAGTTCTCGACGACGTGCGGATGGTCGACGGAGACGTCCGCGGCACGCTGTTCGAAGTCCTCGACCGGGTAGCCGCGCTCCTCCATCACCGACTGGATCAGGCTGTCCGCGCTCGCGACCGCTGTGCGCGGATCGTCGACGAACTGGGCCTGCACGGCCTGCCACCGGTCGAGGTAGCGCTCGCGAGCGGCCTCTGACAGCGGCCGGATCTCGAGCTGCTGCCGGCGCTCTTCCCGCGCCTCGAGCTCGGACTCGGCGTCGCGCTTGGACTCGGCCTTGCCGACCGTGCGGTCGTACTCGGGGCCGAACCGATCCTGCAGATGTCCGGTCTTCTTCCGGGCCATCGCCTGCCAGACGACCACGGCGAGCACTGCGACGACGACCACGGCAATCAACACCCAAACCCATGCGGGCATGAGCAAGCACCTCCCTTGTTCCCCATGCGCAAGCGACCCGACGCCGCCTGCGTAGGTTCCCAACGGCCGGACCTCGGAGGCGGGTACGGGCGCACAACCGGAGCAGACACTCCGGTTGTTGGCATACTGGCCGGATGAGCGCCGCGACCGCCGAGAAGCCGCTGCGCAGCGACGCTCGCCGCAATCGCGAGCGGTTGGTGGCGAGCGCGCGCGAGCTGCTGGCGAGCGAGGGCGTCGACGTCTCCGTCGACGAGATCACCCGTCACGCAGGCCTGGGAATGGGGACGCTGTACCGCCACTTCCCGACCAAGGAGGAGCTTGTCGACGCGGTGCTCGAGGACGCGTTTGCGGAGCTCGTCGAGCTGGCCGAGCAGGCGGCCGCCGCCGACGATGCGTGGGCGGGCCTGACCGGCTTCATGGAGCGGGCGCTCGCCTCGCACGCCGCGAACCGCGGTCTCAAGGACATGCTCGCTGCCCGGGGGCACGGCGCGACGCGCGCTCAGGCGATGCGCGAGCGGATCCACCCGCTGCTGCGACGGGTGATCGAGCGTGCGCAGGCGCAAGGCGCGCTGCGCGCCGACTTCACCGCCGAGGACCTGTCGCTCGTCTTCCGGGCTGTCGGGCGCGTGATCGAGACGACCGCCGACGTCGCGCCGCAGCAGTGGCGGCGCCATCTTTGTCTTCTCCTGGACGGGCTGCGCGCCGAGGCCGCGACGCCGCTGCCGGTACCGCCGCTGACCCGGCGGCAGCTCACGCGAGCCGTCCGCAGGAAGGAGGCCTGAGTATGGCCGATGAGCCGCTGACGGGGCGGGCCCTCTGGACCGTGTTCGGGGCGCTGATGCTCGGGATGTTCCTGGCCGCGCTCGACCAGACGATCGTCTCGACGGCGCTCCCGACGATCGTCGGCGACCTCGGAGGCCTGAATCACTTCTCCTGGGTCGTGACCTCCTATCTGCTCGCGTCGACCGTCTCGACGCCCCTCTACGGGAAGCTCGGCGACATGATGGGCCGCAAGCCCGTCTTCCTTGCGGCGATCCTCATCTTCCTCGCGGGCTCGGTGCTCGCCGGGCTCTCGCAGACCATGGCCCAGCTGATCGGCTTCCGCGCGCTGCAGGGAATCGGCGCGGGTGGCCTCCTGGTCGGGGCGCAGGCGATCATCGCCGACATCGTCCCGCCGCGGCAGCGCGGCCGGTACATGGGGCTGATCGGATCGGTCTTCGCCGTCGCCTCCGTCGCCGGGCCGCTGCTCGGCGGCTTCCTCGTCGAGACCTTCTCCTGGCGGTGGGTCTTCTACGTGAACGTGCCGATCGGAGCGCTCGCCGTCGTGGTCGTCGTCACGCGGCTCCACCTGCACACGCCGACGATTCGCCACCGGATCGACTTTCTCGGCGCCGGCCTTCTGGCCGGCGGCGTCAGCGCGTTGATCCTCGTCACGACCTGGGGTGGCAGCGAGTACCCGTGGGGCTCCACGACGATCATCGGCCTCGCCGCGGCCGGCGTCGCTCTGCTCGTCCTCTTCGTCTGGCGGGAGACGCAGGCCGAGGAGCCGATCCTGCCGCTCTCGCTGTTCCGCTCGAGCGTCTTCAGCATCGCGAACTCGATGGGGTTCACGATCGGCATGACGCTGTTCGGAGCGATCATCTTCATTCCGCTCTACCTCCAGCTCGTGTACGGGGCAAGCCCGACGAGCTCCGGCCTTCGGCTGCTGCCGCTGATGGCGGGGCTGCTCGTGGCGGCGATCCTGTCTGGCCGCTGGATCAGCCGCGTCGGCCGCTACAGGATGTTCCCGATCGCCGGCACGGCGACTCTCGTCGTCGGCATGTTCTTGCTCTCGCGGCTGACGGTCGGGACCGCGCCGTGGGTCGCCTCGGCCTACATGCTCGTGGTGGGAGTCGGGATCGGCCTCGTCATGCAGGTACTGGTGCTCGTCGTGCAGAACGACGTGCGGCCCAAGGACATCGGCGTCGCCACCTCAACCGCGACCTTCTTCCGCTCGGTTGGAGGCGCCTTCGGCGTCGCCATCTTCGGCGCCATCTTCGCCACCAGGCTCGCCGACCGGCTGAAGCTGCTCCCGCATGCCGTCACGGCCAGGCTCGGCGGCGGCGTGCATCTCAACCCCGAGCAGGCCAAGCACCTGCCGCCGACGGTTCACGAGGACTTCCTCAACGCGTTCGCACATTCCCTCCACGGTGTCTTCCTCTTCGGCACGGCCCTCGCGGTGGTGCCATTCGTGCTCTCCTGGTTCCTGAAGGAAGTGCCCCTCCGCGACACGCTCAGCCCCGCCGGCGAGCTGGCCGAGGTCGAGGAAGCGATCGGCGGCGCGACACCCGACGAGCGGCTTGCTGCCGCGACCGACGCCCGGGCGTAATCCGAAACCCGCGGTCGCGCGTAGAGCGCTATGCGC
>Ga0207693_10004088_pt1 | contig 12396 bp, 9 predicted proteins | sample LARL81metaG_FD_184347 | JGI IMG/M metagenome (GOLD analysis project Ga0207693, IMG submission 184347) | Corn, switchgrass and miscanthus rhizosphere microbial communities from Kellogg Biological Station, Michigan, USA - LAR L8-1 metaG... | ecosystem: Host-associated > Plants > Roots >...
GCGACGCCGAAACGCAAAGCCGGGCGCAGAAATGTCTCGACGCCCTGCCCCGCGACGTCGACATCGATACCCTGCTGGCGGCAACGCGCGTGCTGATGCGCCGCCGGCCCGCCGGTCATGTCGAGGCCCTGGTCGCCTTCCTTCCCGATGCGGCGGACGAAGCGTTGCAGGAAGAAATCCTCACGCTCTTGACAGCGGCGCCTCTGAAGTCGTCCGACGTCTTCCAGCAGGCCGCGCGCGGTCTGACGGTGCTGCGTTCGGCCTACTACCAGGACCCGCAGTGGCATGCCGAGCTCGCCAATCGCGAAGTGGCGATCTTCTCCATCCAGGGGTGGACCGACGACCTGTTCGAGGCGGTCGAGTCGTTCCGCATGTTCAAGTACCTCAAGCGCCTGGATCCGCGCTGGCCGGTGAGCGTCGCTGTGGCCGACGTCGGCCACAGCCGTGCGCAAAACCCGCCCGACACCTGGCACCGCCTGAACAACCAGGCCTGGCAGTTCGTGCAATCGCAGATCCACGGCAGCCACAAGCAGCAGACGACGGTGAGCTCGCAGCCGACGATTTGCGCGGGCGAGCCAGACCAGCCGCCGAGCACGCCAGCCGACCAAGTCACGGCCACGACGCCCGAGGGCCTGTCAAAGGGCACGCTGACCATCACCTACGGCGGCGGCAGTCACACGCTGGCCAATCCACTGAGCGGCGGCCCCGACCCCAACGGGCCGGCGACGGACCCGATCGTCGGCGGCGACATCGCCCCGTCGGGCCAAAACTGTCGCACGAGCACCCAGCCCGCGGCGGGCGGCTACACGGGCATCTCGGAGCCACTGCCCGACCACACCACTTACGTCGGCCTCGGCGAGCTGGACGTCAGCTACCAGCTGACACCGTTGACGACCCAGGCGCAACTCGACGCCCGCGTCTGGGACGTACCCCCGAGCGGACCGGCATATCTCATCACCCGCGGCACCTTTCGCCTCGACACGCTCAACGGCTACGACCCGCCGACCGGCAATCTGCGCCTCCCGCTTTACGGAAACGACTGGCGCCTCGCGCCGAGGCACAAGATCCGGCTCGACCTCACGCAGGTCGACGAGCCGTACTATCGCCCGAACAACGAGCCCAGCTCGATCACCTACGGCACCCCGGTGCTCGTGCTGCCCACGCGCGAAGCGCAGCAGAAGTCGCTGACCGGCACGCCATAGGGGCGCGGCGCGGCCGCGACAATCCAGGCATCCCCCGGAACCTCGTCAACTTCAAGTGCGGTCGCCAAGGGATACGGCACCAGACATCGTCGCGCTTCCCTTTCATGCTGAAGGGATAGTCCGTCCCGGCCGGAACCCGGCGCCACGAGCCACCCCTTCCGGACAACAGGGGTCGCGAGCTCAGCGCCAGCGCTGATACCCGCGCAAGAACGAAGGCAGGTCAAGCGTCGCTGACGACGCGAGTTTCGCAAGTCGCCACGAGCGAGACCAGCTTCGCCCGGTGCCTGCTCGATCGGGCGATCGCCCTGCTCGCCGCGCAAACCGGGGAAGTCGGCGCCATCCCGAGATGCTCGTCGTGAATGCAGAGCAGGTCTCTCGTGACCGATCGCTTCATCCCACTGAGCCCGACCGGGCGGTGTCGCATGACGCCTCAGGCGGCAGTGCTGGTGTCGACTCCGCGGCGACTGCTTACGTGCTTGCAGCCGCACGACCTTGAGTTAGCGCTCACGCGCAGCGGTCGGACCAATCCGTCTGCGATACGTTGCGTGCGCGGTTGTGCCGACTTTCAGGACCGGGCCCGCCGACGCGGCTCACCCGTGCTTCCCTAATTGCGCGAGTAGCGCCCGAGATCGCCGTGACCGGCGCCACGGCTCCGTGGGGAAGCATGCGCCTCCCGCAGACCGCACCAACGATCAGTCCTGGGCGGAGACGCAAGCGCGCTCCGGAGCGCGCGCAGCCAATCGGGACGACCGCAATGTCGCGTGGGGGAGTTGACCGGAGGGAGCCCCTCGGGCTGCCGGTCCTCGTCCATCTCGACGACGTCGCCACAAGGTCCGCCCGTCGGTCCTCGGTCCGCTCTCGATCGGTGGCTTCGCCGGAGGGGCGATCGCCGCGATCCGGCGTTGCTCCAGGTAAACGGCCGTCGGCCGCGATTCAGGCGACGGGTACCGATATCGAGGGTTCTTTGGGGCGGAACGGTCGCAGCCCCTGTTCGCGGCCGGGGCCGACGACGCCCCAGGTGGACTCGGGCACCTCGTTCCAGACGCCCGCGACGTCCCCGAGTGGCTCGGAGACGATCATCCGCGCGTTCTCTGAGACTTCCTGGAACAGCTCTCGCTCGGGGTAGAGCTTGCGCAGAGTCGGGATGTCGGTGGTCACGAACAGCGAGCGCGAGTTGTGCTCGCTGGAGTAGCGGAACGCCCAGATCCTCTCGCCGTCCGTGGTCGCGATCGTGCCTTGGAACGGACGCGGCACCTTATGGCGGGCGGCGACCGCTTCGACGAACCCGACGGCTTCCTGCACAGCGGCCCCAGGGTCGTCCTGCAGACCGAAGGTCAGCGCGAGGTAGAACAGCACCTCGGTGTCGGCCGTGCCCTCTATCTCCGGATACAGGGACGGGTCGACGGCGAGGATGAGGTCGCGTTTGATTGTGGCGAATTCGTTGATGTAGCCGTTGTGCATGAACAGCCAGTTCTCGTGGCGGAACGGGTGGCAGTTGGTCTGCTGCACTGCGCTGCCGATCGCCGCCCGGATGTGCGTGAAGAACAACGGCGAGCTGATGTGTCCGGCGAGCTCGTGCAGGTTCTGGTCATTCCACGCCGGTTCGGTGCTGCGGTAGATCCCCGGTGTGGCGGGCGCGCCGTACCAGCCGACGCCGAACCCGTCGCCGTTGGTCGGCTCGGCCCCGAGCCGCGAGTTCAGGCTCTGGGCGACGAGCGAGTTGGTTCCCCCGTACAACGCTTCTTCGAGCATCAGGGGCGCTCCGGAGTATGCGAGCCAGCGGCACATTGGTCGTTCCTTTCTGTTGGGTTATCGGATCTGTCCACGCTCTTCGCTTGCGGTCGGGATCGCGCTAGTCCGGCGCGAGGAAGCGGTCGGCGAGGCTTGCGACCAGCTCGTCGAGGCGCCGTCCGTGGGCGACGAGTACGCGTTGACGGTCGGCTCCGTTCGCGGCGGCGAGCCGTTGCACCTGGTCCAGCGCGCCGGCGCACCCGAGCGCGAGCGCGTGCGGGCGGCACTCCGCCAGCAGGCGGTTTAGCAGCTCGCGCACCGGCACCAGACATCGAGCCGACTGATCGATCGGCCGCGCGTCCATCCCGTCGCGCGCAGCCAGGAAGCGGTTCTCCGCAAGCACCGCAGCGCTCGGCACGACAGGCGAGGCGTCGCCTTCGAGCTCGAGCCGGGCCAGCGATTGGATCAGCGCGACCAGCGACGCGACGTCTCGGACCCTCGACTGAGCGTCCATCACGCGCACCTCGACCGTCCCGAGCGCGGGCTGCAACCTGACATCCCACCAAAGAAAGCTCGGATCGGGCAACGCCCCGGAGGCGATCAGCGCGTCGAGCTCCTCCACGTAATCGGCATAACCCGCGAAGAACTGTGGCAACCCGGTCCGCGGGAAGGCCTGGAAGATCACTGTGCGCGCGGACGCGAACCCCGAATCACGCCCCTGCCAGAAGGGAGAGTTGGCCGACAGCGCGAGCAGCACCGGCGAGCTGCGTCGCAGGCCGTTCAGCAGCCGGACCGCGTCCTCGGGCGCCGGCACATCCACCTGCACGTGCAGTGCCATCGTCGGCTCCCGCCGCGCGAGCACCCGCATCGAATCGTTCAGCGCGCGGTAGCGCGCCGCGCCGGAGATCTCGCTCTCCTCCCGGACAGTCAACGGATGGGTGCCCGCGGCCGCGACGGTAAGTCCCATGGCACCCACTTCGCGCGCCAGCCGGCGGCGCAAGAATGCGAGCTCCGCAACGACCTCGTCGACGTCGGCGTGGACGTCCGTCGTGAGCCCGATCACCGACGCGTGCGTCTCTGGGGAGATGTGCTCGGAGAGCTCGTCGGAGAGCTCCTCGATCACCTCGTCGCTCGACTGCGCTAGCAACCAGGTATGGGGGTCGAGCAGCATCAGCTCCTCCTCGACCCCAAGCGTGTACTGCTGACTCAGCTCGTCATTCCAGCGAGCCCACGATGGAAGCGTCGCGCGCGGCCAACCGCGCCGGCCGTCGACCGAATGCAGATGCTGCCGCTCGTATGCCCGAGTGCCTAACCTCACCGCGCGCCCAGTCGGCCGGGCCGCGGCTCGGTGGTAGTGACGTACTCTCGGGCTTGGGGGAGTCCGATGACGCGCTCGAGCTCCGCGGCTGTCCTTTCCTCGTCGGCCAGCGCAGCCGTGAACACCCGGTAGCGGATGGCGCGATCGTGGCTGTCCGCTGCGAGCCAGGCGTTCCAAGCACGCGAGACCCGCTGCGCCGACCGCCGCCACTGCTGAAGCTGCTGAGTGTGCCGGAGCGTCGTCTCGGGAGTCCCCGCGTCGCTGTCGTCAACGTCGCGGGGCTTGTCCTGAGTGGATTGGCGTCTTCTCGAACGGGAGAACACGTGCCTCAGTCCCGAGCGGCGGCATTGAATGTCGAGCCGGCGTACCTAGTCCGCGGCCGAGATCCGCTTGCCGTACGCGATCAGTCCGTAGATCGCCAGGATGTCGAGCGTGAAGATCGACAACGACCAGAACGGATACGCGGGGATCATCATCAGTTGCACGATCGCGTTACCCGCGAGCACGACCACGCCGACCCAGCGAGAGGACTGGTTCTTGACGAACACGCCAAGACCAACGGCCCACTCAATCACGCCGATGCACAGCACGACCCAGCCCCAGGTGTTGAGACTGCCCGCGATGTAGTGGGCGTTGGCGGTGAAGAAGTGCGCGTTGCCGATCGCAGCGAGACCCTCGATGAAGTTCAGGGTCCCAAGCATCAGCAACAGCACACCCGCGAACACGACCCAGCCGTAGCCGCGGTCGTCGTCCTCTGCGTAGTCGCGAGTCATCTGCACCGCTTCGCCACCGGCCTGCGGTGGCTTTTGAGGCATTACAGAAGCGCTCATTTTGCCCTCCGATATTTGGGTTATGCACCCCGGTCGCCGGTTCTGAAGTGGCGTCACGGGTATGGGGCGAGGCTACGCGCCCGCGCCGCGCACATCACGTCCGGGAGGGTGCTTCACCCGGGTGATCGCGAACGACGGCCGACCGAAACCGCGTGCCGTCTGGCCCCCGAGGGTGTATGGCTCAGGAGGACGCTACGCCAGGCGGTCCTACTGGCATTACGGAGGAAAACCCCGACCCACAGCTTGAGGAGCAGGGCGATCGTGAGCGCCCGGACGAGCACCAGGCAGGGCGTGTCACGGCAGTGCACTCGGGAGCGACGCGGCGGCTACGGGCATGTGCCGGCGAGATGACGGAGCCGATAGCGGAGTTGTGCGGACTGACGGTCCTTCGTTCGCCGCTTTGTCACCGGTTGTCGGTGAGGAGATGGCGTCTCAGGTGCCGGAAGCTATGACTTGCAGCGTTGGCGGACGATTCCCGGCACGGCGCTGACCGCGGTGGTCAGGTTCCTGGCCGGCGACCTGTTCACCCGGGAGGCCGGTGAGCGTCGTTCCTCTTCCAGAACCAGTTCCGGTCGCACCGGCGTGCGCTCTACCACAAGCTCGGGGTCCACACCCGCGCGGACGCGGTGGCCCGCGCCAGCGCGCTCGGACTGCTGGAGCAAACGCAATCACCCGGGCGAAAGACTCGCGCGTTGGCCAAACGCGCGGCGAGCCATGGGATCCTCGAAGGCATGGCCCACTCCAACACATTTCCTAGGACAACGGATGGTGCGCCACACCCAAGTCTCCGCTCGGAGAGAGATCACTCGTCGATGCAAGAGAGACCGTGGAAGAGCGATACGTCATTTTGGTAGCCGCATACGAACCGGACGCGACGGATTGGGCGCGCTCACCGGGATGGCTGGTGCCCGAGCTTGTCGATGTCGGTTGGACTCTGACCGAGGACACCCCTGACTTGCGGAAGTGGGCAGGTGTGATCGACGGCGATTCGTACGCGCGCTTCGCCGAGGGATGGGGCCTGGATGAGAAGCGGTGCGAAGCGAATCTCGGCATGCCGGGCGAGCACGGGGACGTCGCGAGCTGCAGCTATACGTTTGACGGGCTGGAGTGGGAATCGGGGGGATACAGCCCGGTCGTGTGGATGAGGCTCACGGTCAGCGAGCCCGTGAAGACCGACCCTGACCTACTACCTAGTACCTGCCTTTGAACGGAGGGCAGACAAATGAGTCAGACGAAACAGGCGGACGAGGATGGGCACACGGTCGAGAAGCTTGGCCGCAAGCGATACGAGAAGAAGCTCGCTCGTCTCCAGGGCGAGCTTGTTCGGCTCCAGGAGTGGGTCGTGCGCGACGGGATCAAGGTCTGCGTGGTGTTCGAGGGCCGTGACACGGCCGGGAAGGGCGGGGTGATCAAACGGATCACCGAGCGGGTCAGCCCGCGCGTGTTCCGGGTCATCGCGCTGCCCGCGCCGACCGAGCGCGAGAAGAGCCAGATGTACGTTCAGCGCTACCTGTCGCACTTCCCGGCCGCCGGGGAGGTCGTGATCTTCGATCGCAGCTGGTACAACCGCGCCGGTGTGGAGCGGGTGATGGGATTCTGCTCTGAGGATGAGGCGTTTCGATTTCTGCGACTCGTTCCGTTGGTTGAGCGGGCGATGGTCGACGCGGGGATCATCCTGCTCAAGTACTGGCTCGAGGTCGGCCAGGACGAGCAGACGCGGAGGATCGAGTCGCGGATCGACGACCCGCGGAAGGTTTGGAAGCTGTCGCCGATGGACCTCGAGTCCTACAGCCGCTGGTATGAGTACTCCCGGGCGCGTGATGAGATGTTCGCGGCGACGAGCACCGAGTTTGCCCCGTGGTACGTCGCTGACTCCAACGACAAGAAACGCGCCCGGCTGAACATCATCAGCCACCTGCTCGACCAGATCCCGTACGAATCGCCGGCGCGTGAGCCAGTCGTGCTGCCCGCCCGCGAGAAGCCACGCGGCTACCGCGAGCCCGACCACTCCGGCCTCTATATCCCGGCGACGTACTGAGTCTCAGCGCAGACGACCCGCGCTGGTCGTGGTGGCGATGTCCGTAGGGACTACGAGGGGATCGGTGGTTTTTCCCGGTCGCCGGGGGTCGATCGTGGATGCGAGTCTCGGCGGCACGAAACACGGAAGCTGACGGCATTCGGCGAGAACGAGTGTGCGTCAGCTCGAATGGAATCGATTGAAGGGACATTGCTGCGATGCCGGTGACCAAGCTCGCAGAGGGAACCGCGGCCGATGGGAAGGCGAGCTCGGCGGTTCCTCATCTAACGATCGCCGAGCGGGCCGCGCGGGGAAAGGCCGCGCGTGCTGAGGTGCCGCGCTCGAGTCATGCGGTTCACGAGCCGCCTGCGACTCGCCCGAACCCGGTTGAGCTGCTCGAGCGCCAGGCGCAGACTCGCGTGCCGGAGCTGGTGCCGATCCGTTACGGCCGGATGCTCGTCTCGCCGTTCACGTTTTATCGCGGCGCGGCGAGGATCATGGCTCACGACCTCGCTGCAACTCCCCGGTTCGGGCTCCAGGTGCAGTGCTGCGGCGACGCGCACCTGTCCAACTTCGGGGTGTTCGCCTCCCCCGAGCGGCGGCTGGTGTTCGACATCAACGATTTCGGCGAGACGCTTCCGGGTCCGTGGGAGTGGGATGTCAAGCGACTCGCGGTGAGCATGTTGATCGCCGCGCAGGACAATGGCTATCGCGGCAAGGATCAGGAGCGGGTCGTGCTCGACACCGTCGGCCGGTACCGCACGGCGATGAGCGAGTTCGCGGGCATGGAGAACCTGGCGGTCTGGTACGCGCGGCTCGAGATCGAGTCCCTGCTCGTGGAGCGGGCGGCGCAGTTCAAGCCAACGACCGTCAAGCGGGCCGAGAAGACGCTAGCGAAGGCGCGCACCCGCGACAGCATGACCGCGTTCTCGAAGCTGACCGAGACGGTCGACGGGCAGGTGCGGATCGTCGATCAGTCGCCGTTGATCGTGCCGCTGTCGCAATTCGCGCCGGGGGAAGAGCGCGAACAGCTGCTGGAGACGCTGCGAGCGCTGGTGCGTCGTTACCGCGACTCGCTCGACGCTGACCGGCGGGTGCTGCTCGAGCAGTTCCATCTGACCGATTTCGCGCGCAAGGTGGTCGGCGTTGGGAGTGTCGGGACGCGGGCGTGGATCGCGCTGATGGTCGGCCGCGACGGCAAGGACCCGCTGTTCCTGCAGTTGAAGGAGGCCGAGGCGTCGGTGCTGGAAGAGTTCCTGGGCCCGAGCGAGTCCAAGAACCACGGCCAGCGCGTGGTGACCGGCCAGCGGCTGATGCAGGCCACCAGCGACATCTTCCTCGGCTGGCTGCACGTCGACTCCTCGCCGATCGACGCGCAGCCCCGTGACTTCTATGGCCGCCAGCTCAAAGACTGGAAGGGCTCGGCCGAGATCGACCGGATGGACCCCGAGCGGATGGCGATCTACGGCAAGCTGTGCGGCTGGACGCTCGCCCGCGCGCATGCGCGCACCGGCGACCGGATCGCGATCGCCTCCTACCTCGGCAACGGCTCGAAGTTCGACTGCGCCGTCCTCGAGTTCTCCAACGCCTACGCAGAGCAGAACGAGCGCGACTACCAGCAGCTCGTCGAAGCGGTCCACTCCGGAAGGATCACCGCGCAAAAAGGGCTATGAGGTGGCCACCGAAGCTCGGCACCCGTCCCAGCAGGAAACGTCGCGGACGCTGGCCGAGGAGCGCCGACGCGGCGCGGCGGAGCGGCGCGATCTCGACGGCGCGGCTGCGCTTGCCCCGCTGGTGGAGGCCAAGCTCGCGGTGCCGAGTCTGCGTCACGGCGTGGTCGACCGACCGACCATTATGCGGGCGCTCGACGCGGGTCGTGACGCGGCGCTGACGCTCGTCGCGGCTCCGGCGGGCTATGGCAAGACGACGGCGGCCCGGGTTTGGTGCGCCAGCCTCGACGCTTCCGTGGCCTGGGTCACGCTTGACGCTGGCGATGACGATCCGGTGCGGCTGTGGACGTACGTCGCGACGGCGGTCGAACGGGTTCGGCCGGGGCTCGGGCGCGCCGCGCTGCGGAGACTCGGCGTCGCGGGCAGCCCGGTTGAGGTCGCCGTGGACGAGCTCATGAACGGCGTGGCAGCGCTGGGAAGCGAGCTGGTCGTCGTGCTGGACGACCTGCACCTCGTGACCAACGAGGAGTGCCTGTCGTCGATCGATCACGCGCTCGCGCACCTTCCCCCGAACGCGCACGTGCTGGTCGTCGCACGCGCGGATCCGGCGCTGGCCCTCGCTCCGCTGCGCGCCGCTGGGGCGCTTTTCGAGGTCCGTGCTGGCGACCTCGCGTTCAGCCCCGCCGAGGCGCACGAGCTGCTCGTGGTCCTCGGAGGTCTCGAGCTCGGCGCGGAGGAGATCGACATGCTCGTGGAGCGGACGGAGGGCTGGCCCGCCGCGCTCATTCTGGCGTGGTTGTGGCTGCGGACGGTGGAGGATCCGTTTCGGGCGGTGCGCGCGTTCGGGGGCGACAACCGTTTCGTGGCCGACTACCTGAGTGGCGAGATTCTCGCGGCGCTGGACGAGGATGGCCGCAGGTTCCTCGGAGAAGTCGCGGTCCTTGGCGAGTTCACCGCGGAGCTCTGCGATAGCGTGCTCGACCGTACGGATTCGGCGTCGCGGCTCGCCGAACTCGAGCACTCGAACCTGTTCGTGTCGAGGTTGGAGCGGGGCCGCTGGTTCCGGATTCACTCTTTGTTCGCGGAGTATGCGCGCGCTCAGCTCGCCTTGCGCGATCCGGACGCGCCGACGCGGATCCACCGGCGAGCGGCCGAGTGCTTCAGATCGCGAGAGTTGCCGGCCGAGGCGGTCGCGCACGCGGCTGCGGCTGTCGACCACGAGCTCGTCGCGGAGCTCCTGGTCGAGTATCACCTGCATCTGATCCGGGGGGGCGCCGCCCTGACGCTCCTGCGGTGGGTTCGCACGCTTCCCGACGAGGTGATCGTGGAGCATCCGCAGCTTGCGGTCGCGGGCGCGACGGCGGCGATGCTCGTCGGCGGGCGCAGGCTCGAGCAGCGCCGGATGCTTCAGCTCGCCGGCCCGGTGAGCAACGGGCGGCCGGAGCGAGCTGGTGCGTACGTCGGGGCTGTGGCGCAGCTGGTGCGCGCGCTCTCGATCGACCGCGGCGTGAGCCAGTCGGTGCTCGACGGCCGCCGTGCGGTCGAGCTTGCGGAGGCCGGCGCGGACGAGATCCTGCCCGGGGCACTGGCCGCGTACGCGCGCGCTCTCTTCTTCGCCGAGCAGCTTGATGAGGCGTGGGCGGTGGCGATGCGGACGCTCGAGCATCCCGCGATCGAGCAGGCTGTCCCGAGCCTCGTGGTCTCCCGCTCGACGCTCGCGCTCGTCGCCGTCGAGCGCGGACGGCTCACCTCGGCCCGAGGCCACGCTGAGAAGGCGAAGGCGACGGTGGGGCGGATCGGCACAACCCGAAGCTGGCTCGGAGCGAACGCGTCCACGGCGCTCGGCTCGGTCCTGGCCGCCGAGGGAAGCCTCGTCGAGGCCGAGCACGAGCTCGCCTCTGCGGAGCGCTTCTTCGCCGACGAGGTGGCGACCCTGCACCACACCTGGCTGCTCGTTCTCCTGGCTCACGTCCGAGTGGGACGCGGGCGTCTCTCCGAGGCCGAGGCAGCGCTGCAGGCCGCGATGGAGGCGCTTGGCGAGCTCAGCGACAGCGGACCCGTTCCCGCGCTCGCCGATGAGGTGGAGCGAGAGCTCGAGCAGGCAAAGGGTCGCGCGTCTAGCGGCGAGCTGCTCGACCCGCCGAGCGAGGCCGAGCTCGCTGTGCTCAGGCTCCTGGCCGGCGACCAGTCGACCCGGGAGATCGGTGAGCGCCTGTTCCTCTCCGAGAACACGATCCGGTCGCACAGGCGTGCGCTCTACCACAAGCTCGGGGTTCACACCCGCGCGGACGCGGTGGCCCGCGCCACCGCGCTGGGTCTGCTGGAGCAAACGCAATCACCCAGGTGAATAGCCCGCGCTTCGGCCGAGCGCCCGCCAGACGGTGCAATCCTCGAAGACGTGCCTGACCGGAAGCGCTAATCGTTGACGTCAGGACGAAAGCGCGAAGACATTTCGACGCGGTACCACGACTGACGGAGGAACAGCATGGCTGACATCAACGTTGACGAACTTGGGCCAGTCGACTACCTGGTGGTCGGATTCCCGGCGGATCAGGCGAACTTCTCCGGCGAGATGGCCTCCGAGCTGAAGGCGCTCATCGACAGCAACACGATCCGGGTGCTTGACCTGGTGATGCTCACGAAGGGCGACGACGGCTCCGTCGAGGCGGCTGAGTTGCGCGATGCCGATGACAGTGAGATCGGTGAGTTGCGTGAGCTGGAGCGCGACCTCGCGATACTGCTCGCCGAGGAGGACGTCGAGGAGATCGGGGCATCGCTGGAGCCCGGTAGCGCGGCTGCGGTGCTGGTCTGGGAGAACACGTGGGCGGCGCCGTTCGGCTCGGCCATCCGCAGATCGGGAGGCGAGCTGGTGACCAGTGGTCGAATCCCGACCCAGGCGCTCGTCGCCGCCGTCGAAGCCGAACGCCAAGCCGCAAACAAAGGTGCATGAAGATGGGACTGTTACGAGATAGAGGAGATCGACCCCGCCTGCTCGGCAAGGGTCACGAGCGGCGCGAGGACCGACGCGACGATCGTGGTGATCGGCGCGGTGACCGACGCGATGACCGCGGTGACCGCAGAGAGGATCGGCACGAACGACGTCCCGGGCCGGGACTGCTCCGCCGGTAGGTCCGTTCCCGTCAGGCCGAAAGACCCAGGAGATCGTGGAGATAATGAGAACGCTCAGCTCAATCGAACTGCTGAGGGCGGCCGGATGATCGGCCGCCGGCTGTGGGCGGCCGTCGCTCTTCTGCTGGCGCTGCTTGCGACCGGATTTGCGGTCGCGGTGGCGGTCGCGCATTTCCCGAAGGGACTGTCGGTGCTGGTCTGCCTGGTGCTCGCGGTCTGCGCGGCGTGGTATGGCGTGCGTCGAAGCGGGACCGCGCGCACGATCGGGATCGCCGCGGCGGCGCTGCTGCTGGCTGGGGCGATCGTGCTGGTGATTGTCGAGGGGCGGGTGCTCGAGGACCTGCTCGTGATCGCGGGCGTTCTCGGCGCGTTGGCGGCTGCGCGCATCGCGTTCCGCGTTCACGTGCAATGGCCGCAAGCGAGTCGTCCGGCCCACCCCGTGCTGTTCTACAACCCCAAGTCCGGGGGCGGCAAGGCTGAGCGCTTTCACCTGGCTGAT
>Ga0207693_10004091_pt1 | contig 12395 bp, 9 predicted proteins | sample LARL81metaG_FD_184347 | JGI IMG/M metagenome (GOLD analysis project Ga0207693, IMG submission 184347) | Corn, switchgrass and miscanthus rhizosphere microbial communities from Kellogg Biological Station, Michigan, USA - LAR L8-1 metaG... | ecosystem: Host-associated > Plants > Roots >...
CATAGAAAGACCCCGAGCCGAGGGGAAGGGCGGCGGTGAGCGAATACGTGAAGTAGGCGGCGAGCATGTAGAAGGAGCCGTGGGCAAAGTTGACGATGCGCGTGACGCCAAAGATGAGAGAGAGACCCGACGCGACGAGGAAGAGGAACATCGCGTTGGCGAGACCGCTCAAGAGCTGGACGAGGAGGAGGGACATGCCCCTCACCCTGCCCTCTCCTCGGAGGGGAGAGGGAATTGCGGAGCCCTCGGGACCGCGAGGAGGGACACGCCCCTCACCCTGCCCTCTCCCCGGAGGGGAGAGGGAATTGCGGAACCCTCGCCCCCGGAGGGGGAGAGGGCAGGGTGAAGGGGAGTGATGAAGGGCGCGGGCTCAGCCTAGTTGCCCGAGCGCATCTTCTTCACTTCGTCGTCGGATGGCAGCACCTTCTCGCCGGCGACGTATTCGTGATTGACCATGACGCCCACACCGCGCTGGGAATCGATCTTGGTCGTTCCGACCCAGGCGCCCATGGTGGACTGGCCGTCCACGGCGCGGAAGGTGATGGGCCCGATGGGTGTCTCGACCTTGAGCCCCTTGAAGGCGGCCACGAGCTTGGCCGTATCCGTGCTCCCCGCCTTGCGGATACCGTCGGCGATGGCCTGATACGTGATGTACCCGATGAGGGAGCCGAGCACCGGCGGCTTGTCTCCGCGCTTCGTGTAGCGGGCGACCCAGTCCTGGTGCGCCGGGCTCTTGATGTCGTACCACGGATAGCCCGTGACGAGCATACCCTCGGGCGCCTCCAGCTTGAGCGGGTCGATGTACTCGGGCTCCCCGAGCAGGATGCCCACCACGAACATCTTCTGGAAGAGCCCGCGCTTGCCCGCCTCGCGCACGAAGGCGAGCCAGTCGCTGCCGAAGAGCGAGACGTAGAGCGCGTCCGGGTTCTGGTTCAGGATCGCGGTGACGAGCGGGCCGGGCTCGATCTTGCCGAGGGTCGGCCAGTGCTCGCCCACCACCTGCACGTCCGGCTTCAGCTCCTTCAGCCGGTCCCGGAAGGTCTCCCACGCGCGCTTGCCGTACTCGTAGTTGGGTCCGATGGTCGCCCACTTGACGTACTTCATCTTGCCGGCCTTGTCGGCCAGCATGTGGCCCTGCTCGTAGGTGTTGGGCCGCAGGCGCACCGCGTAGTCGTGCCCCTTGGACCACGTCAAGGCCTCGGTCAGCGGCTCGGCGGCCACGAACATGACCTTGTTCTGCTTCGCCCAGTCCGAGACGGCGAGACCCACGTTGGAGAGAAAGGTTCCCGCGATGAGGGCGACCTTCTCGGACTCCACGAGCTCCTGCGCCTGCTTCACCGCCTCCGCGGGCTGACCCTTGTCGTCGCGGAAGAGTACCTCGAGCTTGCGCCCGAGGACACCGCCCTTGGCGTTGATCTCCTCCACCGCCATCTCCACCCCGGCCTTGTAGGGGCCGGTGAACGGCGCGCCGATGCCGCTGTAGGAGTTGATCTCGCCGATCTTGATCGGCGCCTGAGCTGCCGCCGGGCCCGCGCCGAGCGCCCCGACCAGGCCGGCCGCTACGAGGAACAGGAATCGCGGTGAGCGCATCGAAGCCTCCTCAATGGGGGGTGTTGCGCCTGAGTAAAGCAGATGGCCGTGGGGTGTCAAGCCGATTCCCGAAGGGCCGTTGACGAGGGGCGGCGAGGATGGCAAGATCGGTTCATGCAAGACTGCCCACGTGGTTGCTCGTCGCAGAGCTGGTGGTGGCCGCCGAACTAGGCGGCTCCCCGTGAACCAGTCGTAGCAGCATCCATCACGAGCCGCCTTCCCGGGCGGCTTCGTCGTCTCGTGAGACCGTCGCCACCCGGAAGGCAGGAGGAACCATGAGACGAACCGTTCTCACCGGCGACCGGCCCACCGGGCCCCTGCACCTCGGGCACTACGCGGGCTCCCTCGCCACCCGCGTCGAGCTCCAGCACTCGCACGCGACCTATGTCCTGATCGCCGATCTCCAGGCCCTCACCGACCATGCGGACCGGCCGGAGGAGATTCGACACAATGTCATGGAGGTGGCGCTGGACTATCTCGCCGTCGGTATAGATCCCACCGTGAGCACCATCGTGATCCAGTCGGGAATACCGGAGCTGGCCGAGCTCACGGGTTATTTCCTGAATCTCGTGACGGTGGCGCGGCTGGAACGCAATCCCACAGTCAAAGAGGAGATACGGCAAAAGGGCTTCGGCGGCGACATCCCCGCGGGGTTTCTCGTCTATCCGGTGAGCCAGGCCGCCGACATCACAGCCTTCAAGGCCCACGTGGTTCCCGTGGGCGCCGACCAGGTGCCCATGATCGAGCAGACCTCGGAGATCGTGCGCCGCTTCAACCGTCTCTACGGCTCCATCCTCGTGGAGCCCGAGGCGCTCGTACCGAGAATCTCGCGCCTGCCCGGCATCGACGGCCGGTCGAAGATGAGCAAGTCGCTCGGCAACGCGATCTTTCTCTCCGACGTCCCCGACGTGGTCACCGACAAGGTCATGCGGATGTATACGGATCCCCGGCACGCGCGCGTGGAGGACCCAGGCGAGGTCGAGGGCAATGTCGTCTTCACGTACCTCGACGCGTTCGACCCGGATCGGGACGGGCTGGAGATCCTGAAGGAGCGCTATCGGACGGGCGGCCTGGGCGACGTGACGCTCAAGCATCATCTGATCGACGTGCTGCATCGGCTGCTCGCGCCTATCCGTGCGCGCCGCCAGGACCTCGGGCGCCACCCTGAGCAGATCTTGCGCGTCCTCGAGGAGGGAACCGAGCGTGGACGCACCGTGGCGCGGGCCACCGTGTCCGAGGCGCGACGGGCCATGCATCTCGACTATCAGATGGCGCGATGAGACCCACAAGGTCCTTGACAGGGGACGCCACCCTGTCCCAAAGTGAGCCCCACTTCCGGCCGGAAGTGCCCATCATTCAGCGTGGGAGCTTTGAGGCAAATCAAGGAGAGTGGCCATGGACGTCCACACACCTTCGAATCGGCACTTGAGCCGCCGTGACCTCCTCAAGTGGAGCGGGGTGGGACTGGCCGCGGTGGCCGCCGCGCCGGCCGCCTGGTCACCGGCGCGCGCCCAGTCGCCCAAGCGCGGCGGAACGCTGTCCGTCCGCCTGTGGGATCCGCCGCATTTCGATCCGCACCTGACCATCTCCTACAAGACGCACATCGCCTACTCGTTCACCCACAGCCGTCTCCTCAGGCACAAGGTGGGCCCCGCCGTCGCCCCGGGCACCTTCCCCATCGAAGGCGACCTGGCGGAGTCGTGGACCCAGCCCAACGAGATGACCTACATCTTCAAGCTCCGCAAGGGCGTGCGCTGGCAGAACAAGGCGCCGGTGAACGGCCGGGAGCTCACGGCGGACGACGTGGTGTACTCCGTGGAGCGTTTCCGGACGGTCTCCGGAAATGCCAATGCCTACATGCTGTCGTCGGTGGACAAGGTGGAGGCGCCCGACAAGTACACGGTCAAGTTCACCCTCAAGGAGCCCTATGTCTGGTTCCTCGACATGCTCGCCAACTCGCACGCGGTGGCCATCATCGCCAAGGAGTGCGTGGAGAAGTTCGGCGACCTGAAGAGGCCCGAGAGCGTGGTGGGGAGCGGACCGTGGATGCTCGACAGCTACCGGCCCAATGTCGGCTACACGCTCGTCCGCAATCCAGGCTACTTCGTGACCGGGCTGCCCTACATCGACCGCATCGAGGCGACGGTGGACGAGGACAATGCCTCGCGCATGGCCGCCTTCATCGCGGGCAAGTACGACCTCGGCTGGGAGTATCAGGGGGTGATCAACCGCGTGGACTGGGTGCAGATCAAGGACACCCTCAAGCAGAAGCGCCCGCGCCTCCAGACCGTCGAGTACCCGAACGCGGTCATGACCCACATCTCCATGCGAACCGACAAGGCGCCGTTCAACGACGTGCGGGTGCGCCGCGCCATGTCCCTCGCCGTCAACCGCCAGGGCATCCTCGACGCGGTGGCAGAGGGAGCGGGGGTCATGAACCCCGCGGTACCCGCGGCCCTCAAGGACTGGTCGCTGCCCTTCAGCCAGATGGGGGAAGGGGCGCGCTGGTTCAAGTACGACCTTGCGCAGGCCAAGAGACTCATGGCGGAAGCAGGCTACGCCAAGGGCTTCCCCGCCACCATGGACTTCACGACCTATGGTTCCCCGGTCCTCGTCGACACCTGCCAGCTCGTGCTCAAGGACCTCAAGGACATCGGCATCGACGTCAAGCTGAACCAGAAGGAGTACGGTGCGTACATCTCCACGAGCTTCTACGGCAAGTTCGATTCGATGTGCCTGGGTCCGCAGACGGGCTTCCAGGAGCCGGACAACTTCCTCTTTGGCCAGTACTACCCCAACGAGCTCAAGAACCAGAGCCACATCAACGATCCCGTGGTCGCCGACATGCTGATTCGTCAGCGACGCACGGCGGACGTGGCGAAGCGGAGAGAGATCATCCACGACATCCAGCGTCACCTCGCCCAGCAGCAGTACTACGTGCAGCTCGCCTCGTTGATCCAGACGGCGGTGTGGGAGGGCGCTGTGAAGAACTACGGACCCAATGTGAGCTACGACTACGGCGGCCGGCTCGTCTCGGCCTGGCTCGACCGCTAGAGCATGGGCCACGATCTCAGCCGGCGGGACCTCCTCAAGGCGGGCGGCGGCGCTTTCGCCGCGGCGGCCATCGGCCCCCATCTGGGCCTGCACGGTGCCATCGGGCAGACGCCGAAGCGCGGCGGCACGATCTCGCTGCGGCTGTGGGATCCGCCGCACTTCGATCCGCACCTGACCATCTCGTACAAGACCAACATCCTCTACACCTTCACCCACAGCCGGCTCCTCAAGTACAAGGCGGGGCCGGGCGTGTCGCCGGGAAGCTTCATCCTCGAGGGTGATCTCGCCGAGTCCTGGTCCCAGCCCAACGAGACCACATACATCTTCAAGCTCCGCAAGGGTGTCCGCTGGCACGCCAAGCCGCCTGTGAACGGGCGGGAGCTCACTGCCGACGACGTCAAGTACACCTTCGATCGCTTCGTGAGCGAGAAGGGCAATGCCTACCGCAGCATGATGGCGGCTCTCGACAAGGTCGAGGTCGTGGACAAGTACACGGTCAAGATGACCCTCAAGGAGCCCTACGTCTGGTTCCTCGACATGGTCGCCAATCCCATGGCCCTGGCCATCATCGCGCGGGAGGCCGTGGAGAAGCTCGGCGACCTCAAGAAGCCCGAGGCGGTGATCGGCACCGGGCCGTGGATGCTCGACGGCTACCGTCCGAACGTCGGTCTCACCTTCGTCAGAAACCCCAGCTACTTCGTGCCCGGCCTGCCCTATATCGACAAGGTCGAGGTGACGGTGGACGAGGACAATGCCTCGCGCATGGCCGCCTTCATCGCGGGCAAGTACGACCTCGGCTGGGAAGCGTCGGGAACGATCAACCGGGTGGACTGGGTGCAGATCAAGGACACCCTCAAGCAGCGGCGGCCCAAGCTTCAGAGCCTGGAGTTCGCGTCGAACCAGATGAGCCACATCTACATGCGCACGGACAAGCCACCCTTCAACGACGTGCGGGTGCGCCGGGCGATCTCGCTCGCCTTCAACCGCCAGGGTCTGCTCGACGCGGTGGCGGAGGGCGTCGGCGTCCTCAATCCGGCCGTGCCCGCCGCCCTCAAGGACTGGGCTATTCCCGTGGACCAGCTCGGCGAAGGGGCCCAGTACTACAAGTTCGATCCGGCGCGGGCCAAGAAGCTCCTCGCCGAGGCGAGCTACGCCAATGGCTTCCCGGCCACGCTGTCCTATGCCACCTACGGCTCGACCATCCAGGTGGACAGCGTCCAGCTCCTCCTGAAATACCTGAAGGACATCGGCATCGACGCCAAGCCGATCCAGCAGGAGTACGGCGCGTACATCAGCACGACGTTCTACGGCAAGTACGAATCCATGGCCTTCGGGCCGCAGACGCCGTTCCTCGACCCCGACAACTACCTCTTCGGCCCCTACATGCCCAACGAGCTCAAGAACCAGAGCCACGTCAACGATCCCGTGCTGGGCGACCTGATGATCCGCCAGCGGCGCACCGCGGACGTGGCCAAGCGGCGAGAGGTGCTCCACGAGATCCAGCGCCACGCCGCCAACCAGCAGTACTACGTGTACGCGCCGTCCGGCGTCTACATCGGGGTCTGGGACGGCGCCCTCAAGAACTACGTGCCCAATCTCGGCTACGACTGGGGCGGCCGCCTGCTCGCGGCCTGGCTCGACCGCTGATCCTGTGCTGAGGCGGTACCTTCTCAAGCGGCTGGTGGTGGCGATTCCCTCGCTGATCATCGCCTCGCTCATCGTCTTCACCCTGCCCCGGCTGCTCCCCGGCGACGCCGTGCAGCTCATGCTGGAAGAGAAAGCCTACGGCAAGGACGTGGACGACCTCCGCCACAAGCTCGGCCTCGACCGGCCCATCTACATCCAGTACTTCGCGTGGGTCGGCAACGTCCTCACGGGCAACCTCGGCGAGTCGCTGTGGACGAAGCGGACGGTCACAGAAGAGCTCGGCATGCGGCTCCCCATCACCCTCCTCCTCGGCGGCCTCGCCATTTGCTTCGCCATCGTCATCGCCATTCCCATCGGGGTGCTGTCCGCGGTGCGCGCGGACACCATGCGCGACTACGTGGCGCGCAGCGCGGCCATCATCGGGCTGTCCGTGCCGAGCTTCTGGATCGCCACCCTCGTCATCGTCCTTCCCGCCATCTGGTGGGGATGGACACCGCACCTTGGCTTCACGGAGTTCAGCAAGTCCCCCGGCGCCCACGTCCTCCAGTTCATCCTCCCCGCGCTCATCCTGGGCATCGCCTCCGCCGCCGGGATCATGCGGCTCACCCGCGCCATGCTGCTGGAGGTCCTGCGCCAGGACTACGTGCGCACGGCGTGGGCCAAGGGGCTCCGTGAGGGCGTGGTCGTCCTCAAGCACAGCCTGAAGAACGCCCTCATCCCCGTGGTCACCATCCTCGGCATCCAGCTCGCGCAGATCTTCAGCGGCACCGTCATCATCGAGTCCATCTTCCAGCTCCCGGGGATGGGCCGCTTCCTTTTCGACGCCATCCTGCAGCGGGACTACCCGGTGATCCAGGGCATCAACCTGCTCGTGGTCTCGATCATCGTGCTCATGAATCTCCTCGTGGACCTCCTCTACGCCGTGCTGGATCCGCGGATCAGGTACTCATGATGCGATGGCCACTCATCCTGAGCGTCCCCCCGAGGCAACCGTAGACCACATGTCGCGCTACCTCGAGGCCGTGGCGACCGTCGAGCCCGTACGCAACGCGTGGGCCCTCCCCCGGGCCGCCCACGCGCTCTCGCTCTTCTGCCGTCGCAAGCCGCTCGGCGCCCTCGGAGGCTTCCTCGTGCTCGTCATGCTCCTGATGGCGGTGGGGGCGCCGTGGATCGCCCACTACGCCTACGACGAGAGCATTCCCGGAGCCCGCATGAAGCCGCCCAGCGCCCAGTTCTGGATGGGCACGGACAATCTCTCGCGCGACATGTGGAGCCGCGTGGTCTACGGCGCGCGCGTCTCCGTCACCGTGGGCTTCGTCACCATCGCGCTGTCCACCCTCCTGGCCCTCGCCATCGGAGTGTCCAGCGCCTATATCGGCGGCGTCTACGATATGGCCGTGCAGCGTGTGGTCGACGCCTGGATGTCCTTCCCTTATCTCGTGATCATCCTGTCGCTCATGGCTGTGCTCGGCCCCGGGCTGCTCAACCTCATCCTCTCCCTGTCCATCCTCGTCGCCGCCGCCAGCGCGCGGGTGATTCGTGGCGCCGCGCTGAGCGTCATGGAGAATCCATACATCGAATCGGCGCAGGCCATGGGCACCAGCCACTTCCGCATCGTCCTGCGCCACGTGGTACCCAATCTCATGGCCACCGTGATCATCGTGGCCACCATCGGGCTCGGCGGGGTGATTCTCGCCGAGTCCTCGCTGTCCTTCCTCGGTCTGGGCGTGCCCCCGCCGCGGCCGTCCTGGGGCGCCATGCTCGCGGGCTCGGGCCGCTCGTTCATGCAGCGGGCGCCGTGGATGGCCATCTTCCCCGGTGCGGCCATCTCCCTCGCCGTCTTCGGCTTCAACATGCTCGGTGACGCCCTCCGAGACGTCCTCGATCCGCGTCTCCGCGGCACGGGCACCGGCCCCGCTCGCTGACCGCAGCACGACGGGCAACGGCAGGGGCCGGCGGTCGAGAAGGGTCCAGATGCGAGGCGGCGCCCCGCTGTTCGAGTTGAGCGCCGGCGCATGCCGTCGCGAGACGAGGGCTCGGTTGATTCTGCGGGCGAGGCGTACCCCTGGTACATTGAGCCCGCAGACGAGGGCGCCCCATGCCTATGCGAAATGACGCAGATGGGCCCTTATCGGCCGCCCGCTTTCTGGTAGCCTAGCCGGGTGATAATCCTCGGTGTCATCCCCGCTCGGCTCCAGTCGACTCGACTGCCTCGGAAGGTGCTTCGTGAGATCGGCGGCGTGCCCATGGTGGTCTACGTCTTCAGGCGGGCGCAGAGCTGCCGTATGCTCTCCGATCTCCTCGTGGCCACCGACAGCGACGAGGTCATCGAGGCCTGCCACGCGCACCACATCCCCGCCGTCCTCACCTCCGCCGAGCATCGTTCGGGGACGGACCGGTTGTGGGAGGTCTCGCGGGCGCGGGTGGCCGACGTCTACGTGAACATCCAGGGAGACGAGCCGCTCGTGACCACCGGACACATCGAGACGCTGGTGCGGCCATTCCTCCAAGAGCCCGAGGTCCAGGTCACCACCCTCAAGATCCGAGCCACGCCCGACGAGGTGCAGAGCCGCACCGCGAACAAGGTGGTGACCAACGTGCACGGCGATGCCCTCTACTTCTCCCGGCTGCCCATTCCCTTCGATCGTGACGAGGCAAGCGACGTCGTGCACTGGAAGCACGTGGGCATGTACGCCTATCGGCGGACCGTCCTCGACACCTTCCACTCCCTTCCCCACTCGTCGCTGGAGCGTGCGGAGAATCTCGAGCAGCTTCGTCTCCTCGAGCACGGTATACCGATCCGCGTCCTCGAGACGCGCGACGCCACCATCGGCGTGGACACGGAAGAGGACCTCAAGGCAGTCGCCGCGCTCGTCGCATCCCGCTCCTCGTGAGCCGATCCGGCCCCGTCGGGGGACGGTGGGGCGTTCTCGCCCTCATCATGGCCGCCCAGACCTTCGCCAATGTCGGCCCGCTCGGTATTCCGTCCATCGCCCCTCTGATCCGCGACGACCTCGCGCTGTCCGTGGCCGAGGCGGGCTCCTTCATCTCCGCGTACTACATCGGGCCGTCGCTCATGTCCCTGCCCGCGGGCTGGATGGCCGACCGCTGGGGCGTGCTGCCGAGCATGGTGCTCGGCCAGGCGCTGATCGCGGTCGGGCTCGTGGCGGTCGGCGGCTCACACGCCTTCCCGCTCATGGCCGCCTGCATGGTCGTATCCGGCGCGGGCTACGGCATCCTCAACCCCACCACGACCAAGGCCGGCATGGCCTGGTTTCCGCCGCGGCAGCGCGCCACCGTGGTGGGGCTCAAGCAGGTCGGTCTGCCCCTGGGCGGCGCGCTGGGCGCGCTCATCATGCCGCCCCTCGCCCTCGCCTTCGGCTGGCGAACCGCGGTGGTGCTCCCCGCGGCGCTGGTGGCCGTGCTCGCCCTCGTGACCTGGCTCCTCTACCGCGAGCCGCCCGCTGCGCCCCAGGGTGGCGCGTCGGTCGCGCCCCTCTCGCTGCGGGTGATCCTCGGCCATCGCGATCTCTGGCTCGTCGCCTCCTCCACCCTTGTCTTCGCTGGCTTGCAAACGGTGCTGATGGGCTTCCTCGTCTTGTACCTGACCGAGGTGCTGCATCTCTCGCTGGTCGACGCGGGACACTATCTCGTGATGGCCCAGGTGACGGGCATGGTGGGACGGGTGATCTTCGGCATGCTCTCCGACCGTCTCTTCGGTGGACGCCGGCGCATCGTGCTGGTCATTGCCGGCGTCGGCTCCACGGTGTGCTCGCTGGTGATGGCGGGCACGGGGCCAGGTACCGGCTGGTTGGTGCTGGCGCCGCTCGCCCTGGCTTTCGGCTTCTTCGGCATCGGCTGGAACGGCGTCCAGCACACGCTCCTGGCCGAGTTGGTCGGACCGCGAGGTATGGGCACCGCCGTCGGACTCGGACTGGCCATCTCGTCGTTCGGCGTGACCATCTGTCCGCCACTCTTCGGCCTCGCCGTCCAGCACCTCGGTGGCTTCCGGATTCCCTGGATCGGGCTCGGCGTCGTGATGGCCCTCAACATGTGCCTCCTCATCCCGGTGCGCGAGAGAAGAAGGGAAACCTGGTGACTCGCGCTTTTCTCCGTTGACACACGGGCTGCTTTCCTGCTAGAAATACCCAACGATTCTGCGAGCTTTCTCTCCACTCACGGCTTGGTGACTGCTTCCACGAGGTGCGATTCTCACGGTCGGGGCTAGCCCCGTCGCCGGTGGCCTGTCCAACTCAGCTTCGAAGGGAACTGCCGCCCGGCACGGGCGGTTCAACACATCAAAGGAGAACCAAGTCAATGACGACAGAGAAACGCAACGAAGCGTCAAACGGTAACCATCTGGACCGCCGCACATTCATCAAGACCACCGGCGTGGCCGCCGGCGTCATGGGCGGCATCGAAGGCATCCTGGCCGCCCGCCGGGCGCCCGCCTTCGCTCAGGGCACCAAGATCCACTGGGTGCGCTGGGTCGACTTCATCCCCGAGTCCGACGTCGAGCTGAAGCGCCAGATGCCCGAGGCCTCCAAGGCCCTCGGCGCCGAGTGCGTGCTCGAGACCATCAACGCCAACGATCTCCAGGCGCGCATCACCGCGGCTATCCAGTCGAGCGCGGGCGCCGACATCTTCAACTTCCAGTACAACTGGGCCCATCTGTACCAGAACGCCGTCTCGGATGTATCAGACGTGGCCAATGAGCTAGGCAAGTCCGAAGGTGGCTTCTACGAGGTCTACCCGCCCTCCTGCCAGGTCAACGGCAAGTGGCTGGCCCTGCCTCACTCCATCGTCGGCAATGCCGTCGCCTATCGGAAGTCGTGGCTCAAGGAGGCCGGCGCCAACGAGTTCCCGAAGACGTGGGAGGAAGCGCGGAAGGTCTTCACGGCCCTCAAGAAGAAGGGCAAGCCCTACGGCCAGACCCTCGGCCACACCTTTGGAGACGCGCCGACCTTCACCTACACGATGCTGTGGGCTTTCGGGGGCGCCGAGACCGACAAGACGGGCAAGAAGGTGGTGCTGAGCAACGCGGGGGCCGTGGAGTCGGTCAAGTTCATGCAGGCATTCTGGAAGGATTGCTGCGACGAGGGCGGGCTCGCCTGGGACGATACCAACAACAACCGCGCCTTCCACGCGGGAGAGATCTCGGCCACGCTGAACGGCGCCAGCATCTACATCGTCGCCAAGCGGCAGAAGGAAAAGATCAAGGACGACAAGGGCGAGCCCATGTACACCGACATCGGCCATGCGCCGCTGCCCGCGGGACCCTCGGGTGCCTATCTCCTCTTCTTGAACCAGTCCGACGCCCTCATGAAGTATTCGAAGAACCAGAAGCTGGCCAAGGACTTCATGCGGTGGGTGCACAAGAAGGAGAACTACGGCAAGTGGTTCACGACGCAGGAGGGATACAGCGTCGGCGGGACCAAGATCTGGGAGAACGATCCAATGTGGGCCAAGCTCGACGAGCCGCTCAAGATGTTCCGCACGGCCGCGCGCAATACGCGACTCTTCGGCTATGCCGGCCCGTCCACAGCCCATGCGACCGAAGCCTTCACCAAGTACGTCATCACCGACATGTACGCCAAGGGCGTCCAGGGCATGAAGGCCGAGGACGCCGTGAAGTGGGCCGAGGGCGAGCTCAAGAAGATCTACGAGGCGTAGTCACCGATCCGACATCACGAAGGAGACTCAGTCAATGACGACAGACAACCGCAAGGACGCCGCATCGACCCGCCCACAGGTTGACCGGCGGACCTTCATCAAGAGCACGGGCGTGGCCGCGGGCGCCGCGACCATGGTCGGCCTGGAGGGGATCCTGGCCACGCGGCGCGCCCCAGCCTACGCCCAGGGCACTCGGCTCAACATCGTCCGCTGGGTGGACTTCATCCCCGCCTGCGACGTGGAGCTGAAGCGCCAGGCGCCCGAGGCTTCGAAAGCGCTCGGCGCCGAGGTGGTCTTCGAGTTCATCAACGCCAACGACCTGCAAGCCCGCATCACCGCCGCCATGCAGTCGGGTGCGGGCCCCGACATCATCCAGATGCTCCACAACTGGCCGCACCTCTACGCGAACGGGCTCGTCGACGTGAGCGATC
>Ga0207693_10004092_pt1 | contig 12395 bp, 10 predicted proteins | sample LARL81metaG_FD_184347 | JGI IMG/M metagenome (GOLD analysis project Ga0207693, IMG submission 184347) | Corn, switchgrass and miscanthus rhizosphere microbial communities from Kellogg Biological Station, Michigan, USA - LAR L8-1 metaG... | ecosystem: Host-associated > Plants > Roots >...
GCGTGACTGCCAGCCGTGCTGCCGTGGCTCGCGCCCGTACTCGCGTGGCTGCCGCCGAAGGTCGGGGCCATCATGTCAGGAGTTCGCGATGGAGCGGGGTGTACGGTGGCCACGCCCGTGGTTTGCGCCTGGTGCGCGACTTTGCTCATGTTGCTGACCGCGCCACGAGGCACGCCGAGGCCAGCGCTGTCGCTGCGCACGACCAGGCGGCTTGTCGGGAATGAGGATGGCACGGGACGTCCGACCGCAACCGTGGCGGTACCGCGTACGGGAGGAGCCGGCGGTTTAAAGCGAATCGGAGGATTCGTGACCGGAACTACTGTTGCCCATCCGCCACCGAAACCACCGGGCGCCCACATCCATCCGTAGCCAGGAACGAAATTCCACGCGCCATAGCGATAAGGCATCCATCCCCAGGGATAGGCGGAAACCCACGTGTAGCCGGCGCCGGGATAGAACATCCAGGATCCATCCATGAACGGATCCCAGCCCACACCTGCAAAATAAGGCTGCCACATCATGCCGTAGCCTGGGACGTTGGTGTAGTTGCCGTAGTAGTTGAGGTCGCTGACGCCGTAGCCGTAAGGATAATTGTGATACGAACCCTTGCTGGCGTATTCCTGCTGGTACTTAGCCTGCTGTTTGTCCCAAGCGTCGAAGGGCTCCTCTTCGATATTTTTCGCGATCGTGGACTTGTTGCCGTTGGTCAGATCGAAGATGGCGGAACGGTTCTTGCTGACTTCGACCGGTCCGGAAAGGCCGTCAAGCTTGAGGCTGCCGTTGAAGACCGCGACCACCGCGGTGGCTTCTTCGAGGTTCACGCGGAAGCGAACGGCTTCTTCGGGACGAACTTTCTCGTCCTTGAAGATGACGGTGAAGACGTTATCTTTCTGCTTCGCGGTGTAGTCGAAGTAAGCGAGGCCCTCGGTCAACGTGACCGTCGAAACTTTAGCTCCGGAGTCTTGCAGGCTCAGTGCGGTGAATTCAATTTTCGTGTTGGGCGTGATGCGGACGGTGCTGCCGTCTTCGAACTCGACTTCGGCGCGGCCTTCTGCCTTTGCAGCTAGCTTCATGCCCTCGACCAGCGGCATGTTCACGGTGGCCTTCTCGTAGCCCTGCCCTGTATTGCGATCGATTTGAACTGGGCCCTGAATATCGCTGAGACGCACGATGCGGGCGTGCGATTCCGCCATAGCGGCAGTCGCGGCAAACGCGAGGATCAACCCGACACTCAGAGCAAGCCACGTGCCCAAGCTTCGCTTCGACATAAATTGTCTCCTGGAGACCTTAAGCCTTACTTCATTAGATCATGCTCAGCTGGGTTTGAGTTGCTAGATTGTTGTAATTTCGGGGCACAGATCACACCATCCTGATGGAAAACATAACGTTTCGGATTCTGCGCTTTGCCGCAGGGTACCGCTTCTAGCTCTTTGCGCGAAGTGCAACCCGATCTGTTTCAACCGGATAGGATTTAAGAACCCGCGATGGGTGCGGCATTGGCGGTGCTGAGTAACCTTTGGGCGCGAGCGCGGGTTACGTTCAGGACGCTGTGGTCGGCGGCGATGCGTCGCAGAATCGGGACGATTGCCTGAAGTTCTCCGAGATTGTTCGACTTGGCCGATTCTTCCATGTGCTTCAGTTCGTCTTCCAGGGCCAGTTTCTGGTGGCGGTAGAAAAAGTCGAGCCGGCGTCCGAATTCAAGCGTGGTTGAGATGTTCTGGAAGACCGCGGTGATCTGCTGGACCGCCGGGATGGGCGAGTAATTGTAGGTCGCCTCCGTCTTGCGAGTTCCTTCTTCGTATTTCAAGACCTTCACGCCAGTGGAGGCAAGTTTCTTGTTCCCGGAATCGATCTGGCCTTCGAAGTATTTTACTTTGGCGGCGAGGTCGAAGATTTTCTTGCAGGTGTCCGCAGAGACGGTGAAGTCGTCGTGGAACGGGTCCCCCGGATCGGATTGTGGTGTGAGCTTTCCCGTGGACTCGTAAGTTGCATGCCGATCGGAAGAAACCGTAATGACGTAGTGATCGGGGATCGACTGCGGGAAGTCGAGCGAGAACGAGATGGTTGCTGGGGGACTCTGTTGGGCTAGCGACGCGGTGACCGCCAGGATCAGCGCTACCAGGGACAGACGGGAAAACACGTTCATAGGGTCTGCATGATTCTACGGCTTTCGCGATTCGGACGCATCCCGGTTTCGGATGGGATACAGAAACATCTTAAAACGCAGAGGACGCAGAGAAGAGAGCGTATTAGCGTCTGGTGGCCATCTGGCGCTGCAAAGTGGCTGATGTGTGGAGATGGCAGATTGCGATGGCCAGGGCGTCGGATGCGTCGGAGGGTTCAGGTGGTTCGGCGAGTTCGAGGAGACGCGTGACCATGAGTTGAACTTGCTGCTTCTCAGCGCGGCCGTAGCCAACGACGGCAGACTTGATGGACAGCGGTGCGTACTCGGCGACTTCGAGGCCAGCGGCGGCGGCGGCCAGCATGGCGACGCCTCGGACTTGTCCGAGTTTGAGCGCTGACTTCACATTCAACGCGTAGAACACGTCTTCGATGGCGACCTCATCGGGCTGGTGCTCGTGGATGAGTTCGTCGAGGCGGGTGTAGATGCGGCTAAGGCGCGCCGGCAGCGGTTCGCGGGGCGAGAGCTGGATGGCGCCGCAGGTGAGGCAGTGAAGACGTCCACCGGGCGCGAGTTCGACGACGCCGAACCCGGTGTACTCAGTACCGCAGTCGATGCCGAGGACGCGCATGTGGGAAGTGTACCGTGCCTGGCAGTGTGGAAATAGTCTTCAGAGGAGAACTGGGGAGTCGTTGAGACACCTCACCACAGAGACACAGAGAAAGTCTTCGGGGAGGCTGTTTTTCCGACTTTTGCTGTGGAGATCAACCAGCACTCCCCAAAGAGCGCGAGGAGATTGCGCAATCGTAGGGGCCGTCAGCAGCAACGCGGACGGCGTTCACGCTGCTGGCGAGATTCAGCCAAAAACTCGGCGTAGGCATCAGGTGATGTCGTGAGTTGCCGGCGCTCCAGGAAACGAGCGTAGGCCGACTCGTCGAAAATCTCCCGTAGAACGGCACCGAGGATTGTCCAAGCTCTGCGATTGCTGGAGCAAATTCTCGCCAGAAGATTTTTCATGCCCGCTCCTCCGTGGCGAAGCGCGTGGCGACGAATGGCGTCTCGCGCACTACGGGCTGCTTCCGTCCCGCAAGGATGCGAATCCAATCGGCGGCGGATTCGATCAGGATCATCGCGACCATGATGATCAGAATGGCGGTAACAGCGGCGTCCAGGCGATCGTTGAAGATGAGGTGGGCGGTGCCTGCAGCGGTGGGCGCGGCGGCGAGTTGACTGGCGTGCGACAGAAATCCAATGCGCGGATTGGGATCGAAGATTTTGTAGTACGACGCGGAGAACGTCACGGCGACGAGCCAGGCGAGTGGAGTCAGAGTGACTGCGGCGTAACGCGCGCGTCCCATCTTGATGATGATCGTCGTCGCCACGCACAGCGCCACCGTCGCCAATAGCTGGTTGGAAATCCCGAACAGGGGCCATAGCGAATTGATGCCGCCAAGCGGATCCTTAACGCCTTGCCACAAGAAATATCCCCAGGCCCCGACGATCAGTGCGCTGTTGATCAGGATGCTCGGGTACCAACTGGTGCGGCCAAGCGGTTTCCAGACATGGCCGAGCGCGTCCTGGATCATGAAGCGGCCCACGCGGGTGCCAGCGTCGAGGACGGTGAGGATGAAGAGCGCTTCAAACATGATGGCGAAGTGGTACCAAATCGCCATCAGCGCCTGGCCTCCGATGCTATGCGAGAAGATGTTTGCCATGCCGACGGCGAACGCTGGTGCGCCTCCGGTGCGGTTAAAGAGCGTCTGCTCGCCCACGGCTTGGGCGAGCGCATGCATGTCGGCGGCGCTGACTGGGAATCCCCAGCTCGAGATGGCCGCTGTGGCGGCTTCCGGCAGTTGGCCCACCACACCTGCTGGACTGTTAATAGCGAAATACGTTCCGGGTTGAAGAACACAGGCGGCGATCACGGCCATGATGGCGACCAGCGATTCGCAGGCCATCGCGCCATAGCCGACCATACGTGTTTCCGTCTCGCGCGCAATGAGCTTAGGGGTAGTGCCGCTGGCAATCAGGGAATGGAAGCCGCTGATGGCACCGCAAGCAATAGTCACGAACGCGAATGGAAAGAGGCTTCCCGCGAATACCGGGCCGGTGCCGTCGATGAAGCGCGTGAGGGCCGGCATGTGCAGCGTGGGACGAAGGGCCACAATGCCGAGCGCGAGCATGGCAATGGTGCCGAGTTTGACGAAGGTACTGAGGTAGTCGCGCGGCGCAAGCAATAGCCAGACGGGCATCGCCGACGCGGCGAATCCGTAGATGATGAGCAGGACCGCGAGCGTAGGCGCGGTCAAGGTGAAGTACTTGCCGACCGACGGAGTGTGCGATGCCCAACTGCCTCCCCAGATGGCGAGCAATACAAGCAGAAAACCCAAGACCGAAGTTTCGAGCACCTTGCCCGGTCGCATGCGGCGCAGATAGACGCCCATCAGCAACGCGATCGGGATTGTCATCGCGATAGTGAACGTCCCCCACGGACTGGCTTTGAGGGCGTTGACCACGATGAGCGCACATACGCCGAGCAAGATGACCACGATGCTAATGACGGCGACATAAGCGACGAAGCCGCCAAGGCGACCGATTTCGGATTTGGCCATTTCGGTGAGGGACTTGCCGTCGCGCCTAACGGAGAACAGCAGAATCACGAAGTCCTGCACGCAGCCGCCGAAGACGGCTCCCGCGAGGATCCACAGAGTTCCGGGAAGATAGCCGAATTGTGCGGCGAGAACCGGACCCACCAGGGGGCCCGGGCCGGCGATGGCGGCGAAGTGATGTCCGAAGACGACCCACTTGTTGGTGCGCACGAAATCGCGGCCGTTTTCCAAGCGTTCGGCGGGAGTGGCGCGCAGAGCGTCGAGTGAGAGAACGCGGGCTGCGATGAACTTGCTGTAGAAGCGGTAGCCGATGGCATAGCTGCATACTGCGGCGACCACCAGCCACATGGCGCTGATCTCTTCACCGCGATGCAGCGCGATGGTCGCAACCGAGAACGCTCCAGCGATTGCGACCGCCACCCACACAGCTACGCGCGCAGGCTTTGACATGGGGAAAATGGACTCCGATGTAAGGTAAGGCGGCCGGAAGACCGACTGAGTTCCGAGTATTGTGGCGAATCGCGACGGGGTTGTAAATGGTGAGAGTGATCCGCGGGAATCGGCTGACCCAACGACTCGCACCAGTCCAGACTGCGCCGGGCGTGGCTAGCAAGGATGATGCTTCAGACATTGGCGACACTTATGATTGTGACCGGGCGCCCGGTCTGTTGAGCATGCGATGTGTCATTGACAGCAATTTAGAATAACGATTTTCTTCCCGCGCACATGTGTATCTATCTTTAGTGGTAGTCTTTAGGGTTCCGCCCTACGTTCGACGTTCTGCTGTTCGTCTCCGCTACCCTGCAAGAGTACGCGCCGTGGCGGGCGAGGGCCGGGCGCGAGATCTATTTCATCGTTAGGAGCAAGCAATGAAGATCGGCATGTTAACTGGCGGCGGCGATTGTCCGGGATTGAATGCGGTGATACGCGCCGTGGTGCGCAAGGGGACATTTCATTATCAGGATGAATTTGTCGGCTTCATGGAAGGCTGGCGGGGACTGCTCGAGAACAAGACCATGCCGCTCGACCTCGAGACTGTGGGAGGAATTCTGCCGCGTGGCGGAACGATTCTGCGCACCTCGCGCACCAATCCCGCCAAGCGCGATGACGGATTGCAGCGCTGCGCCGAGAATCTGAAAAAGAACGGCTGTGACGCACTGATCGCCATTGGCGGCGACGATACGCTTTCGGTTGCGCAAAAATTGTTTCAGAACGGCGTGAAGGTTGTGGGCGTACCCAAGACGATCGACAACGATCTGGCGGGCACGGATTTCACGTTCGGGTTCGACACCGCGGTGAACGTCGCCACGAGCGCCATCGACCGGGTGCACACCACCGCGGAGGCTCACAATCGCGTGATCGTGGTCGAAGTGATGGGCCGCGACTCGGGCTGGATCGCCGTGTACAGCGGCGTGGCTGGCGGGGCTGACGTGATTCTGATTCCCGAAGTTCCCTTCGACGTGGATAAGGTTGCGGAGTTGATTCGCCAGCGGCACGCGCGCGGGCGGTACTTCAGCATCGTGGTTGCGGCCGAGGGCGCGAAATTCGCGGCATCGAGCGAACCCGGGCTGGTGGTTCGGGATCTTGGCAAGGATGAGTTTGGACACGAGCGACTGGGCGGCATCGGCAATGCGCTGGCGCAAGAACTTGAAAAACGCACTGGCTTCGAGACGCGGTCCGTGGTGCTCGGTCACATTCAACGCGGCGGCTCGCCCAGTTCCTTCGACCGGGTCCTGGCTACTCGTTACGGCCTGGGCGCTATCGACATGGTGCATCGCGGCGAATGGGGGAAAATGGCTGCATTGCGCGGAAACAAGATCGTTTCGGTTCCCTTGGCGGACGCCATTGCGAGCAACCGCAAAGTGGATGCCGATATGATTGAGGTCGCCAACGGCATTCTCGACAAGCTGATCAAGGAAAACGAACCGGCCATGAAAAGCTAGGCGGGTTCCTATTAATTGTTGTGCGCGGGCTGGAGTCTCGGCCCGCGTATTTTTTGGGCGATCGACTGACCGGGCTATCTCGTTGACCGGCTATCGGTTGGCGACTCCGTTGCAAAACACCATAGGCAGTGACCCACATCACAGGAGGGAGGAAAAGCACGTCCCATAATTACCGGTAGAGGCCCAGGATCCGCAAGAAGGAGGGCCATCATGAAAACTTTGCGCTGCGTTCTAGTTCTGCTCATGGCCGTGTCGATGACGTGGATGGCGGCGGCACAGAAGAATGACAAAGAGTCCGTTCCCAAGTACGACAAGTCCACGGAAGCCATGTTTAAGGGGACGGTTGATGACGTGAAGGACCGCGATTGCCCCGTCTCGGGCGGCAAGGGTTCGCACCTCATGCTGAAACAGGTGGATGGAAGCACGATTGAAGTGCATCTCGCGCTCACCAAGTTTGTAAACCAGTATGAGTTGGTGTTTCACAAAGGCGACGTCCTCGAAGTCACCGGCGTGAAAGTGAAGTTTGAAGGCGTAGATACGATCTTTGCGCGCAAAATCAAGCGCGGCGAAGACGAGTTTCTGTTTCGTGACGGCGACGGCAAGCCGCTGTGGTAAGGCGATTCTGAGCGCTATCGAAGATCCCGAATCCTGCCGAGGGCAGGAACACACGGGCGGCCAGTGAGCGGAAAGATCCTGAGGAAGGATTTTTTACTGCCAGGCCGCCCCTTTTCTTTTCTGACTGGCTTCTGTGGTCGGAAACTTCCTGTCTGATGCGGCCGAGCCATTCGTAAGTGCTGTCGGACGGGAGCGTCCGACCCACACTTCACATCTCCTGAACAATTTGTGCAGGCTATGATGTCGGGGCATGCCTACGCTGGCCCCCTTCGAGACGCGCCCCTGGCTGAATAGTCGACGACTGCGCGCGCAAGGACTTGTACTCGCGCTGTGCCTGTGGGGAACCTGCGCGTGGATCATGACTGCTCCCGGTGTCGTTGGGCGCAATGGGTTGCTCAAAGGCACGGACTTCTTGCACTTTTACACCCTCGGATCGCTCGCGTTGGAGCATCGGGGAGCAGATCTGTACGACACGACCGCGCAGTCGAAACTTGCGGCGCAGCGAGTGCCCGAAGCGGGGACGCTCTTCTTCGTCGCGCTGTATGGTCCTCAGGCATCGTTGGTATTTGCGCCTTTCGCTGCGCTTCCCTACGGAACAGCACTAGCGTTGTGGCTGACCGTGAGTGTTTTGCTCTACGGACTATGCTGTTACGCGATCTGGAAAGCATGTTCAAACCTGCAGCGCGAAGGTTGGCTGGTATTGCTTTTGGTGCTGGCCTATCCGGCATTCTTTCATTTGATTGTGTGGGGGCAGACCTCCGCGCTGGCACTAGCGTCCTTTACTGCCGCTTACCTCGCTTTACGGGCCGAGAGAAACTTTCTGGCGGGACTGGCCATCGGGTGCCTGATGATCAAGCCACAACTGGGCTTGGCAGCGGCCTTCTTATTCGTCGCCGCACAAGAGTGGCGAGTGGTCGCGGGCGCGATCGTCAGTTCGCTAGCAAACTTGTTGGCGGGATGGGCTTACTACGGCACGCCCGTGATGCAAACCTACTTTGCGCAGCTGTGGCACTCGCCCGGACTCATGCCGCAACTGGAACCGCGGCTCTACCAGACACATTCGCTCCGCGCGTTGTGGGCACTGTTGTTGGCTTGGCCCTCGGTCGCATTCTGGATGTACGTGGCCAGTGCAGTGGCTGTCTTGTACGTAACCTATCTGTGTTGGAAGAGCGGGGTGTCACTGAACTTGAGATTTTCGGCGCTGCTGCTGGCGACGGTACTCGTATCGCCGCACTTGACCGTGTATGACCTTGTGATCCTGGCACCCGCATTTCTTCTGCTGGCGGATTGGGCGGAGGAGAGATGGTCAAGCGTGCCCTGGCTTGGGTGGCTTCTCTTTCTCACTTATCTGTTGCCACTGGCGGGCCCAGCGACGCGTTGGACGCATCTGCAGTTGTCGGTGCTCGCGACGGCTGCGCTGCTATGGGCGATTTACCGGAACGCGTCGAGCGAGACTGCGCCCCCTGCGCTCTAGGTCTGAGTTATTTCTGTTGGATGTCGGGGCGGGGGGCGAGCAGAAATTGGAGCGCGCCCGGAAAACGGGCAGCCCAGGCAGATTCGCTGTGCGTGCCTCCGTCGGCCACCTCCACTCTTAATCGGCGATCATCCAGCCCGCTACGGCGCAGAATACGTTCCAGTTCGCGTACGTTGTCAACCGTTTGGCGGTCTTTCTCCTCGCGCCCGACTTCACGCGTGCCGATGGCCAGGAATATCCTGTGCGGCCAGACCCGTGGATGCCGCGCCTCGCGCAATACCTGCCGGTTTGAAACCCACAGTGACGGGCTCTCAATCAACACGCCGCCGAAGACGCCAGGCGTCGTCATGGCCACATATAACGTGATCAATCCCCCGAGAGACGATCCACCCAAAAATGTGTTCTCCGGTCCTTTTGCGGTGCGATAGTGCTGGCCCACGAACGGCATGATTTCTTTCGTAAGGAACCCGGAATATTTCGCGCCCTGCGGGCGCAGGACGACCGGATTCAAGGAGCGATAGGGCAGATACTCTTTCAGGCGCTCGACCGCGGCATTGTCAATCCCAACGAAGACTGCGGGCGGGATTTCCCCGGCTCGAATCAGACGGTCGGCCGTGTCATCCACTTGCCACTCCACTCCCGTGAACGAAGTTGCCGGGTCGAAGAGGTTCTGGCCGTCGTTCAAATAGAACACCGGATAACGCTGCGCGGAATTTTCCGGAAGGTCATAGCCCGGGGGGAGCCAGACGCGAAGATTGCGGCGATTGCGAAAAATGTGGCTGGTGAACTCATGAATGCGCAGACCTCCGATCACATTTGGATTCGGTGGGGTGGCAATCGGAGACGCGGACACTGGTTGAGATGAGATTTCCATTAAGTTGTGTGAAAGTCAGCGCGCTCAAGCCTTACGCACGCGATTCAAGGAGTGCACAAACAATATAGAAGACAATACCGCAATCGTGAGGATAGCCGCCAGCGACGTCAGGCAGAGAATGCACCATACCCCAAGAATGAATTTCTCGACGTAGGTGAGGTACAGCGCGAATGCGAGGCCGCCCACCGAAGCTGCTAGCAAGATGCCGGGCGTTTCCGCCTTCTCTCGATAAAACGTCGCGAAAGCAAGCAGTGCAACGTAACCCAGGATCCCAATGAGTGCGACCGGAACTCCGGCTATGGTGGAGTATTCGCTGCGGTTCACGATGTCGCAGTTGAAGGACTGACCGAAATCGCAGTACGACGTCTTGGACTTGCGAAAATGATGATCGAGCGATACAGATGACACCGCAATGCCCAGCCCGGCCACAATAGCGATAATCAAAAGCAAGCGCCGGGCAGTGGAGTTCATTGCAGCGGGCATCCTGTGCGAAGGCTCAGGTCTTCCAACGGCATCGCGCCTTCCACGCGCTCGCCCATGGGCGGAAATTGCCAAGTGGGGAAATGCTTGATCCCGGCGTCAGAACATACCTGCTGGATTTTTGAAGTGTCTCCTTGAATGCCGCACTCGATGTAGGGCACGTACTCGAAAGAGGCGCTGAACAGGGCCTTCTGTTCGGCACAGTGCGGACACCAGTAAGCACCATACATCTTCACATCGTGCTGTTTCAGGCAGCGGGCAAAGTTGTCATGCTCGTGTACGCGCCGGTGATATCCGACGTAGTACGTTGCACCCAAGGCCACGGCGATCACGACCCCGATAATTACCTTGCGCAGGAAGCCCGGGTCCTTCGCGGGCGGCTCTTCCACTTGCTTTCGTTCTTTACGTTGCTGAGACATGAAATTTTTATACCACGACGCGCAGAGCCGACTGCAGCACGTCGAGTTTCTCGAGGTGCAAAGTTAGAGCCTCCCCGTCAACCATAACATCCACCGGGCCGCTGAGTTCATAGTCAATGCGACGGGCCGCGCGCCGTTCGGCAAGTGGATGGTTGATATGGGTACCGTCATAGAGCGTGGAGAGGTTGCGGATAAGGCCGACGCGACCGATTGGCCCCCAGCGCACATATTCCACCAGGCCGTCGTCCACTTGCGCGTTGGGAGCAATCATCATCGTGCCGCCCGTGAACTTACTGTTGTTGAAAGTCAGGAAGAGACAAGGGCGGGTATCGGGATTCCCTTCCCCTTCAACCCGCAGCGGGAAAGGCCGGCGGCGGAGTTGTGCAAGGCGTAAAAAGATGGAGAGGAAGTATCCCGGCTCACCCCATCCGGCAAACGTGCGCGAGCGCGTTGCGTTTACATCGGCGGCGAAACCAACGCTCAGCAAGTTGATGAAGTAGATTGTGCCGCCTTTGTGCTGCATGCGCATCACATCGCAAGCGTGCGTGCGCTGGGCGAGCAGCGCCTGCATAGCCCCTTCCACCCCTTCTTTCGTGAAGTCGCGCAAGAAAGAGTTTCCTGTGCCGAGCGGGAGAAATCCTAGAATCGGCGGTTCCCCACCCTGCGCTTCGGGAAAAAGTCCGTTGACGATTTCGTAGGAAGTTCCATCGCCGCCGACCCCGATAAAACGGCGGTAGCCACGAGCGAAGTGATCGCGCGCGATACGGGTCGCATCTCCGGAGCGAGAGGTTTCGACGACCTCGAGTTTGAGCCCTCCGGAGCGAAGACGTTCCAAAGCCTTGCCAAGCAATTTGCGGGAGCGCCCGCCGCCGGCCGCAGGGTTCACCACGACTACATATGCATCACTCACAGGGAGACTACCGCAGAACGCTCGGTGGATTTACCAATCTCTTCCGCAAGAACGTTGCGCTTGATTTTCAGAGAGGCGGTACGCGGGAAATCTTTTTCCCAGAGGAGGTAGCCGCCAATGCGCTTGAAGTCGGGAAGGCGGCGGTTGCGGGACTTCAGATCATCCAGCAATGCCGTATCGATTTGCTGATTCTGCTCCAGGCGCAGCACGAGAATCAGAGATTCCTTTCCCAGTTCCTTCGCGGGCCACAGATAGTTCGCCGCAAAGACACAGTATTCCTTCGCTGTAAGCCCTTCGAACACGTTCTCGATGTCTTCGGGATAAATATTCTTGCCGCCCTCGGTCACGATCATATTTTTCTTGCGGCCGAACAATTGCAGGTGCCCAGTGAAATCGAATCGGCCCAGATCGCCCGTCAGCAGCCAGCCATCGACGATGGTCTCAGCCGTAAGTTCAGGGTTGTCGAGATAATGCGACATCACAGTCTTGCTGTGCACAGCAACTTGGCCAATCCCTTCCGAATCCGGATTAAGGACGCGCAACTCGACTCCCGGCAACGGGCGGCCGACCGTGTCAGAGCGAAATGGTTTAAAGTCATTCAGCGTAAGAGCGGTGCCGGCCTCGGTGAGTCCGTAGCCATTGGATACGGGGATCCCGAGGTCGTAGAAGAACTGGAGCGTGGAAGGCTCCATGAATGCGCCACCTGTGAAGAGCGCGAGCAATTGACCGCCGAAGGCTTTGTGGACTTGTCCAAGAAGGCGGCGGCTGAGCTTCACGTTGGGATGGCGTCGCGTTAGCAACCGGTTCAGCGCAATCATGCGGTCGAGCATAAAGCGCTTGCTGCGTGGCAGTTCGTCGAACTTGGCTCTGAGTCCGCGTTCCAGATTTTTCAGAACCATCGGCACCAGGCTCATGTAGCTGATGCGGTAGCGAACGAAAGCATCGCGCA
>Ga0207693_10004093_pt1 | contig 12394 bp, 11 predicted proteins | sample LARL81metaG_FD_184347 | JGI IMG/M metagenome (GOLD analysis project Ga0207693, IMG submission 184347) | Corn, switchgrass and miscanthus rhizosphere microbial communities from Kellogg Biological Station, Michigan, USA - LAR L8-1 metaG... | ecosystem: Host-associated > Plants > Roots >...
GTCGCGGTTGGCCGCCAGCTGGCGACCACGATCGAGAAGGTACGGCTGTACGAAGAGACCTGCCGCGCTTATGAAGACCTGCGAAAGACGCAGGAACAATTGTTGCAGAGCGAGAAGATGTCAGCCGTCGGACAACTGATTGCAGGCGTCGCGCACGAACTGAATAATCCGCTGACGGCGATTCTCGGCTACGCGCAGTTGCTCGAGAGTGAGGGCCTGAACGATCGCGCCTCGGACTTCGTCCGGAAGTTGTTCAAGCAGGCGCAACGGACGCATCGTGTCGTGCAGAACCTGCTTTCGTTCGCACGCCAGCGCACTCCGCAGAAGCAGGAAGTCGATATCCGCAAGATTGTCGATGAGACGTTGGCTCTGCGCGAGTACGATCTTAAGGTCAACAATATCCTGCTGGAACGCGAGACGATGGTCGACGCGCCTTCGGTGACGGCTGATCCGCATCAGCTTGAACAAGTCTTCCTCAACATCATCAATAACGCAGTGGACGCGATACTCGAGGGTGGCAAGGGCGGTAAGTTGAAGGTTCGCATTCACGGGGCGGACGGACAGGTACGAATCGAATTTCTCGACTCCGGAGTCGGCATTAAAGATGCCAACCGTATTTTCGACCCCTTTTACACGACGAAAAGCGTGGGCAAGGGAACTGGGCTCGGCTTAAGCATCTGCTACGGAATCATCAAAGAGCACGGAGGCGACATTACCGCGCATAACCGTCCAGAGGGTGGTGCTTCGGTGGAGATCCGGTTGCCGGCGTCGGGACACGTGATTGAGAGCGAGCCTGTGACTGCCACGACTCGGCGAGAGATGGCAATCGAGGGTCGCGTGCTTCTCCTGGAGGACGAAGAAGCCGTTCTCGAGTTCGAGCGCGATGTTCTGGTGGGGGCCGGGGCGCAGGTCGTGGCCCTGATGAATGTGGAGGAGGCAAAGAACCGTCTTCGGGCGGAAAGCTTTGACGCCGTCATCATGAATGGAAGAATGCCCGGCGGGTGGAGCGCGCAGGACGCGCATCGCTGGATTGGAGTGGCTTGTCCGGGTCTCGAGAAGAAGATGATGTTCACATTCTCGAGCATTGCCGAGCAAGAAATCCGCAATTACCTGCAGGGAAATGGAATTGCATCCCTGGTGAAACCGTTTGAAGTCGTCGACCTCATCTCTCAGGCCCGTCGGCTCTTGCAGCGAAGCCAGGCAGCAGTAGCAAAATAAGATAGCCTCGAGAAAGCAAAAGCCCACGGCGCAGGCTGTGGGCTTTGCTGTAGGCATGCAACTCTCCTAGGCGTCCTCGGCTTTGTCCGTGGCTTGGCGCAAACCAGCCTTCTCTAGAACGGCTTTGGAAAACGACGCGAAAAGATTCGTCGACTTAGCGGCAGGACTGGAAGCGAAGGCATTCGTGCCCCGCGCCGTGCAGGCCAGAACGGCACGGTAGTGGTCGGCATCGTATTGTGCGACGTTGGCCGCAGGAATGCCGTACCCGCGTCCCTGGTCCCACGCATCTGGAGCCGCACCTAAGAAGACGAACGTCCACGTACCCTCACTTTCCTTCTGACTGATTAGTCCTTTCACCGCATCATGGGTCCATTCGCGCGAAGAGTTCTCTTCACCATCGGTCATGATGACCGTTACCACCTTGTCCACCTTCGGCGCATCGGCGTCGATCTTCCGTACCGTGATACCGATCGCATCGTTGAGGGCGGTGTTTCCTCCCGGCTGGTACGATTTCGCGTCGAGCTTGTTCACCTGGGCCAGCGGAATAGCGACATGCCGGTACGCCACTTGTGTGTCGAACAAGGTGAGGGAAAACAGGTAGTCGACTTTGTCCTCTTGCGCCAGGCCGTCCACGTACGCATTAAACCCTTCAATCACATCTTTCAGCTTGCTGGCCATGGAGCCCGATTTATCGAGAATCACGTTTACGAGAACGCGTTGCTTTGGATTTTGGGATTGCACTGAGCATCTCCTCTTTGGCGGCGGTCGCTGACGGGACATACTGCGTGGTCACGCGAGTCGTAAAACCGAGCGCGCCCGAAACGGTGTCGCTTGGGATCTTGCGGCCATTGTAGATATCGGTCAGATACTGCTTCGAGATCCCGATCTCGGCTGCGAATTGCGTATTGGTCTTCTCACCCTGGATCTTCTTCATCAGATCCAGGAGTTCCTGAACGGTCAGTGCCTTGTACGCCATATCAGCGTACACAGTACGCCGGAATGGCGTACTTGTCAAGCGAGGCCAAAAATGAACGCAAGGGTTCCGGGTTTGCCTGTAGTACCTGTACTGGTTTCTGGGATGGCAGATTTTCTTTTGCGCTGTTTTCGATCGGGCAGGTATGATTTTCAATAGACTGATCGGGGGCTGGCTCTGCATTCGTTTTCGTCCAAAAATTCGCACTCGCGACAATTGCGGGCGCTTCGTGCTGTCGCGTCCGTCGAATTCCTCAAAGGCTTGGTGGTGTTGCTGGCTGGATTTGGCGTTCTATCGCTGGTGCACCGCGACGCCTGGGACGTAGCCGAAAACTTTCTGGAATGGCTGCACATCAGCCCGGACGGCCATTATGCGCAGGTCTTCCTGAATTTGGCGGATCAGGTCACGGATCGCAAGGTGTGGGCGGTGGCGATCGGCGCGCTCGCCTATTCGAGCTTGCGCTTTGCCGAGGCCTACGGACTGTGGGGGGAGCGGCCGTGGGCGGAGTGGCTGGCTCTAGTTTCGGGCGCGATCTATTTACCATTCGAAATTTTCGAACTCGCAAGGAAACCCGATTTGGTTCGCCTGGCAATCTTGGTCATAAATTTGGCAGTTGTGCTGTACATGGCATTCCTGCGCGTCCAGGCCCGCGAACGGACGAATGTTGCGGCCACGGCCGCCGACAGCGCGGATTGAACTCCGTTGTCCTCAATGGCCCGAAGTGTACCCAAAGGTCATGACCTGACGGAGCCTGTCTGAAATTCGGCAGTCGTTTTACGCTACTAGGCGTGCCCCTCACAGACGGAACCCGAACTGAGCGACCGCGTCCGGCCTCAACCGCTGGTAGCGCCGTGCGGGCCGCCGTACCGCGTTCCTCATCGTCTGCTGCTTCCGGCGCTGTCGACCACTGGAGCGCCATTCTGTTCTACAGCCTGGGATTTGGAACGACGGCAGTTGGCATCTTACTGTTCGCTGTGCTGCTGGTGGTTTCACTTTACGGGCAGTTCGTGTGGACCTTTACACAGTGGGACGGCGCAAGCATCCGCCTGACCCCTTTTAAATCTCTTGCCTATTTGATCATTATCGGGACCTTTGTCGGCGGGGTGTGTGTGGGCCTGTGGTGTTTTAGCGGAGCAGCCTGGCGAAACCAGAAGGCATCGCGGTCTTCGGCTCGGCGCGGAAGGCTGTAGAAATCCCGTCAGAAGTTGATTCCGAATCGATCAATCCACTCGCAGGTTCTCCAAGAGGGACACTTTTACCCGTTGTTGTTGCTCGGGGCTGAGTTTCGCGCCATTCGCCGTGAGGTAGAAAACGTCAATGGCCATCTGGCCTTCGGTATCGATCAGCGCAATCTCGATGTTGCACTTTTGATGCGCCAGGCAGGAACCAACCGTGTGCAACAGTCCCAGCCGATCTTGAGCAATGACCTGCACGAGTGTGCTGCGCGCGGAACAGGTGTCGTCAAAATCGATCTTGGTATCCACTTTCACCTTCGCGGTTCCGGGTTTCTCTGCGCGCAAGCGCTCGCGCAACATGCGATCGAGGTCGCTTTCTCCCAACAGGACGCCAATAATGCTGCGCTTGAAACGCTCCCACTCCTGCAAATTCAGTTCGAGCGTGCGGAATCGGTCGGTGAAGTAGAACGTGTCCACCACGGTACCGGCTTGGTTCGAAAAAGCGTTTGCTTTAACGATATTCATGCCCCAGGCGGCTAAGACACCCGCAACCGATGCGAACAGAAACGGGCGGTCACTGGTGACGAGAGTCAGTTCGAACCAGTGCCGGCCGCGCTCCAGCTGGAGCTGAACTGGATCCTTACCGAGCCGGCCGGCCATTTCGACATGGGCGAGGACGTCAGTGGCCGAATATGCGGCCAGGTAGCGCTTGGGCAAACCCTCGAGGAATGTCTTCAGCTTTCTCCCCGCAGTGGGCACGAGAGCGCGGATTTGCGCCAGGTGATCGTCTTCACTGTCAGCACGCAAACGCTCGTCGACGCTGTGATTCAGGTAGTTGAACGCCGCGATGTAGAGCTGAAAGACGTTCTCTGCTTTCCATGGAGTCAGTGCGTCAGGATTTACGGCCTTGATGTCCGCATAGGTCAGCAGGGTAAGCATCTTGAGACGTTCAGGCGTCTCCATTTTTTCGGCGAAGATGCGCACCGTCTCAGGCTCGTAGATGTCACGCCGCAGCGTAGTGGAGATTTCGAGGTGGTTGCCGATCAGGAAGAGAACAGTTTCGCGCTCGGAAGGGTCGAGATCGAGTCGCTCCATGCAACTCTCGGCCACCCGCATGCTGGCGTCCACGTGATTGACATTGGGAGTCCCCTTGCCTACGTCATGCAGCAGCAGCGCGAGATACAGCAATTCCGGGCGCTCTAGCTCAGCGAACAACTCGGCATAGCGCTGATCCCATTCCGCTTCCGACTGGCGGAGACGATGGAGACTCTCGATGGCAACGAAGGAGTGCTCATCGACTGTAAAACGATGATAAAAGTCGCGCACCACCAGGGCGTCGATCGCCTTGAGTTCAGGCAGCAGCAACGTAAGGAGCTTCAACGCGTGCATAGCGCGTAGAGCGTCAGCGGCGTAGGGTTGCGTCAGAATGTCGCCCAGGTAGAGCCAAAGCTCCGCGCCGCGGGGTGGAGTAGCCGCCAGCGAAGGAAGCACCTGCTCGATGCGATATTCCGTGGTCGTACTCAAGCGCAGGCCGTGTGTCGCCATGAAATGGAACGTGCGCAACAGCATTTCCGGGTCGTGCAGGGCATTGGGCTGTTGCAAATAGATGAGCCCGTCCACAACCGAGAAGTCTGCGTTCGATAGTCGCGAGCGCCAGTGCTGAAACTGGCGGTAGAGCGATGACCAGGCGGCAGGAATTTCTTCCAGCAACTGTTCGCACACCCGGTATGCGGAGCGCGCCTGACCGAAATAGATTCGCATCCATCCCGCAGCGTCAGTGACTTCCAAATCGGGTGTTCCGATGCGTCGCGCTGCGGCCTCATCCTGCGACTCCCACAATAGAAGATTGTCGTCACGTCCCTGGCGCAGATGAAGAAAGCAGCGCACCGACATCAGGAAGTCCAAAGCTGAATCGAGTTGCTTACGGGTGGAAAGCGGAAACAAGGTACCAGGCTCGGGCCAGTCGCGCAGTTTATCCATTGCCGAGATCAAGGCCAGCCACGATGCCACGTTGTAATCTCGCAGACCGCCAGGTCCATCTTTCACGTTGGGCTCAAGATGGAAGACCGTGTTGCCATACTTGGCATGTCGCGAGCGCGTAACCTCGGCCAGGCTCTGCACCAATGATTGAGCCTCCCGCATGACCAGCTTGGGGATCACCTTGTCGTGCAGGCGGTTGACCAGATCTCGATCGCCCAGTAGGTAGCGACAGTCCAGCAGCGACACGGTGAATTCCACGTTGGCGGGATCGAAGCGGTCACATTCAGCGAGCGTACGAGTGCTAGGGCTCACCTTCATCCGCAGGTCCCAAAGCTCCTGCGAGAAGCGCCGGATGGAATCGCGATACGTGGGCTCGGCGTCACTGCTTGCGTGCAGGAACAGGATATCGATGTCGGAATGAGGAAAGAGCCAACCTCGGCCGAATCCGCCGAGTGCCACCAACGCGAATCCCGAAGGCCCGTGCTCTTCCGGAGAAATGATTTCCTGCCAGAGACGTTGAAGGATGCCCTCGACCAACTGCGTGCGTTGCCGCACCGCCGCGCGCCCGTCCCCCGTGCTCGCGAACGCTTGTTGAATCCTGGTCGATTCTTCCAAGTAAAGGTCTCGCAGTTCGCTGATCAGTACGGCTGTCGACATACCCTAACCCGTGGACTCGGACTACCTTCCATGCACCGTGCGGATCGGGGGAGCTGTTTCCGCGAATGATGGTTTAAAGAGCACTGTCGCCGCGCTCGTCGTTGCGAATCCGGATCGCTTCATCCACTTTCGTGAGAAAAATCTTACCGTCCCCGATCTTGCCACTGCGCGCCGCAGTGACGATCGCTTGGACGGCCTTCTCGACGATTGCGTCGGGAAGCACGGTCTCGAGTTTGATCTTGGGAATCAGGTCGACGGTATATTCGCGCCCGCGGTAGAACTCCGTGTGTCCTTTTTGCCGGCCGTGGCCCCGGACTTCCAGGACAGTCATGCCCTCGACCCCAATTTCATGCAAAGCGTCTTTGACCGCTTCCAGCTTCGAGGTTTGAATGATGGCTTCGATTTTGATCATGGAAGTTAGACGGACCTCCGTGCAGAGGCCTTGTGAGTACAGTAGGTCAAGCGGTGACCTCCCAGGAATAGCCTTCTTCTCCGTGTTGGCTTAGGTCGAGCCCTTGCACTTCCTCGTCCTGTGTCACGCGAAGGCCGATGGTGACGTCGACGAGTTTCAAGATGAGCAGCGTACCAACGATCGCCAGAACCCAGGCGATGATGACTCCCACGGCCTGGTTGAGCAACTGCCGCGCGTTTCCGTCGAGCAAGCCGGATGGTAATGGATTCCCCTGTCCATCTCTAAAGATAGGGTTGATGGCCGATGCGGCGAAAACTCCAGTTAGAATCGCGCCCAGCGTTCCGCCGGCACCGTGAACTCCAAAGGCGTCGAGGCTGTCATCATAGCCGAAGCGCGCTTTCACTGAGACCACCATGAAGAAGCAGAAGACTCCGGCCAGTAAGCCGATAGCGATCGCGGCCATGGGTCCAACAAAACCTGCGGCCGGCGTAATGGCGACCAGTCCGGCAACTGCGCCCGAGATCGCCCCTAAGGCGCTGGGCTTGCCGTTGCGCATCCATTCAGCGCCGCTCCAGCCCAGCACCGCAGCAGCTGCGCCGAAGTGCGTGGCGACGAAAGCGCTCGTAGCGAGACTACCGGCAGCCAGTGCACTCCCCGCATTGAAGCCGAACCAACCTACCCACAACAGGCAGGCGCCTATGAAACTGAGCACGACGCTGTGGGGCGTCATGGCTTCCTTAGGGTAGCCGACCCGCTTTCCGAGATACAGAGCGCACACTAACGCCGACACTCCGGAAGTGACATGAACCACCGTCCCGCCCGCGAAGTCGAGACAAGGAAACCTCCCGCCGAGGGCTGCGTTGAGCAGACCACCTTTTCCCCAGACCATGTGCGCCATGGGACTGTAGACGATGAGCGACCAGAGGATCATGAACGCCAGCATCGCGCTGAATTTCATGCGTTCAGCGAATGCCCCAGAGATCAACGCTGGCGTGATGATCGCGAACATCAACTGGTAGACCATGAACGTCTGCAGCGGGATGGTAGCGGCATAGTCGGCGTCGGGTTGTGCGCCGACGCCACGCAGAAACAGATGGTGGAATCCACCAATGAAACTACTACCCGATCCAAACGCCAGGCTGTAACTCACTAGCGCCCACAGGATTGTGATGACGGCCATCATGGTGAAGCTTTGCACCATCGTGGCCAGAACATTTTTCTTGCGGACAAGCCCGCCGTAGAAAAGAGCGAGGCCAGGGCCGGTCATCATGAGCACAAGAGCGGAACTGGTAAGCATCCAGGAGTTGTCCGCTGAACTCTTCGCGTCCGCGGTAGCCTGCTCCAGTTTGGCGATGCGGGCAGCGTCTAAGCCACCCGAGGCTGTCGGACTCTGCGCATGCAAGAGGGGAGCACTGAAGAGCAGAGCACAGACAAACCCAAGCACCAGCCGGTTTCGCATCAGTCCCTGACTCCGGTGAAGAGGATCGACTACGCCCAAATCTACCCGTTGGGCGCGGACACCCGGAAATCGAAACTATTTATGGAGGCAATCAGGAATTGTTATGAGAGAGCTCCTGCAGCGGCCGGAGCGTCCGAATCCGGTTCTCGTGGAACTCGGCCCGCGCTATCCGGTATCACGCTGGTTACGAAATATCGGGTTGACAGGCAAGGACTTCTGCATGCATGATTATTCATTACAATGAATAAATATGCATTATGAGTAAAGCTACCAGACAGAAGATCATTCTTGAGTTGCTGCATAAGGGGCCCATCGAGAGCCAGGAAGAGTTGCAGGGGTATCTTGCCAAGCGCGGATTTGACGTGGGACAGGCCACGCTATCGCGTGATATTCGCGAGTTGGGCCTGGTGAAAACTTATGACGGCTATATGCAAGCCAGCGGAGTGGCGGTTGCCGAGCCTGTGCTGCCGTCAGTGTCGCGCCTGGTGCGAGAGTTCGTTGTGGAGGTACGGCTGGCGCAGAACCTCTTGGTCCTGAAGACGAGCGTAGGTAGCGCGCAGCCCGTCGCTGCCGCCATGGATGCAGAGGATTGGCCAGAAGTCGTAGGAACACTTGGAGGAGACGACACGATCCTTGTGATTTCTCAAGATAACAAGACCGCGCAGCAGTTGGCGCGCAGAATCGAAGGAATGCTGGCCTGATGACGGCGAAGTTGAAAACAGCGGTACTCGGCGCGACAGGATATGCCGGCTATGAGCTGACGCGGCTTTTGCTACGGCATGAGCGCTTGCAGAAACCCATGCTATTAAAGCGCGAGTCGGGCGGTGGGGGATCAGACTTAAGCGAGAGCTTTCCGGCCATGTGCGGCAATGGAGGCTATCCGCTTGAGCCGTTCTCGATTGAGAAGCTCAAGCACGCTGGAGTCGATTTGTTGTTTCTGGCGACTCCGCATGAGCTTTCACGCAGTCTGGTACCCGAGGTCATTCGCGCAGGCATTCGAGTGATCGATCTGAGCGGCGCCTGGCGGCTTCGCAGAGCGGAACATCGCAGCGTCTACGGATTTGACGATGCCGACGTGAAGGCCGCACACGAGACCGCGTCGAAAGCAGTGTATGGATTGCCCGAGTTGCATTCTTCAGAGATCGCAGACGCGGCACTGGTGGCCAATCCGGGTTGTTATGCGACATCCGTGATTCTGGCTCTGGCACCTCTGGTGGCCGCCGGCTTGATCGACCGCGATCGCGGGATTGTTTCAGATTCGAAGTCCGGAGTCTCCGGGGCGGGCAAGGATGCCACCACGCGTACGCATTTCGTTTCGGTTGCCGACAACTTGTCGGCGTATGGAGTATTCAAGCATCGGCACTTGGGCGAGATGGTCGAACAATTGAATTTGACTTCGGACGAGCTGACCTTCACCCCGCACCTGTTGCCGATTCCGCGTGGAATCCTGTCGACCATCTACGTGCATCTTTCGCGGCCCTCGACTCCCGCGCAGGTGGAGAAGTGCTACCGCGACAGTTACAAGGGAAAGCGTTGGGTGCGCGTGTTTTCGTCGCCGCAGCTGCCGGAAATTCAGTACTCGCTGCACAGCAACCACTGTGACATCGGGTTCTGCCTGGCGGACGATCGTCGGCGACTGGTGATCGTCTCTTGCGTGGACAACCTGCTCAAAGGTGCGGCCGGACAAGCTGTGCAGAACATGAACGTGATGTACGGCTGGAATGAGGCGGAGGGATTGCAGTGAAAGTTGTCGTGAAGATCGGCGGAGCAGCGCTCGACGACACCGCTGTGCTGAGCAAATGTGCGCACGCGGTGGTCGACTTGGCTGGCGATGGACATCAGGTCGCAGTCATTCATGGCGGTGGTGGTGAGTTGACGCGAACCATGCAGCGACTGGGGAAGAAGAGTGAGTTCATCAACGGCCTCCGCGTGACCGATGCGGAGACTCGCGACATGGCCTTGATGGTGCTGGCCGGAATGGTGAACAAGAAGCTCGTTTCGTCTATTTGTGCGGCCGGGAAACCTGCGATCGGGTTGTGCGGCGGAGACGGAGGAACGGTCCGGGCGCGCAAGAAGGAAAGCAACACTGGCGATCTGGGCTATGTCGGCGAGATCTGCGCTGTCGATCCGCGCTGGATTGAAGCAATCTGGAGTCAGGGTGGTATTCCGGTGATCTCGAGTCTCGCCGTCGGCGCGATGGGCGAGTACTACAACGTGAACGCCGATCAGATGGCGGCCGCGTGCGCCGTTGGCTGTCATGCCAGCGCTTTGATCTTTCTCACCGACGTCGCGGGCGTAAAGGATGCGGATGGTGTGGTGATCCCCTGGCTCGGGTTGAATCAGATATCAACTTTAGTGGCGACTTCGGTTGTGAACGGAGGCATGCTGCCAAAACTCGAAGCCTGCCGCCATGCGCTGAACAGAGGTGTGGGGCGTGTACGGATTCTGCCCGCGTCAGAGGCGGATGTTTTGCCGCAATTTTATTTTTCGAAGCTGCAACTGGGGACCGAAGTGAGGGTGGCGTAAAAGCAAGCGCAGTCGTGGGGACGAAAACGCAAGGGAGAGAAAAGGGATGAGGGGTCAAGTTGTCGAAAGAGTGCCGGCACTGCCGGCGCACGATGTCAGCAAGCCCGCAATGCGGGATTTGGTGTCGACGCGCGATTTGAGTGCGAGCGAAGTGCGCTCGGTGCTGGACCTGGCGGCTGTCGTGAAGGCGCGTCCGTCGGATTTTCGCCGCACGCTCGAAGGGAAGCAACTGGTGATGTTCTTCGAGAAGCCATCTCTGCGCACGCGCTTGACCTTTGAAGCCGGCATGTCGAGCCTCGGCGGCACCGCATTCTTCATGGACCAGACAGGTGGCCGGATTGATGCCCGCGAGAGCCTCCACGACATCGCGCACAACGTCGAGCGCTGGGTGGACGTGATGGTTCTGCGTACCTTCGCGCACTCGACCGTGGAAGATATGGCCGCGCACGCATCGATTCCAGTGATCAATGCGCTGAGCGATTTGGAGCATCCCTGCCAGGCGCTGGCGGACTATTCAGTGCTGCAGGAGCGTTTCGGAAATGTGAAAAACGTCACGCTGGCATATGTCGGAGATGGGAACAACGTCGCGCATTCGCTATTGCTCACTGGCGCGCTGCTGGGTTCGCGGGTGCGGGTTGCAACGCCGCGGGGTTACGAGCCGAATGCCGAGATCCTGAGTGCAGCACAGGAGATTGCACTGGAAACAGGCGCGAAACTTGAAGTTTTCACTGACCCCAGTCGTGCCGTTGCTGGAGTCGACGCTGTTTATACCGATGCCTGGGCAAGCATGGGGCAAGAGCACGAATCTGATACACGGGTTCCGCTGTTTCAGCCCTACCAGGTGAATGAGAAGTTGATGAGCAAGGCGGCTTCGCATGCGGTGTTCATGCACTGTTTGCCGGCGCATCGCGGGCAAGAGGTTACCGACGAGGTAATGGATGCTTCGCAGTCGGTGATCTTTGACCAGGCGGAAGGCCGTTTGCACGTACAGAAAGCGATTCTGATGTTGTTGCTCTGGGGCGGTGCGAGCCGGTTCCCGGTAAGGAGTGCTCATGCCTAAAAAGATTGTGCTCGCTTATTCCGGTGGACTAGATACTTCAATCATCATTCCGTGGCTGAAGGAGAACTACGACTACGACGTGATTGCCATGGTCGGGGATGTGGGCCAGGGCGATGACATTGAAGCGGTGGTCAAGAAAGCCTATGACACTGGCGCCAGCAAGGTGCTGGTCGAAGACCTGCGGGAAGAATTCCTGACTGGGTATGTGTTCCCGGCGCTCAAGGCTGGCGCGGTGTACGAACATAAATATTTGCTCGGAACATCTTTGGCTCGACCTGTGATTGCCAAACACCAGGTGGAAGTGGCGTTACGCGAAGGAGCAGACGCGGTCGCGCACGGATGCACCGGAAAAGGCAACGACCAAGTGCGATTCGAATTGACCTACCAGGCGCTGGCGCCGGAGTTGAAAGTCATTGCCCCCTGGCGCGAGTGGGATCTCAAGTCGCGCGAGGATTGTCTTGATTATGCGGAAGCGCACGGCATTCCGGTGGCGCAGAGCCGGGAGAAGATCCACAGCCGCGACCGCAATCTCTGGCACATCAGCCATGAGGGCGGGGAACTGGAAGACGCGGGAAACCCGCCTTTCCCTAGCACTTGGCAACTAACGAAGTCGCCGCAGGAAGCTCCGGATCGTGAGGAGCAAGTTGAGATCGGTTTCGAACATGGCGTGCCAGTTTCGGTTAACGGACTGCAAATGGATCCGGTCTCGCTCGTGGAATTACTGAACGAGATCGGCGGGCGAAACGGGATCGGACGAATTGATCTGGTGGAGAACCGCTTCGTCGGGATTAAGTCGCGCGGTTGTTACGAGACACCCGGTGGAACCCTGCTGCTTACCGCACATCGCGAACTCGAGGCGCTATGCCTCGACCGCGATTTGTTGCACTACAAGCAGCACGTGGGTCTGAAGTACGCGGAGCTTGTCTACTTTGGA
>Ga0207693_10004094_pt1 | contig 12390 bp, 15 predicted proteins | sample LARL81metaG_FD_184347 | JGI IMG/M metagenome (GOLD analysis project Ga0207693, IMG submission 184347) | Corn, switchgrass and miscanthus rhizosphere microbial communities from Kellogg Biological Station, Michigan, USA - LAR L8-1 metaG... | ecosystem: Host-associated > Plants > Roots >...
CGTGACGAGCGCCTCGGTGCCGCCGGTCTGTGCTCCCGCGATCGCGACAACGCCCAGGACGAGCGCGGCAATCAGCGGGAGGAAGAGCAGCTTCCTCATTTGTCCTCCCCTAACGATTAGATCGAAAGAAGGTACAGAGCCTGCTCGGGTGATGCCTCAGTCAAAAGCTGTAGTGCTGTTCCTGCAGATTTGTTCACCGGAGCCAGGCTGAAGCCTGGGCTGCGGACGGAGGGGCGCTAAAAGGAATAGCGCTCCTCCCGCCAGTAATCGGCGTCATTGTGATACCCGTAACGCTCCCAGTACCCGGGCTGGTCGTGGTCGAGGAGCTCGAGGCCGCGGAGCCACTTGGCGCTCTTCCAGAAGTAGCGGCTGGGCACGACCAGGCGCAGCGGCCAGCCGTGCTCCGGCTCCAGCGGTTCGCCGTCGGCTTCGTAGGCGATCATCGCGCGCTCGTCTTCGAGCGCCTCGAGCGGCACGTTCGAGGTGTAGCCCTGCTCGGCGTGGGCGACGACGAAGCGGGTGCGGGGCTTCGGCCCGACCAGCTCGGCGAGATCACGCCAGTGGACGCCGCGGAAGCTCGTGTCGAACCGGCTCCAGCGGGTGACGCAGTGGATGTCGATCGTGATCTCGCTCGCCGGCAACTGCTGCAGCTGCTCCCAGGTCAGCGTGATCGGATTTTCAACCTCGCCGAAGACCCGGAAGTCCCAGGTCGCGAGATCGGTCTCGGGGACGCTGCCGGCGTGCAGGACCGGCCACTTCTCGGTCAGGTACTGGCCGGGGGGAAGCCGCGCGGGGTCGTAGCCTGCGTCGGCGACCTTCTGCTCTGCCTTGGAGCGGAACACGTTCCTCTCTTATACGTGTCGCGACGCGGCGTATTCCTCGACGACGCGCTTCGGCGCAGTGAAGGCCCACGCGTCCTCTACGAGCTCGCGCATCTCGTCCTCGTCGATCGCGGCGAGACGAACGTGCACCCAGTGGTAGCGGAGGTCGGACTGGCTGGGCAGCGAGAACTTCTCGGGCTCGGACTCGACGAGCGCGTCCCGCCAATCCTTCGGGAACGCGAAGCCCATGACCTCTCCGTCGCGCGAGAAGGACAGATAGACAATTCGGCCGATCCGGAACTTGACGCGTCCGCGCACGAACGCCTCGCTACTGCGAGGGAGTGTGCGCGCGAACTCGCGGACCTCGTCGACCGTCACCACGACAAGCGATCAGGATACGAGCCGTGGCGAAGCTGATCTACTCCGCGATCGCGTCGCTCGACGGCTACGTGGCAGACGAGAGCGGGAACTTCGAGTGGGCAGCGCCGGGCGAGGACGTGCACCGCTTCGTCAACGATCTCGAACGCGACGTCGGCACCTACCTCTATGGACGCCGCATGTACGAGGTGATGGCGACCTGGGAGACCGCGGACGCCCTACCCGAACAGACTGCCGCGACCGCCGACTTCGCGAAGATCTGGCAGGCGGCGGACAAGATCGTCTATTCGAAGACACTGGCTGCGCCGTCGACTGCTCGGACTCGGATCGAGCGGAAATTTGATCGTGAGGCGGTCCGGCGGCTGAAGGAGTCAGCTGGGCGCGACCTCAGCGTGGGCGGCCCGAACCTTGCCGCGCAGGCGCTCGAGGCCGGGCTCGTCGACGAGCTCCAGCTGTTCATCACGCCCCTCTTGGTCGGAGGCGGCACGAAGGCCCTTCCCGACCGTCTCCGACTGGAGCTGGAACTGCTGGAGGAAAGCCGATTCGACAGCGGCGTCGTCTACCTCCACTACCGCTGCGACGGGTAAGCACTACCCCGTCCCTACACTGACGGCGGTGGTTGCCCAGACGTCTCAGCCGGCTGTCGCTCTGCGACCACGCGCTTTCGTGGGCGTGACGGGGCCCGATGCGGAGGACTACCTGCAACGAATGGTCTCGAACGACGTCGAGGCGCTTGGCATCGGCGAGGTCTGCGACGCGCTCCTGCTGACGCCGAAAGCGCGGGTGATCGCGACGCTGCGGGTCTGGCGCCGGGCGAGGGACGACTTCCTGCTCCTGACCGAGCCGGAACTCGGCGAGGCCGTCGTCGCCGAGCTGCGCAAGATGCGCTTCGCGGCGAAGTGCGAGATCGAGCCCGAGCAGCACACCTCGACGATCGTCTTCGGCGGCGACGCTGGGATCCCAACCGACGAGTACGGACTGCCTGCGCGCGAGGTACTCGACGCTGAGCTCGAGCCGACGCTTGCCGACGCAGAGCTCGAGCGCCTGCGGATCGAGGCCGGGACGCCGCGCTACGGACATGAGCTGGACGACCGGGTGCTGCCGGCCGAGGCGGGACTCGACCGGACGCACATCAGCTTCACGAAAGGCTGCTATCCCGGACAGGAGCCAATTGCCCGACTGCACTACCGCGGCCACGTCAACCGGCGGCTGCGGGTCCTCGCAGTCGATTCAGCGAGCCCGGGGGACGAGATCGAGTACGGCGGCAAGCAGGTGGGCCGCATCACGAGCGCGGTTCCCGGAGTCGCCCTGGCGTACGTCCGCGAGGAGGTTCCCGCCGACGCAGAGGTGAGCGTCGGCGGCGCAACCGCGCGGCTACACTTGGCCCCCGCGCGCCCGTAGCTCAGGGGATAGAGCGCTGCCCTGCGGAGGCAGAGGTCGCAAGTTCGAATCTTGCCGGGCGCATCAAGAGAAAACCCCGGAAACCCGGGGCTTTCGTCTTTTCTGGGAGCGGCGAAGGTCGCTGCGCTGACACCTAATCCACGCCTAAACGCTCTCGCTCGTGCCGTCCGAAAAAGGAGCCGCAGGACCACACGAGGACGTCACTTGCAGACCAGCTCCGGCGGATTCACAGTCGTCTCCGTGCCGAAGTAGCCGTCGACGGACGTGTATGCGGGCAGCACACCACATTGCTTCGCGGCAGGCGACCTCGCGAACCAGCCGCCGGCGAAGCCAGCTGGAACGACAGAAACGGGTCATCCGCGCGGGCGCGCATCGTTTTAGGCTGGCTTCTAGTGGCTGACGCGATTGTCGAGATCTCCCTCGTCTGTATCGAGTGCGAGTTGGTTGCTTGTGGAGACGACGCTGAAGGCTGGCGGGCCAACCTCACCTGCGATGAGCCCCCCGAGGTTGGGATCTATTGCCCGGAGTGTGCGGAGCGGGAGTTTGGAGCCGAGGGGCTCGAAGGCGCATCGCCCAGCGCCTGCCGTTAGCCCAGAGAAACCCCTCGGCTCGAGGCTCGAGTACCCGCTCGGTGAGGGCCTAATCGTCGGTATGCACGGCTCGGCCACCACCATCGTGAGGCCTAAAATTGGTCATCGCCCGGTAAGCGGAGGCTAGGGTCGACGGACTCACAAGAGCGGCCTCCAAATCCTCTCCCCTAGGTGGCTAGCGGCCTCCGCAGCCGGGTTCCGGCGAAGACGCGGGATCGCGGTGTGGGCGAGCCGGCAGACTCAACTCGGGTCGGTCCCCGCTGCGCGCAGGGAGGGCCTGCGCGTTTGCCAGCCCTCCGGCTCGCCTGGAAGGAGCCTCCGCCTTCAGGTTGCCTCTCGCATCGTCCTATCCAGGTGACTAGCGCGGCGTCACGTACAGCTGCTTGTTCGTGCCGACCTCCCAGACCGAGACGCCATCCCGAAAGATGTCGGTTCTGTAACGGCCGAGGTTCACCGGCCGCTTGGAACAGCGCATGTAGTACATCCGCCTCCAGGCGCTCGGCGGCCGCACATCGGTCGCGGCAGCACACCGAATTCGGCCGAAGACTGCGACGTCGCCAACACGAAGTGTTACGACCCGTGGTGCGGTGTTGGGCGTCGAGGCTGCCAGCTGTACGGAGCCGAAGTAAGCGCCGATGCTGATGCCGACGACGAACACCACGCCGATCATTGCCCGTTGTCTCATGGGGGTGCCTGCCTTTCTTCTCCCCAGGGTTGGCTTCGAGTCTCCCGGTTTTCACAGGCCCGAGCAAACCTCAAGGCGTTGGCGAGCGGCCGTGGGAGCCGTTTTGGGCACGATTGGGCGCAGTCGGCCGGGCGGCTACCCGAACGCCGAGCGCTTCCCGCCGTTCCCGGCCCGAGTCTCAGGCTACGCCTCGGCCCTGGTGTCGCCTAGTCGCTGTTTCGGTCATGTCTCGGAAGTGCGTGCGCCGCCACCGAACTGAGGGCGGCCCACTAGAGCAGCCGCCCTCAGTCAACCCGGGCGTCGGCTACCCGGTCATCTGAATCGGCGGCGAACTCGCGGTCAGGTCAACGGGATTGCCGTTTACCGTCCCGTGGATCGTGTACTTGAAGACGTAGGTGCCGTTCGGCTCGGTCGAGCCGTGGATCCAACCCGTGTAGAACGCCGCCGTGTTCTCGCCGGGAAGCACGGCGGGGCTGCCGACGATGTTGCAGGCCGTCCCGTCGGCGGGGCAGGTGACCGTCGCCGGCCAGTGCCCCGACCAGAAGCGAAAGATCGCGTTCGGTGGGGGCGTCGACGTGAAGTCGAACTGCGTCTGGTCGACGCCGTCGACAAAGATCTTCTCGTCGACGCTGCTGACGGCAAACGTGTTCGGCCAGGTCGCCCGGTTCCCCCCGGTTAGACGGTTCGTGAGGTGGTTCGCGTTGACGACGTGGATGAAGTCCCAGACCGTGTTCGCGGCCGTGCAGTCACCGTTGCCTGTGCAGGGCGGAAGCGGCCCCGGGTTCGTCGTGGCGACGTAGGCGAAGAGCCCGTTCGTGAGCGAGGCGGCGCGAGCCGACGGTGCGGCTGCGCCGCCGGTGACGAGCACGGCGATCAGCACGCCAGCGGCGATCGTGCCCGCCACGGCAAGAAATAGTCGTTTCATCTTGTCCCTCCCTGCCTGCCTTCGTGACCCCTACAAGGCCGGTCCTGGCGTTTCCGGGGACACTCGCAATCCCCTCTAACGCGTCGCTAACACCGAACGTAGACGCCGCCGGTTACGACGAGATCGGCAGCATGGAAAGCTTCTGTGGGCAGGATGGAAAGCTTCTGTAGGGAGACTCGTTCCGGGGTCATCGCTCCCGAGCGGACTTCCTGAGGATTGCGAGCGCCGAGGCGTGATCCTCTGGATTGGCGAGAGATCGCAGGCTCGAGACGAGCAGCACGACATCCTCAAGCGTCGCCCGCTCGTGTTCCTCGAGCCAGAGGCAGAGCCAGCGGGCGGCGAAGCGGCCGTAGCGTTCGGGCTGCCTCTGCGCGACCAGCACCGTCAGCTCGAGCGCCTCAGCGATCTTCATGCGGCCGATCTCTCGCGCGGTCACCTCGGCCAGGACGAGGTTGCCACGTTCCAGCGCCCGCTTGAAGATCGTTCGAGGGTGGCCCTTGCGAGGTCAACGCTGCTCCTCTCCGGGCCGAGACGGCTCAAGGGAGTCTAGAAACTCCCGAGGCTGGTGAGCCGAGTGATCCCGGGACGCACCCCTCCACTGGGCCGGGATACGGTCGCCGCAGTCTGAACCCCTCGGCTCCCCAAAAAGATAGGCACCTCACTTGCAAAGGTTCAAGACTCGGGCGGCAGGCGACGAATCCTCGAGGGGAGTCGCGGCGAAATGAGCCGAGCGACCCCCAAGCGCGCGCACGCCCCTCTCCCCACGGCGTTTTGTGCGCCTGCCGTCAGGTGTGAAGCCTCTCGGCTCTCGAAACAAGATACGCCTGTCACTTGCAAGAGATCAACTCCTTGGATGCGCCCCGGCCCGACCCCCAAAACGTTCGGGCAAGGTCATACCTACGGGGGAAGAGGCTGAAGGCAAGCCGGGGCGATGATTTGTGCGAGCCGGGGCCCGGCATTTGGCCTGCGGCCGGCCAAACGCCACTGCGGCGGGGAGAGGATGGCCGCGGCCCCGGCCTAAACTCATTGTTGGCAGGCGACGAGACAAGTTCAAGCGGGCCTCGTCAGCCCACCAGAGCTCTGGGGTCGTGAATATCCGGTTGCTCGGGGCCGGAGCGTGACGCACACCTCGGAAAGGGCAATGGGTGTGCGCCCCTCCCGAGGGAGAGACTCAGGAGGAGCTCGGACCCCGCACTAATCGTCCCCGGATCGCAGTCCCGGTCGTATGCCCAATGTAGGTCAAACTAGCCCACCAGCGGCTCGAGGTCGTTGTCAGGCCAGACATTTTCTTGTGTTTCGCTGTGCGTGTGAGTTTCGCCGCGAACTGGACCAGGTCCTCCACGGCTGACATCCGATCAGGCTATTCCAGCGTAGAGGGGGTGGAGATGCCGAGGTACCTGATCGTCACGACGTTCGAGATCGACGAAGAGGCGATGCCCGACGTCGGCCGGCGCTCGAAGGAGATCCGATCCGGCGGCGTGCCTCGTTTCACCGAGGAGGGGCCGCCGCGGTCAGCGCGATTGGCGCGCGGACCTTCCGATCCGCTGGTCTCACGAGATGGAATACTCGGCGCCCGATTTTCCCTGTCACTTGGCAGGCAAGGAGGCTTGGAGAGATGGAGACGACTGAACAGTCGGAGCATCGGACCAGCCGGCGTTCCTTCCTAGTCAAGGGGGCGGCGGTCGGGGCAGGAACCCTTGGCGCGGGCCGGCTGCTGGCCGATCCGCCGGTAGCGGTCGCGAGCGGCGGCCTGACCAAAGGCGACGCGGCGATTCTCCGCTTGGTGGCCGCGATCGAGATCATCGAGACCGATATCTGGCAGCAGTACAACGAGCTCGCCGGGATCCAGGACAGCGAGGTCCCCGGTGGAAGCGGCAGTCCGGCCTACACCGACGCGGTCACGATCCTCGATTCGGACATGGCCCAGTACATCCACGACAACACCGAAGACGAGATCAGCCACTTCACCTTCCTCAACGCGTACCTGCAAGCCCACGGCGCGCAGACCGTCAACCTGGACAAGTTCCGCAGCCTGCCGAGCAGCCAGGCGACCGGCGCCCAGCAGATCGGACGGCTGACCAACCTGATGCAGCTGACGATCAACACAAGCTTCTGGACGCGCTACCGCAGCGACTCGCTGAACCCCGACCTGGGCGACGTGCTCCCAAACGCCGTCCCGGACCTCGCCAGCGGCCAGCACCCGGCGATCCCGCGCAGCGACGCCGACCTCGCCCCGACCGACCACCTGAACGCGATCGCCTTCACGGCCGGCTTCCATTTCGCCTGGATCGAGCAGGGCGGTACCAGCCTCTACGCCGGGCTCGCCCAACGGGCCACCCATCCCGAGGTGCTGCGGATCCTGCTCAGCATCGGCGGCTCCGAGATCATGCACTTCCAGACCTGGCAGGACAAAGCCGGCAACGCGCTTCCCTTGACCGACCCCGTAACTGGGCTCACGTTCCCCGACCTGAACGCCGACGGTGAGCTGACCCAGACGAACCTGATCATGCCCGAGCCGACGCCCTTCCTCGATCGCAAGTTCCCGATCGTCTCGATCATCCGCCCGACCGAGACCGACGGCGCCGCGATGGCCACAGTCAGGGCCTTCACCGACGACGGCCTCTTCATCGGACAATCACGAGAGTTCTTCGCCGTCATCACCGGGCTGGCACAGGCCGCCGACGCGGCGCGACACGGAACGTGAGCGACGTGCCGCCGCCTGACGCATACCAGTCCTGCCGGAGCTGACGACCTTCTAGATCCCTGTTGACGCTGGGGCGGTGTCAGCCGCCCCAGCGTCTCGCCACCTCGCGCTTCCGGGCAGTGACCCCGCGCAATGACCGCATCGCGATTGGCCGCGTAATACCGGCGCGACTTCGCCCGTTCGCCTTGGGGGTCGGCCCCGTACTTCACGCGGTCCCGATGGCGGTAGCGGCAACGATCGGACCAGAACTTCGTTCCCGCGCCGGACGCGCCCACGCTCGGAGCCGATCGTGGGAAACGCCCGGGGTGTTCGGCTCGCCGCCCGGCCCTGTGCCTGCCGGCCTGCGGGCCGCTCCTCGCGTCTTTGGACTCCGCGTGTTGTCAGGGCGGGCAGCGTCGTGCCCCAAACCGCAGACGGGCAAAGCCCGCCTGCGCTGCGGGTTTATATGAACGCGGCTTCGATTGCCGTCGCGACGTGCTCGGGAGCTTCCAGCTGCGGGTAGTGGCCGACATCGTCGAGGGCGACGACGCCGAGGCCCGGAATTCGCTGGCGGGCATGCTCAGAGATCTGCGTACCAGAGCGGGGATCGGCCATGCCCCACACGAGGCGGAGCGGCACTTCTGTTCGCTCGAGCGCGCCCTCCCATCTGGCGGCGTACATTCGGCGCTCGCGCATGTAGCCGAGAAGTTTCGGTGTGACCGCCACACCGCCTCTACGCCGGACGAGGCGCCACTGCTCCTGGAGCTCTGCCGCGGTCGGTTGATGTTCGCTCGAGAAGACCGATGAGAGGCTGCGGCTGAACGCGCGTTCGGTGACGGCGTGGGCGAGCAGTCGCCCAACCAGAGGCCTCGCCAACAGCCGCTGGATGAGGAGCGGCCTCGCGAGCTCGACGTAGAGACCGGCGTTCAGGAGGACGACGCCATTCAGCCGGGTCTCGAGTGTCTTCTCACGGGCCCTGGCAAGCAGTTCCTGCGCCACGGTCGCGCCGTAGTCGTGGCCGACGAGGCCGGTCTCGGCGAGTCCGAGCCGGCGCCAGAGCGCCTCGGTCAGGTCGGCTTGCTCGTTGATCGAATACACGTGGTTACGCGGCTTGTCCGAGTCGCCGAAGCCGAGGAAGTCGAACGTCAGCACGCGAAAGCTCGGTTCGAGCATGTCCGCGACGCGGGCCCAGTCCCACGAGCTCGTCGGAAACGCGTGCAGGAGCGTCAGCCAGGGGCCGGAGCCGGCGGTTCGGACGAAGACGTGCCACCTGCCCGACTCGAGCTCGACCTGCACGCGGTCGCCTGATGCAAGCCAGCCGTCGGCGTCCATGACGCCGTATTGAACAACCACTCCAGACGTGGGAGGGTTGGCGTCGATGGCGGTTGCGACCGTCAACGACATCCATTCGGAGCTGAACGAGACCGTCGTCGAGGACGTCCTCGCTCTCGACTCGCTCGACTCGATCCAGAACGCTGTGCGCGGCGCCGCCGATTCAGGGACGCCCGTCGCGATCGCCGGTGGGCGCCACGCGATGGGAGGGCAGCAGTTCTGCGCCGGAGGGCTTCTGCTCGACACGCGCGGCCTCGACCAGGTGCTCGACTTCGACCGCGAGCGAGGAGTGATCGAGGTCGAGGCGGGGTTGCAGTGGCCGGGGCTGATCGAGTGGCTGCGGGAAGAGCAGCAAGCCGGCGAACCCCAGTGGGGGATCGCCCAGAAGCAGACCGGCGCGGACCGGCTGTCGCTAGGGGGAGCGATCGCCGCGAACGTCCACGGCCGCGGGTTGACGCTGAAGCCGATTGTCGCCGACATCGAGTCCTTCCTGCTCGTCGACGCCGAGGGAGCTGCGATCACCTGCACCCGCGAGCAGAACCCTGAGCTCTTTCGTCTCGTCGTCGGCGGCTACGGCCTCCTCGGCTGCGTCTACTCGGCGAAGGTCCGGCTCGTCCGCAGGCAGGTTCTAGAGCGAGTGGTCGAGATCGGGTCTCTGGACGAGCTGATGTCGCTCTTCGACCAGCGCATCGCCGACGGGTTCCTCTACGGCGACTTTCAATTTGCGATCGACCCTGCGAGCGACGACTTCCTCCGGCGCGGCGTCTTCTCGTGCTACCGGCCGGTCGAGGGAGCCGCCGCGCCGCCGGCCGGGCAGCGAGCGCTCTCCACGGACGACTGGCAGAACCTGATCTACCTCGCCCACACCGACAAGGCCCGCGCCTGGGAGGTGTACTCGACCCACTACCTCGCGACCTCGGGCCAGCTCTACTACTCGGACGCTCACCAGTTCGCCGACTACTCCGACGGGTACCACGGACCCCTCGACGCCCGGCTCGGCGCCGCTGTCCCGGCGACGGAGATGATCACGGAGATCTACGTACCGCGCGAGCGCCTTGCCGACTTCATGGCCGCAGTGGCTGACGACTTCCGTGAGGACGCCACCAACGTCGTCTACGGGACGATCCGGCTCGTCGAGCGAGACGACGAGACCTTCCTCGCCTGGGCGACCGACCGCTGGGCCTGCATCATCTTCAACATCTGCACGACCCACACGCCGGCCGGTATCGAGCGTTCGGCCGAGGCCTTCAGGCGGCTGATCGACCGGGGCATCGAGCGCGGCGGCAAGTACTACCTCACCTACCACCGCTGGGCGACGAGGGAGCAGGTGGAGGCGTGCTATCCGCAGTTCACCGAGTTCATGCGCCTGAAGCGGGAGTTCGATCCCGACGAGCTGTTTCAAAGCGAGTGGTACCGCCACTACCGCGCGATGTTCGCGGATGCGGAGACGGCTACGCCGGCCTGATCCGGAACGTCCAGCGCTTGAACAGAACGAAGGCGACCGGAGTGATCAGCAGCAGCGAGATCGCCTGGCCGAGGCGCGGGTCGATCCCGGTCCCCTGGACGAGCGCGGCGAGGATGCCGGCGTTGAGCGCGACCACCACGGCGCCCACGATCATGTAGCGCAGGTACGCGGACCAAAAACCGTCGTTTCCGAGGCCGAAGGTGAAGTAGCGGTTGCCGAAGTACATGAGGGCGTTGGCGATGAAGTAGGAGATGATCGACGCCGGAATGTACGGCACTCCGAACCCGTAGATGAGGGCGAAGATGCCGAGATTTGCGACGTACCCGCCGATCCCGACGATCAGGAACTTGATCGGCTGCGCAACGCTCACGCCGCCCGCCCCAGGTACTCGGCGATCGCCGGTGCAAGGCGGCGCGAGTCTCGGTTCGCCTCGTAGAGCACGCCACGCGTCGTCTCGTCGAAGCCCACGAAGTAGAGGCCGGGAAAGTCGGTTGGCTGCCCGGAGCGGAAGCGCGGCTGTCCGTTGTCCGAGACAGCTCCTGGAACGGCGAGCAGCTCGGCCAGCTTCGACGAGAATCCGGTTGCAGCGACGACCGCGTCGAAGCGCTCCTCGCGACCGTCTTCGAAAACGACGCCGTTCTCTGTAAACCGCCGGATGTTTGGGCGAACGTGAACCCTTCCACCCTTCAGCTCGCGCACGAAGCCGACGTCGATCACGGCCGGCCGACGCGCCGTGAACGGCCCCCACTCGGCTTTGGCGAGGCCGTACTTGCCCAGGTCGCCGGTCCCGATCCGCCGGAGTGCCGCGCCTGCGCGATCGAGCAGGCGCGGCGCGGGGAAGGGTGTGAACGCGAGTCCGAGCAGCTGGACGGGGACGATGCCGAACAGGTCGCGCGGCATGATCGGCGGTGGCGTCCGGACCGCGATAGCGACGAAGGACGCGTGCTGCTCTGCCAGGTCGGCCGCGAGCTCGGCGCCGCTGTTTCCGATGCCAATGACGAGGACGCGCTCGTCGCGGAAGTCTTCGCCGGAGCGGTAGTCCGTGGAGTGGAGGACCCGGCCGCGGAAGGCCTGTACGCCCTCCCAGTCTGGAATCCGTTGCTCGTTGTAACGGCCGGTGGCAATCACGACCGCATTTACGAGCCACTCGCCGCCGTCGGTCTCGATCAGCCAGCGCCCGTTCTGCTGCCGCACTCTCGAGACCCCGTGACCGAGTCGCACGTCGAGCCCGAAATGACCCGCGTATTCCCGTAGGTAGGCAGCGAACATGTCCTTCGGCACATAGTCCGGATACGTTCGCGGAATCGGGTAGTACGCGAGTCCGGAGAAGCGGCGGATCGTATGGAGGTGTAGGCGCTCGTAGCGGCGCGCCCACGTGCCCCCGATCTGCTCGTCTTTGTCGAACAGGACGGGTTCCTGCCCGGCATGCTTCAGAGCGGCGCCCGCCGAGAGGCCCGCTGCGCCGGCGCCGACGATCGCGACCCTGGCTTCAATAGGAGGCATGGAAGCTTCCCAGCACGTACAGGTACGAGGCGAGCACCCAATGGAAGACGATCGGGATCGAGCCGCCGAACCAGCGCTGCTCCGGACGCCGCCGCATGCGGACGAGGTAGCGCAGGAGCATCACAGCCGCGTATGCGTAGGCGAACCAGAGCACCGCCTGGCCGAAGTTCGGCTTCGGGGTCGCCCAGAAGCCGACCCCGCGCGAGAGGTCGACATCGATCCAGGCCATCAGACCCAGGATCGAGAGCTGCACCGGAAGCAGGAGGCGATACGGCGTCAGGTTCCACTCATCGTCCGGCGGTAGCCAGGCCGGCCGTCGGGTTCGGGCAAAGAGTTGCCCGGCGACACGGACGAGAAAGAGGGCGGAGTAGAACCACAGGTACCCGGCCGCAAGCTGCGGATCGATCGTTGAGCTCTGGCGCGCCTGCGTGAAGCCGACGATTCCAGTGATCGTCGCGACAACCGTGGCGGTCAGCAGCACCTTCGTCGGCCGAGGTGTCGGGCGCTCTGCTCGAGCCACGGCCATTGCTAGGCGCGGGCCGCGGCCAGGCCTCTGACGACGAACCCCTCGAACTTCGCCAGGCCGCCGAGACGCCGGAGCGACGCC
>Ga0207693_10004097_pt1 | contig 12388 bp, 12 predicted proteins | sample LARL81metaG_FD_184347 | JGI IMG/M metagenome (GOLD analysis project Ga0207693, IMG submission 184347) | Corn, switchgrass and miscanthus rhizosphere microbial communities from Kellogg Biological Station, Michigan, USA - LAR L8-1 metaG... | ecosystem: Host-associated > Plants > Roots >...
GATCCTGTCCCAGTGGTTCACCGGCAAGATGGGCCCGTTCAAGGCAGGAGCGTCGAAGACACTGTGAGCGTCGTCAGCCGTTTCCAGACTCCCGAGGCGGTGCCAGAGATCCGTGCGCGTCCTGTGCTGCGGTTCGATCCGTTGCTGTTCCTCGCGGCACTGGGCCTGATCGCCTGCTCGCTGGTGACGCTGAAGGGTGCCACGCGAACCACCGACCCAGGCCATCCTCTTTTCTACGTCGAGCGTCAGGCCGTCTACGCGGCGATCGGCCTTGCCGTCGCGCTGGCCCTCGCCAGCATCGACTACACGCGGCTTCGCAAGTTCAAGTGGCCGTTCTACGGCCTGTTGATCATGCTCAACATCGTCGTCTACGGGGCGCCGCTGGTGCGCGGCGCCCACCGTTGGATCCCACTGCCGTTCTTCCAGTTCCAGTCGTCGGAGTTCGGCAAGATCCTGCTGGTCGTATCGCTCGCGGCGTTCGCCGCGGATCGGTCCCGGCGCCTGCACGAGCGGCGCACGACCGCCAGGATCATGCTGCTGGCGCTGGTCCCCGCGCTGATCGTGATCCCGCAGCCCGACCTCGGTACCGGGATGGTCTACGTCGCCGTCGGTTTCGCGATCCTGTTCTTCGCGGGGACGTCGTGGAAGCAGTTGACCTCGCTGATCGCGCTGTTTGCGATCTCGATCACGTTCGTGCTGGTCGCCGCTCCCGCGATGGGCGTGCACGTTTTGAAGCCTTATCAGGTGCAGAGATTGACCGGATTCCTCAATCCCTCACACGACCCCCGAAACCAGACTTACAACATCCTCGAATCGCTGATTGCGATCGGCTCCGGCCAGAAGACCGGCCGGGGCGTTGCTCATGCAAGCCAGACAAACCTGCATTTCCTTCCCGAAAACCAGACCGACTTCGTATTTGCGGTCGTCGGCGAGACCTATGGGTTCGCCGGCGCGGCCCTCGTGCTATCGCTATATGCGTTATTGATCTGGCGAACGTTACGAATCCTCACGATGGCTAAGAACTTGTTCGGAACCCTCATCGCCGGGGGCATACTGGCGATGTTGATGTTCCAGGTCTTCGTGAACGTGGGCATGACCATCGGGATCATGCCGATCACCGGAGTCCCATTGCCGCTTATGAGTTACGGCGGCTCGTCGGTGCTCGTGACGTTCATCGCCCTCGGCCTCTTGCAGTCGATCCACATCCAAGCTCGGGTCGCTGCTTCCGAAAAGAGCCGGGCACTCGTTTCGTAAAGCCGCCGCCGACACGGCGCGGCACAAGTTTTCCAAAGGACTGAATGACAATTGAAGAAGCAAGTACTGGTCAGCGTTGACCGCGGGGAGACCCGCGTGGCGTTGCTGGAGGCGACCGGAACGGTCCCTGCACGCAAGTCGGGCTCGACCACCACTCGCCGTCGTCGCAAGACCACCAATCCTGCGGCCGGCTATCACGTCGCCGAGCTCTACCTGGAGCGGCGCGGCGCCCGCTCGATCGTCGGCAACATCTACAAGGGCCGCGTCGACAACGTGCTCGCCGGCCTAGAGGCGGCGTTCGTCGACATCGGGTTGGAGAAGAACGGCTTTCTGCACGTCGACGAGATCGTGTTGCCGGGCGTCGAGGCGCCGCGGCGCGGACGCGGCGGCGGACGCGACAGCCGCCAGATCACCGACATGCTCAAGCCCGGGCAGGAGATCGTCGTGCAGGTCGTCAAGGACCCGCTCAAGACCAAGGGCGCGCGACTGTCGATGGACCTGACGATCGCCGGGCGCTACATGGTCTACGCGCCCTATGGCGAGGGCATCGGCGTCTCGCGGCGCCTGGACGATGGCGAGCGCGACCGGCTGCGCAAGGAGGCCGCAAAGCTCGACCTCAAGGGCGCCGGAGCGATCATCCGCACCGCCGCGCAGGGCGCCAAGCGCGCCGACCTCGAGCGCGAGCTGGTGTACCTGTTCAAGCTCAACGAGGTGCTCCAGAAGCGGGTCGAGGAGACTCCCGCGCCGGCTCTGGTCTTCCAGGAGGCCGACCTGTCGGTGCGCGTCGTGCGCGACATCTTCAGCTCGGCGTTCGAGCGCGCGATCGTGGACGACCCCAAGCAGCACCACCGCTTGGTGTCGTTCTTTTCGCGCACCGCGCCGGAGCTGGTCGACCAGGTGGAGCTGTGGGAGGAGCCGACGCCGCTGTTCGAGGCGTTCGGGGTGGAGGAGGTGCTCGACTCGACGCTGTCGCGCCGGGTCGATCTGGCCAGCGGCGGTTATCTGATGATCGACTATGCCGAGGCGCTGACGGTGATCGACGTCAACTCCGGGTCGTTCACCGGCCGCGGCAAGGGCGCGAGGCTCGAGGACACGATCACCAAGACCAACCTCGAGGCAGCCGAGGAGGTTGTGCGCCAGCTGCGCCTGCGCGACATCGGCGGGATCATCGTCATCGACTTCATCGACATGGCCCGCGCTCGCAACCGCGACGCGGTTTTGAAGTCCCTTCGTAAGTCGCTCGACGAGGACCGCACGAAGACGTTCGTGGTCGAGATCTCACCGCTCGGATTGGTCGAGATGACCCGCCAGAACGTCACCGACGGCGTGCGCGAGATCATGACCCGGCCGTGCCCCACGTGCCACGGCATCGGCGTGATCAAGTCCGAGGAGACGATTGCGATCGAGTTCGAGCGGCGCATGCGCGACCTCGCCAAGCAGACCAAGGCCGAGGCGCTTCTGATCCAGATGAATCCCCGGGTCAGCGCCGAGTTCACCGGCAGCGAAGCCCGCGTCCTGCGCGAGGTCGAGCACGACACCGGCAAGTACTTCGGCTTCGAGGGGTCCGAGGGGTTGCCGCTTGACCACTTCGCCGTCGTCTTGGAGGGTAAGCGCGACGAGGTATTGGAACGGGCGGTTCCGTTCCGCGAGGGCGAGGAGGTCCACGTCGAGATCGTCGAGCCGCACATGTACAGCCCCGGCGACGCCGTCGCGAAGGTCGACGGCTACCTGATCTCGATCACCGGCGGCGGCCCGTATGTGGGCGAGAAGCACCTCGTGCGAATCGAGGAGGCCGGCGCGACGGCCGCGGTGGCGTCGCTGGTCGACGCCGAGCCCGCTATCGCTCAGGAGGAGTCCGATTCCGAAGATTCCGAGGATGGCCTAGAATCAGGCAATCGGCGTCGTGGCCGCAGAGGCGGACGACGCCGTTCGAGCGCTCGGCCCAAGTCCGGCTCCGCAGCCTCGTCGTCCGACTAACCTGAGTAGTTGCAACCTATGTACGCGATCGTCAAGACAGGTGGAAAGCAGTACCGAGTCGAGGAGGGGCAGTCGCTCCTCGTCGAGCGCCTGCCCGTGGAAGAGGACGGCACGCTGTCGTTGCGGCCACTGCTGTTCGTCGACGGCTCGAACGTCGTCGACGGCGAAGACCTGTCCAAGGTTTCGGTGCAGGCCAAGGTGCTGGCGCATGAGCGCGGCCCGAAGCTGCGCGTGGTCAAGTTCAAGCCCAAGCGCGGCTACAAGCGCCGCACGGGCCACCGCCAGGCGCTGACCCGCATCGAGGTGACGCAGATCAAGCTGGCGTCGCGGCGCAGCTCGTCGCCAAAGCCCGTTGCGGCCGAGCCTGCTCAGCCCACAACCACCACGGAGGCCGAAAATGGCGCATAAGAAAGGTCTGGGCTCGTCGCGCAACGGCCGCGACTCCAACGCCAAGCGCCTCGGCGTGAAGGTGTTCGCGGGCCAGAGCGTCACCGGCGGGGAGATCATCGTCCGCCAGCGCGGCACGCGCTTCAAGCCCGGCGACGGCGTCGGGATCGGCAAGGACGACACGATCTTCGCTCGCTCGGCGGGCACGGTCGAGTTCACCCGCGGCCGTCGTGGCCGCGTGATCTCGGTCCAGCCCTCCGACTCCGAGTCCTAACGCTCTACGCGACCGGGGCGCTTCCCGGTCGCCGCGGCGCGTCGGGCGACGCGGTCAGCCGCGTCGTGCACTGCGGGCAGCGGCGCGCCTTGATCGGGATCGCCGTGTCGCACTCCGGGCACTGCTTGGTGGCGGGGTCCTCCTGTGCGCGCCGCGACATCAGCCAGTTGATCGGGGTGACGACCAGGAAGAACATCGCCGCGGCGACAAGCACGAACGCGAGCAGGTTGTTCAGGAAGTCGCCGTAGGCGAACTGGCTGCCGTTGAGCCTGAACTTCAGGTTTGCGAAGTTCGGGCTGCCGAAGATCGCCGCGATGACGGGGGTGAGCAAGTCTGAGACCAGCGCCTTGACCACGGCCGTGAACGCGGTGCCGATGACGACCGCTACCGCGAGGTCGACGACGTTGCCGCGGAACAGGAACGTCTTGAAGTCGTTGAGCAGCTTCACGGCGCGGTGGACCTCCGGTTTCGGTTGCGCAGACTTGTTGCAGGACGGCGTCTTGTTCGGTCACAGGATGATGGTCACTCTGGACGAATGCCCCCGGAAGCGTCGCGTTCTGGAGCCACCCCTCGGCCCCAAACCGCGACACTTCGAACGGCGGCCGTCGCGTCGGCGCAATGGGGTGTGATCAGCCTTCAGCAGCTGCGGGACTGTGGAGTCAGCAAGAGTGCCGTCAATCGGTGGCGTTGGGAGGGGAGGTTGCACACCGTTCACCGGGGCGTATACGCGCTCGGCCATCCCAATGTCCCAGTCGAGGGCCGACTCGTCGCGGCGCTGCTGCACGCCGGGTCTGGGGCGCTGCTCAGCCACCAAGCCGCGGGCTGGTGGTGGGGGATCCTGGATCGCGAGCCCGGCGTGATCGACGTGAGCGCGCCGGGCAGGCGCCGTTCGCTCGAAGGGGTTCGGGTGCATCACCCGCGCGTGCTCGACAGAACCCGCTGGCGCCGGCTCCCGATCACCACGGTTTCCCGCACACTCCGGGATCTCGCCGCCGAATCGTCGATCGAGGAGCTTCGCAGAGCACTCGCACAGGCCGATTACCGGCGGCTCTTGAACATTGATGAGGTATCTGCGGCGTGCGGTCAGGGATGTCATGGAACCGCGCGCCTGCAGGCCGCCCTCGAACGGCACGAGCCGCGGATCGCTATGACCCGCAGCGAGCTCGAGCGCCGCTTCCTGGAGGAGTGCGAGATCGCCCGAATCCCGATGCCCGAGGTGAACGCCCAGGTGCAAGGCTGGACCGTTGACATGCTGTGGCGCTCCGAGCGGGTCATCGTCGAGCTCGACGGCCGCGACAACCACAGCTCCCCCAGTCAGATGGAGCGCGATCGCAGGAAGGACCTTCAGCTACGCGCGGCGGGCTACGTGGTCGTGCGCTACACCTGGGCGCAGATCACCTTCGAAGCGCACGCCGTCATCGCGGACCTGCGCGCGATTCTCAGTTCGGCTGGACGGTCGGCCGCACGAGGATCTCGTTGACGTCGACGTGCGGCGGCTGTGAGACCGCGAACATCACCACCCGCGCGACGTCGTCGGGTGTCAGCGCGCCGGGGCCGGCGCCCTTGTCAAAGAACGGTGTGTCGACCATCCCCGGCTCGATCACCGTGACCCTCACGCCCGTGTCGTTGAATTCCTGGCGCGCTGACTCGCCCATAGCGGTCACGGCCCATTTCGTGGCCGAGTACAGCGACCCAGGAAGTGCCCGGCGTCCCGCAACCGAGCCCGTCAAAAGCAGGTGACCCTTCGATTCACGCAGCGCCGGCATCGTCGCGCGGATCGTCAAAGCGGCGCCGTAGACGTTGGTGAGGACCATCGACCGCCAGTGCTCGGGCGACTCGGCTGTAAACCCCCGCGCCGCTCCGAAGCCCGCGTTGGCGAACGCCACGTCGAGACGGCCGAACCGCTCGAGCGTCGTCTGCACGAACGCCTCCTGCTGCTCGGATTCGGTCACGTCGCAGGTCACGGCGATCGCGCGCTCAGATCCGCCCAGCTCCTGTGCGAACGCCTCGATGCGGTCGGTGGACCGCGCTCCAAGCGCCAGCCGATAGCCGGCATTAACAGCATGCCGCGCAGTGGCGGCGCCGATCCCGCTGGAGGCGCCGGTGATCAGGAACACTGGGTCGGAGTCGGTCATCAGATCACGCGGCGGGAACAATAGAGAGAACTCCGATGCAAGATCGAGCGCGCATACATGTCAAGGCCGGTGGTGGCGGCGACGGGTGTCTGAGCTTTCGTCGCGAGGCGCACGTGCCCAAGGGCGGGCCCGACGGCGGCGACGGCGGTCGCGGCGGCGACGTGGTGGTGGTTGGCGACGAATCGCTGCGCGACCTGGAGGCATACCGCCGGCGTTCGCACTTCAAGGCGCGGCGTGGGGGCCACGGCCAGGGAGCGCTGCGCCACGGTCGCGACGGCGAGACGCTCGAGATCCGCGTGCCGCTCGGGACCGAGATAACCGTCGAGGCCGACGGGACGCGCCACGATCTGGTGGCCGCCGGCCAGCGCGCCGTGATCGCGCGGGGGGGACCCGGAGGACGCGGGAACAAGCGCTTCGCCGGGCCCACCCACCAGACGCCGCGGTTCGCCGAGCGCGGCCTGCCCGGCGACGAGACCTGGATCACGCTCGCGCTCAAGCTGATCGCCGACGTCGGCCTCGTCGGGCTGCCGAACGCCGGCAAGTCGTCGCTGCTGGCGCGACTGACGCGCGCGCATCCGAAGGTGGCCGACTACCCGTTCACGACGCTCGAGCCCGCGCTGGGCACGCTGGACGCCGACGACCGCCAGCTCGTGATCGCCGACATCCCAGGGCTGATCGAGGGCGCCAGCGACGGCGCCGGCCTGGGCCATGAGTTCCTGGCGCACGTCGAGCGCACCCGGCTGCTCGTCCACGTGCTCGACCTCAACCCGCTCGACGGGTCCGATCCCGTCGAAAACCACGACACGATCGAGCGCGAGATCGCGTTGCACGATCCCCGGCTGGCCTCGCTGCCCCGCATCCTCGCGTTGTCCAAGGCCGACCTGGTAGACCCCGCAGCTCGGGAGGCGGCGCGAGACTCGTGGCGCCGCCGTCTGGGGCCCGATGTTCCGGTGATCGTGACCTCGGCGGTCGCGCGTATCGGGCTCGATGAACTCGCCGGCGAGTTGCTGCGGCGCGTCCCGCCGCGCGACGATCCGGTCGAAGCCGGCCCCCTTCCGGGGGCCGGGGACGGTGGGGCGATCGCAGAGCACCGGGTGTTCCGGCCCGCTGCCGACCGCGGTTTCCGGGTGCAACAGATCGGCGAGGGCAGCTATCGCGTCAGCGGCCGCGGCGTCGAGCGGCTGGTCGCACGCTACGACCTCGACAACGAGGAGGCGATGGCGCACCTCGAGCGCAGGCTGCGCGGCATCGGCGTGATCGCAGAGCTCGAGTCAAGGGGCTTCCAGGCGGGCGATGCCGTCGAGATCGCGGGCGTTGAGTTCGACCTCGATCCCAGCGTGTAGGATCGCGCCCCGCGTTCACAAGCTTGATACAGACGGCCGGTGAGAGGAGACAGGATGCGACGTGTCGGGGTGTGCGTGGCGGTGTGCGCTGCGTTCGCGGTTTCATCGTCTGCCAGTGCCCGGGTGCTGCGAGTCGGCAGCTTCCACGGGATTAGCGGACAGTTCGCTTCGATACAGGCCGCGGTCGATGCCGCCAGGCCCGGGGACTGGATCCTGATCGGACCCGGTGACTACAAGACGCTGACCAGCCGGCATCCCGCCGGGGCGAAGGACGTCCCCGCGGGTGTGCTCGTGACCAAGCCGCGGATCTACATCCGCGGGATGAACCGCAACACCGTGATCGTCGACGGCACCAAGCCGGGCTCGGCACGGTGCTCAAGCAAGAAGTCCGCGCAGAACTTCGGCCCTAGCTCGAAGAACGGAAGGCTGGGTCTGAACGGAATCGAGGTGTGGAAGGCCAACAACGTTTGGGTCCAGAACCTGACCGCGTGCAACTTCCTCGGCGGCGCCGGCAGCGCCGGCAACGAGATCTGGTGGAACGGGGGCGGCACCGGCAAGATCGGCGGCAAGGGCATGCTCGGCACGTATCTGACTGCGACGAGCACCTACTTCGGTGGCGAGAAGACGGCCGCGCAGTACGGGATCTTCTCGAGCGACTGGGTCGGCGGTCTGTGGGACCAGACCTACGCCAGCAACTTCAACGACTCGGGCTACTACATCGGCGCCTGCCGTCAGGTGTGCAACCAGACCGTCAACCACGCCTGGGCCGAATTCAACGCGCTCGGCTACTCGGGATCGAACTCGGGTGGCCGCCTGCTGGTCGAGAACTCGCAGTTCGACAACAACAAGGACGGGTTCGACACCAACAGCCAGAACGGCGACAACCCGCCGCCTCAGAACGGCGCGTGCCCAGCCGGCGTCAAGCCTCCGGTCGCGGGCGCCCCCACATGCTGGGTGTTTACGAACAACTTCGTGCACGACAACAACAACCCCAACGTCCCGGGCGCGGGAACGGCCGCGGAGGGCCCGGTTGGGACCGGGATGTCGGTCTCGGGCGGACGCAACGACACCGTGATGAACAACCGGTTCGTCAACAACGGCGCCTGGGGCGTGATCTTGTTCCCGTTCCCCGATAGCGGCCCGCCGTGCACCGGCGGCACCAAGAACTCGCCGCTGCTCGGCAAGGGAAGCTGCCTGTACGACGATTGGGGCAACCACCTGCTGAACAACACGTTCACCAACAACGGCGGCTTCGGGAACCGGACCAACGGCGACTTCGAGGAGCTCACCTTCGAATCGCACCCGAGCAACTGCTTCGCCGGCAACACCGACACGTCGGGGTCGTTGAATCCCGATTCGGCGGCGCTGCAAGCGTCGAAACCGACGTGCACCACGACGTCCGTTCCCTCGAACTTCAACCTTGCGTTCCTGAACGAGCTCGTGTGCGACACGCAGGCCAAGCTGCAGGGGTTCGGCTGCGTGCCGTCGGATCACTACCCCCGTCGTACGAAGGTGGTCATGCGCAAGCTGCCCAAGCACCTGAAGTCGATGCCGAACCCGTGCGCCGGCGTCCCCGCGAACCCGTGGTGCCGTCAGCAGCAGGGCCAGCAAGGCCAGCAGGGCTACTGAGCATCCCGTGATCGCAGGTTGGGACCCCGGCTCCGCGCCGGGGTCCTAACCTTGCGCGGGTGGACGTCCTCGTCGTAAAGCTGGGTTCGAGCATCGTCGCCGACGGCCGCGGCGAGGTGCGCGCGGACGTACTCGGCGGGATTTGCGACCAGCTCGCCGAGCTTCACCACGCCGGCCGCGAGCTGATCGTCGTCACGAGCGGCGCGATCGCCCGCGGGATGGGGGTGATGGCGCTCCCGGTGCGGCCGCGGGCGGTCGACGAGCTGCAGGCCGCCAGCGCCGTCGGCCAAGGCAAGCTCTACCAGGTCTATGACGAGCTGCTGCGCGCGCGCGGCGTGCCGACCGCCCAGGTGCTCCTGACGTTCTTCGATATCAGCGCCCGGACCCACTACCTAAACGCACGCCAGACGCTGCGCAAGCTGCTCGAGTGGCGCGTAGTGCCCGTGATCAACGAGAACGACACGACGACGACCGACGAGATCTCCTTTGGCAACAACGACTTCCTCGCGGCGCAGGTGGCGATCCTGCTCGGCGCCGAGCTGCTCGTGATGCTCACCGACGCCGATGGCGTGTTCACCGCCGACCCCCGCTCCAGCTCTTCAGCTGAGCTGATCTCGTCGGTCGCCGAGTTCGCCGACCTCGACGGTCTCGACATCGGACATGCAACGGGGCCGCTGGGGTCGGGCGGAATGCGTTCGAAAGTCGTGGCGGCCGAGATGGCCACAGCCGCCGGGATCCCCACGGTGATCGGCAGCGGGCTGGAGGTCGGAACGCTGGTCGCGGCGGCCGCGGGCGAGCCGGTCGGCACCGCTTTCGCGGCGCAATCGGGCCGCTACTCGAGCTTCAAGCTGTGGCTGAAATACGCCAAGCCGGTGCGGGGGCGCGTCGTTGTTGACGCCGGAGCGGCGCGCGCCCTGCGCGAGGGCGGCACGAGCCTGCTGCCCGTCGGCATCGTCGACGTCGCCGGAGACTTCGACGCCGGCGATGCGGTCGAGATCGCGCATGACGGCGAGGTCGTCGGTAAGGGGATCTGCAACTACTCAGCTCAGGAGCTGCGGACCGTGCAGGGCCTGAAGTCAGGCGCGGTTCGCGAGCTGATGCCGCGGGCCAGCGACGAAGCCGTCCACCGAGACTATTTCGTGCTGTCGTAACCTGTAGGCACAGTGGCTACGACTGAAATCTCAGTTGCCGAGACCTGTGCGGCCGCCCAACGGGCGTCGCGCACGCTCGCGACGATCAGCTCCAGCGTCAAGCACGCCGCGCTCGAGGCGATCGCGACGGCTTTGGTGGACCGAGCCGACGAGATCCTCGAGGCCAACGCGCGCGATCTCGAGAGTGGGCGCGAGAACGGGCTCTCCAGCGCGCTGCTGGACCGGCTTGCGCTGAGCCATTCCCGCATCGTCGACATGGCCGCGGGCGTGCGCAAGATCGCGTCGCTGCCCGATCCGGTCGGCGAGGTTATCGACGGATCCAGGCTGCCCAACGGACTGGACGTGCGCAAGGTGCGCGTGCCGCTCGGGGTGGTCGCGGTCGTCTATGAGGCGCGCCCGAACGTGACGATCGACGCTGCCGCCCTGTGCCTGAAGTCCGGCAACGCGATTGTGCTGCGCGGGTCGAGCTCGGCAGCCCACTCCAACGCGGTGCTGGCGGCGATCGCCGCGCAGGCGGCCACCGACGCCGGGCTGCCGGAGGGCGCGTTGTCGCTGGTCGCGGGTGGCGGGCGCGAGGAGCTCGCCGAGCTGGCCACCCAGGCCGGGGTCGTTGACCTGGTCATCCCCCGGGGCGGCGAGGGGCTCAAGGCCGCCCTGAAGGGCGTCGCCACCGTCCCGGTGATCTACGCGGCCTCGGGCAACTGTCATGTCTACGTCGACGCCAGCGCCGACCTCGAGGCCGCGCGCGCGATCATTCTCAACGCGAAGCTTCAGCGGCCGGGCGTCTGCAACGCGGCCGAGACGCTGCTGGTGCACGCAGACGTCGCCGAGGCGTTTCTGCCGCAGACGTTGCGGGCTCTCGCCGACGCCGAGGTCGCGCTTCACGGCGACGATCGTGCGCGCGCGGCCGCGCCGGACGTCACGGTGCACGAGGCGGTCGCCGAGGACTGGGACACCGAGTACCTCGCGCTTGAGCTCGCGGTCGGCGTGGTCGACTCCGCCGCGGAGGCGATCGCGCACATCAACGCGCACGGCAGCGGCCACTCCGAGGCGATCGTGACGCGCGACACCGAGTCGGCGCGAGCCTTCCAGCTCGGCGTCGATGCCGCCTGCGTTTACGTCAACGCATCCACGCGGTTCACCGACGGCGGCGAGTTCGGGATGGGCGCCGAGATCGGAAACTCCACACAGAAGCTTCACGCGCGCGGCCCGATCGGCCTGCGCGAGCTGTGCACGTTCAAGTACCTGGTCGAGGGCTCGGGTCACGTCCGCCCGTGACCTCCCCGTGACCTGACAACGCGGTGCGCATCGGCATTCTCGGCGGGACGTTCAACCCGCCACACCTTGGACACCTCGTCTGCGCCCAGGAGGCGTACCTTCAGCTGCATCTCGATCGAGTGATGGTGATTCCCGCATGGATACCCCCGCACAAGCCGGTTGAGGACGAGCCCGGAGCCGCCCACCGGCTCGAGCTGTGCCGGCTGGCCTTTCAGCGCGACGAGAGCCGGTTTGCCGTCTCCGACCTCGAGATCCGGCGCGAGGGGACGTCCTATACGGTCGATACCCTCCAAGAGCTGCACTCCTCGCAACCAGACACTGAGCTGTATCTGATCGTTGGCGCGGATATCGCCGCGGGGCTACCGAAGTGGCGTGATCCCGAGAGGGTTCTGTCGCTGGCGACGCTAGCGGTTGCGCAACGACCTGGGACCGGACCGGAGGCGGTCGAGCGGGCGCTGGGCGAGCTGCAGGGCGCCGAGCGGGCCCGTTTCTTCGACATGCCCGAGATCGGGATCTCCTCGACGATGCTGCGCAACAGGGTCAGGGAAGGGCAGCCGATTCGGTATCTGACCACCGATGCGGTGGGCGGGTACATCGCGCGTCATAACCTGTATAGGGATGGACCAGAAGATGACACCTGAAGATCTCGCCGCCGCGGCGATCGACTTCGCGGCTGATCGCAAAGCGCTGGACATCGTCCAGCTGGATCTGCGCGGGATCATCGGCTACACCGACTACTTCGTGATCTGCACCGGCCGCACCGACCGCCAGGTCAAAGCGATCCACGATGCGATCCACCAGGGCATGAAGTCCGAGCACGGACGGCTGCCTCGTCGCGTGGAGGGCGTGAGCCAGGCCAACTGGATCCTGATGGACTACCTGGACGTGGTCGTCCACGTGTTCACGCCCGAGACGCGCGAGTACTACCGGCTCGAGCAGCTCTGGGGCGAGGCGCCGGCG
>Ga0207693_10004102_pt1 | contig 12377 bp, 9 predicted proteins | sample LARL81metaG_FD_184347 | JGI IMG/M metagenome (GOLD analysis project Ga0207693, IMG submission 184347) | Corn, switchgrass and miscanthus rhizosphere microbial communities from Kellogg Biological Station, Michigan, USA - LAR L8-1 metaG... | ecosystem: Host-associated > Plants > Roots >...
GAAATACGGCTACGACGCGGCGGGCAACGTGACCGGCAAGGCGGATCAGCGCCTCGAACAGGAAACGAGCTACGCCTACGATGCGCTGGGCCGCCTCACCGAATTCAATCCACCGGGCGAAGGCTCGACGACCTACGGCTACGACGCCGCAGGCAATCGCACCGAAGCCGGCGGCACCACCTACTCCTTCAACGCGCTGAACCAGCTCACCGAATCCTCCGCCGGCACCACCTACAGCTACGACGGCGCCGGGCGGCTGACCGGGGAGGTCAACGGCTCCGAAGAATCGACGTTTGCTTGGGACCCCTTCGACCATCTGGCCAAAGCGGAAACCCCCGGGGGAACCGTGACCTACGCTTTCGACGGCTTGGAGCGGCTGAGCGAACGCAAATCAGGGGAAGCGACCCAGATCTTCCACTACGGGGACCTCGGCGACATGCCGACCTACGAGACCGACGGCGAAGGCAACACCACGACCAGCTACCTGCAGGGCCCGCGCGGCCTGGTCGAGCAGCGCTCGGGCGAAGCGACGAGCTTCCCGCTCCTCGACGGCCACGGTGACGTGACGGCGATCGCGAGCGGTGGCGGCGAAGTCGAATCGCGCCAGAGCTTCGACCCCTGGGGGGAGCAGCTCTCAGGCCCAGTTCTCGAAATGGGCTATCTGGGAGCTTGGGAGCGCAGCGGTGACCCGACCAGCGGCATGGTCCAGATGGGAACGAGGTCCTACGATCCTCTGCTCGGTTCCTTCGTTGCGGAGGATCCAGTGCTGGGTCATCTTGGTGTCGGCATCTCGTTCAATCGCTACCCATACGCTTGGGATGATCCAGTGAATCGCTTCGATCTGAACGGACGTGATCCGCTCCCAGGGATGCCGATCTGCATATTTTCCTGTTCTCCTCCGGCCCAGGAGTATGCCCATGATCGGGCAGTGGACTTTGTAAAGTTGGTGAAGAAAGTCTTGCCTGACATTGATTGGAAAGGGCCGTGCAAAGAAATCTTCACCGATGCGGGTCCGGCCAGAACCTGCAACGGGGAAGGCATTAATGGCGAATTGGAATATTTGAATGATGAGCCACCGCCCACCTACTTTCCTGGAATAGATCCACCTGGTGTCCCCGGATTCACGGTGCCGGTTCCGGCACCCTTGCGGACCCCTGTGCCAGCGACCCCCTATTTTCCTTAAGGAGTGGCCTTGGCGCTGATCGCATGCGGACTTCTACTGGCCTTCCTGCTGTATATGGCCGCTATCTATGGAATCTCCTGGACTGCGTCTCGTCGCTTGGCCAATTCGGGAACTCAAGTATCACCTTCAGGTGTCCGGATTGTCCCGTCACTGAAGGAACTCATTGAGAGGCACAGCATCGAATGGCTAGTTGGCTTCCTTGCCTTCTACCTGCTGCTTGGCCTCACCGACTTTCCGCTTTGGCAGCAGCTGGGTATGGGCACCGTATTCGCCCTCTGGTTCGGGTCGATCTGGTTCCACGGAAGCGGGCGCAACCGGGATCCTGGGCTTGGCGCAGGCCGCAGATTCGCCAGTGACTCCTGGTATTGGCTACTGGCTGTGGCAGACTGGCTCGGCTTTATGTGGATGTTGTGCTTCGCCAGCGCTTTTCTTCTCGCTTTGTTCTAGCCCCCAGGACGGTCCAGGCCCTCCTGGGTCGGCTGTCCAGATCAGCCCCCTGATCGCAGAAAGGCAATGGTCTCCATTCATCGTGATGGGATCGATGTGCAAGTCATGTGCCAGTACGCCACTTCGGAGGCCCGATTCACCGGCGACGACGAAGGCCACTCGCATCCAGAGCCAAGTTCGGTGGACCATGATCTAGGACCAAGCGCCTCGCAAGGCAGACTCCTTGGTTGTGGGGAAGGAAGAATCCAATTTCTGAAAATAGGAACACTCAGGGAAACGAGGCGCAAGTTCCTCACTGGGTTATCGGAGTTCCGCTAATCGGCGTAATAATTGCTGCGGTCGTCTTCGTTGGGGGGCAACGGGGGGCGCTTTCAATAATCCTATCCATCCTAGGTATCGCGATCTTCATGTTCGGATACGTCTACCTGATTGGAAGGTGGCGCCAACGGCGCACTCTCGATGAGGAGTAGACGGCTTCCGATGAGGAGTAGACGGCTTCCGATATTCAGGACAATGCGTCACATCGGTTGAAGCCGCAAGCCAGGCCGGGTTTACTGGGCGGAACTGAGATCGGGCGAGGAGGATCTAGATCTACACAAGCTCGGCGGTGCTGTTGCTGATGCAGAATTCGCGCGAGGCCGGAAGCAAAAGGATCAGCCCGAGCAGCGGGAATGCGACAAGCCAGAGCGGTCCCGGGCTTGCGGGTGCGAACACGAGGGATCCGATGCAGAACACGAGCGCGAGCTGCCGACACACTCGCAGACCGTGTAGCAACACGTATCCGAACGCGACTGCGCCAGGAACGGCGATGATCCACGTAATAACGCCTCCGACGACGATCACCTGCGCGAAGGCGGCGCAGACGCTTATAAAGACGTAGCCCCACAGTGAAAGGGGCGCTTCTGAGGGCCTACGGGGCCAATCGAGTGGAGGCACGGCGGGAACCTAGTCGTTGATGACCCAGGAAGCAAAGGTGGGGCGGCTTTTCCGCGCCCCTCGCCGCGGGTAGGGAGGGGGAGATGGAGAGCCTCTCGCAGGCGATCGGCTGCGAAGACCTGCTGGCTGCGGCGCGGGAGGAGATCGAGCGCTTGACGCCGGTGGAGACCTCGGCGGCGGTGGGGCGGGGGGCGATCCTCGTCGACATCCGCCCGAGCGAGCAGCGGCGGCGGGACGGCGAGGTCCCGGGCGCGCATGTGATCGGGCGCAACGTGCTCGAGTGGCGGCTCGATCCGCGCGGGGAGCACCGCGACCCCGCTGTCGCCCGCGAGGACCGGCAGGTGATCCTGATCTGCGACGAGGGCTACCAGTCGAGCCTGGCGGCGGACACCGTGCGCCGGCTCGGCGTCGATGCCGCCGATGTGATCGGCGGCGTTCAGCAGTGGTGGGCCGAAGGCCTGGCGCTGCTTTGACGAGGCGGCGAAGGAATCGAACCTTCCAAGCGGTGGGCTGCACCGCCCTGCTGGCTTTGAAGGCCAGATGGGCCACCAGACCCCTGCCGCCCCACGGAGTTCGAGCTTAGGCGAGCCGCCTTTGCCGGGGGATGTGGCGGTCGTCCTCGCGGCGCAGGCGCAGTTCGGCGTCGAGCTGTTCGAGCAGCGCCTGCGCGTATTTGCGGCTGAGGCCGAGGGCGTCGCGGACGGCGGCGATGCTGGTCGAGCCGTCGCGCTCGGCGAGGGCGACGATCAGCTCGGCGAGCTTCTCGTAGGCGGGAAGGGCGAAGACGACGTCCGGCTTGGCGCGGACGACCTCGCCCGCTGCCGCGAGCTCGCCGAAGGCGGCCTCGACCTGGCGGCGCTCGGCGTCGAGGTCGCTGGCGAGCTGGGCGGCGCCGCGGGGGCGGGCGCCGTCGGCCGCGAGCGCGGCGAGGACTCGGCGGGCGAGGGGCCCGGGGTCTGGGGCGGCGGCAGGCGGCGGGGGATCGGGCTCGGCCGCCGGGGTGGGGGGTTCCCAGCCGGCGCCGTGACGCGGCGGCACGGCCGCCTCGACGACACCTCCCCCAAGGGTGTCGGGCGGCGCGATCCGGCGCACGACCAGGCGGTCGCCGCGGCGCGCGAGCAGCGGCCGCTCGAGCCGCAGTTGCGCCCGACCTTCGCCAAGGTCGACTACGCGGGCCGGGCTGTCGCGGGTGCCGAGGTGGACCTGCACCCGCGACTCGGCGAGGATCGTCGCCGCACCGGCGAGCAGTTCGACGTCGAGCCGGTAGGTGGCCTCGACCCGCGCCTCCGGCACGGTCACCACGTCCCCCCGCCGCACCTCCTCGCGGCCAACGCCCGCGAGGTTGACGGCGACTCGCTGGTGGGCCCCGGCGACATCGAGCGGTCGATCGTGGACCTGCAGCGAGCGCACCCGCGCCTCCCGCCCACCCGGCAGCACCGTCACCCTCTGCCCCCGCTCCAACGGTCCCGCCCAGAGGGTCCCGGTGACCACGGTCCCATGCCCGGCGATCGTGAAGACCCGGTCGACGTGGAGCACCGGAGGGTCGCTGGGACCGCCAACGGCCGTCGGCGTTCGTCCTTGGTTAGCGGGTGGGCGAACAAAGGACGAACGCCGATGCTGTTCGGCTTCGATTGCCACCAGCGCCAGGGTCTCGCGCAGCGCTTCGAGTCCCTCGCCGGTCAGGGAGCTGACCTCGACCAGAGGGGCGGCGGGGACGAGGGCGGCGGCTTCCTCGGCGGCGAGGCGGCGGGTCTCCTCGTCGACCAGGTCGACCTTGGTCAGCGCGACGACGCCTTGCTCGACTCCCAGCGCCCGCAGCACCGCCAGGTGCTCGCGCGTCTGCGGCATCGGGCCGTCGTCGGCGGCGACGACGAGGAGGAAGAGGTCGATGCCGCTGGCGCCGGCGATCATCGTCCGCACGAAGCGCGCGTGGCCGGGGACGTCGACGAGGCTGAGGCGGCGCTCGCCGAGATCGAGCTCGGCGAAACCGAGCTCGATCGACATCCCGCGGCGGCGCTCCTCGGCGAGGCGGTCGGTGTCGCGGCCGGTCAGGGCGCGAACCAGCGCCGTCTTGCCATGGTCGATGTGGCCGGCGGTGCCGACCGTCAGCGGTTGCCGCGCCGGCTCAGGCAAGGGCGGCCCGGACCGCGGCCGCCGCCGCGATGGCATCCGCCTCGCTCATCGTCCGCGGGTCGAGGACGACGCGGCCGCGGACGATCCGGGCGACGACCGGCGGCTCGCCCTCGCGCAGGCGGGCGAGCAGCGCGTCGGCGCCGGCCTCACCGGGGTCGACCGCGCAGACCGGCCCCTCCAGCGCCATGTCGGCCAGCGCGCCGCCGCCTGGGGCGCCGCTCTCCCGCTCCACCGCCGCCGCGGCGCCGATCCCCGCCGCCATCGCCTCGGCCCGTGCCCGCAGCTCCTCCTCCGGGGCCGCGATCATCGCCAGCGCCGGCAGCGACGAGGGCCCCGCGTCGCGGTGCAGGCGCAGGGTCGCTTCCAGCGCCGCGATCTGCAGCTTGTCGAGCCGCATCGCCCGCGCCAGCGGGTGGCGCCTGCAGCGCTCGATCGCCTCGTTCCGCCCGAGCAGGATCCCGGCCTGCGGCCCGCCCAGCAGCTTGTCGCCCGAGCAGCAGACGAGGTCGGCGCCCGCCGCCACGGCGGCGCGCACGGTCGGCTCGTCGTGCACCTCCTTTAGGGCGCCGGAGCCGAGGTCGTCGACCATCGCGATCCCGCGTTCGTGGGCCAGCGCCGCCAGCTCGCCGGGATCGGCCTGCTCGCTGAAGCCGACGATGCGGAAGTTCGACTGGTGGACGCGGAGGATCGCCGTGGTTCGCTCGCCGATCGCCGCCTCGTAGTCGGCAAGCCGGGTGCGGTTGGTCGTCCCGACCTCGACCAGGGTCGCGCCGGAGTGGGCGAGGATGTCGGGGATCCGGAAGGAGCCGCCGATCTCGACCAGCTCGCCGCGGCTGACCAGGACCTCGCCGTTGCCCGCCAACGCGGCCAGCGCCAGCATCACGGCCGCCGCGTTGTTGTTGACCGCCAGTGCCGCCTTGGCCCCGCTCAGCTCCCGCAGCAGGCCCTCGAGGTGATCGCCGCGGCTGCCCCGGCCGCCGCTCGCGAGGTCGTACTCGAGGTTGCTGTAGCCGGCGGCGACCTCGGCGACCCGCGCGACCGCCGCCGGCGCCAGCGGCGCCCGCCCGAGGTTGGTGTGGAGGACGACGCCGGTGGCATTGATCACCCGGCGCAGGCTCGGCGCGGCGAGCCGGCGCAGGTTCTGCGCCGCGATCCGCGCCAGCTCCTCCTCGTCCGCCGCCTCGCCGGCCTCGATCCGCTCCCGCGCGGTCGCGATCGCCTCCCGCGCCGCCGCCACCGCCAGGCCATGGGGGGCCGGGCCGAGGCGGGAGCGCAGCTCCTCCACCGAGGGAAGCGCCCGCAGCCGCGCCTCCCTCTCGCTCTTCCGGGTCCCCGTTTCCATTCTTCTTCTTCCGGTTACCCATCAGGCAGTGGCTTTAGCCCGCGACAGCGTCAGGCTGACCCAGCTTTCCCACGGCGCCGGTTGCGCCTGCAAGATCGGCGCCGCCGAGCTGCGGCAGCTGCGGGCGGCGCTGCCGCCCTCCACCGACCCGGCGCTCCTGGTCGGCCTCGACCCCGCCGACGACGCCGCCGTCTACCGGCTGGGCGAGGACCTGGCGCTGGTCCAGACCGTCGACTTCTTCACCCCGATCGTCGACGACCCTCGCGACTTCGGCCGCATCGCCGCCGCCAACGCGCTCTCCGACGTCTACGCGATGGGGGCGCGGCCGGTCCTCGCCCTCAACATCGTTGCCTTCTCGCTCGCCGACCTCGGCGCCGAGGTCCTGGCCGAGATCCTCGCCGGCGGCGCCGAGGTCGCGGCGGCGGCCGGAGTCGCGCTCGGCGGCGGCCACTCGATCGACGACCCCGAGCCGAAGTACGGGATGAGCGTCAGCGGCGTTGTCCATCCCGACGAGCTGCTCACCGCCGCCGGCGCCCGGCCAGGCGACGAGCTCTACCTGACGAAGCCGGTGGGAGGGGGCCTGGTCACGACGGCGGCGAAGCGCGGGATCGCCGAGCCGGAGTGGGTCGGGAGCGCGGTCGCGGCGATGACGACGCTCAACGACGAGGCCGCCGCGGCGGCCCGCGCCGCCGGGGCTCACGCCCTCACCGACGTCACCGGCTTCGGCCTGCTCGGCCACCTGCACGAGATCTGCGAGGCGAGCGGAGTCGCCGCCGAGATCGAGGCCGCGGCGGTCCCGGCCCTGCCGGGGGCGCTCGAGCTGGCCGCCGGCGGCCGCGCCGAGGCCGGCGGCAGCGCCCGTAACGCCGCCGACGCCGAGCGTTTCGCGACCTGGACGGAGAACGTGCCGGCGGAGCGCCGGGCGCTGCTCACCGACGCGATGACCTCCGGCGGCCTCCTCGCCGCCGTCCCCGCCAACGCCTCCATGGCGGGGACGAAGATCGGGACGATCGTTGCGGGCGAGCCGGGACAGGTTGCCGTCACCTAGCGCGAACGGAGTTTTGAAACGCACCTGGGCGGGAAGTCGCTGAGCGTGCTGGGCCCGCTCGGGAAATGGCCTCTCGTCCGCCAGCTGACGGAAGGGGATCCGTCGGGGCGCGGGAGGGCCGCGCAATCGCAGCACACCCGGGAGCTGCGGCCGCGGACCGAGGCGGCGGAGAAGATGACCCGCTCGGTCTGCCCCTACTGCGCGGTCGGCTGCGGGCAGCGGGTCTGGTCGAAGGACGGCAAGGTCACCCAGATCGAGGGCGATCCCGAGAGCCCGATCTCCCGCGGCCGCCTCTGCCCCAAGGGCTCGGCCTCCGAGCAGCTGGTCAACAACCCGACCCGGCTGAAGAAGGTCAAGTACCGCCGCCCGCACGCGACCGAGTGGGAGGAGCTGGAGCTCGACCGGGCGATGGAGATGATCGCCGAGCGGGTGATCGCCGCCCGCGAGGCCGGCTGGCAGGACGAGCGCGAAGGCGAACAGCTGCGGCGCACCCTCGGCTTCGCCCACCTCGGCGGCGCCACCCTCGACAACGAGGAGAACTACCTGATCAAGAAGTTCTTCACGGCGATGGGCGCGGTGCAGATCGAGAACCAGGCCCGCATATGACACAGCTCCACGGTCCCCAGTTTGGGGACCTCGTTCGGTAGGGGTGGCGCCACCACCTTCCAGCAGGACCTGCAGAACTCCGACTGCATCGTGATCATGGGCTCGAACATGGCCGAGTGCCACCCGGTCGGGTTCCAGTGGGTGGTCGAGGCGCGCGAACGCGGCGCCAAGGTGATCCACGTCGACCCGCGCTTCACCCGCACCAGCGCCCTCGCCGACCTGCACGTGCCGATCCGCGCCGGCAGCGACATCGCCTTCCTCGGCGGGGTGATCAACTACATCCTCACGAACGAACGGGAGTTTCGCGAGTACGTGCAGGCCTACACCAACGCCCGCACGATTATCAGCGACGACTTCCGCGACACCGAGGACCTCGACGGCGTCTTCTCCGGGCTCGACGTCGAGAAGGGCGTCTACGAACGCGACAGCTGGCAGTACAAGGGGATGGAGGCGGCGGCCTCGGCGGGCGAACGCGACATGGGCGAGGCCGAAGGCGAGCAGTCCCACGGCGCCCACGGCGGCGAACTCCACCACGGCGAGCCTCCCGAGGAGGACGAGACGCTGCAGGACCCGCGCTGCGTCTTCCAGCTGCTGAAGAAGCACTACGCGCGCTACACGCCGGAGATGGTCGAACGGATCTGCGGGGTGCCGCAGGCGACCTTCCTCGAGGTCGCCGAGGCGCTCTGCGAGAACTCCGGGCGGGAGCGGACCAGCGCCTTCTGCTACGCCGTCGGCTGGACCCAGCACACCGTCGGCGTCCAGTACATCCGCACCGCCGCGATCGTGCAGCTGCTGCTCGGCAACATCGGCCGCCCCGGCGGTGGCATCCTCGCCCTCCGCGGCCACGCCTCGATCCAGGGCTCGACCGACATCCCGACCCTCTTCAACATCCTCCCCGGCTACCTGCCGATGCCCCACGCACACGAGAAGACCAGTCTCGACCTCTACGTCGAGCGCAATGCGCCGCCGACCGGGTTCTGGGGCAACACCAAGAGCTACCTCGTCAGCCTGCTGAAGGCCTGGTGGGGCGAGGCGGCGCAGTTCGAGAACGACTTCTGCTTCGACTACCTGCCGCGGATCGACAAAGACCACTCGCACTACCGCACGGTCTCCGACATGCAGGACAACAAGCTCGAGGGCTACTTCGTGATGGGGGAGAACCCGGCCGTCGGCTCCTCCAACTCGAAGCTGCAGCGGCTGGCGCTGGCGAAGCTGAAGTGGTTGGTCGTCCGCGACTTCTCCGAAATCGAGACGGCGACCTTCTGGCAGGACGGGCCGGAGATCGAGACCGGCGAGCTGGTGACCGAGGAGATCGGCACCGAGGTCTTCCTGATGCCCGCCGCCGCCCACACCGAGAAGGACGGCAGCTTCACCAACACCCAGCGGCTGCTGCAGTGGCACCACAAAGCGGTCGAGCCGGAGGGCGACTGCCGCTCGGAGCTGTGGTTCATGTACCACCTCGGCCGCCTCGTGCGGCGGAAGCTGGCCGACTCGACGCTGGAGCGCGACCGCCCGATCCTCGACCTCACCTGGGACTACCCGACGGTCGGCCCCGACGAAGAGCCCGACGCCGAAGCGGTGCTGGCCGAGATCGGCGGCTTCGACGCCGAGAAAGAGCCGCTGGCCGACTACCTGCCGCTGAAGGACGACGGCTCGACCACCTGCGGCTGCTGGATCTACGCCGGCTGTTACAAGGAAAGCGAAAACCAGCCGGCGAAGCGCAAGCCGGCCGCCGAGCAGGACTGGGTGGCGGCGGAGTGGGCCTGGGCCTGGCCGATGAACCGGCGCATCCTCTACAACCGCGCCTCCGCCGACCCCGAGGGCAAGCCCTGGTCGGAGCGCAAGAAATACGTCTGGTGGGACGCGGGGGAAGGGAAATGGGTCGGCGACGACGTCCCCGACTTCACCCCCGACAAGGCGCCCGACTACGTCCCGGAAGAAGGCGCGAAGGCCCAGCAGGCGCTGCGCGGCGACGAGCCGTTCATCATGCAGGGCGACGGGCGGGCCTGGCTCTACGCGCCGAACGGGATCGTCGACGGGCCCTTCCCGACCCACTACGAGCCGCGCGAGTCGCCCTTCCCCAACCCGCTCTACAAGCAGCGCTCGAACCCGGTCCGCGACGAGTACGACCGGCCGGAGAACCCGATCAACCCGAGCGACGACGAGCCGGGCGCCGAGGCCTACCCGTTCGTGGTGACGAGCTACCGGCTGACCGAGCACCACACCGCCGGCGGGATGAGCCGCACGGTCCCCTTCCTCGCCGAGCTGCAGCCGGAGTTCTTCTGCGAGGTCAGCCCGGAGCTGGCGCGCGAGCGCGGGCTCGAGCACGGCGGCTGGGCGACGATCGTCACCGCCCGGGCGGCGATCGAGGCGCGGGTGATGGTGACCGAGCGGATCAAGCCGCTGCGGGTCGACGGTCGGACGATGCACCAGGTCGGCTTGCCGTACCACTGGGGCAACAAGGGGATCAGCACCGGCGACTCCGCCAACGACCTCTTCGCCTTCGTCCTCGATCCCAACGTCCACATCCAGGAGGTGAAGGCGGCGAGCTGCGACATCCAGCCGGGGCGCCGGCCGCGCGGGCCGCAGCGGCCGCAGTTCGTCGCCGAGCACCTGCGCCGGGCGAGGGAGGCGGGTTGATGGCGGCGTACGCAGTCGAGACCCCCCGCGTCGGCTTCTTCACCGACACCTCGGTCTGCATCGGCTGCAAGGCCTGCGAGGTCGCCTGCAAGGAGTGGAACAAAGTCCCCGCCGACAACCAGGGGCTGCTCGGCAGCTCCTACGACAACAGCGGCGAACTCGGCGCCGACCGCTGGCGCCACGTCGCCTTCATCGAGCAGAAGCTGCCGGTCGGGGTCGAGGGCGGGGCGCCGGACGATCTCGTCGCCGAGGCCGCCCGTCAGAACCTGGTCGAGGAAGGGCTTGACCCGCACGCCGACGAGGACGGCTTCCGCTGGCTGATGAGCAGCGACGTCTGCAAGCACTGCACGGAGGCCGGCTGCCTCGACGCCTGCCCGACCGGCTCGCTCTTCCGCACCGAGTTCGGGACCGTGGTCGTCCAGGAGGACATCTGCAACGGCTGCGGCTACTGCGTCGTCTCCTGTCCCTTCGGCGTGCTTGACCAGCGCGAGGGCGACGGGCGCGTTTGGAAGTGCACCCTCTGCTACGACCGCCTGCAGGGCGACATGGAACCGGCCTGCGCTCAGGCCTGCCCAACCGACTCGATCCAGTTCGGCGAGCTCGACGAGCTGCGCGAGCGGGCGGCGGCGCGGGTGGAGACGCTGCATGAGCGGGGCCGCCCGGAGGCGCGCCTCTACGGCGAGGACCCCGACGACGGAGTCGGCGGCTTCGGCGCCTTCTTCCTCCTGCTCGACGAGCCGGAGACCTACCGGCTGCCGCCCGATCCGGTGGTGCCGACCCGCTTCGCGGGGTCGGTCTGGAAGGCGGCGGGTGCGGCGGCGGTGACGATGGCGGCGGGAATCGCCGCCGGCTTCCTCGGGGGGCGCCGATGAGCCCGCGGGAAAAGTCGCTGGTCCCACGAGAAAAGCCGACGACCTACTACGGGCGGCCGATCGTCAAGCCGCCGGTCTGGAAGCCCGAGATCCCCTTCTACTTCTTCTTCGGCGGCCTCGCCGGAGCCTCGGCGGTGCTGGCGGCGGCGGCGACCTTCGCCGATCGCCCCGCCCTGGCCCGCCGCGCCTGGGCCGGCGCTTTCCTCGGCGTCACCGTCAGCCCGTTGCTGCTGATCAAGGACCTCGGCAAACCGTCCCGCTTCCTCAACATGCTGCGCGTCTTCAAGGTCACCTCGCCGATGAGCGTCGGCGCCTGGCTCCTCGCCGCCAACGGCGGCGCGACGACGGTGGCCGCGGGGCTGAACCTGCTGGACGAGGACCGGCGCGGCGGTCCCCCCGAGATCCTCGCCGCCGCCCTTGGGGCGCCGCTTGCGACCTACACCGCCGCCCTCGTCACCCACAGCGCCATCCCCGCCTGGTCGGAGGCGCGGAACGAGATGCCCTTCGTCTTCGCCGCCAGCGCCACCGCCAGCGCCGCCGGCGCGGCGATGCTCACCGTTCCCGCCGACGAAGCCGAGCCGGTGCGGCGACTGGGCGTCCTCGCCGCCGTCGCCGAGGAAGGGGTCTCGGCCCTGATGCACAAGCGCCTCGGCTCTCTCGCCGACTCCTACAAGCAGGGCACGGCCGGCAGGTTCGAGAAGGCCGCCCGCGCCTGCACGCTCGGCGGGGCGGCGGCCTTCGTCGCCAGCGATCCGGCGCTTCCCCTGCCCCTCGGCCGGCGCCGCCGCAGCGCCCTCTCGATGACCGGCGGCGCCCTCCTGCTGGCCGGCTCCGTCTGCAAGCGCTGGGCCGTCTTCAAAGCCGGCTTCCACTCGGCCGAAGACCCGAGCCAGGTGATCGAAAGCCAGCGGGCTCCGGTCAACCGCTGACGAGTTCCGCGATGTCGGCGTCGAGCTCGGACTGGGAGCGGTAGGCGCCGATGTGGCGTCCGACCACCTGCCCGTCGCGGTCGAGGAAGACGGTGAACGGGGTTCCGATCGCCGGCGCCAGGTCGCTGAGGGCGTCGAGGCTCGTCGAATAGCTCGGGTAGCCGAGCGCGACTTCGCCGAGCAGGCGGCGGGCACTGTCGGCGTCGTCTTCGACGTCGGCGCCGAGGAAGGCGGCCCGGTG
>Ga0207693_10004103_pt1 | contig 12376 bp, 11 predicted proteins | sample LARL81metaG_FD_184347 | JGI IMG/M metagenome (GOLD analysis project Ga0207693, IMG submission 184347) | Corn, switchgrass and miscanthus rhizosphere microbial communities from Kellogg Biological Station, Michigan, USA - LAR L8-1 metaG... | ecosystem: Host-associated > Plants > Roots >...
CGCGCAAGAGTGGAAGCAAATTCCAATTCCGCCACTTCCAGCTTTCCACCCGCAACAACCGAAGCGCATCGAGCTGCCGAACGGCATGGTGATTTTTCTGCAGGAAGACCATGAGTTGCCTTTGATTGATGGCATCGCGCGAATTCGCGGAGGTTCGCGAGGGGAGCCAGCAGCCAAGCTTGGCCTGGTTTCGCTTTATGGCGAGGTTTGGCGTACCAGCGGCACGAAAACGCAAACCGGCGATCAACTGGACGATTATCTCGAAATCCGCGCGGCCAAAGTTGAAACTGACGGCGGCGTTGACTCGACCACGATCTCTCTGTCCTCGCTGAAGGAAGACTTCAACGATGTTTTTCAAGTGTTCGCTGAGCTGCTCCGGGAACCGGAGTTTCGCGAGGAGAAGCTCGATCTGGCGAAGCGTGAAGCCTTCGACGCAATTTCACGCCGAAATGATGACGTCGGAGACATCGCGCGGAGAGAAGGGGTCAAGCTGGCGTATGGGGCGCAAAATCCGTACGCTCGAACTCCCGAATATGCGACGGTGGCGGCTGTAACGCGCGAGGACCTGGTCAACTGGCACCACACGTATGTTCATCCCAATAACATCATCATGGGGTTGGTTGGAGACTTTGACTCGGCGCAGATGGAGGCCAAGTTACGGCAAGCGTTTGGCGGCTGGGCCAAGGGACCGGCTGCGAAAGAGCCTCAGATTCAGTTTACTCCGGGGAAGCCGGGGTATTACCTGGTCAAGAAAGAGGATGTGAATCAGAGCAATATCCGTATGGTTGGGCTTGGCACGACACGAAAAAATCCTGACTATTACGCTATTGAAGTGTTCAATGAAGCCCTGGGGGGCGGGTTTTCATCACGTCTGGTGCAGAGCATTCGTACCGCACAGGGTCTGGCATATGGGGTCGGCGGTGGCATTGGAACGCGATTCGATCATCCTGGAATTCTGCAATTCGCTATGGGAACCAAGAGCGCAAGTACGGTCGAATCCATTCAGGCGCTCTATGCAGAGATAGACAAACTGAAGACGAATCCCATCACCGATGAGGAAATTAATCGCGCAAAGGATTCTATTCTTAACGCGTTCGTATTCAATTTCGACACGCCGGATAAGGTCCTGCGCGAGCGTATGGCTTATGAGTTCTATGGGTATCCGCCAGATTTCCTGGAACGCTATCGCGCGGGGATAGAAAAAGTGACGGCTGCGGATGTGAACCGGGCCGGACAGAAGTATCTGCACAAGGACCAACTTGCGGTGCTGGTGGTGGGGAACACTTCGGAGTTCGACAAACCTCTATCGTCGCTGGGGCCGGTGAAGGACGTGGATATCACGATCCCGCCGCCACCAGCTGCGATGGGGGCGCCGGGACAGCAATGACTTTGTGGCACTCCTCGTGAAGCAAATTCTGGTGTACCTCCTCTCGACCCTAGGGCGATGTCATTGCGAACAGCTTCAGCTGTGAGGAATCTGCTTTTTTCAGAGAAACAGTAGATTCCTCGGAGCTAAAGCTCTTTCGAAATGACATATGGCTCAATGTGGAACTTTCCTGCTCACCTTTGCGTATCCTCATCCGTCTACGACATCGGAGGTGACGTGTGCGACATCTGACCCTGATCGTCCTGCTGGTTCTTGCTTCTGTACTCGCTCGAGCTGAAGAGTGGCAACACAGTTATGCGGTGAGCGGAAAACCCAACGTTGTAGTCGACGCGAACGATGGTGACGTCGAGGTGACCACCGGATCGAGCCAGGAAGTCGCGGTGCGCGTGATTTCTCATGGATGGAAGATCAACGACGAGCTGAAAATCGACGGCACGCAGTCTGGGAACCGGGTCGAGATAAAGCTCCATCGTAATAACAAAGTTTGTTTTGGCTTCTGCTTCCAGAGCATTCGGGTGGAAATCCATGTGCCCAGCGAATCGGACCTCGATCTGCATAGCGGAGATGGCAATCTGAACGTGAAGGAGGTCAGAGGCAATCTTCAGCTGGAGACTAACGATGGCGACATTCGGGTTAATGATGTCGAGGGCCTGCTGCACGCGAACACGCACGATGGAAATGTCGACGTTGAGGGAAGGTTCGCGATGCTGAATGTTCGGACGGGCGATGGAAATATTGACGCACGAGTGAACGCATCGGAAGCGCCGCAACCGGGCTGGACACTGCGCTCGGGCGACGGGAATATCCGGCTGGAGCTGCCGGGCGACTTTGCAGCGGACCTCGATGCGCATTCCGGCGACGGCTCGGTAAAAGTGGATATTCCGATCACGACATCGGGATCGATCCAGGACAGCGCGGTGCGTGGGAAGATCAACGGCGGGGGCATCTCAATCGAGATACAAACGGGCGATGGTGACGTGCACGTGGAAAGAAGCTAGCGTCCTGGGCAGAGCGCGTTCCTGAAACGATCGCTTCATATATTCCGGGCCTTCCCAAGAATGCGTGAAAGACATTTGCATCCGCTGGGATGCGCTTCTCATCATCACCAGTGAATCAGTAACTCTGAATCAGCAACCCAGAATCCCGCTATGAACCTCCTCCCCGAGCTTGATGAAATCCGTGAAGCGCAGAAGTTGATTTATTCGATAATGCAACCGACGCCGCAGCTGTCGTGGCCGTTGTTGAATCAGCGGTTGGGCGCGACGCTGTGGGTGAAGCACGAAAACCACACTCCGATAGGCGCGTTCAAGGCGCGTACGGCAGTAGTGTATGCGGCCGAGCTATTTCGCAAATCGAGCGGCATCAAAGGACTGATCACCGCGACCCGCGGCAATCACGGACAGTCGGTGGCGCTGGCTGGCCAGCGGTTCAAGGTTCCGGTAACGATTGTCGTCCCGCTGGGGAACAGCGCTGAGAAGAATGCAGCAATGCGAGCGCAAGGCGCGAACCTGGTTGAGTTTGGCAATGACTACCAGGAGGCCCGCGAGCATGCCGCGAGGCTGGCTACAGAACAAGGATTGCATGTAGTGCCGATTTACCATCGCGACATGGTGAAAGGGGTTGCGAGTTATTGGGTGGAGCTGTTCTCAGCAGTGTCCGATCTGGATGTTGTTTATGTGCCGATCGGAATGGGATCTGGAATCTGCGCCGGCAGCGCCGTGCGGAACGGAATGGGTTTGAAGACAAAGCTGGTAGGCGTGGTTTCGGAGGGTGCGCCGGCATACGCGCTGTCGTTTGAAGCGGGCCGAAAGATTGAAGCGCCAGTCACCACGACCATCGCCGACGGCATCGCATGCCGGATGCCTGACGACGGGGCACTAGAAATCATGTCGCAGAATGTAGAACGGATAGTGGTGGTGAGCGACGATGAAATCCGTGCTGCGATGAAGATTTATTTTACCGACACACACAATGTGGTCGAGGGCGCGGGTGCGGCACCGCTGGCCGCGGCGTTGAAAGAAAAAGAAGCACTTAGAGGGAAGCGGGTCGGTGTAATTGTGACTGGCGGGAACGTTGACCACGACATATTTGCCAAAGTCTTGTTGAACGGAAACCGTTGACGGGGCGGGTGGATTGCGCTACAGTCGCGCTGGTTGCCGGGAGGGTCTATGCGCAAGACATTTTTAGCGGTCCTAGTTGGAGTAGCGGTGAGTATGCTCTCGGCAAATGCCTTGGCGCAGGCGGCGGCGGAAACGGTGCTGACGCACTCGATTTCCACGTCGATTGGGACCCACGTCGGAACGGCCCTGGGACGAGCGACCAACCAACTGGCTGGCCGAGTGGCGCAACAGACTTCGGTGGCGACTCCCCGAGCGGCCATCACAACGGTTAGACCGGGCGCGAAGGGAACCGCGAAGGTTGTGTCAGTAACGGTTTCGACGCCGGCTTCGAGCGATGGCTCGATGATCGCGTCGATTCAAGGCGGCGCACCCAAATCACCGAACTGCACACCTGCTGCTAAGAGCGCCGATCCGAAAGCGCCGGCGAAACCTGTTTCGCAGAACAATTGCGTAGCGGCGGTGGTATCTCCTGGCCCGGATGCGCATCCTTCAGTGGTGAACTTGCCGGCAGCGCAGTAGCTTCCCAACGAAAAAATTGCGTGTAGGTTCAGGCGAAAGGGTGCCGGTATGTAGCTGTGTCTGCGGCAGGGAACCAGACAAATTTCGCAAAATGCCAGATAATGGCTCTCGACGCGAGTTGATTGCTGATGCAGGGAAACCCAATTCTGGTGACCGGCGGAGCTGGATTTATCGGCTCAAACTTTGTCCTGCAGTGGCTGGCGACAGAAGGGCCGGCGGTAATCAATCTGGATAAGCTGACGTACGCCGGGAATGTCTCAAATCTCTCCTCGGTGGCTTCTGACCGGCGTTACAAGTTTCTGCAGGGCGATATTTGCGATCGGGAGATGGTGGCGGAACTGCTGCTGACGCATCATCCGCGCGCCATTGTTCACTTTGCCGCTGAAAGCCACGTTGACCGGTCTATTCACGGGCCGGACGATTTCATTCGCACCAATGTGAATGGAACTTTCAGTTTGCTGGAAGAGAGCCGCGCATACTGGTCGGGACTGAGTGGAGAGGAAAAGGACGCGTTCAGGTTCGTGCATGTATCAACCGATGAAGTGTACGGCTCGCTGCAGGCGAACGACGCGGCATTCACGGAGGAGACGCGGTATGCGCCTAACAGCCCGTACTCAGCGTCGAAGGCGGCATCAGACCATTTGGTTCGCGCGTATTTTCATACTTACGGCCTGCCGGTACTGACCACAAACTGCTCGAACAACTATGGGCCGTTTCAATTTCCAGAGAAATTGATTCCGCTAGCCATTCTGCACGCCGTGAGCGGCAAGCCGATTCCAGTTTATGGCGATGGACAAAATGTCCGCGACTGGTTGTACGTCACTGACCACTGCGAGGCGATCCGGCTGGTGCTGGCGCGTGGGAAACCCGGAGAGACATACAACATTGGTGGCCGAAATGAACTCAGGAACCTGGAAGTAGTGAATGCGATCTGCGCGGTGCTGGATGAGCTGCGGCCAAACGATCCCGTGGTCCCGCATAATGGGCTGATCACATTTGTGACTGATCGGCCGGGGCATGACCGGCGTTACGCGATGAACACGAGCAAGATTGAATCTGAGCTGGGATGGGGACCGCGCGAGACATTCGAGAGTGGAATTCGTAAGACAGTGCAGTGGTATTTGGACCATCAGTCGTGGATCGAGAACGTTACCACTGGCAGATACCGCGAGTGGATTGCGACGCAATATTCTTTGTAGCCCCTTTGACATCGACCACAGAAGGCCTTCAACATACGAGAGCGCATGAGCAAGCAGGCGGCGAAGTCCACACGATATAAGGGGATCATTCTCGCGGGCGGATCCGGAAGCAGGCTTTATCCGGTGACGCATGCCGTGGGCAAGAGCCTGTTGCCGATTTTCGACAAGCCGATGGTTTACTACCCGCTTTCCACGCTGATGCTGGCGGGGATACGCGACATCCTGTTGATTTCAACTCCGGAAGATCTTCCCAAGTATCAGCAGTTCCTGGGGGATGGATCGCGACTAGGATTGAGTTTTTCCTATGCTTCGCAGGCCAAGCCGGAAGGCATTGCGCAGGCATTCCTGATCGCGCAGAAATTTATTGACGGCTGCTGCTGCGCACTGGTGCTGGGAGACAATATTTTTTACGGGCACGATCTCGCGAAGAGCGTGCAGTCGGCGGCAGAGTGCGAAAAAGGCGCGCAAATTTTTGCTTATCCGGTGAATGATCCCGAACGCTATGGCGTGGTTGAGTTCGATGTCCAGGGCAAGGCGCTGAGTCTGGAGGAAAAGCCAGGGACGCCCAAATCGCGATATGCAGTCACCGGGCTGTATTTCTACGATCCGCAGGTTGTGGAAATTGCGAAAGGGCTAAAGCCGTCTTCGCGTGGAGAACTTGAAATCACCGACGTCAATCGCGAATACCTAAGGCGCGGCGCGCTGGACGTGATCGTCATGGGACGCGGTATGGCATGGCTGGACACCGGAACCCATGAAGCGATGCTCGAAGCGTCGCTGTTCATCCAAACGATTGAAACGCGGCAGGGGCTGATGGTGGCATGTCCGGAGGAGATTGCGTACCGGCGCGGGTACATTACCGCCGGGCAAGTCGAGAGCGCGGCGGCGTCGATGAAGAACAATCGGTATGGGGCGTATCTGTTGCAGATGCTGAAAGAGCGTGTGTTCTGATCCATGAAAGTCGTCGAAACACCTCTCGCGGGCGCGCTGGTGCTCGAACCGACAGTCTTCCAGGATGAGAGAGGATATTTTATTGAAAGCTATAGCGAGAGAACTTTCGCGAAATTTGGCATCCCGGAAAGATTCGTTCAGGACAACCACTCGTACTCGAAACGCGGGGTTTTGCGCGGACTGCATTATCAAGTGCAAAAACCGCAAGGGAAGCTGGTGCGGGTTGTAAGTGGGGAAATTGTAGACGCGCTTGTCGACCTGCGGAAGAAGTCACCTACTTTCGGTCGTGCGCATACCGTCAGGCTCTCCGGAGATGACCGGCGCATGGCGTGGATTCCAGCAGGATTTGCGCACGGGTTCCACGTCGTCTCCGATGGTGCACACGTTGTTTACAAATCCACCGAGTTCTATTTCCCCGAGTTGGAGCGGACAATTCTTTGGAACGATCCGGAGTTGAAGATCGATTGGGGATTAAATGGGGAACCGCTGCTTTCAGAGAAAGACCGGCGCGGAGTTCGATTTCAGGAGGCTGAAGTTTTCGAGTAGGCGATTATTCGCCAATGCTCTTGGCAAGTGCGAAGCGGTCTTGCCCGACTTTTGCGCCTTCTTGCTTCAGCCACTCGGTCAGGCGTTTTCGAGCTGAGCTGGCCATATCCGAAAAGCGCACACCCGCCGTGCCTTCTCTATCCTGCCAGACGAGTTCTGCGACCACGTGAATACGGTCGGGATCGTCCGGGATCGAGAAATCAATGTGGATATTGCCTGCTGGAAGTCCGCCGTCGGCGCACTGGATGGCAGCGCCGGAATCGCTCAGATCAGAAATAAAAACTTTCGTGCCAGAGGCGCGCCCGTGGCGAAGTCTGGCGTTGAGCATAGTCGGTACACGCTTTGCACCCCGACGCCGGTCACGCGCCATCAGGTTTCTCACTGCTCGCAGGCCATGACGCACGCGTTCAGGGGAGAGCGGCTTATACAAAGAGATCTGCGCACTGCTCTTGGATGTCAAACTGGCGCAGGATGAATCGACAAGAAGTATGCGAACGGATTTGCTGTAGCCTGGTGCCTCGATCAGCTTTTCCAGGACCATTGAGGCTTGCTCGATGGAGTCATCAATGACTACCGCTTCATAGCGATTTTTATCGATCAGTTGCAGTGCCCGGGTAGCGTCAGTGCAATGTTCGCACTCGACTTCGAGGTCCTTGAAACCGCGGATGATGATACGCGAGGCATTATCCTCGCAACTAAGAAGAAGACTCCGGAGCATGGTGATCTCATGCTAGGCAGGGTGACTAGTCAACATCAAGTTACCGAAGTGACCGCGAGTCAGACCCGAAGCCACTTGCCAGATGCGGCCGAGGACTGAACAGCTTCCATCAGCCTTTGAATCCGCAGAGCATCCTGAAAATCTGGATGGAACTCATTACCTGTCGCCAGGGCCTGCAAAAAATCGCCAAGGGTAGCGATAAAGGTGTGCTCGTAGCCAATGGGGTGGCCGGGTTTCCAGAAGTTAGAGGAATAGGGGTGATCTGGGCCGGTAACGAGCAGATTGCGCCAGCCCTGTGTGGGTGGAGCATCCGTTGTATCGAAGAACTCCAAGCGGTTCATGTCTTCGAAATTGAATGCCAGGCTGCCTTTTGACGCGTAAATCTCAAAGCCATGCCGGTTGCGCCGGCCAACGCCGAAGCGGCTTGCTTCGAAAGTCCCAATGCTGCCGTTAGCAAAACGTGCCAGAAGCATCACCGCATCATCCACCTGGCGATTGGGAATGAAGGTGTGAGTAGAAGCGTTGAGTTCGCCGATCTCACCATTCAGGAGCCGAGCCGAATCAAGGGAGTGCGATAACAAATCTCCAAGCGCTCCGGAACCGGCTTCCTCGCGCTGGTAGCGCCAGGTGGCGCCTTTTGCAGGGTCTGCTCCAGACTGGTTGAAGTAATACGAGCGGTAGTGGAAGACCTGACCAATGCGGCCGTCCTCGATCAGCTGTTTGGCAAAGGCGACAGCCGGGATGCGGCGGTAATTGAACCACACTAAATTTGGCCGTCCGCGAACTGCCTGCGCCATCTGCTCTGCCTCGCCGACCGACATGGCCAGAGGTTTCTCGCACAGAATTATTTTTCCGGCCTGTGCCGCAGCGAGCGCGATGGGTGTGTGCAGGGCGTTCGGAGTGGCAATGTCGACGATGTCGATTTCAGGACGGATGACAGCTGCGCGCCAGTCAGTCGCGGCTTCTTCCCATTCCCATTGTGTGGCGAAGGCCTCGAGTTTCGCGGGCGTGCGGCCGCAGATCACTTTCTGGCGCAGCTCAAATGGAACATCAAAGAAGTGGCCTACCTGGTGGAATGCGTTGGAGTGCGCGCGAGCGATGGCGCCGCAGCCCACCATCGCAATATTCAGTATCTGCTTACGTTCGGGCATGTATCAGGATCGTAGCAAAACCAGGCTTCGATGGTGAGGGAGTGGCTGCGGCGGTAGGGCGAACGTGCTGATCGCGAGAGATTTGGCTAACTAAGCCCGGGCGGCACGGGCAGCGGGCTTTACCGGATTGGAGCGGCGAGTACTGGGTACGTAAACACAGGAGCGAAAGTCGTAGTGCTTGGGCAGGCAATTGCCGCACATGTGCAGGTTGTGCACACGGCAGTGAATCACCGGAGCTTCGCTTTTGCACACTTCGCAGCCACCGCGTTGTTTCTGAGGAGCGGCAACGCCGCGCGGAGCGGTGCCCTTCAACAGGCGGGCTTTGAAATAGAGTCCCGCGGCAGCGGCGAAGGCGCCAAATGCGAAAGTGCAAATCGCGCCGCCGAGAATGGTCTCATCATCGTGTTGGGCAAGAGCTGCTGGAACGAGCGCCAGCCCAATCAGCATGAGGGAGCAACCGGAGACTAACGCAAAGCTGCCGAACTTTTGGCCCATCGCGGCACCTTCTTGCAGAAATGACGGCTTTTTCTGTTTTCGAGCTGGAATCGAGTCCACCCCGAAGATATCGGCTTCGGGTCATGAACTCCAGATGACCGAAGTAATGGGGAAGATCAAACCCGGACGGTGGATTCTGCGGCAACTGCTTCACGGAAGTAGTCGAGCGACATCCGAAGCCCGGTATCGAGATCGATTTTAGGCTCCCAGCCGAGCAGGGTCCTCGCTTTGGTGATATCGGGGCGGCGTTGCTTGGGATCGTCCTGAGGTAGTTTGTCATAACGGATATGGCTCTTGGATCCGGTTATGTCGATCACGCGACGCGCGCATTCGAGAATGGTGAACTCGTCAGGATTGCCAATGTTCACGGGAAAATGCTCGTTGGCTTCGGCAAGGCGGAGAATGCCTTCGATTTCGTCGCTGACGTAGCAAAAGCTGCGGGTCTGGCTGCCATCGCCGTAGACGGTGAGGTCATCACCGCGAAACGCTTGTTTCATGAAATTCGGGATTACACGGCCGTCGTTCAACTGCATACGCGGACCATAGGTGTTAAAAATGCGCACGATTCTGGTGTCGACCGCGTGATAGCGCTGAAAGGCCATGGTCAGGGCCTCGGTGAAGCGCTTGGCTTCGTCGTAGACAGAACGCGGACCGATTGAGTTCACGTTGCCCCAATAAGTTTCTTTCTGGGGATGCTCGAGCGGGTCACCGTAGCATTCGGAAGTTGAGGAAACCAAATATTTTGCGTGGTACTTTTGCGCGATTTCAAGCGCGTGAAGAGTGCCCAGCGAGCCCACTTTCAGAGTTTCTATTCCGTGGACCATGTAGTCCACCGGGCTGGCGGGTGAGGCAAAGTGGAAAACGTAGTTGACCTCTCCGCAATCGAACTGGCGGTTGATATCGAGCTGTAGGAATTCGAAGTGCCCCTCACGCCGCAGGTGCTCAATATTCGATATGCGGCCGGTGAGCAGGTTGTCGACGGCCACGACCGAATAGCCCTGGGCAAGCAGGGCGTCGCAAAGATGGGAGCCAAGAAATCCGGCACCGCCGGTAACCAATGCGCGAGGTCTCATGAACGGGCGCTCTTCTTTACACCTGGGACGGGAGTGGCGGAGGCGGCCGGATCCGGGCTCACTGCAGGCCTGCCCACACTGTAATAGGTGAAGCCGTTTGCCGCCATAATCTCAGGATGATACAGGTTCCGCCCGTCAATTACGATGGGATATTTCAGCTCAGAATGAAGCCGCTTGAGGTCGAGCGCGGCGAATTCTTCCCACTCGGTCAGGACCAGCAACGCGTCGGCATCGCGAGCCGCTTCATAGGCGCTTTCAGCAAAATGAACGCTTGAGTTCAGAGCTTCCTTCGCGCGCTCGTGGGCAGCGGGGTCGTAGGCGCAAATCTCGCAGCCCTCCTGAAGGAGCGCCTGCACCAGAAGAATCGCGGGCGATTCGCGAATGTCGTCAGTGCCACCTTTGAAGGCAAGACCGAGAACGCCAAGTCTTTTTCCGCGAAGCGTCCAAAGCGCGCTGCGGACCTTACGGATGAACCGCTGTCGCTGCTCTTCGTTGATGCGAATGACTTCATCGAGCAGGCGGAAGTCATAGCCGCACTCGCGGGCAACGGCGCGGAAAGCCAGCAGGTCTTTGGGGAAGCAGGAGCCACCATATCCGATGCCGGGGTTGAGGAAACGCGGCCCGATACGCGTATCGGCGCCGATGCCCTGGCAAACCTGCTGCACATTGGCTCCGACGCTTTCGCAGATGGAAGCGACGGCGTTGATGAACGAAATCTTCATGGCCAGGAATGCATTGGAAGCATGCTTGATCAATTCGGCGCTTTTTGCGCTGGTGGCGATCAGGGGCGGAGGAATCTGGGCGCGGTCAGGGCGGGGAATAGCGTCCGGCCGAAGGTAATAGGTTCCGTCCACCAGCGGCGCATAAATTTCGCGCAGCACGGAAGCGCAGCGCTCGGTATCAGCGCCGACTACGATGCGGTCGGGATAAAGAAAATCGGTGACCGCGGTCCCTTCGCGGAGAAACTCGGGATTGGAAGCGACGTCGAATTGGCCGTGTTCAGCACCGTTGCGCAAAATGATTTTGCTCACCCAGTCACTGGTATAGACCGGAACCGTACTCTTTTCGACCACGATCTTGTAGCCGTTGATGGCGCCTGCGATGGCGCGGGCGACGGATTCCACATAGGACAGGTCAGCTTCTCCCTGCTCGGTGGGAGGGGTGCCTACAGCGACAAAGATTGCTGCACTGGCGCGCACGGCGCCTTGTAGATCGTCAGAAAAACGAAGCCGGGCGCCGCGATGCCGCTGCAGCAGCTCGGGAAGGAAATTTTCGTGAATCGGGACTTCGCCGCGATTGAGCGCGGCAAGTTTTTTCTGATCATTGTCGACCACGATGACGTCGTGGCCCAAGTCGGCAAAACAGGCGCCAGCGACCAATCCCACGTATCCCGAACCAACGACCACAATTTGCATTATTGCCTCCGGAGTGCGGTCAAAGCCGCATCACCGAGCTGAATGAAAGTAGATGAGGAACGTCCAAAGGGTTACTGTACCAGCTTCGCGTGGAGTCGAAAAATGAGAATGGACGATTTGGCCGGGAGGCGACGCAAAAGGGGAAATCAAGGGGAGAGCTCAACGAAGCCACGGCCTTTGCGTTCGGATCCGGCGGCGAGCACAACCATGAGCACGGCAATGTTCGCGGCTTCGAATCCAGCGAGTGCCCACGCGTATCCGAAATGCTTGCCCAATGAGTACTCAATGCTGTTGATGGGGGCGGCAACAAGGATTCCCAGTTGGTATGCGAGGCCGGGGAGAAGTCCACGGGTCTGGTCCGGAGACAGCTCGTTCAGGTGGGCGGGAATGACTCCCCACGCACCCTGCACGCCCATTTGCATTAAGAAAGCTGCCGCCGCAATCAAGGCCAGCGGGCCAGCGAATGCCCAGGCGGGAATAGTTACGAGCGAGAGCAAGAGAGCGGCAATCATGCCTCGCCGCCGGCCAATGACTTCGGACAGATGCCCGAAGATGATTGCACCGATAACTGCGCCGACGTTGTACAGAATTGCGATATAGGAGACCGTGCGCGAGTTCGCTCTGTGAGTCGCCTTCAGAAAGTCGGGATAGAGGTCCTGGGTGCCGTGAGAAAGAAACATCATTAGCGTCATCATGAGGACGAGATAAAGGGCCGACTTCCAATGCTGCCTGATGACGAGGAGGATTGCCTGGACAGTTGGCGCGCGATGCTGCTTCCATGCTTCAGACTCAGGAACAGTTG
>Ga0207693_10004104_pt1 | contig 12370 bp, 11 predicted proteins | sample LARL81metaG_FD_184347 | JGI IMG/M metagenome (GOLD analysis project Ga0207693, IMG submission 184347) | Corn, switchgrass and miscanthus rhizosphere microbial communities from Kellogg Biological Station, Michigan, USA - LAR L8-1 metaG... | ecosystem: Host-associated > Plants > Roots >...
CCGTCGCTCACCACCATGCGGGGAATCTTGTCCTTCGGCATCACGCCCACGTCGATGGCCACCACCGCGAAGGGGAACTTGGCCACCTCTTTGAGCGGGATGCTGTTCTCCCCGCTCGAGTAGGACCCCGCCTCGAGCTCGCGTCCGAGCAGCCGCGCGAGGAGCGAGCGCTGCTTGGCCTGCGGCGGATTCGCGGGCCCGCCCTGGGAGAATCGGCTCCCCTGAGTGGTGGGACGAATGGACGGCGGCACGAAGAATGCCGTGGAGAGGGCCGCTTCGGACCGGGGAAGCTCGAAGAGCCGGACGTCCATATAGGGCTTGGTCTCGACCCGTTTGAAGTGGACGAGCAGCAGATTCTCCGCCTTGTAACGCTCGGCCGCCTGCTGAAGGCCCTTGCCTTGCAGGGCTTCCTCGGGCTTGATCCCTTGCTGTGTGAGGGTCACCGCCACGGGGTCACCCATTCCGATGGCGAAACGCCCCGTCCGGGTCAGCCCGTCCACCAGCTCCTGGATGGCCGCCTCGATCAGATTGTCTTTCACTCCGGTCGAGAGGGGAACGATCGTCAGCTTCACCTTGCCTGCCGAGACGCGAGCCTTGTCGCCCGCCTGAAAACCATTCCCCTGGCTTACCCGGGCCGTCGAATACCCCTCTGACACCTCGGTAATGGTGACGCGCCCGATCGTCTTCTCGGTGCGCCCGAGCACCTCGCCTGTCTTCGGATGCTTGAGCTCCTCCCCCTCGCGATACACCACGAGCTCGACCCCTGCCACCACAGCGTCCCGCTTGCCCACGGAGAGCGTGACCTGGCTGCCATCGACCTTGAGCACGTCGCCTTCGACTTTCGGAAACAATGCGACGACCTGCCCGACGAGTGTCGTGATCGGGGTCGGCGCCGCACCCACGACAGGAGGGGCCGGGGACTGGGCCCAGGCGGGTACGACACCCAAGGAGACAGCGAGGAGCGCTACGGCCAAGCGAGACATGGCGCCATGATACCGACCCCTGAGGGGCAGAGCAAGCACTGCGGCCAAAAGACTACGGGCCCGGGGGATCGCTCCCCCGGGCCCGAGTACTTCAGGTGCGCGCCTAGAAGCTGAAGCGGACGCGCGCCGTGGTGATCGCGACCGGCTGGATGCCGATATCCTTGGCGACAGGCGCACCAGCTCCGGCGTTGTAGTCACTGCCGACGAAGCGGTGGGCCAGGGCATTGTCGGACATCAGGTAGCCTGCCGCCCAGTCAAACACCAGGCCCGGAGCGAAGCGATACGTCAGGGCAAGGTTGAACTCCGTACCTATGAACTGGTTCTCACCCTGGGGTCGGCAGCTCTGCCCCGTCTTGCGGCAGACGAAGCTCGGCTGGAGCCCACCGTTCACGACGACGAAGGCATCATTGTCAACCTTGTTCACCGTCCAGCTCGGCGTGATACCGGCGCCCACGGTGAGGGACGGCGTCCACGCGTAGCTGGCCTTGACACCGGTGACTATGCGGCCGTACTTGTCCCAGCCGATCTCCGTGCCGGGATTGCCCGCCGCGCTCGCCGCACCCATGATCTGGTAGTAGTCAACACCCAGCGAAATGATCTGGGTGCCCCAGTCAGCCAGATAGCTCGTGTCGGTATCGAGCGGCTGGAAGTACTTGATGCTCTTGTAGGGGTTGCTCTTGGCGTCCTGACCCGAGGTCGTCATGATGAGATGCGAGAGGAGCAGCGGACCCAGCTGATAGCTGGTCCGGATGTCAACAATCCAGGCTTTGATGTCGGCGGACTGCCTCGTGCCGGCCGTGCCGTAGGCCGACGCGATACCGCCTGGATTCCACTTCGCCTGCGTACCGAACTGGTAGAGGAAGGTCGGATCGACTGACCACGGACCGGAGCGCCACCGCGCGTCCACGCCGACGGTATGACGGTACTCGTGCACACCCGTGCCCGCACCGTCCGCGCCGGCGACGCCAAGTGAGGGCGAGGCGGCCGTGCTGTTAAAGTTCGCGGCGTTCGTCGGAGCGAATGGACCGCCGGCGGCGATGGACACACCACCACGACCCTGACGGGCGGCGGTCGAGGTGAGCCCATCGATGAACATGGTCGAGAACATCGGCTTGATGTCCAGCCCCTTCATGACCGTGATCTCGGGGCTGGCGATGATGGCCCAGTTGTCACCGCGCGACTGCGGCTGACAGGTCCCTACCACCGTACCCGGGGCAGTTGAGACGCCGCTTCCGGGCTGGACCGAGGCGGTCGACGTAATGCACTTGTTCTGGAGCGTGCCGGTGTTCGGGATGACCGGGCCGAACGCGCCCTTCCCTAGCAGGTTCTCGTCGATCGCGACATAGGTGAACTGCGCCTTGAAGGTGGGGCTGATGGTGGCGTAGAGGTTGACACCGGGGAAGTCACCGTTGGCGTAGGTGGCCAGCTTGTAGTTGGCCGCCGTCGCGAAGGGCTGGGCGCCGAGCCGCGCGATGATCGGGATCGGCACCAGCGGGAGCGGGAACTCCGTGTACAGCCACTTCACCTGCAGCGAGCCCTGGGTGTCCGTGTTCAGGTCGAACGAGGACTCGGAGCCCGTACCGACGGCGCCGCAGGTGACGGCGTTGGTGGTACCGGTGGTGAAGCAGGGCTCGCCAACGCCGATGGCGCTGGTGTCGCTGAATCCCGTCTGGCCCCAGTAGGCGTCGATCTCGAATCCGAACACCGCCTTGGCTTGGCCGACTTCGCCCACGATGTCGAACCGGCCGCGGGTGCGGCCGTACGTCTGACGGTCCCTGTTCCGGTTCCAGTTCAGGTCAGAGGTACTCATGTTCTGCGTGAAGGTCCCAACGTTGTCGATGAAGCCTGTGATGGAAGCTTTCGGTGTCGGGGCCGCGGCCTGAGCAAACACATCAGGGGGCGCCACGAAGCCGAGGAGTGCCATCAGGGCGAGAGACAGGACAAGCATCCTTCTCATTTGCCGCCTCCTCAATTTGAAGGTGAACGACTTGGAGCACGCAGTGCGAGCTACCGGTGACCTCAAACGCGTAACCACGGTGCATCAAGTGCATGTCCTACGACCCGACACTTTTACCTTGAAGTCGACAACCTGGTCAAGGTTTAAAAGATTCTGACACTCGTCACTTGATTGGCGGAGTCCCTTTGACGTCGGACGCGTCACCCAGTTGCTTGAGGGCGCCCTTGGCGAGCTCCGAGAAGGGCGACGCGGGATCAATATCCCGCGCCTTCTTGAAGGCGGCCTTGGCATCGTCAGGTCGTCCCGCCTGGGTGAGCGCCAGCCCGAGGCCATAGTGGGCAGCTACCATGACGGGCTCCAGCTGTATGGCCGCCCGGAAGGACTCGATGGCCTCCTGGGGCTTGCGCAGCCGGATGTACGCCTCGCCCATGTTGTAGTACGCGACCTCGGGGGTGGTGTAGGTGGGGAAGGTCAGCGCCTTCTTGTAGGCGACGATCGCATCGTCGAACTTCCCCTGCTGGGCGAGAGCGATCCCGAGATTGTGCTGGAAGTCGGGGTTGTTCTTGTCGAGGTCGATGGCCGCCTGGATCTCGGCCTGGCCATCAACGGTACGACCCAGGTTGAGATAGACGAGACCCAGGGTGTTGTGGAACTGGGCATTCTCGGGGTCGAGCTGTATCGCTTCCTTGAGCGAGGCCATGCCGAGCGAGAGACGATTGTCGCTCAGGTTGCGCACGGCATTGTCATAGCTGTTCTTGGCCTGAAGCTTCCGCACCTCTTCGTCCTGCGCGCTGGTGCAGGCCGCGAGGAGGGCGAGGGCCGTCACCGCGAAGAGGAGAGCGGTGGCCGCGCCGGGCCGCCTTGACAGGGTCGTAATCCCCCTGTTACCGTTCATGTTCGTGCCAACCTACGAGTATGAATGCCCCAAGTGCCCCCGCGTCTTCGAAGTGCGCCAGCGCATTACCGAGCCCGCCCTCACCACGTGCGACCGCTGTGGCGGGCCCATTCATCGTCTGCTGTCGGCCACCCCGTTCATCCTGAAGGGCGGCGGCTGGTACGTCACGGACTATCCCTCGGAATCGCGCAAGCAGGCGTCGAAGGCCGAATCTTCGTCAAGCGATTCCGCTGCGCCGTCGTCCACCCCTGTCGCAGAGAAGTCTAGCACGTCAACCGACGCATCCTCCGATAAGGCCAAGCCCGCGAAGGCGGAAAAGCCGAAGTCGGACAAGGTCAAGCCCGCCAGCCCCGACTCCTAGCCCCGCTTCACCACCACCGGCGCACCGCGCCCGAGCCCGAGCGCGGCCTGGGCACTCCCCTCCCGAACGAAGACTTCAAGGCGACCCGTCGAGCTCACGACGGCGCCCATTCCGCCGGGGCGCGCCTCCGCGTACGCGGTCACGGGAGCCCCGACCCGGACGCCGCCTATCTCCACGACGGGGGGCCGCGGCCCCTCGAGCGCCCCCAGGTCCTTCGCCGTCACGGAGGTCAGGAGATTGCCGAAGCGATCGGCACCGATGACCTCGCCGAGGATGAGCCCGTTGTCGTGGCGGGACGAGGGAACGGACAGTCGGACGGGATCGGTCACCACGGGGCCGAGTCGTTCCAGGGGCACTCCCGAGGCCAGATGCGCCGCCGCGGGAGCGAAAATATCCCGACCGTGAAAGGTCTGGCTCGCCGGCGACCGCCGATACTCCTCTCTCGTCAGCTCGACGGCATCGACCGGCCCGCCGTCGTCGAGGACGAGGCTCAAGAGGCCGTTGTCGGGACCGACGTAGCACTGTCCTCCGGCTCTGAGCGCGAGGGGACGTCTCGAGCTCCCTACGCCCGGATCGACCACGGCGAGATGGACCGTCCCGCGGGGGAAGAAGCGCGCGGAGGCTTCGAGACACAGCGCCCCTTCCAGCACATCCTGGGGAGCGATGTCGTGGCTTATATCCACGAGGCGGGCTTCGGGACAGATACCAAGGATGACCCCCTTCATGATGCCCACCCAGGGATCTCGCGTTCCGAAGTCCGTGGTGAGAGTGATGATGAGCGAGGGCATGACTCCCCCCAGAACGTTAGGTGTCGCGCTCCACCACGTAGTCGGCGACGAGGAGGAGAGTCTCCTTGTCGGGGCCGTCGGGGAAAGCATCGAGGGCCTGCTTGGCGCTCCGCGCGTAGTCCTGGGCCCGTCCCAAGGCATATTCGACACCGCCGTAACGCTCGACGAGGAGGCGGATCTCCTCGATCTCGCCCGGCTCCGCGGCGTGGCGCTTGAGCACGGAGTGGACGCGATCGGACTCGGCGGGGGTGGCGCGCTCGAGGGCCGCGATCAGCGGAAGCGTGCGCTTGCCCTCCTTGAGGTCGGCACCCACCGCCTTGCCGAGGCGGCCCTGGTCGGCCACGAAGTCGAGCGAATCGTCGCTGATCTGGAAGGCGATGCCGATGGACTCACCGTAACGGGTGAGCGCGTCGACCTTAGCGTCGTTGGCCTTGGCGAGGAGAGCCCCGATACGGCAGCAGGCCGAGATGAAGGACGCCGTCTTCTGCGTGATGATGCGCAGATAGTCGGCCTCGCTCGCCGTGCCGTCGCGCTTGCACTGGAGCTGCAGCACCTCGGCTTCTGTCATGGAGACGGTGGCGAGGGCGAGAGTGGCGAGCACAGCAGGATCACCGTCGGCCACCATGAGGGCGAACGACTTCAAGTAGAGATGATCGCCCACGAGGATGGACGCGTCGTCGCCCCAGCGCGCATTGGCCGACGGACGGCCGCGCCGGAGGGGCGCCTGATCCACCACATCGTCGTGGATGAGGGTCGCGGTGTGCAGGAGCTCGACCACGCAGCCCATGCGGACGGCGCGGGGGCCGTGATAGCCCGCCACCCGGGCCGCCATGAGGAGGAGGATGGGGCGGAGACGCTTGCCCCCGGCCCCCGCGATGAACTCACCCATCTCGTGAATCAGGTGAACGGGCGAGGCGATCTCGGTGGCGATCGCCTCCTCGATGGCTCGCATCTCGGGGCCGACGGCTCGAGCAACCCGCTCCTTGAGGAGCGCTTCCAGCGGGGTGGGTGCCTTCACGAGAGGGGGTGGATCAGCGGACGACGACCCGGTCCTTGATCTTGACCTGGTTGCCGTTGGTGACGCTGGAAAGCTCGACCACGGAGAACTTTTCCTTGACCTCCGTCACCCGCCCCGTTGCCACTTCCTCGTCCAACTCGCCAAGGAGCTCGCCGGTCACGGGGTGAACGATGGCGATCTTGTCCCGGCGCACGCTGACCTGGGCCCCCGGCTTGATGCCGTCCTTGCTGTTGAGATCGATGACGACGCGGCTCGTATCCACGAACACCACGAAGCCGCGGTCGAGAGGCAGGCTGGGCGCGCCGGCGGCCTGTGTCCCGGGCTTGGCGGGCGCGCCCGGCTTGGGGGGCGGTGGCGTCGGATCGACAGACACGGCCATCTTCTGTCGCGGGCTGATGCGGCCACCTCCGGGAGGCGACCCGTACTTGGCCACGATCTCCGGCGACGCGATGAGGCTGCTCTTGCCGAAGACGAGGGTGCCCATGGTCGTGGGAATCTTCTCCTCTTCCACCCAGATGTACTCGGGCTCGCTCGCCACGTCACCGAAGCGAGGATTCTTGATGAGCAGCCACTTGGGCTCAGCCGCCTTTATCTCGACCGACGGATCGGAATCCTTGGGCAGTCCCGCCAGCTCCCTGAGGCTCGGCAGTTCTCCCCCGCAGGCGGAGAGAGAGAGGGAAACCAGGGCGAGACAGACCAGCAAACGGAGCGCGATACTGTTCATTGCGGCCCCAAGCATAGCAGATTCGCCGGGTCAATCCTCCGGGCGAGGCTCCCAGGGAAAGCGTTGATCGCTCGCTCCCTCCGCGAGGGCGAGGGACTGCCGGCGCGAAAAGAGCGGCGCGCCGGTCACCGCGGAGATCCAGGTCACGTCGAGATAGGTCACCCCGCGACGCTCGATGAGCACGGGAATGAGCCAGGCCATCACGTCGAGCGACTTGCCGAGGGTAACCGCGCGGTCCGGGCGCACGAGCAGCTCTTCGCCCTTCGTCTTGCTGTTCAGGAGAACCTCGTTCACCTGTCCCGGGTCCACGCTCTGGAAGCGCTTGGTCTGGTCCATGGCCAGAGAGAGCATGAAGGGCACCCGCCGAAGATCAGCATTGCCCTTGGTCAGGTCGGTCGGGGGAACGACGGCAACGCGCACGCGGCCGCGGGTGATGCGCACGCCGTCCTCGGGCCGCGGCTGTGGCTTGCCCTCGATGGGCACGAAGACGGCCTCGGCGAAGGTCGGCTCCACTCGCCGCACCTGGGCATAGCCCAAGGTCTCCTCGTAGCGGCCGAGGGGCTTCCCCGAGGCGGGGTGCCGGAAGACTTCGCCCTTGCGAAAGACCGTGAATTCCTGACCGAGAAGCACGCCGTCCTTCTTGGAGAGGTCCATGTAGATCCGATCGCCATCCACCTGCACTACCAGGCCCTCGATCGGCGGGAAGGCCGACACGACCTCCTGGAGCATGAGACCGAAGGTAGCCCCCACCTGGTCGGCCAGACCGGCCTGCACCGGCGCGGCCAAGGCCGCGGCCAAGGCGAGGCCCGCGGCGACGCTAGAAAACCACCGAGGGCTGGTGGACACCAAAGACCTTGCGGAGGGCGTCGGAGATCTCGCCGAGGGTGAGGCGGGCGCGGACCGCGCCGAGGATGACGGGCATGAGGTTGTCGCGTCCCCGCGCCGCCCGCTCCACGGATTCGAGGGCCTGGGCGGCCGTGGCCGCGTTGCGCGACTGCCGGAGCCGGCCGAGGCGCTCGGCGAGGGCCCGGGCCACCGTGGGGTCGCCCTGGAAGAGATTGGCGGGAGGCGCCTCGTCCATCACGAACTCATTGACGCCCACGACGATACGCGCCTTGGCCTCGATCTCCTGCTGATAGCGGTAGGCCGACTCCTGGATCTCGCGCTGCATGAAGGCGATGGCGCTCACGGAGCCGCCCAGGCCGTCGACCTTGGCGATATAAGACTCGGCCTCTTCCTCGATTCGCCGCGTGAGGGCCTCCACGGCATAAGCGCCCCCCAGCGGATCGGCGATGTCGACGACACCCGATTCATAGGCGAGCACCTGCTGGGTCCGGAGGGCGATGCGCACCGCCGTCTCGGTGGGGAGGGCGAGGGCCTCGTCCATGGAGTTGGTGTGAAGGGACTGGCACCCGCCGAGGATGGCGGCGAGGGCCTGCACGGCCACGCGCACGATGTTGTTCTCCGGCTGCTGAGCGGTGAGCATGCTCCCCGCCGTCTGGGCGTGGAAGCGCAGCATGCACGAGCGCGGGTCGCGGGCGCCGAAGCGCTCGCGCATCATCCGCGCCCACAGCCGCCGCGCCGCGCGGAACTTCGCCACCTCTTCGAGGAGATGGTTGTGGGCGTTGAAGAAGAAGGACAGCTGCGGCGCGAAATCGTCCACTTCGAGTCCGGCGGTGTGGGCGGCCGTCACGTAGGCGATGGCGTTGGCGAGGGTGAAGCCCACTTCCTGGGCGGCCGTGCAGCCCGCCTCGCGGACGTGATAGCCGGAAATGGAGATGGTGTTCCAGCGCGGCACCCGTTCCCGGGAAAAGGCGAAGAGATCCGTGATGAGCCGCATGGACGGCGCGGGCGGGTAGATGTAGGTGCCGCGCGCGATGTATTCCTTCAGGATGTCGTTCTGGGTGGTGCCGGAGAGCTTGTGGGCGGGGACGCCCTGCTTCTCCGCCACCGCGATGTAGAGGCAGAGGAGGATGGCCGCGGTGGCATTGATGGTCATCGACGTGGAGACCCGGTCGAGCGGTATGCCCGCGAAGAGCTCCTCCATGTCGTCGATGCTCGAGATGGCCACTCCCACCTTGCCCACGTCACTCGCCACGAGCGGATTGTCGGCGTCGTAGCCCATCTGGGTGGGAAGGTCGAAGGCGACGGAGAGGCCTGTCTGTCCCTGGGCGAGGAGATAGCGGTAGCGCTGGTTCGTCTCCGCCGCCGAGCCGAAGCCCGCGTACTGGCGCATGGTCCAGAGCCGGCCCCGGTACATGGTGGGCTGGACGCCACGCGTGTAGGGAGGCTCGCCCGGGAATCCCGCATCGCGGACGTAATCGAGAGTGGCCGTATGCTCGGGCGTGTAGACGCGCTCGAGGGGAACGCCGTCGGAGGCCGCGAAGAGCCCCGGACGGTCCGGGGTCTTGTCGAGCGCGGGCTTGAGGGTCTGCGCCTCCCACGCGCGGCGCGCTTCTTCCAGGCGCTGCTTCTCGGCCGGGGTCACGAGGTCGCCGCCTTCACAGGGGCATGTTCCCGTGCTTGCGCGGCGGATTGGTGTCGCGCTTGGTGTGGAGAACGTCGAGGGCCTCGATCAGTCGCCGCCGGGTGTCGCGGGGCTCGATGACCTCGTCGATGTACCCGCGCTCGGCCGCCACGTAGGGGTTGGCGAACTTCTCCCGGTACTCGCGGGTCTTCTCCTCCTTGAGGGCGGCCGCGTTCTTCGCCGCGTCCATCTCGCGCTTGTACAGGATATTCACCGCTCCCTCGGGCCCCATGACCGCGATCTCCGCAGTGGGGTAGGCGAAGTTGGCATCGCCGCGGATGTGCTTGGAGGACATGACGCAGTAGGCGCCGCCGTACGCCTTCCGCGTGATGACGGTCAGCTTGGGCACGGTGGCCTCACAGAAAGCGTACAGGAGCTTGGCCCCGTGCTTGATGATGCCCCCGAACTCCTGGGCGGTGCCGGGCAGGAAGCCGGGCACGTCCTCGAAGGTCACGAGGGGAATATTGAAGCAGTCGCAGAAGCGGACGAAGCGCGCGGCCTTGACCGACGCGCTGATGTCGAGGCAGCCGGCGAGGTGTGCGGGCTGATTGGCGACGATGCCCACGGGCCGGCCGCCCAGTCGCCCGAAGCCGATCACGATATTCGGAGCGTAGTCCGCCTGCACCTCGAAGAAATACCGGTCGTCGAGCACTGGCCGCACGATGTCCTTGATGTCGTACGGCTTGTTCGGCTGATCGGGCACCACCGACTGCAGCTCGGGATCGGCACGGTCGGCGGGGTCGGTGGTGGGCCGGAGCGGCGGATCCTCGGCGTTGTTCTGGGGCAGAAACGTCATGAGCTCCCGGATGAGAGCGAGGCATTCATCCTCGCTGTCCGCGGCGAAGTGCGCGACACCGGAGGTCGTCCCATGCGTGGCCGCGCCCCCCAGCTCCTCGAAGGACACTTCTTCGTGGGTTACCGCCTTGATCACGTCGGGGCCCGTCACGAACATGTACGAGGAGCCCTTGACCATGAACACGAAGTCGGTGATGGCGGGCGAATACACGGCGCCGCCCGCGCACGGCCCCATCACTGCGGAGATCTGCGGCACCACTCCGGAGGCCAGCGTATTGCGGAGGAAGATGTCCGCGTAGCCCGCGAGAGACACCACGCCCTCCTGGATGCGGGCGCCCCCTGAGTCGTTGAGACCGATGATGGGCACGCCCGTCTTCATGGCGAGATCCATGATCTTGCAGATCTTGCGCGCGTACGATTCTGACAGCGACCCGCCGAATACCGTGAAGTCCTGGGCGAAGGCGAAGACGGGCCGACCGTGAATACGCCCGGAGCCGGTGATCACGCCGTCACCGGGAATGCGCTGGGTGTCCATGCCGAAGTCGTTGCTCTGATGCAGCACGAACCGGTCAAGCTCCGCGAACGAGCCCTTATCGAGGAGCACTTCGAGCCGCTCGCGCGCTGTCTTTTTGCCGGCCTTGTGCTGCCGCTCGATGCGCTCCCGCCCGCCCCCCGCCTCGGCGGCATGGTTACGGCGATGGAGTTCTTCAAAGCGGTCTTGGAGAGACATGAGAACGGCTCCTTGGCGTGCCTGCGTCTGGTGGAGTATAGGGGGCCATCAACTGGAAAGTCAATGAATGCAGCACTTTTCCCTTACCCGGTTTGACTTCATCGTGCGGCGTCTGTCATACTTTTGCCCCATGACCCCGGTGGCCCAGGTTGTGCTCGTCTTGTGCGCCGTCGTGTTGACGGTGGCGATGGTCGTCACGCTCGCATCCATCAGGCGGGCCGCCACGCGGGCGGAAACGGTGCTCCAGCTCGTCGAGCGCGAGATTCGGCCGCTGGCCAGTCAGGTCGAAGGACTGGCCGCCGAGGTACGGACCCTCTCCCAGACGGCCAATCAGGAGCTGCAGCGGGTCAGTGGGGTGGTGCGGCGGGTGGAGCTCATCTCGTTCAAGATCGCGCGGGTGGTCGGGGTGGCAAACAGCCTGGCGTCGTTCCGCGGGGTCACGAGCGTCAGCTCAGGCCTGAAAAGGGCGCTGGGCGTTTTCGTGTCCAGACTGAAAGCCTAGCGAAAGAGGGAGGACGATATGGCGGACGAGCATGGTGGAGAGGCGGCGGGCTATCTGGGCTGGTTTTTCCTCGGAGCCATCGCCGGCGCGGCAGCCGCGCTGCTCTTGACGCCCAAGACGGGCTCGGAGACGCGCGAGCTCCTGACCGAGCACAGTCAGGAATTCCTCAAGAAAGCGCAAGAGAAGGCGAGCGAAGCGCAGGACAAGGCCGGCGATCTCCTCGGAAGGGGTCGCGAGTACATCGAGGAGCAGCGCAATCGGCTGGTGGGAGCCTTCGAGGCCGGGCGCTCGGCCATGAAGGAAGAAATGGGCAAGCTTCGCTCCGAGGGCACCTAGGAGCCCCGGGTCCGACCTCGCGGACGGCGGGGCCGCCTCGGCCCCGCCGTCCCCTCCGGCGATTTCCCATCGCACCGCACGCCCTCCCCTCCCTTCTCAGGATGTCCACGGTATAGCGACAGGCCTTCGGCGAGCGAGATGAGCAAGAAGTCCCGAGGCTCGCGCCCGGCGTCAGCCAGCCCCGCCCCCCCCTCGCCCCGGAGTGGCGTCCTGCGCTGGCTCGCCCCCGTGGTGCTCGTGCTTGCCACGGTGGTGGCGTTCCTTCCCACCCTCGAGAACGGCTTCGTGAACTTCGACGACATCGAGAATTTCCTCAACAACCGCTCATACCGTGGCCTCGGCCTGACCCACCTCCGATGGATGTTCACCACGGTGAATCTGGGTGGTCTCATACCGCTCACGTGGATGACCCTCGGCTTCGACTATCTGATCTGGGGCATGGATCCGGTCGGCTACCATCTCACCAGCCTCCTTCTGCATGCCCTTGCCGCTCTCGTCTTCTACTTCGTCCTTCTCCGTCTGCTGCGAGAAGCTCAGGATGGGAGCGCAGCCGACGCGACCGCCCGTCGTTTGGGTGCCCTCTTCGGGGCGCTGATCTTCTCGGTGCATCCCCTCCGGGTCGAATCCGTGGCCTGGGTCACCGAGCGAAGGGACGTATTGTCGGGACTCTTTTGTCTCCTCACCGTGCTCGCCTATCTGCGCGCCTGGGATACGAGAGCTGGAGACAAACTGGGCGGGAGGTGGTACCTCGCGT
>Ga0207693_10004105_pt1 | contig 12368 bp, 12 predicted proteins | sample LARL81metaG_FD_184347 | JGI IMG/M metagenome (GOLD analysis project Ga0207693, IMG submission 184347) | Corn, switchgrass and miscanthus rhizosphere microbial communities from Kellogg Biological Station, Michigan, USA - LAR L8-1 metaG... | ecosystem: Host-associated > Plants > Roots >...
CGTCATCACCAGCTCGATGGCCGGGGTCATGCCGATGATGCGCACGCTGGGCGGCCGGACCCTGGGCCTGCTCGGCTACAGCGCCGCCAAGGCGGCCCTGGTCAATCTTGCGCAGAACTACGCCAGCATCCTCGCCCCCCACAACATCCGGGTGAATACCGTGCACCCCACCGGCGTGAACACGCCGATGGTCGACAACGACATGGTCCGCGACCGGTTCGCCAACGCCGACCCGCAAGACGTGCTCGCCCTGGTGAACGCGCTCCCGGTCGAGTTCGTCGACGCCGACGACATCGCCAACGCCGTCCTGTTCCTGTGCTCCGACGAGTCACGCTACCTGACCGGTAGCGCGCTGCGAGTCGACGCCGGCTCCAGCCTCCGGTGACGACCGCCATGCTGTGTTCCCTTCAGGATCGGGCCGAGATCGACGACCTGCTGGCCCGGTACTGCGTGGCGCTGGACACGCAGAACTGGGCAGAGTTCCCCAGCATCCTCACCGAGGACGTGACCTGGGACTACAGCGACGAGTTCGGCACCGTGCAGCACGGCATTGAAGAGGTCGTCTACGCCATCCGGAGCGCTATCGAGCCACATCCCGCCTGCATGCACGCGCCGCTCATGACGAGGGTCTGGTCCACGGGGCCGGATACCGCGGCGGGCTTTTCGCACGTGCTTTCCAAGTCGGTGCTGGACGGCGCCCGGCTGCCCGCGACGGACCAGACCACCTTCGAGGTGTACTGCTCCTGGCTGGACGAATACGTCCGGACGCCCGCCGGCTGGCGGATCAGCAAGCGGACTCTCAAAGTCATGGCCTCGTCGGGCGATGCCGGGCCGTGGGATCCCGCGACTCTCGCCGGCCAGGCCTTCCGGCGTCTTACCCGCGCAGGACAGTGACATCGGCAGGCAGTCAAACCGTTTAAGGAGTGAGCAGTGTCCGCAACGACCAATCAGCAGCTGATCAGAGATCACTTCGCGGCCAAGGAGAAGCTGGACCGCTCGGCGCTGGAAGCCACATTCAGCGCGGACGCCCGGTATTGGGCGCCGCTGTCCGGCGCGCAACGCGGCCTGGCCACCCGGCCGATCGTCGGCGGCGCCAAGCTGGCCGAGGTGCTGACAGCCCTGTCCCTGAAGCTCTACGCGCGGGAACGATCCTGGACGATCGAGTTCCTGGTCGCCGACGAGGACATCGGCGCGGCGCAGGTCCAGCTCTCGACCCAGCTGGCCAGCTCCGGAGAGCCGTATGAGAACGTCTACGTGTACTTCTTCCGCTTCCGGGACGGCAAGATCGCCGAGATGTGGGAGCATCTGGACACCGCGTACGCCTTCGCCCTGTTCGACAGTGCCCTGAGTCGGCAGTAGCAGATCGGACCGGACATGCGGATCACGGAGTCACCGCGCCGCCTCGAGGGCAGGGTCGCGATCGTCACCGGCGCCGGCGGCGGCATCGGCCGCGAGCACGCGCGCCTGCTCGCCGCGCACGGAGCGCGGGTCGTCGTCAACGACATCGGCGTCCGCAAGGGCGCCGACGCCGACAGCGTCGTCGCGGAGATCAAGGCGAGCGGCGGCACAGCCGTCGCGAGCAAGGTGTCCGCCACCTGGGATGGCGCTGGCGACATCGTGACCCAGGCGCTTGACACCTTCGGCCGGCTCGACATCCTCATCAACAACGCGATGGTGGGCCACTACTGCGACCTGTGGGAGGAGGCGGAGAGCCAGTACGACGCCACGCTCGACGTCAACCTCAAGGGATACTTCGCCCTGATCCGGTACGCCGCCATGCCCATGGGCAAGCAGGGTGGCGGCGCGATCGTCAACACCAGCTCGGCCTCGGGCTTCGGACATCCGGCCCATTCCTCCTACGCCACCGCGAAAGAGGGCGTCGTGGGGCTGACCCGCGCGGTGGCCAGCGAGCTCGGACGCTTCGGCGTCAGGTGCAACGCCATCCGCCCGCAGGCGAGCGGACAGTCCGGCACCGACTACTCGATCGTCACCGCGAAATGGACCACGCTGATCGGCCTGGGCATGCTCCCGAGGACCGTAGGCGTTCTCGAGCGGATGCTGAAGGACCCGGAGCTCTCCCCGCCACGCAAGATCTCCCCCCTCGTCGTCTGGCTGTGCACCGACGCCGCGTCGAACATCAACGGCCGTACGTTCGAGGTCTGGGGCAACACCATCTCGCTGCTCAGCGAGCCGGAGCCACTCCGCACGATCAGCAGCCGTGACGACTGGGATCTCGACAGCCTCGACGCCGTCGCGCCGGCGTCGCTGGCCGGCGGTCTCGTCAACCGGTTCGAGTTCACCGACCACCCAGAACTCCGGGTCTTCTCCTGAGCCGGTCAGGGATGCCGCGCCGCCTACGACCGCAGGAGCACCGTTGTCAGCTTCGAACACGTCCGTCTACCTGAAGAGCTTCGTGCTGGGCGACGCGCTGCGCGAGGAGCACTTCGAGCTCCGCGGGACCGCGCTCCGGCCGCTAGCCGACGGCGAGGTGCTGCTGGAAACCGTCTGCCTCTCGGTCGATCCCTACCTGCGTGGCTGCATGACCGGGATGCCGGACTACTACATCCCCCAGCTCGACCTCCGCGCGCCCGTCCACTCCCTCGGGGTGGCACGAATACTCGACTCCCGCCTTCCCGGCCACGCCCCCGGAGAGCTCGTTGTTGGAAGCATCGACTGGTCCGCCCGGTCGGTCCTCGGCGCCCTCGCGATCTCGGAGCGGCCCGTCGGACGGGGCATCTTGCGCCGGCTCGCACCGACAGAGGAGCACCCGTCGCGTTACCTCGGCGTGCTCGGCATCACCGGGATAACGGCATTCTTCGGGATCGTGGGCGCGGCCAAACCGCGCAGGGGCGAGACGATGGTCGTGTCCGCCGCGGCGGGCGCGGTAGGCTCGGTCGCCGGCCAGATCGCGAAGATCCTCGGCGCGCGCGTGATCGGCCTGGCCAGCTCCCAGCAGAAGCGGAGCGTGATCGTGGAACGGCTCGGCTTCGACGCCGCACTCGACTACCGATCGCCGGCCCTCGCGCAGGATGTGCTCGAGCTCGCCCCCGGCGGGCCCGACATCTACTTCGACAACGTGGGCGGCGCGGTCAGCCAGGCGGTCATGTCCACGATGCGGCGCCCGGCCCGCGTCATCGAGTGCGGCCAGATCTCCAGCTATGACGACCAGGACGGCGGCTGGACAGTTGACATCCGCCCGATCCACCGCAACGGCCTGCGGTTTGAGAGCTTCACGCCGTCGCACTTCGCCGAGTTCGAGCCCGCGGCCCTGGCCCAGCTGGGGCACTGGCTCGACACCGGCCAGATCGTCGCGCTCGAGACCGTCCATCACGGCATTGAGTCCCTGCCCGCCGCCATGCTCGAACTGTTCCGCGGCGGCAACATCGGGAAGACGGTCGTGCTGCTCGACCGGTGAGCCGCAGGCCCCGCGTCAGCCTGCCGCACCGGACGATGCCGCCCACGCGGTCACCGGACCGAGGACCTGGCCTCCGTCGACGACGAGCGAAGTGCCGGTGATGTAGGACGATTCGTCCGACACGAGGTAGAGCAGCGCATCGGCGATCTCGTCCGGCCGGCCTATCCGCGGAATGGCCATCCGCCCGAACCACGCGTCCCGGTCGAGGTCGGCGAAGTCGGGGCCGGAGTTCATCGGCGTCTCGACCCCGCCCGGGTGCAGCGAGTTCACCCGGATGCCGAGCGGGCCGAGCTCCCGCGCGGCACAGCGCGCGTAGACAGCGTTGGCCGCCTTGCTGCTGGCGTAGGGAAGAAAGCCGCCGCCGCCGGTGATCGAGGCGATCGACGAGACGAAGACGATCGCTCCCCCGCCCGCGGCGCGCATCCCAGGCACGCACGCTGACGTGCCGAGAGCCGGCCCGAGGACGTTCACCTCGAATGCGAACCGCATGGCGGCCTCATCGGCGTTCTCCGCCGTGCCTCGGATCATCACGCCGGCGTTGTGCACGAGGATGGTGGGCGCGCTCCCGAAGTGGTCACGGGCGGCCCGGACCGTATCGCCCCACGCGGCCTCGTCGCGAACGTCCAGGCGGACGTACAGCGCTCGGTCGCAAAGCTCGGCGGCCACCGCGCTGCCCTCGTCGTCAAGCACGTCCGCCACTACGACGCGGGCGCCCTCGGCCGCGAAACGGCGAGCGGCGGCGGCTCCGATGCCGCGCGCGGCGCCAGTCACCAGGGCGACGCGCCCGGCCAGACGATGCGAGCCGCCGGCGACATCGCGCGCATCTCGGATAACCATCGGCTCAGTCCTCGCTGGCCGCGGGAGCCGAGGCCGCGTCCAGCAGCCGTGTGCGGTCGTGCAGCTTTACCCGATGGCGGCCGAGCCGCTCCCCGTACTCCCGCTCCGCCCGGTCGATAGCGCGCCAGCCAGCCCAGTCGACAACGGCCTTGCCGCCCAGCCCCAGTAGATCGACAGGGTCGCCGGGCGCCGCGGCGCGCTTGAGCGGGGCCGCGCGCATGTCATCGACCAGCGCGCGCACCGTCTCGCTGGCGTCTGGCCGGTTCGTACCGATCACCCCGGTCGGGCCGCGCTTGATCCAGCCGGCGGCGTACAAGCCGGGCACCGGCCCATCGGGGCCGATGACCCGTCCGACGTCATTCGGGACGGTTCCGGTTCGCTCGTCGAAGGGCATGTCCGCCAGGCGGCTGCCGCGATAGCCGATCGAGCGCAGCACGAACTGCGCCGGGACGTCGACCGGCTCGCTGCTCCGGCCCAGCGACCGCTGGAAGCGCACCGCCTCAACCGCCGTCGTACCGAGGAACTCGGCCGGACGGCACGCGAAGGCGAAGCGGATCGAGCGCGCCCCGCCGCGGGGCTCACAATCCGCCATGGCCCGCAGTTTGGCCAGGACGCGCCGGGCGGCGGGATTCGCGGCGAGGGCGGCCTCCTGCTCTTCGTCAAGGATCAGGTCCGCGGGATCGACCACCACGTCGGCACTTTCCAAGGCCCCGAGTTCGGCCAGCTCCTTGCTGGTGAACTTGGCGAACGCCGGGCCGCGGCGGCCGACGATGGTGATCTCGCGGATCGAGCTCGCGGCCAGCACCTCCACGACGTGCTCGGGCACATCTGTCCTGCGCAGCTCGTCCGCGGTGCGGACGAGCATCCTGGCCACATCCAGGGCGACGTTACCGACGCCGATTACGACCGCCTGCTCCGCGGTGAGGGAGAACCGGTCCACCGCCGCGTCCGGGTGCCCGCTGTACCAGGCGACAAAGTCGGTCGCGGAGAAGACACCGGGCAGGTCCTCCCCCGTGATCCCGAGCCGGCGGCCGACACTCGCGCCGCAGGCGAGGATCACCGCGTCGTAGTGGCGGCGCAGCCCGTCGAGCGAGACATCCGAGCCGACCGCTACGTTGCCGACGAACCGCACGCGCGGATGCTCCAAGATCTCGGCGAGCGACGCCGTGATCGACTTGATCTTCTGGTGGTCCGGGGCGACGCCGTACCGCACAAGGCCATACGGAGCGGGCAGGCGCTCGTAGACGTCGACGCGGGCGTCGAGCGAGCCGTCCTCGGTCAGCAGTCGCGCGCAGTAGGCGCCGGAGGGCCCCGACCCCACGACGGCGACCGACAGCGGGTGCGCCATCTACGGCCTGCCGGCGTGCGGGAGGCTCGCGACGAACTTGTGGTCGCGGCCGGGCCGGCCGAGTTTGCTCGCGCCCGCGGGCGAGCCGATCCCGGCGAAGAACTGGGCGTTGATCTCGAGGAACGGCTCGCTCTCCGGAGTCAGGTCGTAACTGTAGAAGATGGCCGACACCGGGCACGCGGCCTCACAGGCCCCGCAGTCGACGCACTCGTCGGGATGGATGTACATCATCCGCTCGCCCTCGTATATGCAGTCGACCGGGCACTGATCGACGCAACTGCGGTCCTTGACATCGACACACGCCTGTGTGACCACGTATGTCATCGCACTCAGCCGCCGAATACGACGGCGGCCGCGATCCGGTGCCGCAGCGGTGCCGTAATGAACTCGAGCAGAACGACCGCGCCTGACTCCACCCGGGCGATGCCCTTCTGAATGCTCGCGGCGACCTCGTCGGGGTCGGTGATGCGGGAGGACTCCGCACCGAGCGCGCTGCCGACCTCCGAATACCGGCCGGACAGCGCCTTGAGGCCGAACCGCTCCTCGGCTATGCGCTGGTGATCGCCGTAGCCGGTCATCTCGGAGTTGTTCACCAGCACACAGAGCACCGGGATCTTGTTGCGCACCGCTGTCTCCAGTTCCAGGCCGCACTGTCCGAACGCCGCGTCGCCGAGGAAGCAGACCGACAGCTTGTCCGGCGCGGCCACTTTCGCGCCCAGCGCGAGGCCCAGCGAGGAACCGAGCGGCGTGGAGTTGCCCCAGCCCAGGTAGCCCCTGGGCCGTGTGCTGACGTAGTGCGGCGCCAGGTGGTCGCGCGGATAGCCGGAGTCGTGCGTGATGACCGTGCGCGCCGGGTCCACCGCCCGCATCAGCTCGCCGATCACCCGGAGCGGGCTGATCGGCACCTCGGCCGAGGAGAATCGCGGGTTCCATTCGGCCGCGGTCTGGGCGGCGACGGCGGCGATCTCGGCCCGGGTGTCGCGGCCCGCGCTCGCTGGCTTGCGTGACTTCAGCTGGCTGCGCAGCTCCTCGGTCAGCTGCCGGAGCACCAGCTGGGCATCCCCCACCAGACCGCACGCGATGGGGTACTGCTGTGCCAGGTCGTCGGGGTCGTTCGTCGCCTGAATGATGATCTTGCCCGGCGGCAGCTGGAAGGAGCCCAGCGTCGTGATGAGGCTCGCGCCGATGCTGAGGACGATATCGGCGTCCGGAACGAACGCCCGGATCCCAGGGCTGACCGCCGTACCGCCCGAACCGATCGACAGCGGGTGGTCCTCCGGGAACGCGCTCTTGCCGACGTAGGTGGTCGCGACCGGCGCGTTGATCAGCTCCGCGAACTCGACCAGGGCGTCGGTCGCGCCGGCCCACAGCACGCCCTGGCCGGCCCGGATCAGCGGCCGCTGTGCGTCGAGGAGAAGCCCCACGGAGCGCTCGACGTCACTGGGGTCGGCCGCGCTGCGGTACCGGGCCGGCGGGGAGTACTCGAACAGCGCGTCGTCGAACTCGTCCTCGGCGACGTCGAGCGGCAGCTCCAGCACCACCGGGCCGGGACGGCCCGAGCGCATCAGCTGGAACGCCCGGCGCAGCTGCTCGTGCACGGTCTCCGCCGTGGAGAAGCGGGCCGACCACTTCGTGATGGGCCGGTATGCCTCGACCGCGTCGAACGTCGTGCGCAGCCCGAGCTCGCGGCGGGTGTTGCCGTTCGGCAGCAACAGCAGCGGCACCGAATCGGCGTAGGCCTGGGCGATGCCGCCGAATGCGTGCTCGGCGCCCGGGCCGTGCTGAACCATCGCGACGCCGATGCGCTCGCCGTTCGAGGTCCGGCTGTACGCGTCCGCCATGTTGATGACGCTGCGCTCCTGTCGCCCCACGATCGGCCGGATTCCCACGGCCGCCGCGGTGTCGATCATCTTGTTGGCCGGGAAGCAGAACACCGTGTCCACGCCCTCGCGGCGCAGGACTTCGGCGACCGCCTGGCTACCCTTCATGCCTTGCTCCCTCCACCTGTGCCTGTGTACAGCACGCCACAATCAGCCCGGCGACGCCGCCCGAGTGCCGCGATCAAGTGCTCCGGCTCGAGCCGCCACCGTCCGTTCTGAATTAATTATTGCATGCAAATTACCAATGCGACAGACCCCGAGCGAAAGGCGAGGACTCGCCGGTTACCGGCGCAGGGCGACGATGTCCAGCGCCACGCAGCTGGTCTGGTCCACGTCGGCTACCACCCGCAGCGGGTTGATCTCGATCTCGGCGAGCGAAGACGCCTCGGACGCGTACGCGTCGGCGACCGCGCGAGCCGTGCGGGCGAGCACCGCGAGATCGCTGCCCGGCTTCCCGCGAAAGCCCGCCAGATGCGGCCACAGGCGCAGGCCGCGCAGCGCTCGCAGGAGTTCGGTGTCCTCGAACGGGATCGCGAGATGCGCGACGTCCCGCTCGATTTCGGTGGCCACACCGCCGGCCCCGATGGTCAGGACCGGCCCGAAAACCTCGTCGTCGTGGACGCTCATGAGCAGATCCAGTCCCTCGGCGACCATCTCCTGCACGAAGACACCGTCGGCCGCGACCCCGTAGGGCGTCAGCCGCCCGGGCGAGGTCATCTCGTCGAAGGCGGCCGCCGCCTGTTCCCCGCCGCGGACGCCGAGCCGCACCCCGCCGACCTCCGTCTTGTGGATCAGGCCGGGTGCGCTCAGCTTCATCACGACCGGGCCCCCGATCCACTCCGCCGCCGCGGCAGCCCCGTCAGCGGTGGTGACGAACGACTCGCGAGGGACGCGCACCCCCCCGGACGCCAGCAGGTCCCTCGACTGCTCGTAGGTCAGCGCGCGCTCGCTCGTCGCCGTCGCCGGATGGGCGCCGTCGCCGGCCGGTTCCCGGGTGCCCGCCCCAACGGGGGCAAGCCCGCTGTCCCGCCACTCGGCAAAGCGCCGCAGAGCCTTCACCGCGCGGCGGACACCGTCGAGCGGCGCCAGCCCCGCCGCGTGCAGTACCTGATATCCACCTCCGCGCCGCGGCGACATCCACACGGGGATCAGAAGGGTGCCCGTGGACCGCGCGATCTCGACCGCGTCCCTGGACACCGCCACGGTGTCCTCGCCGTAGTCCGCGGGCATCGCGAACAGCACCGAGCCGACGTTCGGGTCGTCGCAGATCAGCTTGAACATGGCCCGGTTCAGCTCGGCGTCGGTGAACACCTTGGTGGTGAGATCCACGGGATTGTCCACGAACCCGAATGCCGGAGCCCGCGCCGTGAGCGCCGCCAAGGTCGCCGGCTCGAACGTCGCGAGCTCCAGCCCGGCGCTGCCCACCAGATCCGCGGCGAGTGACGCGGTGCCCCCGGAGAACGAGTACACACAGGTGCGGGTTATGTCGCGGTCCGCCACCTCAAGGGCCCTGGAGAACAGCTGCAGGGCTTCGCCCAGCTCGTCTGCGTCGTCGACGCGCACGACGCCGTACTGGGTGAAGACCGCCGAGGCGACCGCGTCGTTCCCGGCGATCGAGGCGGTGTGCGATGCCGCTGTCTTCTGCCCGTACTCCGAGCGGCCGATCTTCAGGACCACGATCGGCTTGCCAGCCGCACGGGCACGGCGGGCCACATCGAGGAACTTCCGGCCTTCGCTGAAGCCCTCGACGATGGCGCCGATGACGCGGATCCGGTCATCGTCGACCATGTGGTTGACGAAGTCGGCAATATCCAGGTCGGCTTCATTGCCGGGTGAGCACCACAGGCCGATACCGAGACCGCGATCCATCCACTGCATTAGCGCACGGCCGAGGCCACCACCCTGAGTCACCAGCCCGACCGGCCCGCTCGTCACGTCCGCGCCCGCCACTGGCGACATGCTCAGCAGCACCCGGTCGGCGATGTTGGCCAGCCCCGGCGAGTTCGGTCCGTAGACCCGCATCCCCGACGCCCGGGCAAGCCGGACCATCTCCTCCTGCTGCGCGCGGCCGTCCTCGCCGGTCTCGGAGAACCCCGAACTCAGCACGACGAGATGACGTACCCCGGATGCCGCGCAGTCCTTGACGACGTCCAGGACCCGGTCGGCGGTCACGAGAACGATCGCAACGTCGATCGGGTCACCGGAGACGTCCGAGACGTGCGGGTAGCAGCGGTCCCCCAGCACCGTCTCGTACCGGGGGTTGACGGGCACCGTGCCGCCGGCGATGACTGAGTTGTTTCGCACGTTGTAGTACGTCGAGTACCCGAGCGATCCCGGCCGATCGGAGGCACCGACCACGGCGACCCGGTTGGGGCGGACGAGCCGGGAGATGTCGGCGAATGCTGTCCGCGGGCTCACCGGCCCCCTCCGGACGCGTGCTGCCCAGCGGCTCGTTCGGTGCCGACGGCCACCTTCACGGCCACCGCCTCCTTTGCGAAGAAGCGCCGGGCCGTTTCGTGCAAGCGCGCTGCAACTGCCGCAACGTGCCTGCTCGCACCGGGTACCAGCCTCCCTGTTATGATGTGTCCATCCACAACTGTACACCAAATTGCATGCATTTTTTACTACATAGTGGTGTGTGCAGCTACGGATGATGAGCGCGGTCGACATCCTCCCCGAGCTGGGCGCACGCTTGCCGCTGAGCTATCAGCGCGCGGCGCTGCTGGGGATCCCCGTGATCGACCGCTCGAGGCCGCCAGTGCGGTGCGTGGCGCAGATCTCCACCAGCCGGTCCAGGTCGAACTTCCGCAGGGCGCTGATGATCGCTTTATGCTCGGTGTTGATGCGCTTTCTCGCCTCGGGCTGACGCCACCACCATGCGGCGCTGTAACCCTCTGACATCTGCCAGAGCCGGCGTACTTCCCGACGGAACTGGTTGAGCGGCGACAGATCGAAGATGGTGAAGTGGAATTCGCGGTTATACCGCAGCACGTCGGTGACGTTGCGCTCGTCGATCGCGACCATCATCTTCTCGTTGAGGTCTTTCAGATCGCTCAGCACGGCCGGGTCAGGGCGCCGCACCGTGCGCAGCAACTCGTCCTCAAGCAACGCGCGCATCCGGAAGATCTGGGCGAGGTCATCGTCGTCGAGCCTGGCGACGACGTAGCCTCGGTTGATCTCGTAGGCGACGACGCCTTCGGACTCGAGCGTCCTGAGCGCTTCGCGCAGCGGGCTGCGGGAAACCCCGATGCGGTCGGCCAACTCGACCTGCCGGATCTTCTCTCCGGGGAGGAGCACGCGGTCGATAATCAGACCGCGAATCTGCGCGGCGGCCTGCAGAGTCAATTGATGCGGCTCGGCCTCGGCGGACTTATCAGTCGCGAGCTCGCTCGAGGCAGTCTCGCCTCGGGGCAAGGTTATGCCAGACGACCGAAGGTCGGCTGCCATCGGTACACCTCCTTTTGACGGCAAAGTTGCACTCAATTTATGCTACCAAGATACGTGCCGTGGAGTGCCGCCGGGCGCCGCCGAGGTGCTCGCGAACGGCCCTGCCGCCCGGCTGCTCCAGCGCGGCGGCAAGGTCATCATCACCTACACGCAACTCACCGACGGCAAGCTGCCCGGCTACCAGCCACAAATCGTCACCTAGACGACCAGAACCGCGCCTTCGGCCCGTAAAAGGCCAAACAGCTGGTCAACGCACACTCACCCGGCACCGCCGCCAGCCCGTCGGTAAAGTGGCCCGCAGCCCCACCAGCGGCGCCGCAATCCGCGAGATCCTCGATTAAACGCCAACCCGTCACCAGAGGAGAGGGAAATGAGTCACGAGATCACGGTACCGGGCGTCAGCCATGAGCCGGCTGGGCTTGCGCAGCTGCTGCTGCGGGGCGTGCTGGGCGGGACCATGATCGCGCACGGCATACGCCATGCCCGGTCGCTTGAGGGCACGGCAGGCTGGTTTGAGTCCATCGGGTTCCGCCGACCCCGGCTGCAGGCTCAGCTGAGCGCCGCGGTCGAGGTCGGCGCAGGTGCTGCACTGGCCGGCGGCATCGCCACTCCGCTGGCCGCGTCCGCGGTCGTCGGCACGATGGCGGTTGCCTACCGCACGGTGCACCGGCCCAACGGGTACTTCATCACCGCCGAAGGCTGGGAGTACGTCGGGTTCATCAGCGCGTCCGCCGTTGCCCTCGCCGCGCTGGGCCCGGGGCGGTTCAGTGCCGATCGCCTGCTCGGCCTACACCACGCTGGGACGCCCTGGCAGCGGGCGACACTCGCGGCCGGCCTGGGAATCGGCGGCGCGGCGGCGCAGCTCGCGGCCTTCTGGCGACGGCCACAGCCGAAGGCGGCCGAGCCGACAGCGGACACCGACACCGGAGAAGCGCCTTCCGCATAAACCGCCGACGCCGAAACAGGAATATGATATCGCGGCCGGCCAAAAGCGATGGTGCGATCACCCCCGGTGACGTCTCGTGAAGGTGACCCCCGCAGATGGGATGTTCCAGCGGGGCCGCAGGGACTAGCCGCGGAAGGGTGAGGAACCTGTGCGTGAAGTCAGCTAGCGTCGGCTCCGGGGACGGGAATGAAGTCGGCCTTGGCATGAGCCTTTGTGATGGCTTTCACTGCCTCTTCCGGCTCGTCTACGACCTTGATGAGTTCAAGTTCCTCAGCGTGGACCTTGCCCTCTGCCAGGACTTTCTCACGCAGCCAGGTCAGCAGGCCACCCCAGTAGTGGCTGCCCACCAGGATGATCGGGAACCTGGTGATCTTCCCGGTGGCGACCAAGGTGAGGGCCTCGAACAGCTCGTCCATCGTGCCGTACCCGCCGGGCAGCACGACGAACGCCTGGGAGTACTTGACGAAGATGGTCTTCCTGACGAAGAAGTAACGG
>Ga0207693_10004106_pt1 | contig 12367 bp, 11 predicted proteins | sample LARL81metaG_FD_184347 | JGI IMG/M metagenome (GOLD analysis project Ga0207693, IMG submission 184347) | Corn, switchgrass and miscanthus rhizosphere microbial communities from Kellogg Biological Station, Michigan, USA - LAR L8-1 metaG... | ecosystem: Host-associated > Plants > Roots >...
TGATGGAGCTGTTGTAGCGAATAATTTAATCAAAGGCAATACTATGAAATCCAACTACACTGGCTTACCTAGTGTGGTATTTACTATTCCAGCTCTTGTATCTGTGGGAATGCAGGAAAAAGAAGCAAGAGACCAAGGGCTACGATTCAAAATCAAACATGAAGATACTTCTGGCTGGGCATCATCTCGGCGAGTAGGTGAAACCTGCGCAGCATTTAAGGTGTTAGTTGAGGAAGATACAAATAGAATATTAGGCGCCCATATTCTAGGTCCTCATGCTGAGGAAATTATAAACGTATTTTCAATAGCTATTAGATTAGGAGTTACCATAAAGGATCTTAACGATCCAATACTATATACTTACCCAACCACCTCTTCCGATATACTTTACATGCTATAATAAATTATCAAAAACACCTCTTAAGTATAATTAGGACCAGGCTCAGGATGTACTATATTCCATAGATTTCAAATACGCACAACAGGATTAGAATACTCATTGTATACACTTTTTATAAACATAATCCTTTTAATCTCTAATAGCACGAGACCGACGTGAGCAATTCAAAGGAAATAGCCATGTATCATCTATATTACATCCAAATGAGGTTGCTAAGTTAATTCTTGATACGGCAAATAGCCTAAGTGGAGGAGAAAAGGTTGCTAAGTAAGCATAAAGTGACAGTGTCGGATGAAATAAAATCTGCATTTCCGCTATGTTTATTTTGTATGTGTAGTCTGACACTATTTTCCCTTGAGGAATACATTCAATGGCCACTGAAAACTGACTCTTCGCCATAGTTCAAGACGTTCATCATTTCTTTGACAATTTCTTCGGGGAGTTGAATATTTTGTTGTTCGAATTTTTCGAGCCTGAGCTTTACTACAACATATAGAGCGTTGTTGTTCTTTCTCATCTACAATTTTACAAGTGACTTAACCGCCCGGCGTTCGTCCATGGCAGCGTAGGCTTCTTCGATGTCGTTGAGATCAGTTGTGAAGTCGAAGACGCGTCCAGGATTGATATGGCCTTCTAAAACATCATCAAGAAGCTCAGGCATGTAGGCTCGAGCCGGCGCCGGACCACCATGCACGCCGACGTTACGATAGAATATATTCTGAACAGGTATCTCGACGCCGTGAGGCATACCAACATATCCAACTATCGAGCCTGGTCGTGCAATAGCCAATGCCACCTGAATAGCCTCGTTTGTACCAACACATTCAAGTGAGGCGTCGACACCTACTCCATCTGTCAGCCTCAGTACAGCTTCGTTTGCTTCTTCACCCCGCTCTGATATGATATCTGTAGCACCGAATTCTCGAGCAAGCTTTTGGCGAGCGGGGTTTCGGCTCAAGGAAATAATTCGTTGTGCGCCTAAACGTTTAGCAGCTATGATAGCACAAAGGCCCACAGCTCCATCACCGACGATGGCAACTGTATCATCTTTCTTGACACCTGCACATATAGCTGCGTGGTGTCCTGTACACATGACATCAGAGAGCGTGAGCAAGGAGGCTAGTATTTTGTCTGAATAACCTGAACCAGGAACCTTAACTAGTGTGCCATCTGCTAGTGGCACCCGTACGGCCTCGCCCTGTCCTCCATCGATCCCATTGGCTCCCCATACGCCACCTGCAACACATGCAGATGTGATTCCTACTCTACAGTTTGGGCATGTGCCATCACAATATAAGAACGGTGCAACGACCAGATCACCCTTAGCGATGTTTTTCACTCTATCTCCAACCTGTTCCACAACACCAAGAAACTCATGACCAATCGGGCTACCTACCGTATAGTCGGACTTACCACGATAGAACCAGAGATCAGAGCCACAGACACATGTCAGCGCGACGCGGACTACAGCATCGGCTGGCTCTTTGATTGTTGGATTCGGTCGTTCGTCAAGCTCAATGACGCCTTTATTCTTGAATATTGCAGCTTTCATAATTATTACTTCACCAACTCCATTAAAAATACAATAGTTATTGTAACTGTTCATCTAGGCATTCTAAGATCAAGTGTTTAACTGTTGAAATATCAGGTTTGTGCGGTAAGTTGATAATGTCGTGTATCTTCCTATGTCATATCATAGAACTGCGTCGTTGATTCTAGCATTCTGTCTCTTGTATGTTAAATCTTTGTTTTCTGTTCCTCTCAATACTTGTATAAGTTAGGATATCTGCTTTTACCTGTTTTCTAGTTCTTCACGAATTGTTATTTCTGCTACCTCGCGGACGCTTACTATCTGAATTCATAGCCTTTGGTAGTTTCTTTCTGTATCTCTTCTGTATCCGAGGTTGGCATTTCACTTTCTATTATGTTTACTTTTGCAGATAATTCAAAGCAAAATCAGCTCCTTGTGTTCGCAAACGTTATAGGTTGATAGATAACTCCTCTACGATTTTGACAGTGTATGTATAGTCTTTACTGTTAGTGTCAGCGGATAAGGAATATTATAGTGAGGATAATCATCTTTTAGTAAGGGATGGCTTGCATGCATTTGTACTCTCTTGCCTCATTCAGCCCTCTTAATTCTTCTTTGCTAGAAGTCGATGCTTCCTCAGCGTCAGCTACTTCGGAATTTTTTGACATAAAAATCTTAAGTAGATAGATGCATATTCTTATAGATCATGATAAATCATAATTTTATTTTGTCGGTATTGTAAGAATAATGAACTTAGTCTTATAGAATCATCATGAGTCATGTATATTGATTCCTATAATAGGATATCTATTACTACTACTATCCAATTTGTAAATGATAATAATAGGCTCCTGGTTTGATAGTTTATTTTTGGAAATTGTAGCCGGCTTCACTGCAGAAGTGAATTATGCACAATAGCTGCTCTAGATACAATACATGGCATTGTATCCATCACACTATTATAACACAGGCTACTATCCTACAACGATGAAAAAACAGATTCCTATAATCACAACATTACGTTTATCATATCTGATCACAGCATTTGTTGTTGGATGTCTTGCATTAAGTATCACACATTCTGGATTGGTTAACGCACAGCAGCAGAATAATACAGTAATGCAATCTCAAGGAACACCCGGCATGAATACAACGACAACAAATGCCACAAACATGAATATTGTTCTAGTCCATGGAACATATGTTGACGGATCTTCGTGGAGCAAGGTAATTCCAATTCTGCAGAACGCAGGACATAAAGTTATTGCAGTGCAACTTCCTCTCCATTCTCTAGCGGATGACGTCGCTACAGTAAAGCGTGCAATTGATCTTGTTGGCGCACCAGTACTCCTTGTAGGACACTCCTACGGTGGATTTGTAATAACTAACGCTGCTTATAATAATCCTAATGTCAAAGGTCTTGTTTACGTTGCTGCCTTAGCTCCTAAGGAAGGCCAATCACTAGGTAATTTCGTAGATTTTACAAAGTTTCCAAAGGGATTTTTGGTCTTCGATAACGGAGGATTTGTCTATATCAACCCTAAGGTGTTTGGCCAGGCATTAGCTCAAGATACTGATCCAGCTCAAGCCAAAGTCCTGGCCGCTGAACAAAAGCCATTTAGTAAATCTATTCTTGCTGAAAAATCTGGTCCACCAGCTTGGAAGCAACTACCTAGTTGGTATCAAGTCTCTGAAAACGACCACGCTATACCCCCTGATGCTGAACGAATGTTTGCAAAACAAATCAACGCTACTACTATCTCACTCCCGTCTAGCCATGCATCACCGCTGTCACATCCAAATGAGGTTGCACAGTTAATTTTAAATGCGGCAAATAACCTAACTAGAGGAGAAAAGGTTACCAAGTAAGCAGAATTGACAATGTCGAACGGTATAAAATGTGCAGCAATTGATTGGGAAAATGAAACCGGAAATATATGAAAGCTGACTTGAAATCCAATTAGGCGTTGCAGAAATGAACCAAGAGCAAGTAGTCAAAATTCCAGAGAAGCAACTAGCTTACGATTATTATTATAATTATAATTATTATTTTCTATTCTCCACTGTCCCTACTCTAGACTCCAGCTGTTGTGCACCTCCTAGAGGCTGACCATTATGACAAAAGTCCAAACTAGAGACATCCCGGACCTGAACTGGGATGTGCTTGTAACGCCTGGCATACCCATTGTCACGAATGACCTTCCTCCGACCGTTACACAAGCGAAGTTTCAGGCGATAGCCTCCACCCTCATCTATGGCAAACAAGAGGCAGTTCTCGTCGACGCATATATGACAGTCAAGCAGACTGATGCCCTAGCGGATTGGGTTGCTGCAAGCGGCAAGAACCTGACAACGATCTATATTACGCATGGCCATGGAGATCATTGGTTTGGAATCGGAGCTCTTCTTGAACGCTTCCCAAATGCTAGAGCAGTAGCAACACCTGGTGTTATCAATGTTATGCGCCAACATGCCTCCCCAGAAATCCTCGAGAGAGTTTGGAAGGCGAGCTTTCCTGGCCAGATTCCAGACCGGCTCGTCATCGCCGAAGAGCTCAAAGGAAACGTAATAAATCTCGAAGGGCACGACTTGGTCGCAGTGGAACTCGGTCATACCGACACTGACTACACGACCTGTTTAAATGTCCCCTCCATAGGCTTAGTGGTCGCTGGTGATGCTGTCTACAATGATGTTCACCTCTACCTTGCAGAGTCAAACGCCAAGAGTCGCCAAGAATGGATCGCTGCACTAGATAAAATTGAGTCTCTTAATCCACGCGCAGTTGTTGCCTCACATAAGCGACCTGAAAACGAAGATAGTCCCCGCATCATCGAAGAGACTCGACAGTATATACGCGACTTCGACCGGTTAGCCGAAATGACTACAACCGCGCAAGAGCTCTATGACAAGATGGTGGAAATTTATCCAAACCGAGTCAATCCTGGATGGGCACTCTGGAGTTCGGCGCGTGCAGTCAAAAAATAGTATAGAAGTTATTAATGTACGGACTTCCTAATCTGTTTATATATTTTACAAGTTGTGTAATTATTAAACTGTGATTGTATCTATAAAACAGAACAATGCACGGCACATTCAACTATGTGACGTGAACAGAAGTAAATCTGGCTAATTGTAATTCCTCTATCCTTCTATTGAGGAACGTCAAATGCTTCCTTATTATTGTATCAAATAACAATCGCGAAAAGACACTGCAATAATTTCAGTCATATCTGCGGTGATCAACATACACTATTCGGATGATTGCTTCGTTGAGTATTCTGCTAAAGACCAATAACCTTACGATAGGCCAAAAAATAGATAAATATAAAATAGATAGCAGTTATTCTGTTTTTCTAGCTCTGGAGTGATTTATGAACAAACGAGATCGCGATTGATCCTTCACCCACTGCTGATGCAACACGCTTGATACTACCACCTCGTACATCACCTACAGCAAAAACACTTGGCAAACTAGTTTCAAGCAAAAATGGTTGACGAGTAAGAGACCAGCTTGCTGAGCTAAGGTTATCCGGAGATAGATCATTACCTGTCTTTATGAAACCTTTATTATCAAGTATCACGCAGCCGTTGAGCCAACTAGTATTTGGATCGGCACCAGTCATGACGAATATGTGTCTGATCTTTTTTTCCTCAGTCTGACCTGTTTGCTTATTGTGCCAGCGAACAATCTCTAGATGGCCGTCCCCTTCAATCCCTGTGATCTCTGTGTATGTCCGTAAAACTATCTTGGCAGATTCTTCGATACGACGAATTAAGTAGCGCGACATGCTCTCAGCTAAACCAGCTGACCTAACTACCATGTGCACGCGTTTTGCAGTCTCCGCCAGAAAAACGGCTGCCTGACCGGCTGAGTTTCCCCCACCAACCACTATAACCTCTTCTCCGCCACATAGCTGCGCTTCCACAAACGTCGCACCGTAATACACACCTGCACCTTCAAAGCGCGACAAGTTTTTGCATGGCGGCCTCCTATACTCAGCCCCAGTTGCAATCATAATTGTTCGTGCAGAAATTTGAGATCCATTCTCGACTTCGACGAGGTAAGGTTTACGGTCACAGATAAGTCGGGTGGCCTTTGCAATTAATATATCTGCGCCGAATTTTTGAGCCTGAAGATAAGCTCTGGATGCCAGATCCTGGCCTGAGATGCCAGTGGGAAATCCCAAATAGTTTTCGATTTTTGAGCTTGAACCAGCCTGACCACCAGGAGAGCCTGTTTCCAGCACAAGAACGTCTAGACCTTCTGAAGCGCCATATACTGCAGCAGCTAATCCTGAGGGACCGGCTCCGATGACTATGAGATCTCGCACATGAGTCTGATCAATAGACTCATTGAAACCAAGGCAGTCTGCGATTTCTTTATTATTGGGATTGCGAAGCACCAATTGGCCTCGACAGATCAACACTGGTATTTCACTAGCTGAAGTTTTAAAACTATCCAACAGATTCTGTACATCAGAATCGCGTTCAAGGTCAATGTAAGAGTACGGATGTCCATTGCGCATCAAAAACTCTTTGATACGAAGTGTATTGCCAGAATACATTGAGCCGATAAGAATAACATCTCCAACACCAGCAGCTATCAACTCTACTCTACGAAGAATGAATGCCCTCATTAACATCTCACCGAGTTCCGCGTCAGTCTGTACCAAAGTCAGCATATGTTGCCTATCCAATTCTATCACCTTACCTGCTTTAGTAACACGTACTCGGAACATAGTCCTTCTACCGGATAGCGTACCAACCTCACCAGTGAACTGACCAGATTTATGGATTGTAACAAGGGTCTCAATCGAGCCCGAGGGGCGTACCACTTCGAGCTCCCCTGAGACGACCACAAAAAATGGTGGAGTACTGACTCCCTGCTCATAGAGTATTTCACCATGTTCAGTCTTACGTATGTGACCGTAAGGTGCAATGCGACGAATCTGTGCTGATGTTAACTTCGGAAAAATCTGCTCTATATGAGCTTTGGATATTGGAAGTCCCTTACGCGAATTTTTCATGGAAATCGTATCCAGTACGGTCGATCTTGGCAAGTCACCGCCTTGAACTTTATAGCATAATTCATAGCAACAAGAATTTCAGATATCATATTCTGTGATATAGTATTACATTCTAATATGCTTACTGTATGGTGAATTGTAAAGATTGCTATATATACAATGATTGATTCACCTTGCGAAGCGATTCTAATATAGCGAATAGTTGTCCAGTCAACCAAAGTTACATTAACGATGGCCTTGTGTAAATATTCTATTCTACTCTATCCTCAATCCTATAAATATGACATCAATCAATAAATCTTATCGCATTGCAATAAGAACAAACTGCGTGTTATGGGATGTTTATCTGAATAATGTGCAGTTTTGTTAAAATATCAAATATCAAATAAATCATTTACTGTTATAATAGCAAATCGGGAGTAGAATCGGAATTGTGCCCGAACACAAATTCAAAAGGAATTAGTTCTAGTAGCCCTGGCTCGCCTGTTATGGAAAAACAATTATGAATTGATAAGGCTTATCTTTAGATCTTCAAGAATAGTATTTAACCGCAGAACAAATAGACCAAGGAACTTGACTATCGAAATTACTATTACTAGTATCTGTCTATAATACTGTGATAACAACTAGAATTTTTCCCTTTTAATCTCTCTAGGATGTTCTTAGAGGAGGAAAAAATGCATATAGCGAACCACGTAAAATCGTTTAATTACGTTTCGCTTTGATACGTTCAAGACGTATCATTATAAAAGCATGATTGAGACTACGTAGGAAAATAAAAATGCGGTGGTTAGTTGCTTTATCTAAAGGTAATTGTAATATTATGAATATCAAGAATTTGGTGATATTGAATTGTCTAATCTTAAAATTTCATAGAAATAGCTCTGTTACCTTAAGCGTTTATCACCTCCTTGTTATGCATACCTAGAAAAAGGGTCAACCAATTTTGTACATGCTTTAGTTTACAATTTCTTTACTACAGGGGAAATAGTCATCAAAACCCTCGGTTCTATCCTTAATATACTGCATTGTTCTTTCGATGATACTTTTTTCATATGAAGAATGGATATGGTGATCTAGTTTTAAGAACTGACAGGCTTGTGGATACCAGGTACCGCCATCTGTAGATATTGAATGCTTACCACCACCATATCCTTTTGTCAATGAAGAAATAAAGTGCTCTGCAATGAGCATATTTCGTTCTTTTGATACACTAATTCTAAGAATTTCCTTAGATTCTGACTCTATTGCAACCCAAATCCACATGTAATTAGAACCAATCTTTATCATGGTTTCATCAATGATAAATTCCGTTGTCCGTTTTCTCTTTCTCATGATTCTTTTAGGTCTGTACTTTTGAATCCATTTCCAGATGGATACATGACTTCTTTTGACGAATCGAGATAATGCCTTCGAAGTATTCCTATATGACAAACCTAGAAAGTATAAGTACAATCCGTAGCCAACATACTTTGAAGGGGTCCTATTTCTTTTAACAACCATATTAAGAGATAGGACGTCTTCAGCTATAGGATTTTCTTTAAGTTAACACAGCCATAGAAATACTATGAATGCTTAAATACCTAATTTGAGGGAATAGTGAGTAAATAAATCATTACTATATGGAAGCGATAGGTTGCCAACAAAACCAGGAGCAGATATTAACAAAAGTGAGAGTATCACTTTCAGACTAGATAATGATACAATAAAACATTTACGACACGAGGCCGGTCAACAAGATATAAGCACAAATGCCTTGGTTAACCATATACTTAAGGAACACATAAAATGGCACTCCAATGCACCCAAAGCAGGATTTATAGCTGTTAGAAGATCTCTTATTATGAATTTAATGAGCTTATTATCAGAGAAAGATATAGTTTCTGTAGCAGAAAGTGTTGCCAAATCTACAAACAAAGACAGTATACTGCTTCTTGAAAAGGAATATACAATAAAATCAGCTCTGCAATTTTTAGAAAACTGGATGAAAATATCTGGCTATGTATATAGACACGAGGAAATTAAAGATGACCAAAATAGGCATATGTTTGTTATACAACACGATATGGGAATGAAATGGTCTGTTTATTTGGCTAATCTATACCAATTATTGTTCGATGAATTAAACGAAAACAATAAAAGAATTGAATTTGAAACGACTGAAAATACACTAGCATTTACAGTCAATTGCATATAGTCCTCAATTGCCTAACAAATTTAATTTGGAGGAAGAGACGTAAACTGTAGTTGGGTCTAATTATACAACTTCGATATGTAGAAAGAACTAGTAAGGAAAACTGATAATAAAGGACTAAAATAAAAATGATACTGATATCGACTGACATATTTATGTAGCGGTTAATACAGTAACGACTTTGATTTTATTGAGAACACGTCCCTCATAAATCTTTAGAATATACCGTGCTCTCTTCTGAAATTACTAAGAGGCTGCTATGTTATCAATCTCAGTATCCGGATTTGTATTTACGATGATAATGGGTATGTTAAGCTGCCTTATTATATTTAGTAAATATCATGTCTACACATATGACTGTGCTTGGGTACTGATTCCATGTTGTTTGCCCCTTTTTATTCAATCAATAGTTGTTATTGTTAGTCTATTATTAGTCTAGTATACATAAAAATACTCAAATTATGCTGTTACATCAATTCATATCCATTGCATTTAAAAGATTTATCCTGAGAATCGAAATATCCGTCAAGTAAACAGATTAGTCCATTCATCCATGGTAACTCTGGTGAGTTAGTAAAATATGTTCTTAATACTATGAATTTATTATTCTTATTCATATCCCTTCCCTTAAATGTAATTTGCTCTCCATCATATGTAGTAAATGTACCTTGCCAATTTGAAATTGAAATACCATTACTATGTATTAAAGAAGTGCCACCACCTGACCCTTTCCCGCTTGGAAATGGACTTATGCCTTTGACTTCGGCAGTCCAGCTACTCTCTCTTTCTATTGTCTTGGTAGGTGTATCTTCAGAAATGATTTTACTTTCAGTAGGTATATCCGCCTCTTCGAATAGTTTGCGTCCTATTGAAATCATTGTTTGTATACTTTTTGACCTATGTTCCTTATTTAATAATATAGATCGCGATAGTAACAGGTGGCAGTTCTGGTATTGGAAGACTGCTGTCGCTCTTGCTAAAGATGAAGGGGCTAAGGTTGTGATAGCAGCTTGTCGTGAAAAAGAAGGAGAGGAAACAACACAACTAATCAAAGCCACTGGAAGTGACGGGCCTATTTGTAAAGACAGATGTGACAAAAGAAGATGATGTCAAAGCTCTTGTCGAGATGACCGTCGACGAATGCGGTAGGCTTGATTATTTATTTAATAATGCTGGTTTTGATGAAGCAGAGACAACATTAGTAGAAAGAGACCTCAAGCGATTTCGATAAGATTATGAACGTAAATGTCAAAGGTGTTTGGTTACGTATGAAATATGAGATTCCACGAATGATTCAGAGAGAAGCAGGGGCTATAGTAAATATGTCTTCTGGAGCGGGCGGGTGAAATCGATATTCCATAACGCCAATTTATGACACAAGCAACCACGCTGTACTTGGACTGACTGACCAAATCCGTTGCCATAGGATATGCCAAATCTGAAATCAGAATAAGGGCCGTTGCTCCAGGTTTAGTTAAAACTGATATGATTGCTTGCATTGACAAGCAGTTTATGAACTCCATAAAATTCATGCATCCATTGGACGCATTGCAGATCCTGAAGAGATTGCTAATGCAGTAGTTTGGCTATTGTCTTACTAGGCCTCTTTTGTCGTAGGTCACACTTATTAGTTAATGTGGGAATAGTCAGCCGATGATGAATCCAAAGGTTGCCGTTGTTACTGGTAGCTCAAGTGGCATGGGATATGAAACTTCTCTTATATTGGCAAGAAATGGATTTCATACTTTTGCAACTATGCGTAAATTAGAGGGTGAAGGAACAAAGCAGCTATCAAATATAGTCAAAGATGAGAATCTGCCATTAGAGATTATTCAGCTTGATGTTAATAATGACAAGTCGGTGATAGATGCCATTGATAGAATAGCAAAGGAAAAGGATAGAATTGACGTTGTAGTAAATAATGCTGGATATGATTTGATGGGAGCCCTAGAAGAAACCTCAATAGAGGAAATAAAAGCTCAATTTGAGACCAACTTTTTTGGTGCAGTAAGGGTAATGCAGAAAGTCACACCTATGATGAGAAAGCAGGGAGGTGGAATAATAGTGAACATAACGTCCTTGGGCGGAAGAATATCTTTTCCTCTAAACTCACCATATCATGCAACTAAATTCGCTCTAGAAGGCTTGAGTGAATCCATACAGTATGAATTAGAACCATTTGGAATCAAAATCATAATTGTAGAACCTGGAGGCGTTGGCTCGAACTTTCTAAAGAATTTGAAGTGGGCTTCAAAAGCCTCAGATCCTTCCAACTCACCGTATAGACCAATTCAGTATAGCATGTTAGAATTTTTCAAACAATGGGCACAAAACCTAGCACATCCATCCGAAGTTGCAAAAGTAATTCTTAAAGCAGTTACCTCAGATAATCCTGATTTCAGATATGTAGTTGGAAATGACGCTGTCACGACGTTGGAAGCAAGAAGAAATATGTCAGACAAGGAATTTCAAAACTTGATCAAGAAACAGATTAATCAGGAAAATGTTACTAGGTAGCTTAATTGCGTGGGGTTGAAAGTACCAACATGCCTCTACGTATTGCATTCGTTAGCACATTGTGGCGCTAACTTCTGGCCTTTCCATATCCGTTTGTGGGTTCTAGATCCATGCTACGTCTTTGCTGTAGAGTTTGATGAAACTATGTTAAGACGATACGTCCAGTGTGCATTATAGTTGTAGCTCGGTTCAGGAGAATTAATCACTCTCACCAATGTTTTATTGGATACAGATAAATGATCATAATCAACTGTCCAAACTTCTCTAATTACAGCAAGAGTAGCAAGTTCTCTTGAATGTACTGTTAGAGATTATTAAACGGCCCTATGAATCGATCTTGTTCTAAATTTTAGAAACAATCCCTGGTAATATATGATTTGTAAATAACCACATAGTAAATGGGCTTTTAAATAGTTCCAGAAACTTAGTCCGCATCATATAATGTGCTTTTGTACTCACTACAGTTGGATAACAAGACTTAATCTGCAATTGTTCTTTCAAAGGTCATAACTTGTCAGAAAGACACATATAATAAATAATATCTTCAAAGTGAATGCCCTTATCTAGAGGATATTCTGTCTTAATAGGCACTTGCGAATCATTACATAGATCCACCCGATCATCTAGGAAGATGGCCACATTACCATATTGAAGTCAAGACAGATAGCGGCACATTATATGATTCCACAATTAACCTC
>Ga0207693_10004107_pt1 | contig 12367 bp, 12 predicted proteins | sample LARL81metaG_FD_184347 | JGI IMG/M metagenome (GOLD analysis project Ga0207693, IMG submission 184347) | Corn, switchgrass and miscanthus rhizosphere microbial communities from Kellogg Biological Station, Michigan, USA - LAR L8-1 metaG... | ecosystem: Host-associated > Plants > Roots >...
TTCGCCGGGAAAAACCTGAAAGCTCACGTCCTCCAGCACCTTGTGATCGCCAAACGACTTATAGACGTGCTGGAACTCGACGTAAGGCTGGTGCTGCTCCGGCTGTGAATGCGAATGCTGGTTCATGTGTCCTGGCCGGAGAAGCGGCGGCGCGCGCGCGCCAGGTCCTCAGGCGTGTTTAGATTTTCAAACATATCGGCGGCAAAGGCAAACCGCCGCAATTCCACCTGCTTGATCACCAGCGTCCGGCCGGCAGGGAAGAGCGGAACAATCTTGTAATTTTTCAGCCGCAGCGCCTGCTCCGCGATGGCCAGAAAGTCGAGCGAGTAAACGGTACAGAGCGGCTGCGTGTAATCGTCAATCTCCGGGGTGGTCACGACGGCCGCCGAGGCAATCGCCCGCTCAGCCAGGTACGAGAGAAATTCCGGGACAAGAAAAGGCGTGTCCACGGCGATGATCAGGTTGAACTGCGTCTGCGAGTTGGAAAGCGCGGCATGGATGCCGCCCAGCGGCCCGCAGCCGGGGAAAATATCTTCATACACCGGCGCCAGCGAGCCGTACAAATCATGCCGGCCCAGAATGGAGACCTCCCGGCACACGCCGCGCAGCGCCGCCAGCGCATGCTCCAGCAGCGTGCGTCCGTTGAGAGTGACCGCGGCTTTGTCCTGCCCCATACGCGTGCTCTTGCCGCCCGCAAGCACAAAGCCAGAGACCTGGGTGTGGACCATTGCGGGTATTGTACCCCGCTCAGGAGCCTCACCCACGCCGCTGGCCCGTCTGGGCATAGAATTTACCGCCGGTGCAGCCTGGAAAGGCACCTGCTATCTGGATGCGATTGAATGGCAATAAAAACGAATGGCAATAAAAACGAATGGCAATAAAAACGAGTGGCAATAAAAAAGGACACGAAGCTCGCCCCTAAAAGATTCCCGGGCTTCGTGTCCTGCGTGAAAAGGTTTTCAGCTCTTACTGCACTGTGATCGTTCTGGCTGCTTTGTAGACATTCCCTTTGCTGTCCCAGGCCTGGAAGACCACCGAATGGGTCGCCTTGGACATGCTTATCGTGGCGGAAATCTTGCTCGTGGAGGCGGAAGCGACGCTTACATTGTCAACGTAGATCCGCATAAAGGTAACCGGATTGGGCGCGGTTGCGCTTGCCGCAAGGCTTACGCCTGGCCCGGTGACCGTGCTGCTTGTGGGGGACGAAACCTGGACCACGGCTGCGGTGGTGGTGGTGGGTACAGTTCCACCGGCGTTGCCCTTGAAGAATTCACGCATGTCCGGCGCGGTATTGGCGGCGGAGGGAAAGTTTGCCGTGGTGCCCAGGGCTTCAAGCATGGTGCGCAGAACGCTGGGATGATGGTAGGTTGTCGTCGATTTGTAGCCAGCTTTCACCTGCGGACCGATCATCGCCACCAGGATGTGTCCGCCGCAACCGGTCAGCACCGTGGCGCTGCAGCGATTGTCGGAACCAAGATCGGCTTCGTCCGCCCAGATGATAAGCAAGCCATCGCCGCCGGGCTGGAATGGCGCGGTAGCGAGCAGCGGGCCGATGGTGTTTTTCAGAAATTGGTCCGCAGTCCAGAAGCAGGCTCCCAGGTCAGCGCCGCAGTTGTGCATGTCGTTATTGCCGTCCGGGGTGATGAAAGCAAAGTTCGGCAATGTCCCATTGGCGATGTCCTTGGCCAGCTCCGTGGTGGAAACGTGGTTCTTGATCAGGCTGCTGTTGCCCATCTCCGTGAAGTAGGGAAGAGGAGCGTGGCGCTTCATGTAAGCGCCGGAGTAAAGCCCGGTATAGCCCGCAAAAGGCAGAGTCTGCGCGTAAGACTTGAAGGTCTTGCCGTTGGTCAACAGGTGGCGCTCAATGTTATCGACGTTGAAGACCGCCAGGGTGTCATTATTGTGGGTCAGGTACTGGCCGGAGGTCACGATCAAATAATTTTCCAGCGAGCCGTGCTCATTCGAATAAAACTGTGTGGCCACTGCGCCTTTGGCCAGCAGGCTGTTCAGGTAGGGCATGGAGGCGCTGCCTACGATCCGTTCATAACTGCGGTTTTCTTCCGCCACAATGTACACGTGGTTTGAGCGGGGAACTTGAGCGAATGCGGTCACGCCGATGAACAGCGCCAGCGCGATGGACAACTTGCCTGCGATGGTGAACTTTGATCGATTCATGGTGAGGGAACTATGAGGGCAGACGGCTTTTGAAAAAATCAGGCAGGACTCCTAGGGCCCTTGAGAGGCTTACCCGACACAAACCAAGCAGAGTAGCTGGATTCAGAGGGATTTTGAGCGTTAAGACATTGTAAAGAGAGAGGGATAAAGTGATCGAGGGCGAGGTATTAGGAGGAACTAAGGCTCATCTAAAAAATTCTGCCGTATGCTGAAGCAGAGACTCTGCTTGAGAGGAAAACCCGAGACCAGAGTTGCTGGCCAGAGTAGCTGGATTTGAAAAAGTGCTCTCGGCCCGAGCGCTTTTCTGAGCGGCGAAATTCCCGGCTGCCTTTAGCTGATTGCCTTCAGCTGATTTCCAGGCCGATGATCCGGCCAAAGCCGTCCAGTTCCAGATTGCCCTTGCCCTGAAGCACCGAGTCGCCGTTTTCTCCCGGTACGGTGATAAAGACCTTTTCTTCTACCACGCTGGCAGAGTGCGTCCGGCTCAGATACTCCAGTGAGCGCTTGCCGCGGCATGGCGGCGGCAGACTGAAAGCAAGGTCGGCCAGGTCGCCGGTTTCCGTCACCGAAAAGGCGACTTCCACGGGGCGCCGCTGCTCAGCGCCGCGCTCTTCCTCGGTGGGATCGAGCGTAGGCTTGAAAGAGACGTAATAGTGGAAACGTTCTTTCTCCGGGTTGTAAACGCCACGCGCGACTCGAAGAGACATAAAGAGGAACGGAATTTTTATCACATTTTGTGTGAAATCTCGAACCGCCGGAATCTCGAGGTGAGAGATCCCTTTTGGCTACTGACACCGTCGCCGAAAGAGTTAGCCGCGAATGCACGCGAAAACCGCGAATAGAATTGCGGGAAAGTTTAGAATCGGGGCGAAAGGCGCCGGTGACCATGAAGACATCTTTGCGGCTGATGCTGTTGATATTTGCCGGATTGATCGCATGTTCCGGCCACAGGATCGCCAAGGCCCAGACTCTCTCAATTCCCCACCCTGATGATCCGTCCAAAAAGGTCGAATATTTTCTGGAAAAACCGAAAGGCAACGGGCCGTGGCCCACCATTGTCTTGCTGCACGGTCACCAGGAATGGCCAAGGGCGGGCGGCCAGGACTTTGTCAAATGGGGAGTTCTGGATGAGTTCGCAGGCCGCGGATATCTTGCTGTGTCGATTTCCCAGCCTGGCTACGGCGGCTCAACAGGGCCAGCGGATTTTTGTGGCCCGTCGACACAGCACGCGGTGGCCGCCGTGATCGCGAAGCTTCATGCGGATGGTTACGTCAAGGAGAACAAAGTATTGCTTCAGGGAGTAAGTCGAGGCGCGCTGGTGGCGGGCTTGGTGGCCTCTCACGATCCTTCGATCCGAGGGGTCGTTTTGATCTCCGGCCTGTACGACTTGCCTGCGTATGCGAGCCGCGCCAAATCGGCGATGGCGGCTTCTATTGTGGATTCGATGAACACAGAAACCGGTGGCACTGCTGAGGCACTGAAGGCGCGATCACTGCTTTATTATGCGCAGGACATTAAAGCTGAGACCTTGATTCTGAACGGCGCAAAGGATGACCGCACTGATCCTGATCAGGCACGGCATCTGGCCGAGCTCATCAATGCCCACGGCGGTCACGCGCAGGCAATTATCTATCCGGAGTACGGTCACCAGATTCCGGTGGATGTGAGAAGCAAGGATGTGGACCCGTTTATTGAGCAGGTGTTGAAATAGACGGACCGCAAGTAGAGAAGAGTTTTTGAGAGAACTCCTTGACGCTGCATGGCGGGATGAACATTCTCGGGATGCTTCGACTTGCTCTCGCATCGCGGGCTCAGCTCGAGCGACGCTCAGCATGAGAAGGGTTAGATTTATCTCTCGCGATTTAGAATCCTTCCATGAAAGTCTTCCTTACCGGCGCGAGCGGCTTTGTCGGCAGGCACATGCTGGAGCGATTACTGGCGGAAGGGCACGCGGTGCGCGCGCTGGTTCGCGATCCACAGAAGGCTGGCTCTCCCGCATTGCAGAATGTTGAATTCATTGGCGGCGATGTCGCTGAAGGTACAGGACTTGACCAAGGCATGCAGGTCTGCGATGCGGTGATCCACCTGGTCGGCATCATCGTGGAGAAGGGAAGCAATACTTTTGAGCGAGTGCATCATCTGGGCACGCGCAACGTGGTGGAAGCGGCCAAGCGGACTGGGATCAAGCGCTTTGTGCAGATGTCGGCGCTGGGCGTGCGGGCCAACGGCGTGGCCCTATACCAGACCACCAAGTGGAAAGGCGAAGAAGAAGTCCGGCGGAGCGGGATACCGTTTTGCATTCTCCGGCCATCGCTGATCTTTGGCGAGGGCGATGGCTTTGTGACGCAGATGATGGAGACGATGCGCTCAGCCCCACTTTTCCGGCCTGTTCCCGGCGATGGCAGGCCCAGGTTCCGGCCGATTTTCATCGGCGACGTGACAGCATGCTTTGTCCGCGCGCTGACGACTGAAGCCGCGACCAATCAGACTGTCGATCTTGGCGGCGCCGACGAGTTGACGCTGAACGAAGTGCTGGCTGAGATCGCCCGCTGTGCCGGAGTGCGGAAGCCGGCGGTCCATATTCCCTTGCCGCTGATGTTCGCCGGCGCGGCTGTCATGCAAAGAGTGCTGAAGAATCCACCGGTCACCACGGACCAGTTGCGCATGCTGCGCGAAGGCTCCACCTGCGACATCGGGCCGATGAAGCGAATTTTTGGCGTTGATCCGCGCGGCTTCACAGGCTGCGGACGTAGCTGAGGGATTAAGTGATTCCCCAGACATAACTAGGGACGGTTTCCAGCAACTGCGGCGGCTGCTCGGGGTTAGAATATAGAGAGCAGAGTTGGACCCTCTGGCCGAGTGAAACTGGCTTTGCGACAATCGCTGTAAGTCGTTGATTTTACAAAATTTTACACTTGGATGCAGTCGATTCCAGCTGCTCTGCATCTAACTGGGTATACGCCACCAAAACACAAGAGGAGTGATGGTTATGAAGAGGAATTTTTGGGTGGTCCTGGTTTCCCTGGCGCTGTTGGCAGTGGGCTGCTCGCGCATAGGGACGCGCCCGGATGCGCAGGTCGCTTCCGATGTGCAGAACAAGATCAACGGGGACAGCAACATCCCGGACAAGCAACTCAATATCAATGCGAATAATGGCGTGGTCACGCTCACCGGCACCGTTGCCAGTGACGCGGCGCGCAACGCGGCCGCCAACGATGCCGCGCAGGTTGAAGGCGTGAAAACTGTAGTGAACAACCTTGAGGTCGCGCCAACTTCCGCTTCCGCGGACCAGAACGCGCAGCCGCAGAATCAGGCGAACTTCAATCCGCCGCCACCGATGAGGGAGGCGCGGCGTCCTTCACCAAGCGCGCGTACGCGCAGCTCACATACATCGTCCAGCACCTCTGCCGGCAGCGGCGGCGACAATGGCTTGCGCACCACGGTGCCGTCAGACAGCAGCACTGGCAGCAGCAATGATTCGGCTTCCAACACGCCGTCTACTCCGCCTCCGCCGGCCGTGCCGCAGAAGATTACTGTGCCGGCTGGAACGCAGCTGAGCATCCGCCTGAATGATGAAGTGAATTCAGAAAAGGCGCAGGTCGGCGACGTTTTCCACGGATCGATTTCGTCTCCAGTGGCGATCGACGACCAGACGGCGATCCCCACCACGGCCGATGTTGAAGGCCGCGTGGTTGACGTGAAATCAGCCGGCCGTTTTGCCGGCCAATCCGTGCTGACGCTGGAACTTACCAAGCTCACCATGAACGGCAAGAGCTACAGCCTGCAAACCAGCCAGTGGACCAAGTCCGGCAACGGCCGGGGCAAATCCACGGCTGCCAAGGTAGGCGGCGGCGCCGCGGTAGGTGCGGTGCTGGGCGGAATCTTTGGCGGCGGTAAGGGAGCGGCCATTGGCGCAGCGGCAGGCGCAGGCGCGGGAACCGGCGTCTCAGCAGCCACCAAGGGCCAGCAGATCATCCTGCGTCCGGAAGCGATTATCCCCTTCCAGTTGCAGGGACCAGTAACGGTTACGCCGGGAACCAGCCGTTCCGCGATGAACCAGTAACAGGACAATCACGGATGGAATCGATGCCGCCTGTCAAAGGCGGCGTCTTTGTTGGGCGAAAAAAACCGGGCCGTATAACCCATGCCATTTTAGGTTTTAGTGTGCCTTTAGTTTGCAGTGCGCGTTCCTGACGAGAAATATCCCGGCACTTTTTCATCCACGACTGCTCTTCATTACTCGACACGCCATCCCGAATGCCGAGCCTGCATGGCGCCATCGGCTCGCGCGCTCTTGGGTGAGGCCTGAGGGATCAGCTCCGCTGCACATTGGGCCTATATTTTTCTGATAGCTACAGCAATTCGCAGGACTTTCAGAGCAGCGGAGCAGACCCCTCTCCTCGCAGCAACGGCACAAATGGAACCAGGAGCGACGTCGCTCGGTTCGGGGTGGCGTCTAGTTCGGGATAAAGGATGGCTTGCCCGCTCAGTCTTCAGATGATAGGCACAGTAAAAGCTAAACGGGCATAATCGCTTAGGATTGATGTTACATTCATGGCGTCGCTTAAAAAATTTGATCTGGCAACCCAGCGAGGTAAGGACATTCAGACCTTCATGCCCCGCGCTCTCTCGGCCAGGTACGACCGCAAGAACCGGCGTATCGTAATTCACCTCAGCTCAAATCTGGATGTGAGTTTCTCGCCGGACAATGCCCAAGGGCTGGAGCACGCTGCACCGTCACAGCTGGAAAAAATCGAAATCAGTCCTTCGGGATTGGGAATTTACTTCCCCAAATTGGATGCCGACCTTTATCTTCCGGCTATCCTTGAAGGTTTCTTCGGGTCAAAGAAATGGATGGCATCCAGGCTGGGCCACGCGGGAGGCAAGTCAAGAAGCTTGGCAAAGAAAGCCGCGTCGCGCGCTAACGGCCGGCTTGGCGGCAGGCCGCGGAGAAAAACCCGGGCCGGCTGAACGATCACCCTGGCTTGGGCTGCTCCAGCAGCATCCAACACTTCAGATGGCCAAAACAAAGATCAGCGCCCTGATCCACACCTGCGATAACGCTCGCTCACTGGGCCGCGCCCTGGATTCGCTGCGTCAGTGCGATGAGTGCATTGTGGTGGACCATGGCTCTCGCGACGAGACCGTGAAGGTCGCAAAAGAGCATGGCGCGCGGGTGATCAATGCCGTACCGGGCGTGAACCGCGGCGCGTACGCGCAGGACGCCCGCAATCCGTGGATACTTTGCCTGCTGCCGCATGAAGCCGTGGCGGAAGACCTTGAAGCGTCATTGCTGGAATGGACGGACGCTGAGCAGGACGCCAGCCAGATGGGTTTCAATATGGCCATCCGCGAGCAGAACGGTGCAGGCTGGAAGCCGCTCGATCCTGAACTGCGCCTGGCCAATCGCAAGCAGATCAACTGGACCGGAGACTTGCCGCCCGCCAACCCAAAGGCGCCAACACTGGCAGGACATATTCTCCGCATCCCTGATGGAGATTGAAGCGTCTTAGATTTGGTAATTGAGTAATTTGGTAAGTAGGTAATTTGTGATTGGTGATTTGTGAATTGCGATTGCTGAATCGTCTAACGCCCCTGGCGTTCATCAATTCGTAGGCAAATCACCAATCACCAGTCGCAAATCATCTCTCGCGAATCAGAAAGTTTTCTCCTTGCGTATAATCTCTCCAGAAACTTCCATCTTGGGAGCTAGCCGCTGAACATTTTCGACTTTGCCGGAAACACCTGGTATTTTGCCGCAGCGTTTTTTCTGTTTGGGCAGCTTTTCGGCAGCTTTTTGAACGTATGCATCTATCGCATGCCGCGGGAGATTTCCGTGGTGAGCCCGCGCTCGGCCTGTCCCGCGTGCGAAGCGCCGATTGCCGCCTATGACAATATCCCGGTGCTGAGCTGGCTGATGCTGGGCGGCAAGTGCCGCAAGTGCAAAGCGCCTATCTCGCCGCGTTATGCCGCGGTGGAATTGCTGACGGGCGCGCTCTTTGCCCTTTCGTATTTCAGCGCACCGGCAATAGCCCGGTTTATCTATCAGCAATGGCCCATGGACGTAACGGCGAATGAGTTCGCAATCGCCGCCAAGATGTGCGTGTTGTCGTTTCTGCTGATCGGGTTGATTTTTACCGACGCGGAAACCAAGCTGCTGCCGGACCTGCTGACCAAGCCGGGAATGGCCGTGGGGCTGGCCTTTAGCCTGCTGGTTCCGCTGGAAGGCCCGGCGCACTACTTTTTGCCTGCGGTCGATAGTTGGCGGATTCTCTCGCTGATCAATTCTCTCGCTGGGATGGTGCTGGGCTCGGCTTTCATCTGGGGTATCGCGCTGTTGTACGAAGCCGTGCGCGGCGTGGAAGGAATGGGCCGCGGCGACGTAAAGCTGATGGCGCTGATCGGCGCGTTTCTGGGCGTGAAACTCACGCTGCTGGTACTGCTGCTGGGATCGCTGATCGGCAGCTTTTTTGGCTTGTTCCTGATTTTGTGGGTATGGCTGAAGCGATTGCTGCGGCGGCGCAGGACGCATCGCGCGGAAAAGGCCAGCGTATCGCGCAGCCGGGCATGGAATTCCGCCATCCTGATCTATCGCAATTTTGAGATTCCTTTCGGCGTGTTCCTGGGAGCGGCGGCGCTGGTTGCGGCATTCTGCGGGACGGCGCTGGTCCGCTGGTACATCAACATCTCTGGCCTGGGCAGGCTGCACTGAGAACCCAAACCTTACCACTGATAACACTGATAGCACTGATTTGCACGGATCAAAAAAGCTTAATGCGATCATTTTTTAAGTTTGTAAATCCGTGTCATCCGTGGCGAGATTTGCTTTTTTGTGCAAAGCCGATCTGCGCCATTCCACAACAGCGATTTGGCGGCGAGGCCGGGGTGGGACGCCGGCTTGCGTGCCGAGCCGGCCGATTCTGGCGCGGAAGGATTTTTCGCAGGCGAATCCGTTTAGCGGTTTGGAGCGAAGCGACATTGGAGTAAAGAGCAACTGGCCGCGAGCCCGACCACGCGGCGAGCGGCCTGCCACAGGAGCTGATCAAATGTTTGGGTGTGGACGCTCGTCGGCGGTTTGGAGCGAAGCGACAAAACTAAAGTCCCTTGCGGCGTTTACCCTATCGTTTCCGCCCCGCGAAAGCATGAGAATGGTTTGCGCTGGAGCTGTAGAATAATAGGGAAGAACGGATTCAAGGGTTTCTTTTATGAAAAAGCTTTTGCTGATTTTTGCAGTGTGTCTGTTCGGAGCGGCAGCCTACGCTCAACAGTCGCTTGGCGACGTGGCCCGCGCTAATCGCGCGAAGAAGCATGCAAGTTCAAGCGCGATCAAGCTGGACGACGAGACCATGCCGCGCAGTTCCACGCCTTCCGCCAGCAGCGAGCCGGAGACGGCAAAGAAGGCCGACGACAAGAGCACGGATGCTGACAAGGAAGCAGCCAAGAAAGATGCGGCCGCGGCGCAGAAGCAGAAAAACGAAGACCTGAAAAAGCAAATCGACGACGAGAAAAAAGAGGTTGCCACGTTGCAGCGCGAGCTAGACATTGCGCAGCGCGAGGCCAAGCTGCGCGCCGCCGCGTTTTATGGCGATGCCGGCACCATGTTGCGCGACCAGGCCAAGTTTGCCGAAGACACCCGCAAAGAGCAGGACGAGATCAACGGCAAGAAGCAGGCCCTGGAGACCGCACAACAAAAGCTCACAGACTTGCAGGAACAGGCGCGCAAGGCAGGGCTTCCCAGCGAGTAACATTAGGAAGTAACCCCCGGGAGGAAGTAACCCCGGGTAACCTGCCGGATACATGCCCTTTCGTACATCCATTCCCGCGCCCGCTCCGTCTAGAATGGTGTGACTCTGATTACATCAGCCAAAATGACATTTCTGAAAAAAGCCGGTTTGAACGCCGCTCTTGCCCTGGCCGTTGTGTGCCTGGGTTGTGATTCTGAGCCCAAGAAGACCACGGGAAGCAATGAAGGCCAGCCGGCCGTGCAGACTGAAACCGGACGCTTCGCGCTGCAGAAAATGCTGGCGCCCGCTCGCTTTTGGTCGCCCGACGCGCAGCCTGTGCGTTTGGAATCGACCAACCTGAAAGGCAGCAACGGCCAGGACGGCAAAGCAACATTCTGGCGCGCGCTGTTTGCCTCGCCGGGGCGGCAGAAATCGGAACCCTTTACCTGGTCGGGAGTGGCGACGGAAGACACGCGCAAAGGCGTGGACCACGGCGTGGAAGATACTTATAATCCGTCGAACCGGTCGTCGCGTCCGTTTGACCTGAACTTCCTCAAGGTGGATACGGAAAAGGCGTTTGAAGTGGCGCAGAAACACGGCGGCAAGCAGGTGCTGGATAAAGATCCCAAGGTGGACGTGGGCTACCGGCTGGATTGGAACGCGCAATCGAACCAACTGCTGTGGCACGTGATCTATGGCGGCAGCGAATCGACCGGCAAACTTACCGTGCTGGTGGACGCCAGCTCAGGCGAGTTCCTGCGCAAAGAGTAGACGGCTAGGCTGCTTTTTGGGGCTTGGTCTGGAATTATGTGGCACAGACACTCTTGTCTGTGCCTGCGTCCTTCACATTCCATTAGGGCACAGGCAGGAGTGCCTGTGCCACACAAGTCAGTGTCCGTTCCGACCGATGCTAAACGTATATACCCCAGGAATTACTATTGAGGTTTTATTTACCGGAGTTTACTTACCCAAAATCCAGTCAATCTGCGAAATTGCCTTCTTGGCGTTTCCGGCAAATTTCCCTTTGGGCTGGGCCTCAAGATATTTCTTATAGTAGAGGCGCGCCGGATCCAGCCTCTGCATGCCCTGCAGCGCCTGGGCCAGCCGGAACCAGATAAGCGGATTATCGGGCGCGAGCCGCATTGCCTCTTCAAAGCGCTCACGGGCTGCGTCAAAGTGGTTGCCGGAAAGATAAGTCTCGCCCACGTTAATATCATGCGCCGCCAGCTTGGCGGAGTCGGCGTTGGCGTCTCCCGGCTTGCGCATGGCCACGTTGGGTGCGATGCGCTTCAAAGCTTCCTCCGCGTCCTTTGACCTGGGCCCATTGGGCAGCAGGCCGAGATACTTGCGGTAGTTGGAGTCGGCAAGGGAAAGCAGCTCCAGCTTTTCCTGCGTGACGGCCAACCCGTAAATGGCCTCGGCGTCGTCGGGCTTATAAGTCAGCGCGGAATTGAAGCGCTCCAGCGCGGCGCGATAGTTCTTCAGCTTCAGGTACCACTGTCCGACTTCAACGTCCTTGGCAGCCTTGTGCGGGTCCCAGGGCTTCAAGACTGATTCATCTTCTGGCGCCGGCGCAGGCTCTTCCTTGGTGGAATGATTCTCCAGATCGATTTGCGTGTCGCGGCTTGAGCTTTCACCCGTGGCGCTACCGCCGGTGGGATTAGCGCCGGGAGCGTCGCCGGGGAAAGGCGGGCGTTCATACTTGTCTTGCGCCTTGGGTGAGGGATCATTAGGCCGCGTTGGAGACGTGTCACCGGGAAAAGGCGGCCGCTCATACTTATCTTTATCTGGGGGCTTTTGTTGCTGGCTCGCTGCTGGGGTTGGCGTGGGAGTTGGTGTCGGGGTCGGAGTGGAGCGGGGCTGAATATGGGGCTGATTATCCGGGCTTTCCTGGGCAGCGGCGGCGGAACCTGCGAGCAGCAATAATGGGGCTATAAGCAGTAGTGCAATATTAGAGCGAACCTTCATATCCATATTCTATTGGAAGATCGAACGGCGGGAAGAATCTTGCAGGGGATGAATGCAAACACAAGAAATCAGACACCAAACATGGAACGCCGTCATCCCGAAGGGCGTGAGCGAGCCCGCGCTTTTACCAGCGGGCGAGCAGCCCTGAGGGACCTTATGTTTTTAACTTGCTTAAATCGACTGGAACTCCGTCCTTTAGAAGTCCTTCTGGATACCAATCCGCGGCAAGGTCCTTCCATCTGGGATTCATTGACTGAACAAGTTTGTCTTTCTTTGCCCGGCGCCAGCCCTTGATTTTATCCGCCCTGATTGTTCTTGTGTTCCCAAACGCGCAGATAAAAGAATGCCGTCACACCCGTGTACAACACACGGCGTGAAGCACTACCCATCATGTAGACGTATGAGATTTTTTCCATAGCCAAACAAAAGGTCCCTCAGGGCTACTCGCAAGCTGAAGAAAGCGCTTGCTCGCTCACGCCCTTCGGGATGACGTTTTAAGG